>Ga0193743_1003676_pt1 | contig 10176 bp, 4 predicted proteins | sample L2c2metaG_FD_143038 | JGI IMG/M metagenome (GOLD analysis project Ga0193743, IMG submission 143038) | Soil microbial communities from a riparian zone of the East river system, Colorado, United States - L2c2 | ecosystem: Environmental > Terrestrial > Soil > Riparian zone | place: USA: East River...
CCATGCGCATTCAAAAAAAAGAAACCTACGCTTACTGGAACGGCAATATGAAGAAGTCGTCAGGATCGTTACTGACGTCGAGATGGTTCCACCTGGCCTTGGCGATTCTTCTCATGGTCCCCGCCCTAAGTGCCTATGGACAGTTTGAATCAGCCTCAGTCCTTGGCTACGCGCGAGATACGTCGGACGCTGCGCTCCCCAACACCATCGTGACCTTAACGAACACCGCGACCGGCATCATACAAAAGGCGACTACTGATACAGAGGGCCGGTACGAGTTTTCCAGCATACCGATCGGTACCTACACTATCGTTTCTGAGGCGCAGGGTTTCGAGAAGGCGCAGACCCAACCCTTCAGCTTGACCACCGGTGCGCGGCAGCGAGTGGACTTGACCATGAGACCCGGATCCGTCACCGAAACGGTAACAGTGTCATCTGCGCCGACGGCGCTGGAGACGGAGACGAGCTCACATTCGACTGTGATCGGCACGCGCCAGGTTGAGGATCTTCCTCTGAACGGCCGCTCGTATGCGGACCTGGTCCTGCTGGTTCCGGGGGCACGCAAGTCGTTGCTTGAGAACAACGGCACGTCGAGTCGGGAGGGTTCGTTCAACATCAACGGACAGCGCTCCGCCTTCAACAACTATCTGTTGGATGGCCTGGATAATAACAATTACGGCACGTCAAACCAGGGCTTTGCGAATGAGAATATTCCTCCCTCGCCAGACGCGATAAGCGAGTTTCGTGTTGAGACGAACAACTACTCGGCGGAGTACGGCCGCACGACGGGCGCCGTGATTAATGCGTCGGTTCGCCGCGGTACCAATCAGTTTCACGGGCGGGCATGGGACTATGTGCGCAATACGTCCTTCAACGCGATTGGTCCGTTCCTCGCGACCGGAGCGACCAAACCGAAGTTCATCCGCAATCAGTTTGGCGGGACATTTGGTGGGCCGATCTGGAAGGATCACACGTTCTTCTTCGCGGACTATGAGGGAGTGCGGCAGATCTTCAATAATGCGAATACCACCTCAACGCTGCCAACTGCGGCCCAGCGCGCCGGTAATTTCGGCATTCCGCTGCGGAATCCTGTGACTGGTGCCAATTATCCGACCGGCCAGATTCCCGCGAGCGCGGTGACGCCGTTCGCCCGGGCCGTACTGGATGCCCTGCCGCTACCTAACCAGAGCGGCATTTCAAATAACTTTGCGATCACGCCGCGCGGTGAGATCAAGGACAACAAGGGTGATGGACGTGTCGACCACACCTTCAATGAGCACTGGACCATCTTCGGCCGGTATAGCGAGCACCGCGGATATCTCTTTGATCCTCCGGGAATCCCGGGGCGTGCGGGCGGCAACTCGAATGGCAATGTCAACGTTCAAAATCGCAATATCGCTGGTGGTGCGACGTGGATGATCTCCGGTAACAAGCTGCTTGATTTTCGCTTCGGATGGTCTCGGAACAAGGGCGGGAAGTTCCCAATCGGAGCCGGCCAGAGCTCGATGCTGGTGGAGAACGGCATCACAGACGGCCTGCCAACAGATCCGACCGTGGTCCGTTCGTTGAATGCGCAATCGGTGACGGGCTTCTCGCAGTTTGGAGCCCAGTCTTCCAACCCGCAATTCCAGAACCCCACGATCTACAACCCTAAGGCAAATTTCACATGGATCAAGAGCAAGCACAGCATGAAGATAGGCTATGAGTACCAGGCCGTGGATACAGAGGTGAATGACTTCAATCCAAGCTATGGTCAGGACAACTATCTGGGGCAGTTCTCGCGGCCAACGGGTGCCGCAGTCAACAATAATGACGCGGCGACTCAGCAGGCGCGCAACCTGGCTGACTTCATGATGGGTAACCGCTCTTCGTATTCGCTGACGACGTATGCAATTGTGAACCTCCGGCAACGCTTCAACTTCCTGTACTTCCAGGATGACATCAAGGTCTCGCCGAAGCTGACGATCAATGCCGGACTGCGTTATGAGATTGTGACGCCTCAGTATGAGAAGGACAACAGGCTGGCTAACTTCAACCCGGCAACCAACTCTCTGATTCAGGCAAGAAGCGGTGGAGTTTACAGCCGTTCACTGGTGAACACTCCTCTCAATAACTTCGGACCTCGTCTCGGTTTCGCCTACTCGGCAAGTGATAAGACTGTGCTGCGTGGCGGTTACGGCATCGGCTACACGCAGTGGAACCGCGCCGGAGGCGAGAATAACCTGACCTACAACGGTCCTAATGTGGTGAACGCCAACATCATTCAAGGAACGTCGGCGCCAACTTCTCCCTCAGCTACAACGCTATGCACCAACGATACGCAGCTGCAATCAACCTGCTTCCGTCAGACGCAGCAGGGATACGCCGCAAACCTTACGACGCCAGCGTACTTCAATCCTTTGAACGTGCTGTCGCGTTACATTCCGAGGGACTTCCAGACCGGCTACGTGCAAAGCTATCAGATTGGTATTCAGCAGCAGCTGCCGTGGGAAATCGTGGCAGACATCGCTTATATCGGCAATAAAGCTACGCATCTGCAGGTTCTTGCCGATTATAACCAGGCCACACCATGCGTTGGAACGGCCTGCGGCAGCTTGCAGGCGCGTCGCCCTGTATCGACATTTGGCGGAATCGAGATCGCCTACGGGGCGGGGTCGGCAAACTACAACTCGCTCCAGTTCAAGCTGGAAAAGCGCGCCGCGAGGGGCCTTTATCTTCTGAACTCGTTCACCTACGGCCGCGTCTTCGATATCTCCTCCGGTCACCTTGAGACAACTTTGGGTGGAGACAATTCGCGCGTGAACTATGCGAACCCAAGCCGTGACTATGGCCCGGGCGGCTACGATCAGCCGTTGGCCGACACGCTCTCGATCGTGTACGACCTACCGTACGGTCACGGACGCAAGTGGGGCAGCAGCACTGGGCGGCTGACGAACACAGTGTTGGGAGGCTGGCAGCTAACTCTGATCAACACGATGACGAGCGGCCTACCGGTGAACATCAACTACTCTCTCTCAACATCGTCGCCTCTCTATGTCTCCGACCTCGTGACCTATCGTCCCGATCGGGTGAATAATGGCCCGATCAAGGCTCCTTCTTCAAGCCGTGTGAAGACGGCGACCGCACTGAACAATTACTTTACCCCCGCAAATCTCGCAACTCCCACGACGTATCCGTGGGGCAACGTCAGGCGTAACTCTGAGCGGTCGGATGCGTTCTATCAGGCTGACCTTGGATTGCACAAGGCATTTCCGCTTTGGAACGACAGCTCGAACTTTGATTTCCGGGCTGAGGCTTTCAACGTGCTGAATAAGGTCAACTATCTGCCGCCCAACAGCACTTTTGGAAACTCGAGCTTCGGGCAGATCACGACAGCGTTTCCGGCACGCCAGCTGCAGCTGGCCGCGAAGATCATCTTTTAGTTGTAGTAACGACCGAACGGGTCGCGATGCAGCTTAAAACCACGGCACCGCGTACAACCACGCGGTGCCGTGTTAAAGTACAACGATCTTTGATAGGACCATACCCGATGGCGATTGCGGCGTTCTGGAACAAGTGGGTTGAGTTTGCCCACACCTGCGAACCACGGGGCACAATGTTTCTGCGGCTACCTTACAGGATCTTTGAAGCCGACAGCCAGAGCAGACTCTCGGATGGATGTATTGCGTAACTTGGCGAAATCGGGAAAGTACAATCGAAATCGAGAAATTATGACTTTGCGTTGTGTGATGAATCTTTTCGTAGGTGCGATGTTTCTTGCAATTAGTGCCTCGGCGATTGGCCAGCAAAGTAATATGGCTGCGCAAGACGAGTTGGTCCACTTGAATCAGATCCAGGTCATCGGCTCCCATAACAGCTATCACACCGGCTTCGCGCCCAGCGAGCGGAAGTACCTGGAGACGAAGAATCCCAAGACTCTACGGAGCCTGGACTATCATCATGCGCCATTGGGCGATCAGCTTTCCGGCGGCGTGAGGCAGATTGAGATCGATATCTTTGCGGACCCCGACGGTGGTCGCTTCGCCCATCCAGCCATCGTTCGCGACGTGGCGGCAGCCGGCCTCCCCGCGGACCCGGACTTCGATCCCCAGCATGAAATGAATAAGCCCGGCTTTAAAGTGATGCACGTTCAGGATCTCGATGAGCGGAGCACCTGCCATACGTTCGTTGCCTGCCTCGGGGATGTGCGAGCCTGGTCGCGCGCCCACCCGCGCCACATTCCCATCTTCATCCTGGTGGAGACGAAAGAGGACACGCCGCGCGATATGCCGAACGCAGTCAAGGCAGAGCCGTTCACGCCGGCGCTCTTCGACGCATTGGATGCTGAGATTCGTTCTGTCTTCCAGCCAGATGAAATCATTACGCCGGACGAAGTACGGGGCAGCTCATCAACCCTGGTCGACGCAGTGCTTGCAGGTAAGTGGCCGACGCTGGCGAAAGCTCGCGGCCGCGTAGTCTTCCTGATGGATCAGCAGCATGTCGGGCCTATCTATACTCAGGGACATCCGTCGCTGAAAGGCCGCATTCTTTTTACCAACGCGATTCCCGGTGCGCCCGATGCGGCGTTTGTCGAGCAAAATGACGGATCGCTCGAAGCGATCAACGCATTCGTGAAGCAGGGCTACCTCGTGCGAACTCGCACCGATGAGAGTACAGAACAAGCTCGGACAAATGACACGACGCGGCGAAATCTCGCCCTCTCCAGCGGAGCGCAAATCTTGAGCACGGATTACCCTGCATCGGAACCATCATCTTGGACGAAGTATTTTGTGGGATTGCCGAACGGACTCGTAGCGCGATGCAATCCGGTGAATAAGCCGGCAGGTTGTGTTGACAGTCTTCTTGAGGCTGCGCCCGGCGCCCATTAGCCGGTATAGTGCAGACTGTAGGTTGATGAGGTAACGATGGTATCGAGAAGAAATTTCCTTGGCAGCATATCGGCCGCGTCCATGGCCTGTTTCGTGAAGGACTCACTGGCACTGCCGCCCGCCTTCCACTACTTGCTGGACACGCCTTCCAGCACTAAAACCGACGCCGACAACACGAAGCTGGTGAAGATCGCGATTGGCACCGGCGGACATGGTCACACCTATCCCGGTGCAACAATGCCCTTTGGGGCGGTGCAGCTGAGCCCCGACACCGGCATCAAGGACTGGGACCACTGTTCGGGATATCACTACGCCGATAGTTCGATCCTGGGCTTCAGCCACACTCATTTGAGCGGCACAGGATGCATCGACCTGCTCGATGTTCTCCTGATGCCTGCGACGGACGATTTCAAGTTCGACCCCCAAGCCAAACCGGACTCCCCAACCAGCTACAGATCGCGCTTCTCGCATGCAGACGAGGAGGCCGTCCCGGGATACTACCGTGTCTATCTTCAGGACTCCAAAGTTAAAGTAGAGCTGACAGCGACAGAGCGCGTTGGGATCCATCGGTACACCTTCCCGCAATCGGAAAATGCGCGTTTTCTCCTCGACCTCGCGCACGCTGGAGATGCCGGCATCGACGCAGCCAATCCTGATGCTCCGCCCACACCGTCGATTCGATGGTCGTCCCTGAAAATCGTAGGCAACGACACCATCGCAGGAGGACGATGCACAGACATCTGGGCCAAGGGCAGACAGATTTATTTCTCCATGAAATTTTCCAGGCCCTTCGAGAGTGCAGACATCTACTCCGATGGAACGCTGATCGACGGCGGCGCCGGAGAACAGAAGGGTCTCTCACTCCGTTGCGTACTGAAGTTCAAGACGCGCGCGAACGAGGTTGTCCACGTGAAGACCGGCATCTCCGGCGTAAGCGTCGAAGGCGCGGCCGCCAACATAGCAGCGGAGGCGCCCGGCTGGGATTTCGATGGCGTGCGCTCTGCCGCCCATGCCGCATGGCAACGAGAGATGGGACGCATTCAAGTGACCTCCCAAGATCAAAAACGTCTGGAGATCTTCTACACCGGTCTCTATCACATGATGGTGGCGCCCACCCTCTTTGACGATGTGGATGGGCAATACCGCGGCATGGACGGCAAAGTTCACACCCTAGCGAAGGGAGCACACAACTACAGCACCTTCTCGCTCTGGGACACCTATCGCTCGCTGCATCCGATGTACACCCTGATTCTCGGCGAGCGTGTGCCGGATTTTGTGAACTGCCTGATCCGAATGGCCGAGCAGAGTCCTCAGGGCGTTCCCGTGTGGCCCTTGCAGGGAAGTGAGACAGGGTGCATGGTTGGGTATCACTCTGCTCCCGTCGTTGCCGAGGCCCTGACCAAAGGATTCCGCGGAATCGACGCAAAGTCTGCGTACGCTGTCTTCAAAAGGCGCGCTGAGGTCGATGACTATCGCGGCCTCGCGGCGTACCGGAAGCTCGGCTATGTTCCCTGTGACGCGCAGGATGAGTCCGCCAGTAAGACGCTGGACTACTCGTACGACGATCGCGCTGTGTCTGCGATCGCCAAAGCCGCGGGAGAAGATGCAGATGCCGCGATGCTGATGAAACGATCATGCTCCTTCGTGAATCTGTACGACAAGGAATCGGGGTTCATTCGTCCGAAGTTCACCGACGGCCAATGGGCCGCGCCATTCAACCCCAAGTCGATCAAGATTACGAAGTGGCGTGACTACACCGAGGCCAACGCATGGCAGACTACGTTCTGCGTGCAGCACGATCCCGCGCTTTTGATCGAGACAATGGGTGGGAACAAACTCTTCGTCGAAAAGCTCGATCAACTATTCAATCAAAGCTCCGAGATGCCTCCCGACATGCCCCCTGACGTGACTGGAATGGTTGGCCAGTATGCTCACGGGAACGAACCGAGCCATCACATCGCGTATCTCTATAACTATGCCGGCGCTCCCCACAAGACGCAGGCGAGAATCCGCAGCCTGCTCGAGACGATGTACCACAACAAACCGGATGGGATGGCGGGCAATGAAGACTGCGGACAGATGTCCGCGTGGTTCGTCATCAGTTCGCTCGGGCTTTATGCTGTAGATCCGGTGAGCGCGCGGTACGACTTCGGCACGCCTTTGTTCGATCGCGCAGAGATCAAGGTCTCGGATAACCGTACGCTGACAATAGAAGCCAACCGGCAGTCCGCCAAATCGATCTACGTGCGGTCAGTCGAGTGGAACGGCACGCCGGTAAAGGGATTGACAGTAGAGCACGCACAGCTGGTCAAGGGAGGCACGCTGATCTTTCACCTCGTCGATGAGCCCCAGGCAGGTTCCTGAATCTAGAGTTCGCCCCACAGGATGTGTCATCCGACCGGAGCGCAGCGGAGTGGAGGGATCTGCCGTTTGTTTGGACTAGCGCTCATGCTACGCGTCGCGATTATGTTTAGAGACAGCTTCTAGTGCCCATCGCTTTTCGATCGACTCTGCCGGGCATGCGCTGGCGCGACATCGCGAGCCCAAGTAGAACCTGCCACTCTGCCTCAGTCAAACACGCGGTACAACGCGGACGCTGTCAGATCCACCGCTAATCAAAGGCCAAATAAAGGCGGATAACTCACCGCTCAAACCTTTCCAAAAACAGTCGTTCCCATCGCCAAAAACTTCGCTACATTGGTAGGCATGCGCTGGAAGCGATTACTCGCAATCACCATCTTTTCTACGGTCCTCCTTCCGATCGCGCCCGCGCAGTCCCAGTCACCCACGGCGTCCGCAGAGGGAGTGCTCCAGCGCCTCATGCCTCACCTCGCTCCTCAATTTCAACTGGCCCTCGTCCCGAGGCCCGATCATAAGGATTACTTCCGCATCTCCGGTACGCGTGGACACATCCGCGTGCAGGCAGCCACGCAACCTGCGGTCCTATACGGAGTCAACTGGTACCTGAAGTATGTTGCACACCTTCACGTGTCTCCTAACGGCCTTCAACTCGGTCCTCCCAACCTCGTATTGCCCGCTCCCGAGTCTCCCATCGAGAAGCCAGCCCTCTACCCCTGGCGCTACGCGTTAAACCAAAACGTTGACGGTTACTCCGCCCCTTACTGGGACCAGAAGCGCTGGCAGCACGAGATCGACATCCTCGCGCTGAGCGGCACCAATGCGATCTTGATCGAGCGCGGCATGGACCTCGTCCTCTACCAGACCTTCCGCGACTCCGGCTACTCCGACGAAGCCATCCGCAACTGGATCGTCCAACCCGCCCATCAGAACTGGCAGCTCATGGGCAACATGTGCTGCTTCCAGGGTCCCATCTCCATGGAACTTCTCGAGAAGCGGTCGCGCTCGGCACAACAGCTCATCGCCACACTGCGCAGCCTCGGCATCATGCCGGTTCTCCCGGGATACTACGGAATCGTCCCCGAAGACTTTGCCTCTATCCACCCCGGCGCTCACGTCATCACGCAGGGTGACTGGAACGGATTCACTCGCCCCGGCTGGCTCGATCCTCTCGATCCCAACTTCGACAAACTCGCCGCGTCCTTCTACCGCCATCAGCACGCGCTCTACGGCGACTCGGCAATCTACGACATGGAGATCTTTCAGGAGGGCGGCGCCGCAGGAAATGTCCCCGTTCCCGCAGCCGCGAAAAAAGTACAAGAGGCCCTCAAGCGCGTCCACCCCGACGCCCTCTGGATGCTGCTCGGCTGGCAGCAAAACCCAACCCAGGAGCTGCTCTCCTCCCTCGACACCAGCCACGTCCTCATCGCCGAGATCGAGCAAGGCCGCGTCCCCCGCGAGGATCGCGACCGCGAGTTCCGCGGAGCATCCTGGCTCTACGGCGGTCTGTGGCAGTTTGGCGGACGCACCACCATGGGCGCGCCGCTCTACGACTACGCCGTTCGGCTTCCGCAGATGGCCAAACGCCCCGGCAGCCGCATCGCCGGCACTGCCCTCTTTACCGAGGGCCTCGACACCAACCCCTATGCCTTCGACCTCTATACCGAAATGGCCTGGCACGAAGATCCTGTCGACCTGATCCATTGGACCGACGCTTACGCCATTCGCCGCTATGGTGCGGACGATCCTCACGCCCGCAGCGCCTGGCAGATCCTCCTCAAGACCGCATACGGCTACCGCGCCGACGGCAACAAAGATCACGGAGAACGTGACGCTTCCCAAGATTCCCTCTTCAACGCCCAACCGTCGCTCACAGCGACACGCGCCGCAACCTGGTCCCCCGACCTCCTCCGCTACAACCCCGCCGACTTCGCACCCGCACTCACCGAACTCCTCCAGGTAGCATCCGCCCTCCGCTCCACCGAAACCTACCGCTTCGATCTGGTCGACGTAGCCCGGCAGGCGATGGCAAACGAGAGCCGCCGCCTCTTACCACTCATCAAGCGGGCCTACGAATCCAAAGACAAAGCCGCATTCGCCAGCCTGACGAAAGAATGGCTCCACGACATGGAACTGCAAGACAACCTGCTCGAAACCAACCAGTTCTTTCTCCTCGGCAGATGGCTCTCCTTCGTTCCCCCCTGGGCCTCCTCGCCCGCTGAGCTTGACCGTCTCAACTACGACGCGCGTTCCATCCTCACCACCTGGGGCGATCGCCACGCCAGCGAATTCGGCCTCCACGAGTACGGCAACCGCGACTGGGCGGGCCTCACAAGTGACTACTACCTGCCCCGCTGGCAGATGTTCTTCGACTCGCTCTCCACCTCGCTCGCCACCGGCGAAGCCCCAAAGAGCATCGACTGGTATGCTTTTGGCGACAGATGGAATCACAGCCGGAAGGTGTACGACGTCAACCCCCAAGGCGATCCCTACAACGCCGCGCTAGCCATCGCCCGTACCCTTCACCTCGCTCCCAACCAGCAGCCGGAGGCGCACGAGTAACCCATGACCGTAAGTAACCCACCAACGACCAGTCCATCCCCTGTCAACGCCAAGCCCTCTCTGATCGCCGCACGGCCCGGCCGATTACTCTCGCTCGACGTTCTGCGCGGCCTCACCATCGCCTTCATGATTTTCGTCAACAACAACGGCAACGAGGCCCAGGCCTATTGGCCCCTCAAGCACGCCGCCTGGAACGGCTTCACCCCAACCGATCTCGTCTTCCCAACCTTCCTCTTTCTTATCGGCATCTCAACCGTCTACTCCACCGCCGCCCGCCTCGCGCAGGGCGCCACCCGGCAGTCATTGTTCCAGCACGCCCTACGCCGTTCCATCATCCTTTACCTGCTAGGCATAGTCGTGAACAGCTTCCCATTCTTCCATCTCCACA
>Ga0193743_1003677_pt1 | contig 10176 bp, 9 predicted proteins | sample L2c2metaG_FD_143038 | JGI IMG/M metagenome (GOLD analysis project Ga0193743, IMG submission 143038) | Soil microbial communities from a riparian zone of the East river system, Colorado, United States - L2c2 | ecosystem: Environmental > Terrestrial > Soil > Riparian zone | place: USA: East River...
ATCCAGAAACTCCGACGTCACGGCGTGATCAAGGTTGTCTTTCATACAGGCCAGCGCAATGGAGGGGCCCTCGGCCAGGGTCTTCGCTAGCGCAAAAGCGGTCTCGCGAAGTTCGGCGTCAGGCACCACCCGGTTGACGAGACCGAGCGTCTCGCAGCGGCGTGCATCGATCCGTTCCGACAGAAACATCAGCTCCCGCGCCCGCGATGTTCCCGCAAGCCGCGTCAGCAACCACGCGATGCCGTAGTCGCCTGTCAACCCGATGCGGGCATATCCGGTGGCCATAATTGCCGATTCGGCGGCAATGCGGATATCGCAAGCGAGCGCGAGCGCCATTCCGGCGCCCGCCGCGGGTCCGGGAAGCGCTGCAATCGTCGGCTTTCTCACCGCCACCAGCGCTCCGGTCAGGGTGCGCTGCTTCATTCGCAGGTCGGCAACCCGGTCTTCGAGCGCTGTTTCGGCTTTGGTTGCATTGCTTCCCATGCCCTTGACATCACCGCCGGCGCAGAAAGCATTTCCCGCGCCTGATATCAGCAGCGCACCGACCTTCGGATCATCGCCGCACTGCTTGATCATGCGCCGCAGCGCCGGGGTCAGGCGGTCAGACAGCGCGTTGCGCGCCTCGGGACGGTTGAGCGTGATAAGCGCGACGCGGTCCCGGATTTCGCACAACAGCTCGCTGGTTCCCGTGTCGACCTCGATCCGATCTTCTGCCACTTCGAGTTCTCCCGTTTTGATGCTGTCGAAGTCACGCGACTTTAAGCGACGCCTTGCTTTCGGCGCCAAGCAATCCCATCAGCCGGTCCCGAATGAGCTGTTCGGCGTCCACCATGATGCGATCGATCAGTTCCTTGACCGTCGGGATGTCGTGGATAAGGCCGACCACCATGCCGCAGCTCCAGGCCCCAGCATCCATCTCGCCATCGATCATGACCTTGGGGTAGACCCCGGCGACCTCGTCGTGGATGTCGGCGATCTGGAGTTTGCTGCCCTTCTCGCGCTCGATTTCCAGCAGCCGTTCGACACCGGCATTCTTGAGTACCCGTTCGGTATTTTTCAGCGCGCGCATAACCAGCCTGGTATCGAGCTCCGATGCCGCGACGAGCGCGTTCTTGACGTTGTCGTGCACCGGCGCTTCCTTGGTGGCAATAAACCGCGTGCCCATGTTCATGCCGGCCGCTCCCATCGCCAGCACCGCCACCAGGCTGCGGGCATCGGCCATGCCGCCCGACGCCACGAACGGAATCTTCAATTCCTCGGCGGCGCGCGGCAGCAGGATCATATTCGGCATATCGTCTTCGCCGGGGTGCCCGCCGCACTCAAAGCCATCGACGCTGACAGCATCGCAACCGATCTTCTCGGCCTTCAGCGAATGCCGAACCGAGGTGCATTTGTGGATGACCTTGATGCCTGCGGCCTTCAACGCCGGCATATATTGTTCCGGGCTGCGCCCCGCGGTTTCAACGATTTTGATGCCGCCTTCCTTGATGGCGGCGATGTATTCCGGATAAGGCGGCGCCGAGAATGTGGGCAGGAATGTCAGATTCACGCCAAACGGCTTATCGGTCAGATCGTGACAGCGCGCTATTTCCTTGGCCAGCAATTCCGGCGTGCGCTGCGTCAAGCCGGTGATGATGCCGAGACCGCCCGCATTCGAGACCGCGCCCGCAAGTTCGGCAAAGCCGACATAGTGCATTCCGCCCTGGATGATCGGATGCTCGATAGCGAACATCTCGGTGATGGCTGTCTTCATGTGAATCTCCAAATCTGTTTGGGCAATTGCGGATTGGGGCTGTGTCAAACGTCATGCGCCGGCTGGAACGACGTTATCGGCATCGGCGTGGTCTGTCGGGAATATTTTCCGTCGTGGGCGATAGGTCACCCTCGAAGTTCGGCGGGCAACGTCATCCGCCGAACGGGCCGCAGCTTGCGCAGCGTTATCCCCGAGGCTGTCGATCAGGATCAGGCCGTAGATGTAATCCGGCAAACACATCAGAATTTTCTCCTCGATGTTCGGCTCAGTGGATGATTTCGAGCAAGCCCGCAGCACCCATGCCGCCGCCGACGCACATCGTGACAACGGCGTATTTCGCTTTGCGTCGACGGCCCTCGATCAAAGCGTGGCCCGTCAGACGCGCGCCGGTCATGCCGTAGGGATGACCGACCGCGATCGAACCGCCATTGACGTTGAGCTTTTCCGGATCGATGCCGAGCTTGTCGCGACAATAGATCACCTGCACCGCGAACGCCTCGTTCAGCTCCCAGAGATCGATATCGTCGACGTTAAGTCCGTGACGCTTGAGAAGACGAGGCACGGCGTAGACCGGCCCGACTCCCATCTCGTCGGGTTCACAGCCCGCTGCGGCAAAGCCGCGGAAGATGCCGAGCGGCTTCAGGCCCTTCTGCGCCGCGAGCTTGTCGCTCATGATGACGGTGGCACTTGCGCCGTCCGAGAGCTGGCTCGCATTGCCGCCGGTAATGGTGAAGCCCGGCCCCTTGGCCGGCTTGACGGCCGCGAGACCTTCGGCCGTGGTATCGGGACGCGGACCCTCGTCCGTCGAAAGCGTCACCTGCTTAAATGATACCGCGCCGGTTGCCTTGTCGGTGACCGCCATGGTGGTCTTGATCGGAGCAAGTTCGTCGTTGAAACGACCGCCCTGCTGGGCCGATGCTGTTCGGCGCTGGCTCTCGAGGCTATACTCGTCCTGGCGCTCGCGGGAGATGTCGTACCGTTTCGCCACGATTTCGGCGGTATCCAGCATCGCGATGTACGCGTCTCCCTTCATCGCGAGCAACTCGGGATCGACGGCGTGAAAACTGTTCATCTGGTTGTTCTGCACCAGACTGATGGATTCGCCGCCTCCACCGACAGCGACCTCCACCCCATCGAAGAGCACCGAGCGCGCCGCGAGCGCAATCGCCTGAAGACCGGATGCGCATTGACGGTCGATGGTCGTTCCGGCAACCGTCACCGGCAGTCCCGCGCGCAGCAAGGCCTTGCGCGCTATGTTGGTGCCGGTGGTGCCCTGTTGCATGGCACAGCCCATCACAACGTCCTCCACCTCGGCACCCTCGATCTTCGCTCGCGACAGCGCCGCGGAGATGGCATGACCCAATAGAGTCGCGCCTTCGGTATTGTTGAGCGCACCCTTGTAAGCCTTGCCAATGGGCGTGCGGGCCGTCGAAACGATCACAGCATCGGTCATTTTTTCACCTCTGGTTGGACGCGACATCGACCGCCACGCCTGAAGACATCGAACTAGTTCTGTCGCGCATACCGCATCAGATGATAGGCAGGATCGCCGAACTGGATGTTGATGGAGGCGATCCGCTTGAAGTAATGACCGACGTTCAACTCGTCGCTCATGCCCATGCCGCCGTGAAGCTGCACGGCCTGTTCGCCGACGAAGCGCGCAGCCTCACCTACCTTTGACTTCGTGCCGGACGCGAGCTTCGAGGCACCCGGCTCGTTCGCCGCCAGCGTCAGATTCAAATGCTGGGTCAGGGAGATCGATTCTTCCAGCGCGATGAACATGTCGACCATGCGATGCTGCAATACCTGAAACGTTCCGAGCGCGACGCCGAATTGCTTGCGCGTCTTGGTGTATTCAAGCGTCGCGGAATTCAGTTCGGTCATCGCGCCGACGGCTTCCGCGCAAAGCGCGGCAATGGCGCGGTCGCGGCAGGCTTCCAGAGTAGCAACACCCTCCCCCTCCCTGCCCAACATCTCGCTGGCGGGGACCCGCACATCCTTCAGGGTGATTTCGGCGGCGCGCCGTCCGTCAATCGTCTTGAAGCTTTGCAGGTGAAGACCCGCGGACTGCCGGTCGACGATGAACAGGCTGACTCCGCTGCGGTCGCGCCGATCGCCCGACGTGCGCGCCGAAACGATCAGTCTGTCGGCCCACGGCGCGGCGATCACGGCTGCTTTGGTACCCGTCAATACGAACTGGTCACCACGGCGCTGCGCCGTGGTTGCGACATTGTGCAGTTCGTAGCGCGAGCCCTGCTCGGTCCAGGCCAGCGCCCATGTGGAATTTCCCGCGGCGATCTCCGGCAGCAGGTCCTTTCGCTGGGCATCCGATCCGGCGTCCTCGATCATGCCTCCGGCAAGGACGACGGTTTCGAAGAACGGCTCGACCACAAGATTTCGGCCAAACTCCTGCATGATGATCATGGTCGCCAGCGGGCCCGCGCCAAGGCCGCCGAATTCTTCCGAGAGCGGTGCCGCGAGCAATCCCAGCTCGGAGAAGGCGTCCCAATGCTTTCGGCTCCAGCCTTGCTCGGACCCGACCGTTTTCCGGCGCGCGTCGAATCCATATTGATCGCGCAGCAGCCTTTGAATGCTGCTGCGCAACAGCTCCTGTTCATCAGTAAATTGAATGTCCACTAACGCCTCGTGCGAACCGGTTACAGACCAAGCACCGCTTTTGCGATGATGTTGCGCTGGATCTCGTTCGATCCGCCGTAGATGCTGAGCTTGCGCGCGTTGAGATATTTTTCCGACGCCGTATGCCCGTAGTCCGGACCCGGCATGAAGATGTTGTCGCTGGCCAGATGCTCGCGAAGCGCAAGGCCATAATTGCCGATCGCCCGATGCGTGAGGTCAGTGATGCGCTGAAAGATTTCGGTGCCCCTGATCTTGAACAACGAGGCTGCCGGTCCCGGGTTTATGCCCCGCGACATCTGCGCGACCACACGCAGTTCGGTCGCTTCAAGGGCAAGGACATCGAGCTCGACCCGTGCAATGTCCTTGACGAATTCGCCCAGCGTCGGATCGTCTTCGGCAATTTCCGCCTTCACGATTTTCTTCAGCCGGTTCAGGTAGCGCGTGGAGCGGCCGATGCCGGCCATGCTGGTTCGCTCGTTGCCGAGCAGGAATTTCGCATAGGTCCAGCCCCTGTTTTCCTCACCGATCAGGTTTTCGACGGGGACGCGTACATCTTCCAGGAACACGTCGTTGATTTCGTGAGAGCCGTCGATGGTGATGATCGGCCGCACGGAAACGCCCGGCGTCTTCATGTCGATCAGCAAAAACGAGATGCCGGCCTGGGGCTTGGCGGCGGGATCCGTGCGCACCAGACAAAATATCCAGTCGGCGTGCTGCGCCAGCGTGGTCCAGGTCTTGTGACCGTTGACGATGTAATGATCGCCGTCGCGCACCGCTTTGGTGCGAACCGATGCCAGATCGGAGCCTGAGCCCGGCTCCGAATAGCCCTGGCACCACCAGTCATCCCCAGACAAAATTCTCGGCAAGAACTTCTTCTTCTGCGCTTCGTTGCCATAGGTGTAGATGACGGGGCCAACCATGGTCACGCTGAAGGCCAATGGCGGCAGCGTTCCGGCGCGGGAGGCCTCCTGTTCCCAAATGAAGCGCTGCGTGATCGACCAGCCGGGGCCGCCATATTCCTTCGGCCACAGCGGAGCTATCCAGCCTTTCTTGTAGAGGATCCTGTGCCAGAGCAGCGACTGCTCCTTGGTCAGGTCGGTCTCCGGATTGGGAACGCGCATCTCCTGCGGATAATTCTCGGCGATGAAGGCCCGCGCTTCGTCGCGAAACGCCGCATCTTCCTTCGAAAGGCTCAACTCCATCGTGACGCTCCCGCTACCACTTCTCGCCGAAGGGGCGTATTTCCAGTTCGAACGTCCAGGCGCTGCGCGGCTGCTGGTAAAGCAGCCAATAGGATTCGGCGACCGAGGATGGCGGCATCAGCAGATTGGGGTCATTGAGCGCATCCGGCCCCAGCGCTTCGATCCGCCGCTGACGCACCCATTCGGTGTCGACGCCGGAGTCGATGATGAGATGGGCGACGTGGATGTTCTTCGGACCCAACTCACGCGCGGTCGCCTGCGCCACCGCGCGCAGGCCGAACTTGGCGCTGGCGAAGGCCGCATAGCCGCTTCCGCCGCGCAGGCTCGCGGTCGCACCGGTGAAGAAGATATTGCCCTTGCCGCGCGGCAGCATCAGGCGCGCTGCTTCGCGGCCGGCGAGAAAGCCGGAATAGCAGGCCATTTCCCAGACCTTGCGGAATACACGCTCGGTAGTATCCAGAATCGGGAAATTGACGTTGGCGCCAATGTTGAAGATGCACACTTCGAGCGGCGCGTGCTTGTCGGCATCACCGAGGAAGGACGTGATTTCCTCCTCGTTGCGTGCATCGAGAGAGCGTGCGTGGATTTCACCGCCAGCCTTCTCAATCTCCTTCACCAGCGGTTCGAGCTTAGCGCCGTTGCGGCGACCGGCGAATACCGTGAAGCCTTCGGAAGCAAACTTCTTGGCGATCTCGCCGCCGATATAGTCTCCGGCGCCGATCACGGCCACGGTCGCGTTTCTCTTCTGCAAAGGTTTTCTCCCGGTCAGGAATCTGTCAGTTACGCAAGCCTGTGTTACGAATGTATCGCCTATGCCTTGTCGCAGTTAAGCGCCGTGCAGGGACTCCGCGAGCTTGTGCTTGAGGATCTTGCCGGTCGAGGTGGCCGGCAGTGCGTCAAGCACGATGATCTCCGACGGCCGTTTGTACGAAGTAAGTTGAGGGTTGATGAAAGCCATCAGATCGGCCGGTTTCACCGGTGAGCCCTGTATCAATTGCACAAAAGCTACGACCTCTTCGTTGCCTTCGACGGCGCGGCCGACCACGGCCGACTGGACCACCGCTTTATGCGAATTGATGATAGCCTCGACCTCCGCGGGATAGACGTTGAAACCCGATCGGATGATCATTTCCTTGGTGCGGCCGACGATATAGAGGCAATCGCCTTCGAAGCGCGCGAGATCGCCGGTGTTGAACCAGCCCTCGCTATCGATGACCTTTGCCGTCAGCTCGGGCGCCCGATAATAGCCGCGCATGACATTGCTCCCGCGGACGTGAAGCTCGCCTATTTCGCCTCTCGCCACCGGTATGCCATCGGTTGTCCTGACGCGGGCTTCGACACCCGGCAACAGCGTTCCCACGGCCTGGTCTGCCCGCGGAGCGTCGAAGCGCACTCCGGATATTCCTGGAGAGCATTCGGTGATGCCGTAACCGTTTGAGAGGGGCAGACCGAGTTCCTGCTCTACGCGGGATTTCAGATCGAGATCGAGCGGGGCTCCGGCAACCGCAATCAGCCGCAACGATCCGCGCTCGAGACGCGCGAGACCCGCCACCGACTTGTATTCCAGCAGGCGCTGATAGGTCGCGGGAACGCCGTTGAGGATCGTAACGCCCTCTTCGGCAATCGCCTTGGCAAGCGCTGCGGGATCATACTTGCTGACAAGGCGAACGGTTCCGCCAACCATCAGCGTCATGATCAGGAGCGAGATGCCGACGATATGCGAAATCGGCAGTACCACATAGACGTTGTCGTTGGCGTCCATTCTCCGAAAAAAGGCGGTCGTTTTCGCACTGATCAGAAGGTTTTCGTGGGTTAGCATCACGCCCTTTGGCGTGCCGGTGGTGCCGGACGTATAGATCAGTACGGCGACCTGCTTGGCACCTGATGTCTCTGTCGGTTCGGGGGGCGCGTTGTCGTTCAGCGCGCCGACACCGATGTCCTTCAATGGACCGAGCTCGCCGATCTCGGCGCCATAGCGTGACGCGTGCGTAGCTGCTTCCCTGGAGACACCTGCCGTAAACAGCATCCGGCGCGAGCCGCTATGATCGTGGATCTGGTCAAGCTCACGCGGCGACAGCCTGGGATTGGCGACGATCGCCCACGCATCGATCCGGCTGGCCGCCAGCAGCATGCCAGCAAGGGCGATACAGTTCTCGCTGACGATGATCATGCGGTCGCCGGCCCTGATGCCAAGCGATCGAAGGGCCTCTGCGATCTCCGCCACCGACCGGTTCAGGTCACGATAGCTCCAGCAGGCACCGTCTTCGACCAGCGCTGGCCGGTCAGGAGATTCGGCGACGTGCTTGTCCATGACCTCATGGATGCGCTCCGGAAGCCCAACAAGAATCTCAGCGAGTTCCATCGCTTCCGTCGGTTTCGCCAAGGCCGATCTCCCGACAAATTAACCGGCTGCTTTCATGCTGCCTTATGGCGAAACTACAGTTCTTTTTTAGAACTCGTCAATCTTTATTTTTAAGTGGGAGGCGTTACGCAGGCGGGGACAACAAATATTGAAGCGCGTGCTGGTTGGACTATGGCGTAGAATGTCATTTACAACAGGCCTTGGCGCGGCTATCAGATCAAAGTATCAAATAAGAACTTTCATGGAGGACCGTTCATGGCGAAGGATCGCGGCGTAGCGATACTTGTCGGCGCGGGGGACGCGATAGGCGCGGCGGTGGCCCGGCGATTTGCACAGGGCGGCTATACCGTCTGTATCGTCAGGCGCGATGCGGCCAAATCCCAGGGACTGGTTGACGAGTTAAAAGCCGCGGGGCTCGGTATCCACGCATTCAGCGTAGATGCCCGGCAAGAAGCCGAGGTCCAGGCGCTGTTTGCGCGCGTCGAGGAAACCGTCGGACCGATCGAGGTCTGCCTCTTCAACGCCGGTTCAAACGTCAACAAGCCGTTGCTCGAAACAACCGAGAAGCTGTTCTTCAAGGCGTGGGAACTTGCGTGTTACGGCGGATTTCTCGTTGGCCGCGAAGCCGCCCGTTACATGCTCAAACGCGGCCGCGGTACGATCTTCTTCACCGGGGCGACCGCCAGCGTTCGCGGCGGCCAGGGTTTTGCGGCATTTTCGTCGGCGAAATTCGGACTTCGCGCGGTGGCCCAGGCGATGGCGCGCGAACTTGGGCCCAAGAATATCCACGTCGTGCATCTGTTGATCGACGCCGGCGTGGATAGCGAGGCCATCCATCAGCGCATGAAAGCGGCTAAAGGGATCGAGACCAGTGACATCCCTCCGGACAGCCTGACGAAAACGTCTTCCATCGCCGAAGCCTATTGGTTCGCGCATCAGCAAACCCGGGACGGCTGGACTCATGAACTCGATCTCCGCCCGTCCATGGAGAAATGGTAAGATGGGTGCAAAACCGGACCTGACCCTGTGGGGAGTTGGAACGAGCCGCACGATTCGTCCGCACTGGGCCATGCACGAGCTGGGGTTGTCCTATAGGACGAAGCCGATCGGACCGCGGACCGGTGAGACCAAGACCGCCGAATATACCAGACTGAATCCCCGCCAAAAGGTGCCTCTGCTGCAGGACGGCGACTTTTGCATCGGCGAAAGTGCGGCGATCGTTGCCTACCTTTCGCGGATGTATTCAACGCCGGAACGCTCGCTGATTCCCGAAGCGCAGCGCGAATACGCGGCCTGGCTGGAATGGTGCTTCTTCGTCGTCGCGGAGCTCGATTCAACAAGCCTTTATGTGATGCGCCGGCACCGGGCCGATGCGCTCGGCCCGATTTACGGCGTCGCGCCCGAGGTTGTCGCCAAGGCTGGGGAGTATTTTCGCGAGCAATTACGTCATGTCGAGGTCGCGCTTGCAGATGGCCGGCAGTTCCTGATGGGCGACAAGTTCACCAGCGCCGACATCCTGCTGACGACTTGCCTGGATTGGGCAATCGCTTACGGCGTTGGCATTTGCGACAACGCGCATCCCTATCTCGAACGCATCCAGGCGCGAGAAGCCTATCAGCTCGCCATGGCGGCGAACGTCCCGCTAGCGCCGGTCACGCCAGTGGCGCAAAAAATCTGACAACCGACATCGGTTGCGCGGAGCCGCTCTGCTTAGACCGCCGCCCGCACCGCGCGATCGCCGACCATCTTGTCGATGGCTGCGTTTTCGTAGCCCAGTTCCTGCAGAACGGCGCGCGTGTGTTCGCCGACACGCGGCGCCGGCCCACCGATTACCGCCTCATTGACGGTGAACCGCGCCGCCGGTTTCGGCTGCCGCACACGCCCGACCATCGGCTGATCGAACTCCGCGATGATGCCGCGCGCCACCACCTGCTCGTTATGGATGATCTCGCCGCGGCGCAGGATCGGCGCGCACGGAACGTCGGCGGCGTCGAGCCGCTCCAGCCACTCGGCGGTGGTATGCTGAGCGATGTACTCCGCCATCTTGTTGATACGCGCGGTGGCATTGACCGAGCGCGCCGACGGCGTCGCGAAGCGTGGATCCTTGGCAAGTTCGGGATCGCCGGATGCCCTGCAGAAGCCCTGCCATTCGGAATCCGAAATGGTGCCGGCCGTGATATAGCCGTCGCTGGTCTTGAACACGAGATCAGGCCGGTCTTTCG
>Ga0193743_1003678_pt1 | contig 10175 bp, 8 predicted proteins | sample L2c2metaG_FD_143038 | JGI IMG/M metagenome (GOLD analysis project Ga0193743, IMG submission 143038) | Soil microbial communities from a riparian zone of the East river system, Colorado, United States - L2c2 | ecosystem: Environmental > Terrestrial > Soil > Riparian zone | place: USA: East River...
GCTCTACGACCCCAACGGGCAGACCACGATCAGCGCCGCGACGCATCACATGAACCTCGACTACTCCGCGTGGGAGGGCGTCCAGATCGCCGGCAAGGTCGACACGGTCATCTCGCGCGGCGAGGTGATCGTCGACCGCGACGGCGGCTACCACGGCCGCAAGGGCCGCGGCCGCTATCTCAAGCGCGGCCTGTCCTCCTACCTACGGTGAGGTGAAAGCGATGCGTCAAGTTCCACATTGGATCGGTGGCCGCGAGGTCGCCGGCACCGGGTCCCGCCGGCTGCCCGTCTTCGACCCGGCCACCGGCGAGATCCAGGCCGAGGTGGTCGCTGCCACCGCCGCGGAGGTCCGCACGGCGGTCCAGACAGCGCTCGCCGTGCAGCCGGCATGGCGGGCGGCCAGCCTGTCCCGCCGGGCCGAGGTGATGTTCCGCTTCCGCGACCTGGTCGACGGGCATCGCAAGGAGATCGCCTCGCTGCTCTCGTCGGAGCACGGCAAGACGGTTGCCGACGCGTCCGGCGAGGTGGCCCGCGGCCTGGAGAACGCCGAGTTCGCGGCCGGCGCGCCGCACCTGCTCAAGGGCGGCTACAGCGAGCAGGCCGCCGGCGGCGTCGACGTCTACTCGATCCAGCAACCGCTCGGGGTGGTCGCCGGCATCACGCCGTTCAATTTCCCGGCCATGGTGCCGATGTGGATGTTCTGCAACGCGCTGGTCGCCGGCAACGGGTTCATTCTCAAGCCGAGCGAGAAGGACCCGTCGGTCTCCCTGCTGCTGGCCGACCTGCTGCGCCGCGCCGGCCTGCCCGACGGCGTGTTCAACGTCGTGCAGGGCGACAAGGAGGCGGTCGACGCGCTGCTCGCCGACCCCGACGTCAAGGCGATCAGCTTCGTCGGCTCGACCCCGGTGGCCCAGTCGATCTACGAGACCGGCACCCGCAACGGCAAGCGGGTGCAGGCGCTCGGCGGCGCGAAGAATCACATGGTGGTGCTGCCCGACGCCGACGTGCCGGCGGCCGCCGACGCGGCGGTCTCCGCCGGCTTCGGGTCGGCGGGGGAGCGCTGCATGGCGGTCTCGGTCGTGGTCGCGGTCGGTGCGGTCGGCGACAAGCTGGTCGAGGAGATCGCCACCCGGATCGCGAAGATCCGGGTGGGCGCCGCCAGCGACCCCGACGCCGAGATGGGCCCGCTGATCAGCGGCGCGCACCGCGACAAGGTGCGCTCCTATCTGGATGGTGACGGCGGCGAGGTGGTCGTCGACGGCCGCGACGCCGCCATTTCGGACAGCCCGGGGTTCTTCCTGGCACCGTCTCTTGTGGACAAGGTTGACACCGGGTCGCCCTACTACACCGACGAGATCTTCGGTCCGGTGCTCTCCGTCGTCCGGGTCGACAGCTACGACGAGGCCCTCAAGCTGGTCAATGACAACCCCTGGGGCAACGGCACCGCCATCTTCACCCGCGACGGCGGTGCCGCCCGCCGATACCAATACGACGTCGACTGCGGCATGGTCGGCGTCAACGTGCCGATCCCGGTGCCGGTGGCCTACTACAGCTTCGGCGGCTGGAAGGCGTCGCTCTTCGGCGACGTGCACATGTACGGGCCGGACGGCCTGCGCTTCTACACCCGCACCAAGGTGGTGACGTCGCGCTGGCCGGATCCGGCCACGAGCGAGGTCGACCTGGGCTTCCCGAAGGTCCGTTAAGAAAGGCTCCGCCAAGAAAGGATCAATGGATGGACATCGGTGTCGTCTTCCAGTGCGACCCGCCCGCCAGCGCGGTCGTCCGCCTTGCCAAGCAGGCGGAGACGCTGGGCTTCAGTCACGTGTGGACGTTCGACTCCCACCTGCTCTGGGAGGAGCCGTTCGTCATCTACAGCCAGATCCTCGCCCAGACCTCGCGGGTGATGGTCGGGCCGATGGTCACCAACCCGGGGACCCGCGACTGGACGGTGACGGCATCGCTGTTCGCCACGCTCAACGAGATGTTCGGCAACCGCACGGTGTGCGGCATCGGCCGGGGTGACTCGGCGCTGCGCACGCTGGGCTACAAGCCGACGACGATCGCCGAGCTGCGCGAATGCGTCACGCTGATCCGGGAGCTGGCGCACGGCCGGGAGGCCGACTACAAGGGCCGCCCGGTGCACTTCCCGTGGGTCAAGGACGGCCAACTCGACATGTGGATCGCGGCGTACGGGCCGCGGGCGCTGGCCCTGGCCGGCGAGGTGGGCGACGGCTACATCCTGCAGCTCGCCGACCCCGACATCGCCGCCTGGATGATCAAGTCGGTGCGGGCGGCGGCCGAGAAGGCCGGCCGTGACCCGGCGTCGGTCAAGTTCTGCGTCGCCGCCCCGGCCTACGTCGGCGACGACCTGGCACACCAGCGCGACCAGACCCGCTGGTTCGGCGGCATGGTCGGCAACCACGTCGCCGACATCGTCGAGCGCTACGGCGAGTCGGGGGCGGTGCCACAGGCGCTGACCGACTACATCCGGGCCCGCAAGGGCTACGACTACGCCGAGCACGGCCGGGCCGGCAACACCCACACCGACTTCGTGCCCGATGAGATCGTCGATCGGTTCTGCCTCCTCGGCCCGGTCGAGGCGCACCTCGAGAAGCTGCAGGAGCTGCGCGAGCTAGGCGTCGACCAGTTCGCGCTCTACCTGCAGCACGACGACAAGGAAAACACCCTCCAGGCGTACGGGGAGAAGATCATCCCGGCGCTGGCCTCGGCGGCGTCCCAACCGCCGCGATGAAGCCGGCGCAGCGCCGACTGCGGCTGGTGCTCGGCATCCTCGGTGCCGTGATCGTGGGTGTGCTGCTCTGGGAGGGTTACAAGGCCGTCGGGCCCGCAGACGGGGTGATGCTGTTCGGTGCGCGGGTGCTGCCGCGCACCGACGACGCCGCGATGCCGCACGTCGCGACGATCCTGTCCCGGTTCGGCGACCCGGAGCTGGCCGGCGGCGACCCGATCTGGCTGGTCGTGCTCCGGGCCTGCCTGGTCACGCTGCGCAGCGTCTCGATCGGCTTCGTCGCGGGCGGCCTGGTCGGGCTGCTGCTCGCCGTGCTCATGCAGCGGCTGCGGATCGTCGAGCGCGGGCTGCTGCCCTACGTGATCCTGTCGCAAACCGTCCCGCTGATCGCCCTCGCCCCGGTGATCGCCGGCTGGGGTGGCGCGCTGTCCATCGGGTCCTACCCCTGGCAGCCCTGGATGTCGGTCTCGGTCATCGCGGCCTACCTGGCGTTCTTCCCGGTCGCCGTCGGCATGCTGCGCGGCCTGCAGTCGCCGGCTCCGATCGCCGAGGAGCTGATGCGCAGCTACGCCGCCGGCTGGTGGCAGACGCTGGTCAAGCTCCGCCTGCCGGCGTCGACGCCCTACCTGTTCCCGGCGCTCCGGTTGGCCGGCGCCGCGGCCGTGGTCGGGGCCGTGGTCGGCGAGATTTCCACCGGCACCCGTGGTGGAGTCGGTCGATTGGTGATCGAATACTCACGGGAGGCCACCACGGATCCCGCCAAGGTCTACACGGCGATGATCGGTGCGGCCGCGCTCGGTCTGGCGGTCGCGGCGGTCGTCGGTCTCAGCGAGTTCCTGGTCCGCCGGCGAAGGGCCGACGCATGACGGCAGTGGCACCTATCACGGCAGTGGCACCTATGACGGCAGTGGCACTAGCGGGGGTCACGAAGGTCTTCAACGCGGGCCGCGCCGACGAGGTGACCGCCCTGACCAATGTCGACCTGACGGTCGAGCGCGGCGAGTTCGTGTCGCTGATCGGTCCGTCCGGGTGCGGCAAGTCGACGCTGCTGCGGCTGGTCGGCGACCTGACCCAGCCGACCGCCGGCACGGTCACCGTCGCGGGCAAGCCGGCCAAGCAGGCCCGGATCGACCAGGAATACGGCATCGCCTTCCAGCAGGCCGGCCTCTTCGACTGGCGCACCGTGCAGCGCAACGTGGAGCTCCCGCTGGAGCTGCGCGGCTCGTCGCGGTCGGAGCGGCAGGCCCGGGCCCGGGAGATGCTCGACCTGGTCGGCCTGACCGAGTTCGCCGGCCACTATCCCGCCCAGCTCTCCGGCGGCATGCAGCAGCGGGTCGCGATCGCCCGGGCGCTGGCCGTCCACCCGCCACTGTTGCTGATGGACGAGCCGTTCGGCGCGCTCGACGAGATGACCCGCGAGCGGCTGCAGGACGAGTTGCTGCGGATCTGCGCCAGCACCGGCACCAGCGCGGTCTTCGTCACCCACTCCATCCCCGAAGCTGTCTACCTCTCCGACCGGGTCGTCGTCATGTCGGCCCGGCCCGGCCGGATCACCGAGATCGTGCCGATCGACCTCGGCGAACGCGGCGAGGCGACCCGGCAGTCGGCCGGCTTCTTCGCCGGCATCACCAAGGTCCGCCGGGCGCTGCGCAGCGGCGGCGCCGTCCCGGTCGGCTCGCCGTCATGAGCGAGCGCAGCGAGCGAATCGGCCGGCTCAGTCAGCCGAGGTCAAACCACGCCTCGCGAAGCGAGGCACACGCATGACCCAATCCGCGGCGGCCGTCGACCCGGTGGTCGCGGCCGATCCCACCGCACCCGTCCTCTCGGCCCGGCGCCGCGGTGGCGTGCTGCTCGCCCTCGTGCCACCGGTGCTCGTCGGCGTCGCCGGCCTGCTCGCCTGGGAGCTGACCGTCAAGCTCGGCCGGGTCGCGCCCTACGTGCTGCCCGCGCCGTCGGCGATCGGCGAGGAGTTCTGGCAGACCCGCGAGGTGGTCTGGCGCACCGGCCTGGCCAGCGGCGAGAACGCCCTGATCGGCCTGCTCGTCGGCGCCCTCGCCGGTCTGCTCGCGGCCATGATCGCCGCGGGCTTCCGGTTCCTCGGCGAGGTATCGATCCCGGTGGCGGCTGCGGCGGGGGCGCTGCCGATCATCGCCCTGGCACCCATTCTCAACAACATGTTCGAGTCGACCAGCAACGTACCCCGTCGTCTGGTCGTCGCGATCGTCGTGTTCTTTCCCGTGTTCGTCAACGCGTTACGCGGGCTGCGCGAGGTCGATCCGATCCACCGGGAACTGATGGCCAGCTACGCGGCGCGTGGCTGGACCGTGACCCGGCTGGTCCGCCTTCCCGCCGCCCTGCCGTTCGTCTTCACCGGTCTGCGCCAGGCGTCCTCCCTGGCGGTGATCGCGGCGGTGGTCGCGGAGTACTTCGGCGGTCTGCAGAACGGCCTCGGCTCCCGGATCACCTCGGCGGCGGCCAACACCGCGTACCCGCGTGCCTGGGCCTTTGTGGTCGGTGCGTGTGTGCTCGGTCTCGTTTTCTATCTGGCGGCCCTCGCCCTGGAACGGCTTGCCATGCCATGGCGGAGGGTCTGAAACCCCCGGAGGACCACTGTGAAGCGTACGAGAATCGCGGTTGCCGTTCTGGCTCTGTCCACTCTGGTGCTCACCGCATGCGGCACGGCCGACCAGCCGTCGACACCCGCCGGCAGCGGCGGCACGAAGAGCGTGAAGCTGCAACTCCAATGGTTCGTGCAGGGTCAGTTCGCCGGCTACATCGCCGCGGCCGACCAGGGTTTCTACAAGGAACAAGGACTCGACGTCGAGATCCTCGAAGGCGGCGTCGACATCGTCCCGCAGACCGTGCTGGCCCAGGGTCAAGCGGACTTCGCCATCGCCTGGGTACCCAAGGCGCTGGCGTCCCGCGAGCAGGGCGCGCAGATCACCAACATCGGCCAGGTCTTCCAGCGGTCCGGCACCTACCAGGTCTCGTTCGCGTCGTCCAACATCAAGAGCCCGGCCGACCTGCGCGGCAAGAAGGTCGGCAACTGGGGCTTCGGCAACGAGTTCGAGCTGTTCGCGGCGATGACCAAGGCCGGGCTCGACCCGGGCAAGGACGTCACGCTGGTGCAGCAGCAGTTCGACATGCAGGGCCTGCTGCGCCATGACATCGACGCGGCACAGGCGATGAGCTACAACGAGTATGCCCAGCTTCTGGAGGCCAAGGACCCGGCCACCGGCCAGCTCTTCCAGCCGTCCGCCTTCAGCGTGCTCGACTGGCAAACGGTCGGCACGTCGATGCTGCAGGACGCGGTCTGGGCCAACACCAGCAAGCTGGAGTCCGATCCGTCCTACCAGGACACCGCGGTGAAGTTCCTGACAGCGTCGATCAAGGGTTGGGCCTACTGCCGCGACAACCCCGAGGCCTGCCGCGACCTGGTCGTCAAGCGCGGCTCGAAGCTGGGCGCCAGTCATCAACTCTGGCAGGTCAACGAGGTCAACAAGCTGGTCTGGCCGGCCCCGGCCGGCGCCGGCATGATCGACGACGCCGCCTGGAAGGCGACGGTCGACCTGTCGATGACCACGAAGAACGCCGACGGCCAGACGGTGCTGACCAAGGCGCCGGAGGGCCTGGCCTACACCAACGACTACGTGCGCAAGGCCCTCGACACCCTCAAGCAGCAGGGCGTCGACGTCAACGGCGCATCGTTCACCCCGAAGACCGTCACGCTGACCGAGGGCGGTGCCTGACAGTCTGGGCAAGGGGTCCCTGGTAGCAGGGGACCCCTTGTCAACGCCCGTCACAGCCCGGTGGTCGGACCTTCCCATCGGCTGGCCAAAAGCGGATAATCCTGATATGGGGGGCAATAACTGAATCGAGAATGTCATGCCAGGCAACAAAGGAGTCGCCTATATCAAGCCGGGTCAGGTCGAGGTCCACGCGATCGACTACCCGACCTTCGAGCTCAAGGACGGGCCGGGCGTCCACCCCGACAACGTCGGCCGCCAGGTCCCGCACGCGGCGATCTTGAAGTGCGTCGCCACCAACATCTGCGGTAGTGACCAACACATGGTCCGTGGCCGCACCACCGCTCCTGAGGGCCTGGTCCTCGGGCACGAGATCACCGGCGAGGTGGTCGAGAAGGGCCCGGATGTCGAATACGTCCAGGTCGGTGACCTGGCCTCGGTCCCGTTCAACATCTCTTGTGGCCGGTGCGTCAACTGCAAGGCGGGCAAGACCGGCGTCTGTCTCAACGTCAACCCCGACCGGCCCGGCTCCGCGTACGGCTATGTCGACATGGGCGGCTGGGTCGGCGGACAGGCCGAGTACGTGATGGTGCCGTACGCCGACTGGAACCTGTTGGTGTTTCCCGACAAGGACCAGGCGATGGAGAAGATCCTCGACCTGGCCATGCTGGCCGACATCTTCCCGACGGGCTATCACGGCTGTGTCGGTGCGGGGGTCACGGCCGGTTCCACCGTCTACATCGCCGGCGCCGGGCCGGTCGGGCTGGCCGCGGCGACGGCGGCGCAGCTGCTCGGCGCGGCCACGGTGATCGTCGGAGACCTACAGGAAGAGCGGCTGGCCCAGGCGCGCAGCTTCGGCTGCGAGACCATCGACGTGTCGGCGGGCGAGCCGAAGGACCAGATCGAACAGATTCTCGGCACGCCGGAGGTCGACTGTGGCGTCGACGCCGTCGGCTTCGAGGCCCGCGGCCACGGCGAGCACGCGGAAACCGAACACCCGGCGACCGTGCTCAACTCGCTGATGGACCTCACCCGCGCCGGTGGTGCGCTGGGCATCCCGGGCCTGTATGTGACCGGCGACCCAGGTGCTGCGGACGACGCGGCGCGAGTGGGCTCGCTGTCCATCCGCCTGGGTCTCGGTTGGGCCAAGTCGCATTCGTTCGTCACCGGCCAATGCCCGGTCATGCGCTACAACCGCCAGCTCATGATGGCGATCCTGAACGACCGGGTGTCGATCGCGAAGAACGTCAACGCGACGCCAATCCCGCTGGGTGAGAGCCCACGGGGCTACGAGGAGTTCGACCAGGGCGCCGCACGCAAGTACGTGCTCGACCCGCACGACATGCTCTCTGCGGCGAGCTGAACTATGGTTGCGAATCGGCAACCATGAGTTCCACTCGCGGATGGGAAGCGGATGGTAGCTGGGCGGCGGCTGGCTGATCGCTACGAGATCGAGGAGGTGGTGGCCAAGGGCGGGATGGGCGTCGTCTGGCGCGGTCGCGACCTGCGGCTCGATCGCGCGGTCGCGATCAAGCTGGTGGCCGGGGAGGCGGTGACGGATTCCACCGTGGTCGAGCGGTTCGACCGGGAGGCCCGCACGATCGCGCGCCTCAACCATCCCAACATCGTGGCGATCTACGACTTCGGCACCGACGGCGGCGACTCGTTCCTGGTGATGGAGCTCGTCGACGGAAGCAGCCTCGCCGCGGTGATCGGCGACGGGCCGCTCCCGGTCGGCGAAACGCTGGAGATCGCGGCGCAGGCCTGTGCCGGTCTGGCGGCCGCGCATGCCGCCGGGGTGGTCCATCGCGACGTCAAGCCGGCCAACCTGATCCGCACGCCGTCGGGCGTGGTCAAGGTCTGCGACTTCGGGATCGCCCGCCTCCAGGACGCCGCCGGTCAGGCGCGACTCACCAGCACCGCGATCGCCATGGGCTCCACCAACTACATGGCGCCGGAGCAGGTCAACGGCGAACCGGTCGACGCGCGGACCGACCTCTACGGGCTGGGCTGCACGATCTACGCGATGCTGACCGGAAAGCCGCCGTTCGTCGGCGGCAGCCCGTTGGCGGTCGTCCACCAGCACGTAACCGAGCCGCCGCCGGATCTGCGTGCCGCCCGGCCCGACGTGCCGGCGGAATTGGCCCGGCTCGTCGACGAGCTGTTGGCGAAGTCCCCGGACGATCGGCCGGCCGACGCGGCGGCCGTCGCCGCCCGGCTGGCGGCGCTGCGCACCGACCCGGTGGCCACCGAAGCCGCGCCCGCGCTGCCGCCTGGACCGAGCGGTCCACACCCACCCGAGCGTGGCCACCGAAAGTGGCTCTGGGGCCTGGCCGCGGGCGGCTCGGGCGTCCTGGCCGCGATCATCGTGACGTCCTTTCTCGCCACCAGGGACGGGGTGCCCACCGCGGTCACCGCTCCGCCGCCGTCGGCGGGATACTCGTCCGCCCCGTCGCCATCGGTGGCTCCACCGGCGCCGACGACCCTGCCGACGGTCGGACCGGCACGAACGACCAGCGCGCCGGCGGCGCTGCCGCCACCGACGTCGCCAGCGGCTGCGTCGTCGTCCCCGTCCGCCGGACCGACGCGGCCGGCGGATCCGATCGCCGGAATGCGACTGACCATCCAGCAGCAACTGGCAGCGGGGCAGGTCACCGAGGCGACCGCGGCTGACCTCAACAAGCGGGTCGACGACATCGCCAAACGAATCAGCGAAGGCAACGACCGGGCCGCCGCCAAGAGGATCAAAGACCTGCGCACCAAGCTCACCGACCTGCACCGCGACGGCCAGTTGACCCAGGCCGGTTTCGACGCCCTCAGCCGCAGCCTGGACCGGGTCGCGGCCCTGGTGCCACCGATGCCTCCCAAGCCCTAACCGCGGGTCGCTGGCACCTGCCCCAGCACCGGCGTCCGCGCCGCGGGCGAGGCCGTGGTCAACCGCCGCAGGTCGGCCGCGGCCACGGCGGCCAACAGCGGTGCCAGCGCCGCGAGCGTCCAGGTGAGACCGACCAGGTCGGCGACCGCGCCGATGACGGCCGGGGCCAGCAGAATGCCGGTGTACGTCATCGTGCTGAACCGCGCGACGGCGGCCGCGGCGCCGGCGCTGGTCGCCGCACCGAGGTGCCCCGCCGCCCCGAACAGCAGCGGCAGGGGAGTGGCCAGCCCGAGCCCGACGACCGCGAACCCGGCGATCGCCAGCAGCGGCCAGGGGCTGACTACGACCACGATCAGCCCGGCGGCCGCGACCAGGGTGCCGCTGCGCAGTAGCGCGTGCGGCGCGCGCTGAGCGAGCAGCCGGTCGCCGACCAGCCGCCCGGCGGTCTGGGAGGCGGTGAACGCGACGTACCCGACGGCGGCGAGCCCGAGCGGGGCGGCCAGCCGCTCGTGCAGGAAGATCCCGCTCCAGTTGGCCACCGCGGCCTCGACGGTGAGCACGGTCGCGCCCATGGCGCCGAGCACGACCAGTGGCCGGCTCCACCTGGCCCGCGCTGCGCGCACGACCGGCCCGCGGTCCGCTGCGGCCGGCAGCAGCCGGGCGGTCAAGACGGCGGCGGCCGGCACGAGCACGGCGGCGAGCACGCCATAGTGCGCGGCCCGGGAGAGATCGAGTTGCGCGGCACCGGAGGCAAGCAGCGACCCGCCGAACAGCAGGTGCACCGCAGCGAGGCTGAGCAGGTCAC
>Ga0193743_1003680_pt1 | contig 10175 bp, 24 predicted proteins | sample L2c2metaG_FD_143038 | JGI IMG/M metagenome (GOLD analysis project Ga0193743, IMG submission 143038) | Soil microbial communities from a riparian zone of the East river system, Colorado, United States - L2c2 | ecosystem: Environmental > Terrestrial > Soil > Riparian zone | place: USA: East River...
GCTGGGAGCGCGTCCTTCACGCGCTCGAAGCTCTGGTCGGTCAGCAGCAGGATCATTCGTTCTCCCTTCAGATCAGGTGGATGCAGACCACGACGATCGCGGTCAGCACGTAGACATCTGACAGCGCCGCGCCAAGCCACCAGAGGGCGGCGAGCACGGCGAGCACGGCAAGCACAACGAGCACTAGACTTCCTTTCGCATCAGGGTTGTTCTCCCTTCGGTGCAAGACGGCCCGGCCCGCTTAGCCAGCGGATAACCGGGCCGTCACTACATCGTCGGTCATGCGATCCGCCAGATAGCCGGGACCTGCGTGCGCCGGTCCAGCGGACCGCTCTCGTGGGGGCTGGGCTTGAGCATCAGTACCTCGCCGGGCTGGAGGATCTCGCCCTCGATCTGAGCGACGAGTAGGTCCGTCGCGTCGTAGCGGTTCTCGAACTCGGCCTTGCGGAGCGAGCCGTCGGTGGTTTTGATCTGCGTGTAGAACTTCACCGTTCTCCCTTCCTTCCCGGCGGGATTGCCGGACGCCACGGCCACCCAGATTCAGATGGCCGTCGCGTTCGTCGTCATCCCTGCGGTGTCTCGATCCAGATCAGGGTCGCCGGTGATTCGAGGCTGGTCGAACCGTCGGACCAGCGCACATTGAGACGGTGCACGAACACGCCCGACTTGAAGATCGACTCGATCTGACCGGCTCGGTCGCCGTCGGAGCAGTGGTCTCCCACCTTCCAGATCTCAGCCATAGACGATCTCCCCGAACAGGCCGGCTTGCACGATCGCGTCGGCGTCGTCGGAGTCGATCATGCCGGCGTCGCTCTCGCGGTCGGCGAGCAGGATGCCGCTCCGCTGCTGGTCGTTGAGCCTGAAGCCCGACTCGCCGATCTTCGCCAGGCCGGCCTCGATCAGCTCGACGTCGACCCGCTTCAGATCGCTCGACGGCTCGCCCGTGTCTCGGATCTCCGCGTACGTCTCGGCTTCCGGCTCACGGCGCATCTCACCGCGAACGGGCACGTACACCGTGCCGTCTTCGGCGACCCACTGGTAGTGCTCGCACACCGACCAGTAGCCGACCCCGCCCTCAAGGGCGGTCGTGATGACGTCGCGCAGGAACCGCGTGCGCTCCTCAGATCGAGCCATCAGAACGTCGTCTCGCTCTCGACGTCGCCGTGCTCGTCGAGGATCTGGATCCCGCCGAACGGCTGGCGCCACGGCAAGGCGGCGTTGCCGAAGATCAGCTCTCCGAGCTGATCGCAGTAGACGTCCGAGATCGGGTCGCCCTGTGCGCCGGGCGGGTGGGCCGTGACGGTGTAGGTGTCCGGGCCCGCGTCGTAGCGGACGTCGACCGAGCGGCGCTGCTCGGCGTCGTGCGGGTAGAGCACCACGCGCACGGTGCTCTCGTCGAGGATCTCGATCCCGACGTCGTATCCGGGCCGCATCTGAGGCGGCCTCATGTGGTCGATCTGCTGTGCGATCGACTCGTGGATCTCGTTGTGCTCCATCGTTCTCCCTTCGTGTGGCGGAATTGCCACTGGACAGCGGCGCGCATCGCACGCATCGCCGCTCTCCGGTAGCCCACTCCCTACTCGGGCCCGTACTGGCCTACGGTGTTGCCGTTCAGATCGGTGACCGGCCCGCGCGCCTCCAGATCGCGCTCGATCGTGTCGGCGACGTCGCGCAGCGCGCGGGCCACGTCGGGTCCGCTCTGCATGGCAGCGTTGCCGAGCTTGATCTCAAGCTTGAACATCTCGAACATCGTTCCCCCTTTGTCAGATCAGCCGAAGCTGGTCAGGATTCTTGGTCTTCTGCTCGGGCGGGTTGAGCCACCCTTCGCACGTCTCGAACGTGCCTTGGTCGCCGACCCGCACGTAGCCGTGGCGCTTGGCGCGATCGAACGCGCGGGCGGCGCCGGCCAGCGCCGCCTTGCCCCTGCCTTCAGGGTCGTGGAACGTCAGCACGGGCACATCTCCCCGGTCCAGACGTCGACCGTGACCAGCTCCGACTTCAGCTCGTAGTCGGTGATCGTCACGACCAGCCCGACCGGCGCGACCAGCGACCAGCGCTCGCGGTCGGTCTGGACCAGCGCAACCGGCGTCAGATCGTCCACCGTGATCTGGCGCCGCATCAGGAACCCCAGAGGCTGGTTGAGCCGGTCTCGGAGATCGCGTAGCGCTGCTGCTCGCCGTCGCCGGTCACCATCGACACCACGAGAAAGCCGGTCTCGCAGAGCTGATCGAGCGAGTCGCGACGCGAGAGCTGAACGCTCGTCACGAAACCGGGCGAGTCGATGTTGCGCACGAGCGCCTCGGTCTCCGCGGCGTTGAGGGTCAGATAGTCCATCTGTGTTCTCCCTTCGGGTGGTTTCGGCTCTCCGTGAGCCTCATCGGTGCCCCGGCCAGGGGCAGACCACCTACGGCGCCGCCGGGGCCCTCAGGCCCCGGCGTACGCGGTCTCCAGCTTCGCGTCCATCAGATCGGCGGGGAACTCCCCGGCGCCGCCGGGACACTCGATCGTCAGAACGTCGCCGTCCAGCTCGACCGACCATTCTCGGTTGGTCGGGAAGCCCATCCCGGAGACCAGCGAGCGGCCGACCTTGTCAGCGGCCAGACCGAGCGCCAGGAACCCGAGCGAGCGGAAGGCGCCAGGCGTCAGAAACGCTCGCCAGGCGACCGCGTCGACGATCTCCCCTGCCTTGACCAGCGGGATTCTGACGACGAGCGCGTGGTCGCCTCTGAAGCTCCCCTTGGTCGTGATGTACAGCTCGACGTCGGGCGCGACCCCGCGTCGCTCCGCGGCGTCGATGACCGTCAGAATCCACTTCATGTAGGCGCCCAGCACGCGGGCGCTGACGCCGGCGTGCATACCGATGCACGCCCGGATCGTCAGGCCCCGCTGAGCTTCGAACTCCTCCCACCGGGCGAAGCAGAGATCCTCGCCGCCCAACGCTTGGGAGAGGATCAGATCGCCGTCCTCCTCCACTAGGTCGACGAACGGCGTGGTGATCTCGACGACCCCGCCGGGCATCTGACGCTCCGGAGCGTCCGGGTAGTAGCCATCCTGAAGCCAACCTTGCATCTGAGCACCGGAGCAACCGATAAAGGAGCTGACGCCCTCGCCGCTGTAGTGCCCGGCCCTGATGTGACCGGTGACCCCTGAACCGGCCTGGCGCTCGCCGAGCGGGTTCCGGCCCGCCTGAATCTCAGACCAGGCGGATCGGATCTCAGCGGTCGAGACCGTGATCTCGTGAAGCGTCATCGGATCCCCGCGATCGACTCGAAAATCGAGCGCTCAAGCTCGACGTCGAGCCCGACGTGCACGCGGCCCATACGGAACCGGTCGAGCGTCGCGCCGTCGAGCTTCATGCGCGAGTTGAATTCCTTCGTGGCGCCCGTGCCGAGCGTGTTGGCCGTCGCGACCAGGCGGAAGTCGGGATGACGCTTGATCGAACGACCGTCGGCGTCGTTGTGGAACTCGTCGCCGGCGATGGCGTTGTTGACGGCCGTAGCGACCGTCGGGTGAGCTGCATCGAACTCCTCAAGGCAGCACACCCCACCGTGCTCGTAAGCGCGGGCGAACTCAGATTCGACGAACGACTTGAGCCGATCCTTCCCCTTGATCGCCGATGCCATAGCGCCGGCAAGGTTCACCTCGTAGTACGGCAGGCCGGCTTGCTCAGCGGCGTACTTCGCAGCGGACGACTTGCCCGTGCCAGCCGGGCCGTGGAGCCAAACCGGAACGTCGGCTTGCACGAGCGTCGCAACGTACTCAGAGACGCGGTGGGCGAAGCGCGACGGCCGCGGCTTGTAGGTGCCGTAGTCGTAGGCAGGGATGCGAGCTTGAGAGCGCGTATCGGCCTGCCAGGTCGCGCCGATCGAAGCGAGCAGACCCTCAACGGGCGCACCTGCCTTGATCGCCTTCGCGCCGTCGATGACGACTCGCATCGATGTCAGAACGTCGAACCCGTCGCGCGATGCGACGAACTCCCGTAGGCGCTGAACCTCTCGGTAGAAGCGCTCCAGATCGGCGACGTTCGCCGCGGGAGCTGCGGGCCGGACGGGACGTGCCTCAGGGACGGCGGGAGCCGGTTCTGAGGGGACTTCAGCCATGTAGGCGTGGATCTCGTAGACCTTGTGTCGAAGGCGCTTAGAGCGCTCTCGACCGTGCGGCAGCTCCTGGCGACCGCTCTCGCCCATCTTCGGGTTGCGGTAGAAGCGGAGCGGATCGGTCCCGAGCTTCGGAACGAGCGACCGCCAAACGGAGTCGCATGCGGGGCACTTGCTTCGCAGATGCCCAGCGCCCTTTAGATCGGCAAGGGCGTCACGGATGACGCCTTGCTGCGTATCGCGTGACCAGTCGGTCACGTTGCCGACGAGCGGCACGGTTGTTCCTCTTTTCGGTGCGTACTCCCGCCGGAAGCCATCCGGCGGCTACGTGACGAGCGGGAATCGAACCACGCTCATGCCGTCAATCGGTTTAGGGCCAGAGGCCCGTCTGCCGATGTCCAGTCGGTCGCCACACTGAAACTTGGTACCGCAATGCGTCAGATCGCCGATGGGCGATCCTCGCGTCGATCGGCGGGCATGCTCCCGCTCTCTCGACTCAGATCTCAGCGCCTCTCGAACGCTGTCCCACATCTAAGCCCGGACCCTCCAGCTCGCTTCGCTGGGCTCCACCATGTATCGAGGATTCATGCTGCTCGACCTAGGTGGGGGTGACATCCGGGGATGCGCCTCTTATGTCGGCCCGAAGCCCTGGCGTTGTCTCGCCAGGCGGGCCGTTCGCCGGTCTCCGGAGGGCTGGACTCAAGCTCGCTCCCGGACCGGCTGTCGGCGGGACACTCAACCGACGAGCACCACTGTAGACCGGAACCGGGACGATCTGACCCCCGACCGGAGAAGCTGGCGCATAGACGCTACCTCTGACCAGGCGCCAGGGAGCAACCAGGAGGTTGCGCGTCTGGCCGCATCCGGGCTACAGAGCTAAGTCCACCAATTCGGTGTAGATACCTGGTCGCGAGGATCGGAGCGAGCGTGGCGACTCAGAATGGGAGCGGCGGACCCTCGAACCGGCATTCGGAGGCAATCAGGCGGGCAGCGGTTCGTCTGAGGGTTGAGGAGGGTCTGACCGCGGCGCAGGTGTCAGATCGGCTTCAGAGCGAGCATGGCGCGACGGTCCCGAGGAGCACGGTTGCGGCCTGGTTGGCGCTAGCGGCGCTTGACCGTCCGATTCCGAAGGATCTGAAGGGCTCGATCGGAGACCAGGCGGCCCGCGTCCTACGGCTCACAGACAGCGAAATACGGAGGCTTGAAGCGAAGAAGGGACCGACGGATCTAGAGCGGCTGAGCCGCATAGCCTCGATCCTCAAGGTGACCGAGTCGCTCAAGACCGCGTCCCCACAGGCAGGGAAGGCAGGGAAGGCGAGCAGAGCGAGGACGTTGGACGAGCTTGACCTTGGATCTGAGGAGGAGACAGCAGAGGGCGAAGCGTTCTGAACGCACGGCGATGCTGCAACCAGTGAAGCCGATCTGACCAGAGATGATCCTTCAGATCATCGACAAACGGCGCTCTAGAGCCAAAAACGGGGTTGAGTGTGCGCCGATGTGTGGATCTGAGCGCAGGCCCGGACCCCCGGCCACCCCCACAGGCGCGCCCAGGGGGGCCCCAGCGAGGGGGTATATGGGGTCCCCCACACCCAAGCAAGTAGCTGAATTGCCGCAGAAGGAGACCCCTACGACGGCGGTACCGGGCACGCCGCGGTACCGGATTTCAGGGTCCTTCGGTACCGAAGGACCGACCTTGGAGATACCGCGATGGCGCAGGTCAAGTTGACGCTCTCCGATGAGGCCGCCGAGCTGCTCCGCGTGCGCGCCGAGCAACGCGGCATTCCCCCCTCGGAGCTGGTCACGAAGATGCTCTCCGGCGACGTGCCGGCCGAGACGCCGCTGATCGAGCTGACCAAGAGTCAGATCGCGTCGATGGATCAGACCGCCGAGCGCGCCGGCCTCACGCGCAAGGCGTGGATCGAAAAGGCGCTCAAGGAGCGGATCGCGAGGGAATACGTGCAGGAGCGTCAGAAGCAGGTCTTCCACGCCTAGTCGACGTCGCGCTCGATCTGCCCCAGGCGCCGGCGCATCCGCCGCAGATCGATCAGCGACCAGACCGACCACCCGAGCGCTAGCACGCAGATGACGTAGAGGAGGATCACCCGCTCACCCGAGCGGCCTCGCGCACACGAGCGACCCAACGCTCGTGCCCGGCCTCAGCCGCCTCCAGGGTTGGGTAGCGCTCGGCGGTCAGATTCAGCTCGCCGCCGAAGACCACCGTCTCGAAGATCGCTGGCGGTGATCCGATCCAGACGGTCGAGATCTCGACGTCGTCGACCACGGTCTTGCCGACGTGCCGGTAGGCGAGATCCTCCATGCGCCTGACCCACTCCAGCAGCCCGATCGGCTCTCCGTCACGGTCGTAGAGGCTCACAGCTACTGCCCCTCAGGGTGGAGCGCTCGCCAGCGCGTCAGCGCCGCGCCGGACGGCCCCGACCGCGTGTCTACGAATGGATGGCGCTCTAGCGCCTGCGCCATCGCCTCACCTGCCTCTACGGCCCCCCGTAGTTGTTCGGCTGTCTCGCGCCATTGCGTTCCTATCGCCGTCGTGGAGCCCTCCAGCTTGGCGACGTCTTCCCGGAGTCGGGTCCGCTCGGTGCAGCACGAGCCGGGGCGTCCACAGACCGGGCAATACTCGATATTCGGCATTACGAGGCGCCCTTCCAGCTCGCGCAGTACCAGATCACCGTGAGCACCGCGGCCGTGACGGCGATCAGCGACCACCAGCGCCCCGTCCACTCGTAGAAGATGCCGTTGACCGTCGCGCTGGCGACGTTGGCCCAGACCATCTGCTGCCAGAGCCGCTCACTCATCGACCCAGGCGTAGATCGCCGTCCCCTCCTCCATGCCCTCGTAGGTCGGGTGTGGCCGCAGCAGCGACGCGATCCGGTCGAGTTCGTAGGCGATCTGACCCGGCCACGGGTGCTCCGGCGGGATCAGATCGGTGCCGACCAGCATCCACTCGCCGTCGATCGGCCCGGTAACGCCTTCGGGCGTCGGCGCGACGTAGATCAGATCGGGCGTGTTGCGGGCGCCGATCGCGAACTGCACGCCGCCGAGTGGCCCTTCGGCGCAGAACGCGACGATCACAGCAGCGCCTCGGTGCGTGTCTCGTCGGCGAATGTGGCGAGCGCTTCGAGCATCAGGACCGCCCCGGCGTGCGCCTCGATGATCTCGCGCCGGCGGTCGGCGCCGAGCCGAGCTGCGTCGCGCGCCCCCGCGAGCACGCCGAGATTCAGCGCGAGCGCGTTGATGGCCATCCTCAGCTCGTCCTTGGTCGAGAGCTTCACCCCTGCCCCCGGACGTTCGTCCTCGGTGGCTTGGCCTCGGAGATCATCATCCGCACGCCGGCCGCCTCCGCGAGATCGGTCGCGCAGGCCATCACCGTGCGGAACACGTCGGCGGTGTCCTCGAAGTCCCCCGTGGCGGCCGTTATCGAGCGCGAGTTGCCGCTCCCGTCGGGCTCGGTCTTGGGGATCTCGATCATCACGACGATCCGATGCTCAGGGTGGCCGAGCTTGTCCAGGTGCAGGCGCAGCAGCGCGAACGCGAGGTCGGTGACGTCCTCTAGGTCGGCCTGACTCATCCGGCACCGCCCGCCCGTCGCGGGCGCTCGACGGGCGGGCGGCCTCCTCTTGCCGGACTCAGTTCCATTTCGCGGTCTCCCTTCGGTGTTCCTGCAACTGCTGGATCGACAGGATCGGGTGGCGGCGCTTCCAGATCTCAAAGCGGATCTGAGACCCCAAGCAGCCGATCGCGATGTTGACGCCGAGCGTCACCGGCAGCGACAGCGGCGTCAGCAGCTCGACCACGCCCGAGATCACCATCGCCGCCAGCGCCTGCGGCCATAGGCGCGGCCAGTACGCCTGCCGGTGCGGCATCCACGTCCTACGAAGGAGATCCATGCGAACCATCGGCTTCTCGGACGTGAGCGCACGTTGCACCTGCCAATCCGCGATCACGCTCGCGCTCGACTGCCCGATCCACGGCGACGCCGTCAAGGCGCTCGTGGTGGAGGCCATCGACGATGATCGGCTCATCCAGGAGCAGCCGCCGGGCCGCTGCGATCTGTGTGGCGCGGTCAAGGAGACGCGGCCCTACGGCCCGAACGGCGAGAACGTCTGCTTCGAGTGCGGGCCTGGCTCGGGCGACCCGGCCGCGGTGAGGGCCGCCGAGGCCGCGTTCGGCCGGCGGATAGACGTGAGGCCATGACACGCGGCAGCAGCAGCGACGACATAGAACGCGCCCTTGTGCGCCGCGAGCGGCGCTCAGGCCGTGGCGCTGGTCGTCAACCTGGCCGCCACCGGCGAGTTCGACCGCGTCGAGCTGGCGCAGCTCATCAACCTCGGTCTGACCGCCGTGCTCGGCACGCTCGCCGGCTACTGGGCTCGGCCCAACGAAGTCACGCACTAGAGCCCCTCCAGCTTCAGGCGCGCGTCGAGCGTCGGAAACGCCCGGCGCATCCCTTCCCAGCACTCGTTGCAGACCGCCACGAACTCGGCGTCGGGGTAGTCGCTGAACGCCCGCCGCTCAGCTCCCAGCCGAGCCCGAGCCTCGTCGTCCTCGCTCACCCACATCTGGTTGCCGCAGCCGGGACAGTCCAGCGTGTGCCAGAAGGTCTTGCAGGCGCCGCAGTAGCTGTTCGCGACGTCCTCGGGGTGGCTTGACGTCCGCCCGCACTCGGGGCAGGTGAACGCTAGATCTGACATGCCTGCACGTACTTGGCGGCCTCGGGGTTCCACGTCCACCAGCAGAAGAACTCCGGTAGCAGCTCGTCTCCGTCGTCGGTGTTGAACGCCGCCGGCTTGGAGCAGTGCGCGCACTGGCCGCCGTCGACGACCTGACGGGCCAGTCGGAAGACGGCCTCGATCGGGTGCAGCGCCGATGACGTCTCCCAGGCGCGCCCGGCGCCGTGCTTGGTGGGGATGCCGTCGATGTTGACGTTCCACCCGGCGACGGCGAACCAGATCACGGGCTGCTCGTCGTCGGAGTAGCGGATCTGAACCTCGCGCGCGCCGGTGCGCTTGATGACGTCGACCGCGCCGATGAAGCGCGGGTCCTCAAGGCGTGGGTCCATCAGATCTCGAATCCCTCGTCGCGTAGTTGCTCACGGACCTGGAAGGCAGTCTCGCGCATCGCCGCGTGCCACGCGGCGTGCAGCTCCAGGGCGTCGATCAACGCCTCTCCCGGCTCGGCCGTCAGAACCGCGCCGCACTCCTCGCAGGTCGCCATCTGACGGAGCCGGCCGTCGCTGACCACCGTGAAGTGAGTCACGTCGTCCATGCCCGAAACGTACAGGAGATGCCCGATGGATACCACGCTCAACAACCTGACGCCGGGCGCGACGTACAACGCGCATCTGGCCACCAAGGCCGGTCCGTTCGTGGATCAGCTCCAGCAGGTCCCGAGCGCGGCGCTCGCCTCCGGCAACGCCAGCGCGAGCGGCGTTCTGACGCTGGATCTGCCGCTGCGGATCGAGATCTTGGTCCAGGGGCCGACCGGCCACGCCCGGCGCGTCCTGAACTCGACTACGCGCCCGAGCGCGCCCAACCCGTAGGAGCTGCGCATGCCGACCTTCACGCTCGACACCGGGCGCCCAATCACAGACCCGGCCCCGCTTTCGCAGGACATGATCGAGTCCGAAGCCGACGCGGTCGTCACGCTCTACAACGCCTTCGCGGCCGCGACGATGACGCCGCTCGCGACCGTGACCGACGCACCTACCCGCGCCGTGGCGCTGAAGGTGGCCCGCGCGCCGGCCGGCGTCGGCACGATCGACTGGGGCGACGGGACGCGCCAGGCCGCCAACCCCGCCGTCCCGACGGGCACGGCGACGACGACGAGCGCGAGCCCGAATCTGACGCTCGTCACGCCGACCACGGGCTGGCAGAACGGCATGCCGGTCTCCGGTACGGGCATCCCCGCCGGGACGACGATCGTCTCCGGTGCCGGCACGGCGACGATGGTCATGAGCGCCAACGCCAGCGCGTCGGCCGCCGCGGTCGCGATCACCGGCGCCCGCGCGACGTCGGCGACGCACACCTACGACTACAACGGCACGTACACGATCAGCTACAT
>Ga0193743_1003681_pt1 | contig 10174 bp, 15 predicted proteins | sample L2c2metaG_FD_143038 | JGI IMG/M metagenome (GOLD analysis project Ga0193743, IMG submission 143038) | Soil microbial communities from a riparian zone of the East river system, Colorado, United States - L2c2 | ecosystem: Environmental > Terrestrial > Soil > Riparian zone | place: USA: East River...
CAAGACGGAGTGCACTCGCGGCTCCGATACCGGAGTCCGATGATCACGTGACATAACATTCCTATCACTGTTTCACCATTCTCCATATTTTTCATCATTTCATTATTTTTCATCATTTTATTATTTCGACTCCGATTTTTGGTATATAGACACGCATCCCACCTTAGCAGGGCTTTATCCTTTTCTTTTAGGATCCCCTGCTAGGTGCGCTTTCCTGTCGTATTTTACGTTTATATATATGTTTAGGATCCCCTGCTAGATCTCGACTAAGTCGTCCGCAGTTGCCCTAACAATTTCAAAGCATCTCAAAGCATCTCAAAGCTACTAAGGATGCTCTGGGTGCCTCTCAGGACAGCTGAATATATGATCAAAAAGCGTGTATTTGGTATTAAAAGATGCTATAAAATGAGGCTGCGTTGTTATAAAAAGAGGTGGGGTGTGCAGTACGATGGCCAAGAGTATATAGCATTAGTAATAAGGAAGAAGGATTGGGATGCTTGTGAATTAAAAAATGCTGATGCCTTCATCTGCGATACGATCAAGATCAGCCTCTTTGACATCTTCAATATCAGCGCTGTTGTCTTGTTCTATGTCCATGAGGCTTGCAAGATTGCTGCATTCACTAGACAAAATTTGTTAAAGAAAAGAAAAGAATGGGAATCATATGAAATTATCTTGAAGAGTGCTTGAGGGTAGGTGTCAGTCCATTTCTTAGACTTTTCAATTAGGCCTTTCCATGTAGAATGGTGATAACCGCAACTATTAGAAAATCATTATAAAGTAATGGCTTGGATATGATTTATGAATACCATGAGCAGGCTAGACACTCCTTAAAAAGAGCCTGAGTTTGTACCCCATTCCTATACTCTCCAATGCTGTGCTCAACCTGATTAAAAGGTGACAAGGTAATATCAATGTAGTGCCTAGCAAAAATAAATAAAACTGGAAACTCACTGCAGACGTTACCAGAAATAATATCATCAGCGGTATCTCACCATTCTTGACTATCTGAACTTTTGTCCCAGTATCAGCTTTTGTCTTACCGTTGCCGAACCACAAGGATTGAATAAGATCCTTAATAATAGGATTTCCAAATGGCTTTGTTGAATTGAAGATTTTGTTTTGTTCTGAAATCCAAAAACATGTTAATGAAGCGTTCAAGTCAATCATATATCTTACCTTTAGGTCCAGGTCACCATATAGGAAATGTGGTTTCTCAAGTAGCTAGTCGACTTTGCTTTTGATCTGGTCGGTGTTTCCACTCAAACCATAGTGGCCAAGAATGCGCTGTCTGGCTTTGACAATAATAGTGTTTAACAAAGCGCCTTTGCCATAAGACACCTAGTTAAATCAGTAAAAGTACAAAAAGATATTAAAGATGCACATATGTAACCAGCTTGTTATGCAATGCAACATTTCTTGATGCTTCCTTGATGCCTTCCTGAGCTGTGTTGCGCAAAGAGATACTGATCATGGCTGGAACTTCATTGATGATACTCCAAATCCAGTTTGTTTTCTCCGGATTAGAGTCAAGGACCCAGTTACCAAAAGCGACTTTAGTACGAATCAAATTTTTAGCAGCATCGGCAAGAATAGTAACATTATCAGAGAAATTTCCCCGAACGACCTTTGAAGAGCCACCAGATTTATTGGGTTTCAAAAAGGCCTTAACATCAGGCTTAACATCCTCAGATGGCTCAAGAGTCATCTAAATAAAACATAAGTAAGGAATGTAACAAAGAAACATACAATTACCTCATTATCTTGGAAAACCCCAATCTCTGTTGTCACCTCTTCCTCCTCCTCCTCGTTATTGGTAGTTTGATTTGCAGAGCCACTCGCATCTGGGATATCATTGTAGTTTGCGTCGTCATCAGTAAGGTCCAGAGTGTGCTGTTGGGTATTTTTGGAACCTTCTTCCTCATCACTTGAGGGAACAATCTTATCATTGCCAAGCTGGGCAGCCATAGCAGCTTCATCGTCACTAAGAGCACTATTGTTGGTCTTGGGCCTTTTGGACAGAGGGGTTTCACCATTCAGCTCATCATCTTCTTCTATGTCCCGCAAGGCTCGATTATGCTCCTGAATAACTATAAGAGACAATCACTAATAAAGACATCAATGTTAATGTGTTAAAAATAACTGACCAAGGTCTTGTTGGACCTTCATTTCTTTTTGGGCCGCACATCGCTGGGCTGTGGACCTCTTCTTCTGGTCCTCCTGGAACTGAATAAAAGCCGCATACTCTACCTTGGTCATTTTTGGCACTGTCATCTCATCATCGGACTCCTTGTCGGACTGTTGATCAGAATCGCAGGAGGGTTTTTTTCTCTTCTTAGAAGTAGAAGACTTTCCTGAACAAGAGGGTGCCTTCTTTCCATTTGAAGAAGAAGGTGTGACAGAGGATGGCTTCCCAGTCTTGTCAGGAGCTTTTCCAAGGACTTTTTCTGAAGTAGTTGAGATAGGTTTATGACGAGTAGAGACCACCATGAGGTAAGAGACTGGATAAATGTTTATGGGATAAGGATGGAGGTCAAAAAGCAAGAAACCTGAAGTGTTGTAAATTTAAACCCTGTGACAAAGATGTTGATTGGCTAAACACAATTATTATATAATTTGACAGTGGTATTATATATGAGTCTACAACTCAAAGTCTGGGATGCCTCTCTTGGTCGTACGCATAAAAAAATTGTGATCCCAGCCATTCCTATCCTTGGCCCATGACCTAGCAGCTCTGTCAGTATGGAATACAAGAGAAGCTCTTTTACCAATATAATGCAAATTGAAATGTGAGATCTTGGCAGATTTGAATATGATGACGTCTCCTGACTGCATTCCCAGCACAACTCCAGGCTCCACAAGACAAAGTTCTCCTCCCGTGCAGTCAGATAGCACCAGAACAAGACAGATGTCTTCGTTGCCCCAATCACGGTGAATTCTGGTTGAAACATTGATATTGACGACAAAGCCAGAAAAGGGATCGACAGGGGATACATCTTCGTTTGGTAAGAAACTGACCAAGTACGAAAGTGATTCAAAGGTGTCTGGAAGCAGCTCTTTGACCTAGAAATGAATTAGAATGACAGACACGCTCTTAGAAAGAAAAATACTTACTAGCTGCTTAATCCATTCAAAAACTGGGCCCAAAGCATCAATAAACATTTGATACTCAGCTGTATTTTCCTTCAGCTCTTGGCTAGCTCTTGGAATATTTTGTGACATATTGACTGGCTGCTTGCCCTCCTTTTGCAAGGTGGAAACATCTGCATTTGAAGGCGTATTGTGGCCCTAAAAACCCTAATTGAATGACGATAGACTGAAAATCACAGAAAAAGACCTACCTTTCTTCCATATCGAAACCAATATGTGAAATGGCAAGCAGGAAAGGAGTTGTTGAAACCTTCATCAGCAGTATTAACAATCTTCAGAGCTTTGGGATAGATCAATTCCAGTTTAGGGATCAAGGTTGACTTTAAATCCACAGGCATGTTTGCGCACACTGCCCAAGACAGATCTTTATTGATATTCCTCATAACAAATATACCCCTAGTAGGTATTGAATATAAGTGTCATATGAGATAAAGAAAGACATACCCATTCAGACTTTTGCTATCAAAATATATATACTGCTTACGACGTTTCTTGTGTCCTGTCTCCAATTGTTTTTGTAGCTGGTTGTCAAATTGCTTGAGTAACCCAAACCGATTCAAAAAATAGAGATATTTACCTTTTTCTTGAATTGCTCCAGGTCCTTTGGATGGAAGCAGTGGGCCCCATAAGCACGCTCTTGTTCAGTAACATCCCAGTGGTTCTGCTTGTCGTTTCTCTTGAAGATAAGGTTCTTGTTGGAGGATAAAGCCAGGTTATAGTTAGTATGCAGGGTAATGATATCACCTAAATCGATAGGTGTATCCCAGTCCAGGTAGGGCTGATCGCCTATAGGGGCTTCACCTCTTGATTCCTGGGTTCCATCTGCTGAGGACATGACAAGGAGTTGTGGGTCCAGAGAGTCCAGGGAATGAGAGGGCCTAGTGACAAAGGGCAAGCAGTCAATCCAACTGAGCCAATCGCGTCCCTTGGTAAAATCACTATCATATTTCAATTAGAGGATATCAAAAAGGATACAAAGGAACCAACACTTACTTGTACAGGTAGATGGAGTCAAAAAAGGTATCAGTTAATACAAGATCACAGAAGTTGAGCTCTGGGTAGATACAGAAACTTTGCAGAAAGGCACTAGGAAAGAAGAGGCTGACCCTGAGAGGGTACGCCAAGCGGAGATAGGCTATGGCAGGGATCAGTTCTTTTTTAACAAGAGTACTGAGGGCAGAATCTAAGGCAGTAATAAGACAGTGTTAAAATAAATATTAGAAAAAAAAAACCATACCAGTCGGGCACCGTATAAATTTAGCAAGGTTTCCACAAGAGTCTCCCCTTAATTTATGAACCTCAGGTCAAACTTGAGCACAGGCCATCAGTACCAAAAAATACATTGAACCTAAATGCCAATATCTTTAGTAAAAGAAAAGAAAGGAAAACACACAAAAAGACAAACCAGCCCCAGCAAGCCTGCAGGCATATATTCCATCAGTTATATAGCGATCAAATGTTGAACGGGTAGGCCTGACAAAGGCAATGATGTTGGCCCAAATACTGCTAATCGTAGAGCCTCTATTTTCCCTAAGGTATCTGATATATGATAATATTAGTATTATTGATTGGTGCCTAAAAAATTGTAACTTACTTGTTCAAAAGACAAGCAAGCTTGATTGAATTCAGCCAATAATGAAGCTGAAGGATCGCGTCTGCTATCTCTGCTTGCTCACAGGTCTTGACTGTCAACACGATGTTCCAAAGTGTCCCATCATCTGGAGAGCCAAGCTGAGGATTCCTATGAGATTGGGGTTGAGGTGTTGGCTGTTGACCTCGATCAGCATCTGGGGCAACTTTCCCCTCAAGGATGTACTTTAAAACCTCATCAGGGTTAGTAACACCTTTCTTGTGGGCGATGGAGAGCCCAGGTAAGCAGTTCCTGGCCTGGGTCAAGACTGAAGCAAGTAACTGGCGCATGGCGTCATCCCAAGGTGGTTCCTCAGAGACCGGGATGGAGCTGGTGAAGGGGTAAAGATGATTGGCTGAAGAGGTGCTAGCCACAGCACCTCCATGAACTTCTTCACCTTGCTCCTCAGGCAGGTTGGGCTCCTTAGGGAGGTCAGGCTCCTGGAGGTACCTCTCCTCTATGTTCCATTGGTGATGTTGCTGGGCTTCTGCCCGAGTGTGTTCCGCAGCTTGTCGGAGAAGACGAGCTCGCTTACCACCTCGAGGGCAATTTGGGTCCACAGCAAGAGGAAGTGGCAGAGGCAGTGGAGGGGGTGGGGGAGGAAGGGGTTGGGGAGGGCCTCTAGAGCCAGCATCACACTCTTCTTGGCCATTGTTCAGCCACTGCCATAACTCTGAGCTTCTCTGTACTGGAGGCTCCTCTGAGTTTTGAGCATGACGCAGAGGGGCAGAGGAATTGCTGAAAAAGCACATGTCTTCATCCGGTAGCATTAATGGTGTTGTGTGTGCAAGAGATGATGGCGCCGAATGCCCAGAGGATATGGGCATCAACCGCCTGGACAGCATTAATGGTGAAGGTGTTGGTGTTGGTGATGGCAAGCCAAAATTGGCATCGTAGGTTGTCCAGGTAGGATTAAGGGCAAGTTGTGAATGTACCAGTCCTGTGGAGCATGAGAGGGGGAATGCAGGATCATCCGGCGTTCCACCTGCAGAGTCCAAGTCCAAAGTAAATTGGGAGGGCCAGCAAGTTGGAGGAACAGAAAGGATGTTCTAAAGGGATGTAACTATAAAATTAATCAAGATAAGATCTAGTTTATGACGTACCTGAGAGGCCTGAGGAGCAAAAAGACCCTGAGAAACACCGAGGGTTACATAGGAGTTGGGTTCCGACGAAGTTGAGTTGGCCAAGATAAAAGAATTGAGCTTTTCCTGGAGAAGGAGGCGGCTGTAAATGATTGCTGGGTCCGTGTTCTTGGAGGGCACCCAAGACCATGCAGAGCTCAGCCGGAGAGAGAGCAAGATTCCCCCAATCCATGGAAGTGAAGTGAGAGATTTCCATTGACCGACAGAAGAAGCTTAGCTATATAAACACGTGAACACAACAAACACGTTGTGCGCCCATGATTTGATTGTTTATCCTCCCTCTGTGTGAAACCTTTCCAAAAATCCAGCTTTTGGGAAAGTTCTCAGGCTCCTAGCCCTGCATCCCTATCCACATCTTGAGGAATGGTGACCCCCCATTCCCAGCACCACTCCCTCAAGCTTATGAACTGACATCTAATCTATGGCTTGGCCAGAGAGCCCAGGACGCCTTCAATCTAGTTTAGATTGCCCTCCAGCTCATCACACATATCACCACCCGTTGTAGCGACATCCACCCCCCCTTCTGTTCCCTCGCCACCTTCAAGAGGTTCCGTTGACCTGCCTCTAATGCATCAACAGCCACCACACCTCCCAACCATGACTTCAATGTTCAATGACCAACGAATACCACGACGACGAGAGTGGGATGGGCCGCCCCCGAAACATATGTTTTTTTAATATCTATGGCAATTTTATTACTACTTACGCATTTTTACATCCTACAGGGGTCCTGCGAGCCACGGCTCCATTTTCGATCTGCCATACCACGCGGAGCCTTGCTCTCAGCCAGAGCCACAAACGGGTCCATCAATTTCCCAGGCAGTAGTCACTCATTCAATAACGCCTAAGGTTAACATGTCCCTCAGCAGCTTAAGTGTCATGACTAAAGTAGAAGACAACCGTGATCCTCCTGGGCTTTCCGAAGAAAATTTCAAGCTTGTTGGTGTTCGACTTGCCGGTGTTACATCATCTGAATACGAGCGATATGAGAGAAACTTCAAATCATATGTTTCTTACTACGGATCATCTGTCATGAATTTATGGGTTCTCTCTAATATAGGGAGAAATTTTACAATAAGTCGTTCAAAATTGACCCATTGAGAATGACTTTCATGGACAAGGAGTGAGTTGCTTTGGATTGCTTTTGAACAGTGGTTTTGATTCATAGCCACCTATAACTTGATGTAGGCCAAAACTTCCCAACGGATGGGCTGCTTTCACCCATCCGGAAGGTGCTCCGTACTTTCTTGATGATTCTCGGGTGCATATCTCCATATTTGTCCATAGTAAAAGAGGCACACTGATACTTTCACTACAGACAATCCCCATCCTCACCAATGTTTGGGTGTATGATACAGCTGCTAGCGACAGACTAGAAACATACATCTCCCAAATATTCTCATATATCAAAAACTACGAGATTGACATTCCTAAGGAGACGTGCCTTGTGTTGGAGTTTAGAAACTCAGGGAATTGTGGATATTATTTCGTGAATCATGCGAAGCAGTGCTTGTTTTGGTTGGATGAGTTTAATGGGATAGATTTCTTGGGCGAGGTCAGGGTTAAGTATACTCTATCGCTTGTTGGTGGGTCCTTTATTTTTATTGTGGTCATGAATTGTTTTGTTAACAGGTAATCGGCTAGGTCATGAAATGAAATCTTTGTACTGGTTAGTTCAAAGCTTCAATTTATACCACACGAAGTTTTGTTCCGAAACTGACTTGCCTTTTTTACCAGGCTTCATAACTATTTGTTTCTGAATATACGGCCTCTTCCATCTTGTGCCATTTCAGAAATAAAGGATATCCTCATCCATGCAATCGGCGGTACATACCTTCTTCACTTTCTTAACTTCACCGCTCTCAACTGGCCAACATAGACTCATTGACATCACTTCTAGGCCTGGCGCCTTACAGTTTGGAGGTTCTACAGAAAATGCTTGATTTGGTGAACACAATTGGAGGTAGGGCTATGCCTTGTGTCTTCCTGTAAGCTTGGCTTAAATGTTAATGTCAGATCAACATGAACTGGCGGCTGGTTCTAACTTGCTTTTGCGAATATCCAGTCTTCGAACGAGCGGCCTGGAATGAAAACGCTGACTGAAAGCTCTACAGGGCAACCCGAATACCGGTGATTTTCTGACACTACGTATGGTGCCACAGCCATTTGTTGAAAACCACTCTATCGAGAGGATTCACCTAAAAAGGATTATATCAAACAGATGACGGTGTGGTTGGGTTGACAAGAGGCAGTTGGGCACTTCTGTGCTTACCTCGATTACACAGCCATACAAACTAACATACCCTCAGATTCCCACCAACTTCACTCAGATTCAGAATCAGAACTTGAAGATGAGCTTGATGACAATGATTTGAATGAACCCACAGTTCTGGTTTTCCCCTCCACTCCCACATCTCACTCCATTGCTGTCAAACCAGCCTACCCCCACATTGGTCTCTCCACCATCACAACAGACTTCAAAGCAACAGGTTTTTTTACCACATTGACAACCTATATCCAACGTGCCTATCCTCCTCCAGCCCTACCTCTCTTTCCCACTGCCGCCAACCGTTTTGATGTCTACAAACAGGTCAATGTTCCTCACCACACACTTCCCACTGTGGGGCAACAGGCATTTGTTGATCACATCCAAGCAACGCCTGCAGTTAGTGGCTGCGGCTGCTTAAGCAATGTTCCTGCCCACTTTGACATGGTCCTCATACGAGTGCCAGAAGACAAAAGAGTAACGAAGCAACAAAAGGGACTTTTTTGGAAGGTGTGTTTGACTTTGTACTCATCACTGTAATGTTTTAACATATTTTCATCTTGCTGCTTGATAGGACTCGGTGTTGGACAAGTGCGTGTGATTTTAACCCTTCCAGATTACTTACATGGTCACGATCTTCCAAAACACCATGCATGCACTGAGCAGTTCAAACCATTCTGTGCACCTGATCCTGACTCCCATCTCTTTTCGGTCACTCGCTCCTGCTGCAACAACACTCCTGTCACCGAAATTGTGCTGTTGGCCTCCATTGTATCAAGCTGTTACCTCACACCAAAATTTGGGACAACTTACCATCCTGCACAATGGTCCAGTGCAGACGTGCTTGAGGAGTGCAAGTCTTTTACTCTCAATAAGTACATTTCTCTATCCTTATTTTACAAGCTCGAAAACAGGAAGTAGCACCATGTTTAATCTTAATTTATATTTTTTATGAACAAACTTTAGATGAATGAACATCGGCAAGCATCTGTGCGAGGGTTTACCACTTTAAATAGGTTTCATGCCATGTACTAGTGCCTATCGAAGCAGTCCATAGTCTTCCATAGGTGCTGTTCTGCCTACTGACACCTACAAAGACCGATTTGACCTACAGGTCCCTACATAAATATCATCCACCTATGGCCAAAATACATTTTCCTGATGGGCCTTTGTCACAGCTAGGGTTGTTGAGTTCTTCTTCACTTTTTTCATTTTTTGAATTGACAAGCTTGGCCTTTTCAACAATGAGCTGTGCTCTGAGGATAGATGCCAGAGATGGAGGTGGAGAATCAGACATATATATAGTAAATTATAGATATATTAGGCAGACAAGAAAGGGAACAAGTGGAAATGAGGATTTCTACTCGATGAGACACATCTTGGATGTGTTGATGGTCATCTCCAAGACAATTCAGGCACCCCTGTAACCGGAAACTCAGACCTGAGGCAAAAAATGAAGTTGCACAAATTTTGAAGTCCTTGCTTCAGAGTTTCATAATGAAAAGTGAAGTGTGGGAGAAAAAACTGAAATTGAAGCAATGACTTTGAAGTTGCTGCTTCATTTACTTTGAATTCCTCTAATGTGGCTTCCTCCAAATTGCGAACATACACAATTAGATTCCTAATTCTCCCGAACCACATGTGCAAAAAATGGTTAAAAAGGTGCATTCACCAGGCTCGAACTCTCAACTTGTGCACTGAATGCAACAAGAACCTAAACCAATTCACCATTAAGACCACATTGTCTGGACATAAAGAACAGGCCTAAGCCCCTTAATTTGCAGATGTCTGGACATTTTGAAATGGCAATCCCCCCACTCGGTGTTAGGGCAACTGCGGACGACTTAGTCGAGATCTAGCAGGGGATCCTAAACATATATATAAACATAAAATACGACAGGAAAGCGCACCTAGCAGGGGATCCTAAAAGAAAAGGATAAAGCCCTGCTAAGGTGGGATGCATGTCTATATACCAAAAATCGGAGT
>Ga0193743_1003682_pt1 | contig 10171 bp, 12 predicted proteins | sample L2c2metaG_FD_143038 | JGI IMG/M metagenome (GOLD analysis project Ga0193743, IMG submission 143038) | Soil microbial communities from a riparian zone of the East river system, Colorado, United States - L2c2 | ecosystem: Environmental > Terrestrial > Soil > Riparian zone | place: USA: East River...
AAAAGAACGCCACCAGCTCAATCATTTTTTCAGCGTGTCCACCGCTTCGCGCATGACGTCCGTAAACGCCGTCAGAGCCTGCTTGTTGGCCTCGTCGAAGCCCGGTCGCATGAATGGTTGCGCGGGTCCGTGCAGGCCCAGTTCGACGAGGAATCCATAGACACCCGGCGACTGCCTGCCTTCGGCGCTCTTATACTCCGGCCCGATGATGACGACGCCGGACTCCTCCTTCGGCGACAGTTTCACCTTCATCACCAGCGAGTCGCGCAACTCCCCCGGACGTTTCTGTAACGTTCCCTTGAGCAGCACGGGAACCTTCGGCCTGATGGCGTCCAGCAGCACGTTGCCGCCTGCGACCAGACCTTTGCGCACGGCGCGCTTGGCGAGCTTCTGACCGGCCTGCGCGAGCGCGTCCTCGACGCCTTTCAAACCTTCGACATTGACGGTGACATTCATTGGCTGAGTCCAAGTGCAAGGCAGTTCAACACCAGCACGACGTTACGTTCACCGAGGTTTTCGATGGACTGGATGAGATAGCTTCCGTTCAACGAGTCGACCCGCATATTCGCGCGTATGTTCTGCTGCCAGTAAATCTTGACGGTGAGGAATAGCTGCGTCGTGTCCTGTCCCGCCTTGATGACTTCGGAACCACGCACAGGGTCGATCTGCGCCCATGCCTTCAGGACGGGTCGCCACTGCGATACGGTGCCGGATGCGTCTTCAACAGTGACACTCTCGAAGATCGTCACAATGTGGACCATTGCGCCGGGGTCGATCATTGGCCAAGGCAACGGCATTTATCGCGCCCTTACCAGCGAGCCATACGTCAGGCACGACGTGACGGTGTATGGATACTCGGACGCATCGGTGACGCCCTTTTCAAATGGGAGACGGCTGTTGTACCAGTGGGAGACGAGAAGCTTCATGCCGACCTTGACGCGCGCGCCGGGGCCAGACCACCACGGATGATCGACTCCATAGCCGCTGGTGAAGCGAATCAGAATTGAAGACGACGGCCACGGCGTGAACGTCGGCCACGTTGCGTTATAAGGCGGTGCAAGAATGCCCGGTCCTTTGGACGCGTCCGCTATATAGTCGGTGTTCTCTGTCATGGTGGTGTTATTGCCGTTCGAGTCGCGGTATTGCACAAGGTCAACAGAGATAAGCGGAGCAAGCATCTCGATGCGGTACGACGGCCAGTAATCATGATGAAGGTCCCACTGCTTCCGTACCAGATCGCGGCCCTGCAAAATTTCAGCCTGTTCGCGCGCTGCCGTGATGAGCAGGCGCAACTCGTCGTCCTCGGCGTTTTCATCCGACGAACGGTCTGGAACCTTCAGGTAAGACTTGATTTCAATCAGCGAGATTGGCTCGACGAAGGTCTGTTGCGGCGAGGTCTCGGTGAGGTTGATGCTCCCATAGGTGACCAGCGCACCGTACAAGCCGAGGTTGCCGTATGTCCCGTAGGGACCGACTCCTCCAAATGGATACCAGCTACTCATAGCGGACGCACCTCAAGCGGGCCAGCCCATTTGAATGCCGAGTCAGCCGGGAACAGATCGCCGACGACCATGTGGCGGTATCGGTCTTCGAAGTCGTTGTCAGGGTCGATGGAGTTGTACCAGTGGAACTTGCGCACGCGGTCTTCTTTGTGCAGATAGCCGTAGTGAAGCAACCGAACCGGAAGAGGGACAGCCCCATCGAGCAACTGTGCCGGTGCCGAGGAGCAGTGAAAGTTGCCACCGTACTCCGTGCGCTTGAATGTCAGGTTTGTGCCGGTCAGACGGAACAGCGACGGGCGACGAAACTCCGCATACCAGCGGTCGACGCGAATCTGATCCTCGCGGTCCCAGAGATAGACGACGTGCATGGTGCCGGATGTGACTTGACCCGCCGCGATTACATCCCTGAGTGCGGGAACGTCGCGGCTATCGAGCGCCTCGTCGCCGTCAACCATCAGGCAATAGTCGCCAATCTCCGCTCCAGCCTTCCATACCTCAGCGAGCAAGTAGTCCTTGTCGCGCGCCTCGTGGATGCCGTCGAAGGGTGACTGGATGACGGTGCAGCGCAGGTTCTCACAGATGCTCACGGTGTCATCGGTCGAGTGGTCATCGAACACAAAGATGCGCTCGCAGACCGGGCGTATGGAATGGATGACGCGCTCGATCCACCGCGCTTCGTTCTTCACTCGCAACATTCCGTATGTCATTTAGAGAGGGTGCGCCCCATACTTGCGGACGAATATCTCGCGGTTCTCTTCAAAAGCGGCGGTCGGATACTGATCACCGCGAAACGTCGACTTCAACGACGCATGGTCGACGAAGCAGTGATCAAAGACGCCGATTTTCAACCCATGCTGCCGGACCCGCAGACAGTAGGAGTCGTCGTCGTAGCCGTACCCGGTGAACTCTTCGTCGAGCATGCCGACCTTGTCGATGGTGCGTCTGGGGATGAGGACGCAGACGAAGCAAACCATGCGGGGAACCTCACGCAACCCGACACCGTGCGGTATCTGGTGCTCCTGACCCGTCACGTTCGTCACTGCGGCGATGATCCCGAACTCGCGATGTTCGTCTGCCTGCCGTTGCATGGCGGTGAAGCCTCCCATCGTGCGAAGCATGGCGTCGTCGTTCAACAGCATCACGTCGTTCTGACCGGCTGCTTCAATGCCGATATTGCAGTTGCGGGCATAGATGAATGGGGTCTCCACTTCGCGCACGCGGTAGTGCCGGGACGCTGGAATGAACTCCCTATGGTTGCTGCGGTCCCAAACGACGATGATGTCGTCGTTGTAATCGTGGCACTGGACCGCATTGACACAGGGACCGAGGTTCGACAGGGTGCGGCTCGGGATGATGACTGATAGTTGTCTCATGGCTGTTCGGTAATTGGCTTCCAGTTGTCGCCCATCATGCGCGGGCTGGTGTTGCCGGTGTGAATCGTTGCGTACATCATATTTCCGGCATCAACGCTGATGAGCCGCCCCGCTGAACTTGCTACAGACACGAAGGCGTTGTCCTCGCCAACGTTCTTTGCTTCAAACGGGTGCGCCTGCCACCAACTGCGCCGGTAGCAGAGCGATGTGCCAAGTGCGTATCCTTTCGTGCCTTCGTACTTCCACCACCCAACGCCATCGGAGAAGCGCATCGAGTGGTAGCCGCTCACCGCGTAGTCGCCTAAGCGGTCGACCTGATCGGCAAGGCGCTCCGGTTCGCTCCAGTCATCATCATCCCAGTGGCAGATGACGTCGCCGGAAGCGATACCGCAACCAAAATTGCGTTTCTCTCCGATACTGCGCGCGTCCGCGAGGTGGACCAGCCGTATGCGGTCATCCATCGGAACCAGATCACGAACGTCCTCGCCGTCGGCCAGAATCATCAACTCGCGGTGAGGGTAAGTTTGCCCCTGAAAGCTCGCTATCGACTTCGGCAACCACTGCCGCCGATTGCGTGTCAGGCACATGCACGTCACGAAACGGTCGTTTCGGGCGCACCTCTGGCGCTTCGGTTGGACGCATTGGCTTCGTCTCGTAGAGCACCTGTGGCGGCACAGCCTTTCGAGCCAAGCCACCTGCGACCAGTTGCTCAGCGATGTCGTCGGTCGTTTCAAACTCCTGATGCGGTGCGACCACGCCATAGTCTCCGGTCAGTTGACAGTTTGCGATCAATCTCATTGTGTTCGATACCTTTTGCATGGACTCAAGTCGAAAAAAAAGGCACCGCCATCTGGTAGCGCAGTGCCTTTGTGCAGCTTAGGAACCGACGGGAGAACTGGTGAACGTTCCGGTGACGTAACTCGCCGGGCGTTTCACGATGAGCACGAGGCGCTTCTCTGCCCGTACCGCAACCAAGTTCTTCGTGAAGTAGTCCTGATGCTCAGTCGATATCTCGACCTGCATCTCCATGCGGTCGCGGATCTCCGAGGCAATCGGATTGCCGCTGCCGACAAGGAAAGTGCCGTTAGTGATGGACGTTGTGTAGACGACGGTGAGGCCGAAGAGTGACGGCGACACGTCGGCCTGTGGATCACCGAGGATATAGCGACCGAAACTATCCTTGGTGAGGCGCATTCCCCACCAGTCATTCGGGTGCAAGACAATGAAGGTTGGATCGAGTTCCTTCGCAGCGGTGATCTGCTGGATGGCTCGACCAACGATATCGATCTTGTTCCAACCGTTCCCGAGCAGGCTGGTAACGAACGGCGTCGCCTGCGGTATCAGGCCGTGCAAGTTCTCACCAGTGTTGTCGCCAGAGAGCATTTGCTGCTCTTCAGCGAGGTTGACGTAGTACGGCATCGCGGAGTTGATGAAACCGTTCAGCTCCGTGAAGTCGTCGAGGATTTGCTTGGTTGCCGGAATCCACGTTGCAATCGTGCGAACCTTCTCGCTGATCGATGTAAACGTGAGGGTGTTCTCCGCCTTCTGCGATGCTTCAACCACAGGCGACGCGATAGCCATCGGAGTCGTGACCTTCACGAAGTCAACGACCTGCATCGCGGTTGGCCGCGAAGTGAGCAGATCGCGCACCTTCAGTACCTGCCGCGCTTCCATGGTGATACCCGGAATGCGGTCGATCTGAAGAACGCCCGTCGTGGACAGCCCCACTGCGCCCGAGGTAATGGTCGTCTTGCGGCCCATCAACTCATCGATATCCTTGCCCTTCAGTTGAATAACCGCGCTGCCTCGGCGATCCTTCATCAGCCGCTGCATGCTCTCGGACTCCTTGATCGTCTTCTCCAGCGTGCCGCCTGCCGGAACGTCCTGCGCGATCTTGTCGGCCAGTTTTACGTCGAGCGCGTCATATTGCTTCTGAAGCGATTCGACTGCGGTTTTGGTTGATTCCGCCATGGTGCCGTTCTTCTGCTGTTCTTCGGCGGCCTTGGCAAAATGTGTTTCGAGTTGGGTCTTCAAATCGGCTAGTTGCTTTTCAATGGGGTCCATGTGGGTCTCCTGATTCACAAAAAAGGCCCCGCATCTGCGGAGCTTGTTGGTGGCTTCGGTTGTTTCCCCGGCTTACTCCGACGGAGGAATAATCCTCTTCATCGCATCGAGGAGCTTTGTCACTGCCGAGTGGTCAACCGGCTCGGGAATTATCACCACGGCTTTCGCGTCAGCAGTGTCGTCGACCGATTCATCATCGTTCGTGTCGTCGTCGGCTGGATCAGCGAAAAGTGCGCTGAGAATGTCGTCGAGGCTCTTCACGTGAGCGTGAGCCTCCTTCAAACTTTTAACAGTGGCTGTGCTGAGCTTCCGCCCTTCCTTTAGGTGCAGGATGCTGCGTTTGGCCTTGAGCGCAATGCCATCACGCTTCATCGTTTCCATGTCGCCGTACTCTTCCGTGAGGTAGGCAAGATAGAGCGGGAGATAGCTAAGGTAGGCGACGGTGAACTGTTGCAGTGTGATTTCAGCAGCGGTCACCTTGTCTGCGCTGGACATGCCGGTCGTCCAGACCAGAGAGCAAAGCGCGGTGTGTAACGCGCACATCATTTGATAACCGGCGTCCTGTAGCTGCACTTCGGCAAGCTCAGTGTCGAAGTCCTCTTTGTTTTCCTTCATGGCTTTGATCGCTGTTACCATCGCGGCCTCATTCATGGGAAACGTGACGATGCTGCCTTCCCATAGGCGAAGCTCTTTTAACCGGCGCACCTTGCCTTCGACCGCTTCCTTGATGGTGTCGTAGCCGATGGACAGCCCCTTGATGATCCCCGCCTTCAAAAGCAGGTAGGCTTTCTGCGCCATCGGCAGGTCCATGAGTAGTTGCCCATTGACACGCAACGCGTCGGGACCGTCGATCAGAGTCAACTTGCCGATTGGCTCCTCTGTATCGTGCTGCCAGAGAAGAGGCACTTCGGAGCCGTGCTCCTGAATGGTCTTGGTGAACGCTCCAGCCTCGATCAGGTCTTTTCCCAAATCGACATTGTTGTAGACGGCAAGGAGACCCTCGAATGAGCCATCGGCACTGATTGCTTTGATTTCGATAGAGAAGCGGCGTTTCCGTTGATCGATGTTTGGCATGATTATTTTCCTTTCGTAGTGCTTAGCCGCCGAGTCGCACTAGCGCAGGCGATTGAGTTGCAGGAGGCACTTGACTGCCGGGGATGATCTGCATGTTGAGCTGAATATGATGGGCATCGCCACCGTCGACTGGGTTCCAACCTTCCTGATCGCGAACCTCGTTGACGCTGTTGACGCCGTTCTGCAAGAGCGTGGCGTAGCCGGTAACGCGACTCTGGAAGTCGCCTCGCAGAAGAGCGTCGAGGTCGTGGCGGAAGAAGTATCCCTTCGCGCGCTCATCAGACGTCAGCACGCACCGCATCAACTCTTCCTCCCAACGGGTGAGCCATGCCGTCAGTGTCAGCTTCACAAACTCCAACGCCAGTTGCTCGATATTCGAGAACGTTGCTCTCGACAGGTCGCCGACCATGTGCGGCGATACGCGGAACCAACGGCATATCTCGTGAATATTGAACAGCCGGGTCTCAAGCATCTGCGAGTCGACGGCGTTGAGGCCGATCTGCTGATACTTGATGTTGTTTTCCAGAATCGGAACCTTGTGCGGCTCCGCGTAGGTCTTCTCCCAGTCGCCACGGAACTTGTCGAAGCTAGCATCGCTCTCGAACTTCTTCTCCATGTTGAGCAGGTACGGCAAGCGCCCGCCACTGGCATAGAATCGCGCGACGTGGCGTTCCGCCGATATCGCGGTGCCGATGGATTGCCGCGCCATCGTGATGACGGAGAAGCCGCGAATGCCGTCGAATCCCAGTCCGCGAAGGTGGAGGATATCCTGTGGCTTGTTTGGCTCAACCGTGTAGGTCCTCTCTGGTTCAGTCCCTTCCTTCACGACATAGACGAGGCGCTTCTGCCCGGTCAGTTCCCGCGTGGGAAGCACCTGCGCGTGATCGAGCGGGCGAAGCTCGATGGCCGAACCAGTGCCGCTGCGACGGATGATCTGCGCGTATCCGTTGCCGTGCAATAGGCACTGGCTGGTGCGGCTTTCACGGAAGCTCATTGCGGTCATCTCCGCGTTGATCGAGTGAAGGAGGCCGGAGTACATCGGGTGCTCCGTTGCCTCCCGCTTGCCGGTGGCCGTGTTCTGCATCATGACCAGAGGGAGAAAGCCAACCGACTCGCTGATCAGCCGGTTGCACGCCCACACCACCGAATGATTGAGCGAGGTCTCGACGCTGACCGGCTCGCCCGACCATGCGGGCATCCCGCCCGAGAGAAGGGAATAGATGCCGGGATAGCCGTTGCGCGAATACCAGCCTGCGTTGACGGCGTCAAAACTGATACCGGCACCCTTGAGGTTCAGTTCGATAGTGCGATCATCGAATGCGCTCCTCACGTTCTTCGCTGCTGTTTTGAAAGCATCGGTAATTGCTGGAAACACTAGTTGAGGCTCCGCAGTCCGGTGTAAGTGATGGTCTGAGATTCGGCCACCAATGCGCGATTGAGAAGCGTGACGGTGGCCGCCATACCGTCGATGCGCTTCGACGACTTGAGGCGTTCCGGCTTCGTGGGTTGGCAGTTGTCTTTGCGGTCGTATTGCAATTGCAGACACGCCGCGTGCCAGTTATAGACGGGGTTGTTGCCGTGGCGAATCTTCCGGTCGAGATACTGAGACAGAATGAATTTTGTCGGGAAGCCAAGCTGCATGAAGTTCTGCTGCACCTCGACGGCTTCGATCCCTTCGTCGAGCAGCTCCATCGCTTCAGTGCGGAAGTTGCACCGGTCGAAGGCAAGCTCGCGAAGCTCGAACATCTCCCGGCCCCAGCGGATGCGATCCTTCACCACGCGGAGGTCGATGGCGTTGCCGCTGGTCGCCGTGACGAAGCCACGCCGCACCCAATCGGTAAACGGCAGGCGGCAGATGCGTTCCAGCTCCGGCACTCGCTCCTCCGGCACATAGAAGAACGGAACGAATGTCCATGCATCGATATCGTCGGATGGCGCAAAGCCGAACACGACAGCCGTGAAGTCGGTGGTCCATGAGGCGTCGACACCGACCCAACACGGCTTGTCGAGCAGCCCCCACTTTCGTATCAACAGGTCCACGTCATACGTCGGCCAATCGCGGAGATCGACATCTCCACCGCACGCCTGCCACTTGGCCATGTCGATGATCGGCTCCTGCTGCGTGGCAATCGGCATATTGAGGTGATAGCGGAGATATTTGCTCCGCTGTGCGGGCTGCGCCAGCGCCTTGTCCATCTCGCGCACGATGGAGGCGTCCTTGAGAAAGCCGCCGCGATCCTCGTGGCTCGGGTTGGCGGCGACGCGCGCCTCGCGAGACTTCCAATACTCGGGATCGGCTTCGAGCTTCTTCTTGTCGGCCTCCCAGATGGCGGCATAGAACCCTGCCGACGACACAGAGCCGTCGATGACCTTCTTCGCTACCTCGTACTCCTGAAACCAGAGTGGCGACTCGTACTCCGCGCCTGCGGTGGTGATGGCGAGGTCGAGCGGTTCGTCGCGTGAAATCTGCCCCTTGGTGGTGACGTCGTATAGCGTCTCGGCCTTCGAACTCTTCCAGCGGTGCATCTCGTCGCGGATGAGCAGGCTGGGCCGGATGCCGTCCTGCACGTCGCCGTCAGCCGAGAGCACCTGATAGGAGCCGCCGCCGTCTCGCCGCACGATCCGCTTGGTGCTCGGGATCACTTTGAGACGAGCGCGCAGATCTGGATTCGCGCTGACGAGCATGGCTGCGGCCTTGAACACAATCCCGGCCTGCTCTTTAGCGGCGGCAGCGCCGTAGGCTTCGGGATTCAACTCCGTCTCCATGAGCATGTGATAGATGGGAAGACCGCCGGTGAGAAACGACTTGCCGTTCTGCTTCGCCGTCGAGATGTAGCCGCGCTGATACTGGCGCTTGCCATCTTCCGCTTGCACCGTTCCGAAGATGTCACGCAGCACCGTGCGATGCCAATCGAGCAGGCGATAGCCGAGTGGCGGATAAAGAATCTCCGAATAGAAGCGTTCGACCTTGCACGCCTTGCACTGCGGCCTGCCGTTTGCGCGAGTCTCGCACCATGTATCCGCATTGCAGTAGTCGCATGTGTTTGGCTTGTACTCAGCCACACAGCTTCATCTCCAGCGCGTCCATCGCGCCGCCGTCCGCTGCGGCATCGATGCGGGAACGCGACGATGGCGTAAGGCCGAACTCTCTGCGCTCGATGATGACGCGCGCGGCAAGATGGCCGACTGCGCTCATCGCCATGCGTCCGTTTTTCATGGTGAGCAACATCATGATTTCGCCGTGCTGGAGCCGCTTGCCCTGCGCCTTCGCCTCGCGCTTGATGGCGCTAGCCATGCTCCAGATGCCTTCATAGGCCGAGGCCAGCATCGCTTCGTCTTCGGATAGCTGCCAGAGAGCGCGGCGATCCACGCGGCGCAGGATTGCAGCGCTCGCCATCTCTCCGACCAACTCGTCCCAGACGCCGCTCGCTGCGCGACTGATCTTCTTCGGCTTCGATGGGATGCCGGGAGCGAACTGCGGCTCGTTCAACGGCAGCGGACGACGCGATGGATTGCCTTCGATCCGGCGAAGCTCGGTCGGTTTCGGTGCTGGTCCTCTCAGGCCCACGCCGCTCCTTTATGGCCCAGCGAGCAGATATAACTTGCAATTGTGTGAAATCGGAGCGCTGCTGGTGATGGTTCCAAGGAGGAACGAACATGAAGACCAAGCAGACCAAAGCCGCCACCACCACCAAGAAGGCCACCACCACGAAGAAGGCCACCACGAAAAAGAACCCCGCCAAGAAGACGCCCAGCAAGACCGCTGCCGCCAAGCCGACCAATTGGGCCGCTGGAGGCGCACAGTCGCCCACCACGCCGCCCAAGGCAGCAACGGCGGGGAAACCTACCACCCCGCGCAAGGATGGCACCAAGGCCAAAGTCGTGGCGATGATCGGCCAGAAGGGTGGAGCCACGCTGCCGAAGATCATGGAAGCCACCGGCTGGCAGGCTCACAGCGTCCGTGGCCTGATGGCGACGCTGGGCAAGACGATGAAGATCGAGAGCCTGAAGAACGAGGCTGGCGAGCGCACGTATGTGCATCACGCGTAGGCTCCGGTCGGTTCGGCAGAGGCGGCAGCGATGCCGCCTTCGCTCGTTCTGGACGCCTTCAATTCGTCGAACGTCCCGCCGTCGGCTTCGAGCGTGGCCTGCTTGCCG
>Ga0193743_1003683_pt1 | contig 10165 bp, 10 predicted proteins | sample L2c2metaG_FD_143038 | JGI IMG/M metagenome (GOLD analysis project Ga0193743, IMG submission 143038) | Soil microbial communities from a riparian zone of the East river system, Colorado, United States - L2c2 | ecosystem: Environmental > Terrestrial > Soil > Riparian zone | place: USA: East River...
GACGATTCTTTTGCCACGGACAGTGCTGCACTAGCAGAGGCATTGAAGATGATCGACACCGAAGGTATCGCTTCTCTGGTCGGTCCGGTCCCCGCCAGCATAACGCGGCATTAGGGTGTTCAGTGGTTTGAATTGAACGCTTCCTGGGGCGATCTTCCCTTCGTCCACCCGGCCTGCGCCTCCCAAATTGACTCCTCAGGAACTAATTTATTAAGTTGCTGAGTTTGTTGGGATGGGTAGGAGTTGGAAACCGAGTTGTGCGGCGTGTTTGCGAAGGCGCATTTCGGCTCGTTGCTGTTCTTGTTCATCGCAGCGGTGGAAGACTGTCTCTGTGTAGGGATCTTTGCTGTGTAAGACGTGGTAGCCGACGCGTGCGAGCTTATGCGCGGTTGCTGTAATGGACTGCGCAGTGCCAAGCCTGGCTCGCATTCTGCGGAAAAACGCGCCGAAGTAGTCCTTGGCACGGGAGAGCGATTTGGCACCGAGCCGGAGCACGATGGCTACTCGGTTCTTCACCTTCCGTGTCTTGGTGGAGAGCACTTTACCGCCGCTGATTCGTTTATCCGGACACAGCCCAAGCCAGGCGGCAAAAGCGGAGGCATTGCGGAATCGACTGACAACGGGTCCGACCTCGGTGAGGACGACTTGTGCGGCGATGGCACTCACTCCCGGGATATCGGTGAGATCGACGCCGGCGATGCGGTACAGTTCACTGCGAAGATCGAATAAGGGATCATTTCCCATCCGCTGATAGGCCGTACGTTTGGTGCGCTTTGGTATCGGGGCAGGATGCTCCGTGGCATTCGGCAGAGTGTGCATAAGTCGTGCTATCTCGTCATCCAGTTCGGCGATGAGCTTCTGATAGTAGCGATAGCCGTCCAGCGACTGCTTCAAGGTGAACAGGTGCTCAGGCCCGTAGTCTCCTACGAGTGCCTGCGCAACTGTCTCGCGAGGGCTCTTCACGCGAATGTTACAGAGGTGCGCCAGGCACAAGGGATCACGGTTGCTTGCGAAGATCGCATCCAGGATGCCAGTCCACTGGCACCCGTGATGTCGCTCAATACATGATGGATCTGCAGGTTCATCAGGCTGAGAGACTTCTGCATGTGCTGCGTGTGTTCGGCGGCCATCTGGAGCAGGCTGCCGCGGTGTCGCCAGAGAGTGCGCACCGCACAGATGTCTTCCGGTGGACGGAAGCTGGCCTTCAGCAGTCCTACCGAGTGCAGATACTGAATCCACTCATAGTCGGACACATCACTCTTGCGGCCGGGGACGGTCTTCAGCGAATGCGTGTTGACCAGATATACCTTGAAGCCACGCTCTTCCAGAATCTGAAACTGTGGGATCCAGTACACTCCGGTGGATTCCATCGCTACCGTCCGGATGCGACAACACTCCAGCCACTCGGCCAGGGCGTATAGATCGCAGGTGAAGCTGCTGAACCTGCGCGTTGCTTGCTCATCACGGTCGGGTGGAACGGCTACGTAAATCTCCTCGGCTCCAATATCGATTCCAGCTGCATCGGGCTCCAGAATCACTGAGCGGCGCTCTCGCTTCTCTCCTCGCTTTCCCATGGTCGCCTCCTTATAGCCGGAGAGTGCGGCCCGAGGTGCGATTCCTTGCAGTCTCCTCATCGAGATCGCTGCCCTCTTCTGCAGACGTCATCACTGAACTGTCCGCTACCTCAGACCCACGCTTTGCGACGGGCTCGGAAAGCGCCAATGTCGGTTTCGGGCCGTAGCTTGCCGCCATCTCCAGCACCTATATCTTCGCTCACAACCATGTTCCCTACGTCACCGTCTGGGCAAAGCCCAGTCTCCCGCTTTTCGGGATTTTAGTCAAAAACGCCCCAGTACGGCCGGCATCGGCGCCGAGTGCTTCCGGCGCCGATCGAGACGCTCCGTCCTTTAGTCGCTCGGTGGTTGTTCTTCATCCACGGTGTCCCAGATAATATTGCTTACAAAGGTTTCCCTTACAAGCAGCTGACGGGCGATAGCTGCTATCGACATGTTCTGTTGGTGATATCGCCTTAAGACTCTTTCACTAATATTCGGAGCATTCTCGGCAGGGTAACGAATCGCTGCTCGGGCTGTTGCACCTCTTGCGCCCCACTCCTTACGCTGCTCGGGGGTCCGCTTTACCTGCGACGCTAGGCCACCTAGTCGACCACTTTCCGCTAGGGACTTTTTGGCCTGCTGGAGGTTCGGGGGAAGGCTCCTACTTTTACCGCTTAGAAATTTTGTGTTTTTGCCAAACGCCTTACTAGCCCGTGCGTTGCTCAGCCCAGGAGTACTAGATATATCATTCAGCAACCGAGAGAACGCCTGCTGTTCGGTGCGTGAAGGTTTCTTTCTTTGTTGACTTATCTGGTACTCTGTCCTGCCCGGGCTTCGGAGCAGATTATCTTGAGGGTTCGCGGCCCATCCCGGTGGCAGACCCTCAGTAGTGAATCCTTCTTGCGGGCTGCCTGGGGGTGCAGCCATTTGCTGCCTCATGGCGTTTAAATCTGGGGTAGGAATGGCTCCTGAGAGTGAGCCGCCCCCAAACCGGCTGCTCCCTGGCGGGTAAGGATCAAATCGCGGCTGCGGCTGGAATATGGGTGGCGGAGGCATGCTGGAAGATGAGTGTGGTGGCTGTGAAGGTCGTGTGCTGGACCGCCCGCCCCTAGGTGTAGGAGTGGAAGAAGAATAGCCGCCAGGGGCAGGGGGCAGACTTGGCTGGCGTGAGCTGGACGGCCGCGGGGTGGAGGGCCCTGGCGTGGGGGATTGGAGGGAAGGAAGAAACAAGGGTGTTTGGGGAGCCCGACTGCTCCTGGGTGTCGCTGGCTCCGAGGACTGATACCGTGGCGCGCCTGGATCTCCATACGCAGACCAGTCGTCCGCAGGAAACCCCGGGGTCTGTGGTTCTGAGGACGGATACCGGGGTGGCGCGCCTGGATCAGCGTAGGGGGAGTGGGGATCAAAGACCGGTGTTGGGTAGCGGGACGTGGATGAAGGCCCAGGCGTGGGTGCCTGGGAGGCATCACGCGTTGGTCTGCCGATAGAAGCAGAGAATCCAGCCCAAGGATCATAGCTCGACGTTGGCCCACTACTACTGCTGCTGCTTTCTTGCTGAGGCCCAACACGTTGCTGGCGCAAGTATTCAGACACCGCTTGTGGGTTCACCTGCGAACCAAGATAAGAGGCGATGGCGTTGGGGTCCCGAACGCCATGGTTAAAAATCTGCCAAACCTGTTGCTCTTGTTGACTCGACAGTGACGAGGCTCTTGGGTCGTCTTCCTCGTTGCCCCAACCAGGGTTTCCGGATCCGTATCTTTCAATAGGCATGTTTTTTTTCCTTTCCAACCGGCTCAACTGGACGACCGCTTGGACCTTTTCCGCTCCAACGCCTGGCTCTTCAGGAATCGAAGTATTTTTGTATTAACCCATGACTTACCTGTTTATTCCCCCATTCCTCGGGAAAGTAATGAACCATCGCCCACGAACTTCCTTTGAACCGTGTAACCTCTTTGCAGATCGCGGACCGAGCAATCGCTTCCCAAATTCCCCTGCAAGGGGAGTAAAGGCTGAGTTCGAATATGCTTATGAACTTTTGAGCGCGCTCCGGTAACATACGTTGGAGTTGGGTCCATCATCGGTGTGGCGCGGAAGCTGAGTGTGCATCGGCACATGGTGCGGGAGGCGGTGCGGAGCACGGTTCCGGCGAAGCGCAGGAAGACCGAACGTCCGGCGGAAGATGGCCGCCGCGGCGGCGTTGATCGAGGCGATTCTGGAGTCGGACCGGAAGGCACCTCGGAAGCAGTGCCATACGGTGCGGCTAGTGGCCTGTCGCAGAGAGTTCGTTACTACGGATGCGGTGAGAAGGGGCGGCGTACTTCCAGTTGATAGGCTGAGCATTGGCTGAGTAAGCGTTGATGTAGCGTCGCAGCTTGCGGGCCAGATCGGGCACGGAGGTAAAGACGCCGCGGGCGATGATCTCTCGCTCGATTTTCGCGAACCAGAGTTCGACCTGGTTGAGCCATGAGGAGTAGGTGGGTGTGAAGTGGAACCGGACGCGGGGATGCTGCTCCAGGAACTCCCGCACCAGCGCGGTCTTATGAGCCGAGAGATTGTCGAGGATGATGTGGATCTGTTGATCGGGCGGGCTCAGGGCCACGACTTCCTTCAGGAAGACGACAAAGTCGCGGCTGGTGTGGCGTGCAGCGGTCTTTCCGTGAACGCGGCCGGTCGCGGTGTCCAGCGCCGCATACAGGTGTCCAGACCGTCGATTCCGGAGGCGAGGAACCGCTGCTTCCAGCGACTGATGGTCGGTGCTGTGGTCCGGAGTCGCTGCTTGATCGTGCTGAAAGGTGCACCCTCGGCCAGCATCAGGATCAGCCTTGCGCGGAAAACATATCCGGCGGGCAACGAGCGCGACTGCGCGATGCGGCTGAGTTCCAGTTGTTGCTCTTTGCTGAGCACGACGTCATGACTGGGCATGCCTGATTAGACGTAATCAGAACTAGTAACGTTTACTCTGCGACAGGCCACTAGTCAGATTTGGGCTTGTCAATGGCAATTACGTCTTTACCAGTCCAGCGGTCTTTGACCTCCGCAAATGTTTGCTTCTCCTGCTTAGGCGATAGCACTTCCTGTGATCCCGCGCTAGCACGTCCCTGTTTAAATTTCTGGAGCTGTGTATAGTCGACATGTACATCTCCTTCCTTCACAAAAACCTTGTTTTGCTTGGTCGGTTGCTTTTGATTTCTGGGGTCCGTCAAGATGGCATGATTAGCTTCCTTTGAAACTTTCGCGGCATTGGGTCCTGCGCTCGGATTGGGTTCCAGATTCAAATGGGTTTTGGTTGGATAGGTTCCACTCGGTGCCCTTCCATTGAGGTCGTCACGGCTCCACTGTTTACCCGAAATATCTGTCAAGTGCGTTGGTTCCTTGTTTCGTCTTTGGGTCTCTGAGATATGAGGGAAAGATTCCCGTGCTCCTGATGCCGACATGGGATGGAAATAGCGCCGCTGCTTCCTAGAACTCTCCAAATCTGGCACTTTCGTCCAAAAGTCCGTTTTTCCGCCTTCGCCGTCCGATATGGTCATTCTGCCTCTCAAGTCGGGCAAGACAGACTGTTTAACCTGTGTATTCCATGCCTTGGAGACACGACTCATGCTCGCCGCATCCGGAACATCAAGATGGGAGAATAGTCTGCGAGCGTTGCCAGTTTGAGCAATTGCGTCAAGCGGGTTCTTAGTGACAGCTGCGTTTGGAATGACTGTTTGTGCGTCCTGAAGCCGCGCGGCCGCAGCAGGTTGATTTGCTTCGAATTGCTTAGCTGCTTCTTCAAAGCTTTGTCCGGCCGCAGACTGCATAAATCCTGGGCGGTCAGGAACTTGCCCAGACGCAGGTTGGTTGCTCGATGAGGCCCCTTGTCTAGACGAAGAAGAGAGGATGTCAGGCGTACTACTTATGGTGCTCGGGGTGTCGCGAAGTTGGGGAGGATGGTAAGCGCCTCCCCTTCTTATGAAAGCTGTCCCGCTGTTATGTGCCCTATCTCCGAGGTTTGGCTTGTTGCGACGATGAGGAGGAACGTAGGCACCTCTCCCTCCTGCCAAAGCTGTCCCGCTGCCTGTTCCCGTGTTGGTACTAGGGACATCTCCCGCAGGGACTGAACGATGGCTGCCCGAGCTTGCTTGGAACTTGGTTCAGGCATGTTCTGCACTGCTTTTTGGGATTCGCTTCCCTCTTCTGCACCTTCGTGTTCTTTTCCAAGAGGCGAATTCTTAGTAACCGCCCCGGATACATCCACGAAGTCATACTGCAGTTTCGAGCTTCCATCTGAAATTGTATTGGGCACGTTATCTCCTAAAATACTAGCTAGCTCTCGGATCATCCATCGCCCTAAAACAGTTCGACATAGACATTCTGGAATGTCTGTCTAGATCCCTGATTAGCTTTAGGCCTTTGTTTTCGGCATTGTGCTGTCAGTTTTTTTGCCGCCAGGTCCTGGTACTTACTTTGCCTACCCAGCACTTCCGAACATCTGTCAAAGTAGTTTTCTGTTCCTTTAATTCCAGAAACGCTCATGAGCAATAAACACATCTGCGAGGTGTTTTATTCCAACCCACTCACATTCTCAGGCAGTTTCTTAAGCGGTTTTGTCGCAATAAGGATCCAACTCTTGCCCGTGTGCTCAAACGGCTGCACTATCCACTGGATGTGATCCTGACTTGCGTGCGCTGGTATGTTGCATATCCATTTGAGCCTCCGACATCTGGAGGAAATGATGTCTGAACGTGGGAGCTCGGTGGATCATTCAACGGTACACCGCTGGGCCATGAAGCTGTTGCCGGTGTTGGAGAAAGCATTTCGCCGCCGCAAACGTTCCGTGGATAAGAGTTGGCGTATGGACGAGACCTATATCAAAGTAAAGGGGCAATGGAAGTACCTTGCTCAAGTTCAGTATGACCCCGCTTTACCGCCGGCGAAAGCGGCAGCACCGGATCGAGTCGATCCAGCGCCTGAATGGCAGTCTTCTCATCGACACAAAACACGGCGGCATGCTGCGGAGGGCTGAGGTACAGCCCGATAATGTCAGCGGCTTTGGCTTCGAAATCCGGATCGTCGCTGGCCATGTGGAAGACATATCCGGCGGGCAAAGAGCGCGACTGGGCAATACGGTTGAGTTCCAGTTGCAGGTCTTCGCTGAGCACCACGGAATCGATGGACATACCTGCTTAGATGTAAGCAACACTAGTAATGTTGACTCTGCGACAGGTCACTATAGTCGCCAGTCACCATCTTTTCTTCAAACTTCAGGTTCGATGCCCAGGGCAGTCTCGGAAACAACGGTCCGATTAACTCATCTGTGACGGGCGACAATTGGAACTCTCGGCCGACGACAAACAAAATTCCCGATTCGATGACAATCAGGCCAAACGGAAACCGGTTCTTTGGGGCGGGGGCGATTGGTCACAGACAAGCAGGTTCGGAGGTTGTTTGCATTGCTGACATCAGAGGAGAACCAAGAGATAGCGGCGGCCAAGGCGGGGATGGACGCGAAGACAGCTCGCAAGTACCGTCGGCTTGGGCGGTTGGCGTGCGACGGAGGGTCCGGCGCGGGAGGTGTTCTTCGCGCAGCAGCATCCGCGGGGTCGGCTGGGAGCGTCGGACTTCACGCACATGGAAGAGCTGGGCGTGACCATCGCGGGGCAGAGTTTTCCGCACCTGATCCATCACTTCGTGCTGACGTACTCGAACTGGGAAGCCGGGACGGTGTGTTTTTCGGAGAGCTTCGAGAGCCTGAGTGAGGGGTTGCAGAACGCGTTGTGGAAGCTGGGCGGGGTGCCCGAGCGTCATCGCACCGACCGGCTTTGGACGGCGGTCAACAACACGAGTAATCCAGCCGAGTTCACCGATCGCTACAAGGTGCTGATGCGCTACTACGGGCTGGAGAGCGAGAAGACGCAGGCCGGGCATGGCCACGAGAACGGCGATGTGGAGCAGCGACATCATCGCTTCAAGCGGGCGGTGGCGCAGGAGTTGATGCTGCGTGGCAGTCTGGATTTTGCGAGCGTGGACCAGTACCGGCGTTTTCTTGACGCGATGTTCGAGCGGCTGAACGCCGGGCGCAGACAACGGCTGGCCGAAGAGATGGCGGTGATGGGGGAGTTGCCGCAGCGGCGCATGGAGTCGGCCAAGCGCGAGCGGGTGAAGGTGGACTCGGGCAGCCTGATCTATGTGGACCGCAACGTGTACTCGGTGCCCAGCCGGTTGATCGGCGAGCAGGTGGAGGCGCGGCTGTACATGGACCAGGTGGAGGTCTGGTACGGGCAGAAGAAGGTCGAGCAGATGCCGCGCTTCATCTCTCGATCCTATTTTTCCTGACACTTTACTTCTGATGGCTGCCACAATTCCGGTATGTTCGTGTTCGCTTGCCGAAACGCTTCCGACGAGAGATCAACCTGGGAATTTAAATCCTACTTTTTGCATCGCATCATCTGTGATGAAAATAATTCACCTGCGTCGGAAAGAGAGCAGATTGACTCCTGGCTCACGGTCGCGTCTCACTTGGGTATAAACATCAGAGCCGCTGATTTATTCCCCCTTTACAGCAGGCCTGTGTACAAATGTCTATAGCGAGTAACAGAGAGGGAATGCCGACGCATGCGAAAGGGAGCGTTGATCGATTCGAATACCGATTAAGTTGATGATGCCGGTGGGCACTGTTGCTGCCATGAAGGGCAATCTGAGAGGGGCAACCTGACATCGAGGAGAATCGATAACCTACAAAGCGGGAGGATTGGAATGACTGGCATTTCCAAACTGGGTAGTCTGCGTGGTAATCAGGTTCTGGATAGCGCTAGGCCTGAGCACGTTGTGCCCATGCGCGTCTTGACGGAAGAACCGGAGGATATGTATTCGAATCTCCGTTCTTTCTCGTTCGGAAATCCATCTGAACAAGAAGAAGAACTTAGCGCAACGGAAGCAAAAAGTCCCGAGACGGGGAAAGAAATATAGGGCTCTGGTACAAATTGCGAATCAAATTGTGAGCGCTATGAAAACTATGAAAACCACATCTTGCTCGGTGCGACGTAAGGAGCACCGTTGTGAGATGAAAGAGGGCATGACGGAAGCGTGGATGACCGGGTCGGAATAAAATTATGTCGCAGGTGTTTATTTAGTAAAAGGGGTTTATGTCTACCAGCATCGGAGATTTCTCTAAAATTGGTTCAGCTTCGTATAAACAAGAAGCCACGCCAACAGGCTCTCCAAGGTTTGAGCAGTGTTTTTACGGAGACTGCTGTAAACGGAGAAGAACCACAGATGGCCCGTGTCCCGTCAGAAATAGCCACCAAAATCTCCCAAAGCGCTACACCTGACGCTCGCAAGGCAATGCGCAGTGCTGGTCCATTGCTGCGCGGCGCAGTCAACGCAGGTGTTAGAACGGTTACGCTTAACGGACCAGCCGGGACGAATCAGGAATCATCCATCTCACAAGCTGGGTCGGCTTTCAGGGGGGCGAAGGATCTCACCCTTAAAGACGATCCTAAAGGCGGTCAGTTCACCAATGACCACGCAAAGGACTTGGCATCATTAGGGACAGTGCGGTCTCTGACTTTAGACAAAACCACCGGTTTGACGGGAGCTGCCTTGGCCGGATTGCCTAAAAATCTACAGAGTTTAAGAATGCTTGGAACTGGCGAAGTTGCAGACGAGCACCTAAAAAGCCTTCCGCCAAACCTGAAGACGTTTGTTTCAGTTAGAACTGGAATTACTGATGCTGGAATTAAGAATTTGCCGAAAGGAGTGGAAACCCTTGGTTTAGGGGGTGATCATGCCAACGCTGCAATTAAAAATTCTCCGCCAAATCTGAGGAGGCTTTTTGTCGCAAGCCAAGGAGTCACTGATGCTGGAATGAAAGGTTTGCCGAAAACCCTTCATCAACTAGATATATCGTCCAGTCACGTTACTGGTTCGGCTATCAAAGATATTCCGGAAAGTGTTCATACGCTTGGTTTACCTTTTAGCTTTAGAAATATGAATGATGGACTGAAGAATATATCGAAAAATGTGCAGACGCTGACTGTCTCAGCTCGTGATGTCAACGACGCTACTATCACGAATCTTCCTGAAACTGTGCGGAATGTGCATCTAATGGGAGATGTATCTCCGGAACGGCTCCAACAACTGCGCGACGCCAGCCCAGGCACCAAGATCACAGCAGAAACTCAGGATGATTACATCACTAAGGTAAATCTTGCCCTTCGTGGAAACGGCGATCTTGCCCTTGCATAGTATGTGAGCTTCCGTAAGATCATTGCGAACTTTGGTTTTGTATATGCTTCACGCGAGTCGGGGTTAAAGTCGGTTAAAGTCTTCTAACCGCCCATACGGGCCGCCCAATTTCCCACAGCCCGTGTGCTGGGTGGTCGGGCGATGATACGGAGCGCGAAGCAGCTAGGATTGGAAGGTTCGTCCAGACGAGGTGTGGCGAAGTCATTTTCGGTGAGCGCTACGTGAAGCCCAAGTTCTATATGTTGGCGAGAGGTTGAGCCTGCCTCTGCTTCCATTGATCGGGGAGCCACGCGTGTAGTTGGCGGATGGTGGCGGAGGGCAGGTTGACGAGCAGTTGTGTGAGATAGAGCTGCGGATCGATATCGTGTCTGCGGCAGGTGCTG
>Ga0193743_1003684_pt1 | contig 10165 bp, 11 predicted proteins | sample L2c2metaG_FD_143038 | JGI IMG/M metagenome (GOLD analysis project Ga0193743, IMG submission 143038) | Soil microbial communities from a riparian zone of the East river system, Colorado, United States - L2c2 | ecosystem: Environmental > Terrestrial > Soil > Riparian zone | place: USA: East River...
TTTCTAAATAAAGTGGAAGTTGTAAATGTGAGATGAGGTTGAATGACCCCTTTGTCCCAAGCCCCTTCTGCGAAGGAGTTCCGTGGACCGGCTTGCTCCGAACCTAGATTTTGCCCCATCAATTTCAGCCAAATATCAGGGGGTGGATGACCAAAAAAGTTGCCATCAGCTTAGATTCTGACATCATGCCATATACATAGGTGTTTGTAGAAGTCTTCAACTTACAATTGACTTGAGAAAAGTCTGCACTACTTTCTGAAGGCAGTTGCTCTCGTTTTTCGCGCGCCTCCACTCTTTCCCAGTGAGAAACCAAAACAGTTGGCTTAACCATATTACATGAATTCCGCTCAACGTCAAACTGATCGTTTCTCCTGCTGGTGCAACATACGCCTTTCTCTGCACTCTTACAGTTTGTTGGCCATCATGGGAAGGATGGATGTTGTTCCCTTGTTGTTCCTGAACTGTGAACATAGTTGGGCTGGAAACATTACCTTTGTCGCTAGGTTCCATAACTAAAATCTTAACCGACGTGCAAGTGTTGGGGAATTTTTTTTTGACGTATCCGAGTCAAAGGGACGACATAACGATGTCACGCCAAAATTCATCTAGTAACCGAGGTTGTGAAATTTTCATCCAGATTTGACCAGGATGCGTTAACTCAATCGAAGAGCCCAAGTGGTTCGTCATCATCGAGTGTAAATTGGAAGTCGAGGTAGTCACTGCTGGCCAAGGAAAGTCGCAAAAGCTTTGTGACCCTAAATTCTGTTAGACAATCTTGCATTCTCTTTTCCCCCGATTCATCGTCGATGTGAAGATGACTCCAAAACTTGATACTGAGTTTCTCCAACCGTCGAAAGGTGGATCGATCTGCTAGAACATGATCGATCTTTTCCCAATCTTGATTAGCGAGGGTGTGAGACCAAGGTGTCAATAAGGTGAGGGAGAGTTCGTTAATACAGTTTGGGCAAGAGGCCAACACCTGTAATGCATTGATGAATCCAGGAAATTCATCGGAAACTGCGTCGTCATTGATGTTCCATTCTATCCACAGCGAACGTAGAGTAGGCAATGGAATCATGAGCGCTTGAGCGAAGTTGTCAGGAAGCGTTACCTGAGAAACTGATGAGGCACTCAATTGATCAGAATTCAAAGAGTGGCATGAAAGGTATCAAAGATACCTGTATAATCCAGATGTTCCAGTTTAGATGTCGAGCGCAAAATCTGTTCTATCTGTTTTTCATCCGCTATTCCTTGCATCGAACGGACAGTCAACGATTGAAGACCAGAAAAATCTAATATGGGGAGTCCATCAGCCCGCCTCTCGTTGAGCAAGCTTTCCACTGCTGGCCTGAGAGCTCTCGATGTATTAAGCGAGGTTAGATTTGGTGGAGGAAGGAAAGGGGTATTGCTTGCCATGGACGTAAAAGTCGCAGGGCTCTCTATGTCCAAGTGCTTGAGGTTAGGGCAACTCGATAACAAAATAGCGGGGGCATCGGTGAAACTGTATTCCATGATGCGGGTTACTGATGGAGAACTGAATAAATGGGTGAGGGCATGCTGTATGTGTGGAGTTAATGACCCCCAGTGACGGGGCGGCGGCGTAACAGTGCCATGTCCATAATAGCACTGTAAAGAAAGGGTTTCGACGTTATTGAGGGGAAGGAGTGCGTGGGCTATATCTTCGCTCAAAAAGGTTGGCCGATAGGTAAGCTTTCGAATGTAAACTTGTATTGTAGGATTTTGGTTGAGTAAAGCTGCGAATCGAGGAGCGTTTATGCTAACAGTGACAGTGGAAAACAGATGGACACGGCAGGGGTGAAGAAGTATACGGCACGCCTGTGAACACGCGCGTAGGTCTTTCAACTGGCCTCGCAAGGCCAACTCGTCAATAATGGATACGAGGATATCGTAGGGAATCCGGGGGGTACGTGGGTGCATGTTAACCAAGAGTTCTGGGGAGGGTATGATGATAACCCACGGAAGGATATTAGGAGACCATATCAGCCCAGATCTTATCCAGTCCGCCTTCCTGTATCTATCAATGTCATTTCGCAGGGCTTTCCGGGATCCTTAACTTTTTTCTCTCTCTCTCGGAGTCAGGACGGTCCTTGCACCGTTGACTCGACACAGCGACTCCGTCAACCCGTCTCCTGGCGGTATAACGATATATCAACTGCCACATTGGAAGTGTTTCAACACAACCAATATCGATTGATTATAAAGAATCATATCTAGTGGTTTTCTATACATAATAAAGCTCTAATGTGTTGGCTTGGGACCGGTATAACCAATCATGAGCTTGAGGCTAAGTCGCGCAAACACCAGTGAGTTTGACACTAATTGAATTTCAAATACCATTCGAATAAATACATCGCAAAGTACCTACTCAAGGTACTCGTACAAACCACTGAGAAAAGAAATTGGAACGAAAAGAAAATGATACATATATCGTTACATCCATACTCCTACATACAACTGGTGTCCACAGTAACACCTTGACTTCCTCTGATTGTTCCTTCTGATCCTCAACCCAAGATCAGTGGCAGCCTCGCCTAACTGAATGCCAACGCGGACCAAGTGACCACGGCACCAATAGTGACTGCAGTAGCTGTTTGCGCCAAGACAGAGGCAATTCGCCTTGCACGTTTCCGAGGAGGTGCATCGAGCTGACGATGGGTAGTATCTGCAGCTGCCAAGACATCAAGTTTGGTGGAAGGAACTTCTTCATCCATCACCACATCTTTGTCTTGGTTAACTAGATGGACTGAACCTCCAACGGTAAAATAAAGGCCTTGAATGTCTTCACTCTCATTGACTTCCTCGTTCTCGTCCGTATCATCTCGCTTTCGCTTCAACGACAAAAGAACGGGAGTCTGGGAATCGTCAAAGGGGGTGAAACATTGTTCAACCACAACCTTAAATATATTAGTGCATACCTGGCTGGCCATGGCAGCTTGGGCTGGTGCTTCGGCAATATTGGGCATCGCGGTCTCTCGCATGACCTTGATGGCTTCGATCTCAGCAGCCATTTGTACTTGACTCGTCTCGCGGAGAATTCGCATTTCTAGTAACGAGGATGTTAAAAGGCCCTCAAGGCCGACCCAAATGAACATACCGTCAACTAAGGACTGAAGAGCCTGAATATTGGCTTTCACATCTTCTCTTTCATGCAAAACTGGATGAGGTGTGCATTCTCTGGGGTCGGGAGTGGAGAAAGGGTCCGGAAGGTCATCCACCCGCTCCTGGAGAGCCCCGAGCTGAGTTTGGAGATCAGGGATATCAACGTGATGAATAGTGTCGACTTGGTCAAATAACATTGTATATTCTGCATCAACTTCCGCAAGACGATCATCAAACTGGGCAAGCTTGCCCGAGATCACTTCCACGTTGGAGTTGAATCGAGCTTTATATTTGCGCCGGTGATTGTGTAATTTAGAGACGTCAAACTGATTTTTTTTTTGATTAGTCTCAAAAAGTCATATGGGGGGGAAGGTCGTTCAAGTTCACCTGAAGTTTCTCTAACAGTTCTTCAAACTTCTTCATTTGGGCAGATGTAGAAGCGCTATCTCTGGTTTCCACAAGATCAGATGGAGGTAGTAGAGCATCACTTGGAAGCGCCGGGGCAGCTTCATCATCATCGGCACCGCCTTTACTGACAGCATTCTCTGAAGTTACAGCATTATTTTCAGAGGAACTTGAAGAAGTTGTACCATCTATATTAGGATTCAAACCATCAAGTTGTTTTGTTGACACAGGCGGAGTTAGAAGTGGGGGCGGCTTAATAGGAATGGCTTCGCGAGGTGGAGATGGACTGGCTAGGTCCATGGGCGAATGCGACCTCGACTTGGACGCAACGTGATCTGAAATCTCGTAGATGTCATGTTGTGATGCATCAAAGCCAACGGGGAGGAAGTCAGACCCCGCGAAAGCCAATGGTGATACAGAAGGCTCCAAGTCATGTATAGGCGGTAAAGTGCTGAAATTATATCCGTTTGGAGACGCAGGTGCGGACTCTGGCCCGAATGAACTGAAGAACATGGAGACATGGGCTAGTGGCCTTTCGACTATTTCCGATAAGGAGGGAAGGAAGTCCCTGCGAGGGACGCCTGGGGATTGAGAGGGAGGCAGCAGCCGTTTCAAGAATGACCCTGTGCTGCTAGACGGGTTCTGAGATGTAACTGCTTTTGAACTTGAAGGGGCCGGTGCCGGAATTTCCTCGATATCCGAGTATAACCCTGAATTGAAAGAAGACTCGTCTGAAGATGAAGATGTGTCATTGATACCGTAGCGTCCAGAATTAGATTTAAGGCTCGACTTGTCTGATGATGGGGAGGAACTGCAAGGTACGACAAGGGGTTTAATGGGAGAGGTAGAGTGGGGACTGTTATGACCACTATAGAGGAGTCCGATTCGGGCAACCACGGGTTTGACACACTCTTCATTCTTCCCCACAGACTTGCCAAAAGTCACAATATCGCCATCAGCGAGAAGGGTGGGAGTTTCTGGCTTCAAAGGTCTAGAAAATCTCTCTCCAGGTTTACGGATATGAGTTCCGTGATGTGACCCAAGATCAATAAGGTAAGCCTGGGAGATGAAACAGCGATCAGTGACCAGACAATGAGAACAAATGATGAAGCATACCAGACCACTATCTGAGAAAGCGATTTTTGCATGCTTCCTGCTAACGACGGCACATCGGAACATGGCATTACCCAGCTCAGCATCTTCTGATCTTCTGTCTGAGTCAAAACCTGAGCGACGACCAATGTGAACGACTGATGTGTTAGTTCTCCTGAAGAGCATGCCATATGCTTCTATCCCGCCCGATTTCTCAATGTGTAATGCTATGCCTAGAGGAAATAAGGATCGAGTTATACACATGTCTGGGTCGTAGATTGACAATCTCTCACCCGTTACTGGGCGTTGAGGGGAACGGGCTGGTAGTGTTGAGGCATTATTTCTTGTGCCCAAGTACACGATATCGTCGTCTAGCATATCGGAAACGTCAAACCCAATGGTGAGTCTATTGGGTTGACAGAAAAAATGGGTGGATAAAAGGAAAGACGCAGTGTGACCTGCTGCTCAAGTGCCTCCTTTTATCTAGCCGGTCTTTCGGTCCCGCTCCGGCAGACCAAATATTTGCTTCATTGCAAATATTAAAATTTTGATTGAAAACTTGAACTATATCTGAATTTGAGGCGCTCTTTGACATACCCTAAAAAGGACAAAAGCTATGCAATCAAATAAAGGAGCGCACTTACTAGGACGTGTTGCAAGCCACACAAGCATCAAATGTCCAGACGAAAAGCCCCAAATGAAGCGGCATCGTCGCGTTTGGGAGGAGCTCAAGCCGCGGGACGATCTGACTCTGGGTACGTTACATGGTCATCAACCGCTGGAGTCATGTTTACGTCGTGATCTCGAAGTACCTTCATCAGTGGAGCTCGCGACCTGAGTATAAGTGATGGAGAGTTCAACAATGTTCAAGGCCATCAAACTCACTTGAACTTCGCAATAAATGTGAACTGTGAGTGGGAGCCAAATTCATGAACTTAAATTCTGAATTAGAAAACTCCCCAGCTCAGGTATACTTTATTTTTGAGACGAACACATAGCTCAGGCTCATGGCCGATCAGACACAGAGGCCACCCTGGAACAGAATCACCTCCAATGACCCATCCATATCGTCCCATAGGAATACTCGTAGGTAGCCTTTTATTCGCTTGAGTCCCTGTGAATACCACTTAGATAGGGACCAATACCCTCGGAGAAGGGCGACCAAGAGTCCCAGAGCTAGAGGTGCCCTCAGTCGTTGTCAAATCACCAATGCGTATGCTAACTTACTTCAGAATTTCGCTTCGAGTCAATTGCCGGAAGTTCAACAGAGTAATGTTATCTACCAGCGACATCTCGAACTCAAAGGACATGGCTTTCCACTATGGATTCCACCAGCCAATCAGAATCTTCCTATACAATACAGAAGGACTGGTGTTCGTATCGGTGACGTAGGGATCATCACTCCCAATGGGGGATTCTCGTTTCTTTTCAATATATGTCTTCCGCATGATGACCCAGTTAATCTACGATTGCCAGAACATTTCTCTCCAATCTCTGAGGCTACCGATATTGACAAATTTCCGGTATTTGGCCACGGTAGTCATCTTGCTTCCACCTCAATTGAAAAGGCACAAGCCGATTCCCCGTCCTCGTAAGTCTATTCAAAGTTGGATTTTGATACTGCAACATAATTTCTGATAGGGGGGTTCAATTCAAATCGTCAGCATCTGAGGGCGCCATCTTGACTATGCCACTCGGCGCAACCACAGAAAGGCTCGGAAACTTTGCTAGTTTCAGGCGATATGCGGCTTCCAACATGGTTCACTGGTACAAATTTGTCAATGGTGTCCTTGGTCGTGAAGCGAAGAATGGCGACATTCGCCTTGTCGTTGGCTGTGTGAAGACGAAGAGTTGGGGTATTGCGACTTTCGCCAATCAATCACACCAGAGCAGTTGCCGCCTCATTTTTTGTCCTCTAGAAGCATCATCATCGCATTCTGTCTCCTCCGATAGTTCTCAGTATGTCTGGGAATACTCTGGTACTGCTGACGTTAGGACTGGCCCTTCTCCGGGCGAAAATGATGAACTGAAGCAGGTTGATGATCCTGGTGATGTCGTTTATGAGAACCAATGCTTATTTTTATGCACACTAAACGCAACTCTACCTGATAATATTTGGTCGGAGATAAACTGCGATCTAGACTCCGGTGATCTACAACTTGAACTGCAGGGTGATTTGCATCCAACCAAGGATTCAGTTTCTACGGTTTCCATCAATCCTACGTCAGCTACAAAGAATACTAGGCCCAGCACTCTGTCCTCTCATAAGTTGGGGAAGTTTAGAAATCCCGATCCTCACTCTAAATTACAGAACAATATTATCGCTTTTGACGATAAACCAGTCGTACTTGAGTCCGATCCACTCTCGATTCCTGTAGGTTCAAACTTGAATCATTTCAAGTATCTTACTCTCATCCATAGATAAGCCACCCATCGAATGCCCTGAATAATATCCTCATGAAAATGGAAAGTGCCTATTCAAAGCAATTATCCTCTCCTTAACGACTCATGTATAATTTTAGATTCCCGCTGCTCATATGGTCATTACACATGACGAGGATTGGTCTTCCGTTCTCTCCAAGGCAAGTCAAACAATTGAGGTTGAGCTTGTTAGCCTATCTTCATGTTTTTGGCACTCGGACAGTATGATACATTCCCAGATACACATGAACTCCTTGATCAAATTTTGGTCTCCCACTGCATTTGCGAAGAGAATGGTCAGATTTTCTCTACTTTGATTTATGCTTATCTCGGGTTTGATGCTGACTGTACCCCTCATAAAGGCACTATATTCTTGGAACGACGGGAAAGTGGTACCTCGAATGCTCAAGAACTAGTACTCAAGAACCTCGGAGGTAAGAGCTCCTGCAACACTTCAATTGTTCATTGCTTGATTTCCCTCACTTGTTTCCGTCCTAACAACAGTTAAGGTACTGAATGTATCACAGACCCGTAATATCTCCCCGCCATGCACTGTCACCCCAAGCCCGAGCGTACCTGATAACGGCAGCTCTCCAACGTCATCGGTTGACCATTCTAACACTCATGAGAGCTTTCCCCTAGCCTCGAAAAGCGATTCGATATCGAGTATCGTCGACGATATTGTCGGGACTAACATGTCGCCATCTCCTACAATGGCCAAAACGTCTGCCCAGGCATTGATCTTATCCGACACTATCATGCCCTCATCAAGTGACTCTGTCAACAGTATCGAGATTTCTGGTACGTTGAACTCAATCCACACGACTAACATGCCGCTGCATCCATTACATAGATATTACCATCAAGTCTTCCAGGGTTATCGACGTGATCAAACTGTCGATTGGTAGCACATTTAACAGAACGATTCTGGGCTTGGCCAAAGACAAATTAAAGGACGATATCGAGTATCGTCGACGATATTGTCGAGACTAACATGTCGCCATCTCCGACAATGGCCAAAACGTCTGCCCAGGCATTGATCTTATCCGACACCATCATGCCCTCATCAAGTGACTCTGTCAACAGTATCGAGATTTCTGGTACGTTGAACTCAATCCACACGACTAACATGCCGCTGCATCCATTACATAGATATCACCATCAAGTCTTCCAGGGTTATTGACGTGATCAAACTGTCGATTGGTAGCACATTTAACAGGACGATTGTCGGCTTGGCCAAAGACAAATTAAAGGAAGCAACAATCACACTGGCGCCAGCCAGGTGAGCAGTTTCTTATAAGTGCTCTTGAATACCCGAAATTTTACACGGATGTAGGCTAAGTCTTGCATCTTCAATACCATTAATCGCTATAGTTCAGACAGCGGGTCTCCTCCACAGATCAGGGAAATTTGAGTTCAGGCGCCAAGACCTTCTGATCGATGCCCCTACTGTCGACGCTGATACCAATAAGCGAGGTTTGTATAAATAGTTATACTATGGGCTCATTACACTTACTACATTTAGAGCACCGGAGGACCGTCAATGGGATCGAAATAGCCGTCAGGTTCATAGTACATCAGACATCAAGGGTAGGGTCCTTTTGTCCCGTTTTCTTCGTCCGTCCTTGGGAATAATTACTTTGGCTGTTTACAAGGATAAGAACACTGATGTACCAAGCAAAGATATGCAGTCAATCGCAAATGTGATCTTTGACAGATCCCCTCGTGATGAAGAACCCGATAGAACGACTTCACGAGAAGGCATTCGTTTGGATTTGTTTCGCACCCTCCTTGACCCATCCCCCCTTGCAAGCACTCAAAGTGCCCAATCGCCTGAACCGAAATACCCCTCCCTGTTTCCGGAATCAAAGACGAAACCTGAAACCAAACCGACCCCGGTTGGACAGCAACCAAGGACTAACAGACACAAAGGCATACGCATGCTCAATGGCCGGGTCTATGCTGATAGGAAGAAGAATCCTAATCCTTATGCCAGTATCAAGGAAGATCCTGGGTTTGTTGAATGGGGTTATGGTGGCATGGGCAGTGTCGAAGGAGCCAAGAGCGCTGGCATTAGCAGCAATTGGGAGAGAATGTATGGCGAGTTGGCCACGGGTGGTGGTGATAAAACACGAATGGATGTGGGAGTTGATGGTGTTGGCATTGGCATTGATGCTGGTGATGCTGATTCGGATGATGGGAGTGGGTTGGCGTGGGTGAAGAGGAGGAAGATGGAAAGGGAGAGGAAGGCAAGAGAACAGAAGGAGAAAGAGGAGAAAGAGGCAGAAAAGAAGAAAACGAAGAAAGAGGAGACTCAGACGAATACCCACGAGAACAAACGAGTTTTTCAAGCTTCTGTCCGAGCACATCATTATCGTCCCCATCGCCGGCTTTCCACAGAAGGCTTTGCTACTGTTCCTCAAAATCAAGTTGTTGATTCTCCTATACTCGTATCTCCAGGTACAGGTGGTAGTACTGATACCCTGGACGCTTCTACAGGCCCTCTTCATACCTCTACCACCGCCTTCACCGAGATCGACAAACACACACTCCCATCCTCTTTCTCTTTCTCTTCTGAATTAGGGTCAGAATCAGAAGTTGACGATGGTGAATTTGATGCCAACGACGACGACGACGACGAGTATGAAGTTGAGGATACGAGGAGGACAGCTATTGCGGCTGGTGTGGAGAAAATTAGTAGGCATAGGGAGTGATCCATTTGTGGGGTGTGGAGGGTGGAAAGAAAGGATCATTGTGGCGCAGAGGCAATAAAGCGTTACGCGTTAAGACCAGGGAAGACACTTGATTTAAATTAAATATTCTCCAAATGATGCCAACGATACCGGCACCGAGTGAATTTTCAACTGCAGGAGTCGACGTTATCCTCCCTTCCAGTTCATTACTGATGTCGATGAGGACTCGTATAATTGACCTTTTCTTGATCTGTGTCTTGGTCCTTGGCTAGTCACTAGGCACGGTACCAGCCGTTCTGTTTTGGGATTGAGCTTGCATGTTATTCGGCGTTCCTGCCCAACCACACGCGGCAAACTTCAGAAGTCACTCGACAACACGAAGAAGGGCCCGTCTGGGTCGGAAGCAGCATATGACTCTAAACCGTTGTTGCATT
>Ga0193743_1003685_pt1 | contig 10163 bp, 5 predicted proteins | sample L2c2metaG_FD_143038 | JGI IMG/M metagenome (GOLD analysis project Ga0193743, IMG submission 143038) | Soil microbial communities from a riparian zone of the East river system, Colorado, United States - L2c2 | ecosystem: Environmental > Terrestrial > Soil > Riparian zone | place: USA: East River...
CTCATCCCCTTCAGTCTGAAACAGTTTGATCTCTCCAGCGTATTTCCCAACATTGCGGGTATTAATCTTTCTTCACTGTTCGCCGGCGTCAAGATGCCGGATGCCTCATCGGACAACATCAAGGTCACGCACGGAGTGGATGCGGCCACCCGAACCGCGTGGCTGCAGATGGCTATTGCTGTACCTCTGACGCAACCTGCAACAGTCTTCTCCATGGCAGGAGTGACACTGCGACTACTCAACGCCAACTTTACCGGCCTGTCCAAGATCTCCGTCCCGCCGGCATTGGCTTCGATGTCACTCCCGAGAAGATCAAGCTGCAATCCGTGCTGTCGTTCCTCTCCGACCTGCTGAGCGAACTCTCACCAGGCGGCGGTTTCAGTTGTGCATTCACTCCCGCCGGTCTGCGCGCCACGCTCAGCCTGCCGCTTCCCGATATCTCATCCGGCGCCTTCGGTATCTCGAACCTAAGCCTGGGATTCTTCTTCGAACTCGATCTGCTCTCCGGCTTCAGCATCAGTACGGGTGTTAATGTGGCCAGCCGCATGGCACCCTTCGGACTCACAATTTTCATCCTTGGCGGCGCCGGCTTCCTGGAGAGTTCGGTGAAATACACTCCATCCAGCGGCGCGCTCGAAGCAACCGTCTCCATCGGCCTATTTGCCGAAGCGAGCTTTGCAATATCTTTGGGTCCTATCAGCGGCGGTATTTACGCCTATTTAGGCATCACGGTAGACTACTTCGCCTCCAACAAGAAGCCAAGCCGCCTAACCATTGGATTGTTGATACTGTTCCGCGGAGAGGTTTCCCTGCTGGGCTTCATCTCCGTCGCCCTGTGCCTCTCACTCGAAGCTCAGTACCAGACCGGCGGCAAGCTCATTGGACGCGGACGCGTCAGTTACGACATTAAGATCGGCTGGTTCATCGACATTCATGTGAGTGCCGAGGTGACCTACACCTTCGGAGGCTCGGGCAGATCAGCGCGAGGACTGCCAGCAACCGCAACTAAAACCGCCGGCCAACGATATATCGCGATGTTCGCCTAAGGAAGACTATGCCAAAGAATCTGAACGTCATATGCCATCTCGAGCCGGTCGGTCCCGTCTATGTGAAGGACCAAGCCGATTTCTGTCTCAGCATTCAACTTGCATTCACCGTGAACGATGACGTCGACCTTGATAAAGACGCGGACTTCGTCAAGCCCTGGGCGGCCGACTGGTCCAATCTACAGGTTTACGGGCTTAAAGCAGGCGCAATTCCGGTAGCAATCGACTCCAAAGCAGTGACCGTCCTTACTCCGACAGACCTCGATCCTACTGCAATCACCGCGGTCCAACAAAAATATGAAGCAGTCTTTCCCCAGGATGTGGAAGCCTGGAAGATTGAGAAGGTAGACGCGACAAAGTCCCGCCAGCCACTTGCCGTGGATGCGTCCCATACCCCATGGCTTGCCCTGCAGGGCCAGCAATCCCAGGCTGCGGGAGGCGTGCCTGTGCTGCTCGGCCTTACAATATTCTTCCGCATACCCAACACAGCGCTGAGCCGATTCGACGAGATCGTAGCTGCACCATCCTTCGGAACAAAGAGTCCATTCAAAACTGTAGTCGCGCCTATGACGCCGACAAAGGTGCCGACCGATTCGACCGCGGAACTTGTGCGGCAGGCAGATGGCTCATACAGCTGGTCATACTCCAGCGCGCCAACCGGCTTTGCGGTTACCGAAGCAGTCAACTCCTGTCCGCTTACCTTTGCTCAACCCGGCAAAGATGACTTTCTCGACCTGCTCAGTCTTTGGGTCAAGGAGAAGAAGTCTGGCTCGACCTTCAGCGCGACCATGGATTGGACCTCGGAGTTTGAGACTCGCCTCGCTGATGCTTTCAATCTCCCGCAGCGATTGGCCGACGCGCTGACCTCACTGGACGGCACCTACCAGGCCTGGACCGGCGGTTTCGCCAGTGCATTCGTTAGCAGCCTAAGCTACGCAGCCATTGGCAGAGCTATCGCGCCCGATGGTTCAACGCTCGCGGAAACAGTACTTAGGATTGCCGAAGACGATGACATAGCAACACGGCTCGCACAGCTCGACACCTACGTAGCTAACCTTACCGACAAAATCTGGAGAGATCGTCTTGGTAATGTTCTCCACAATGCGGACCCACTCGTCTATCCCGACCCAGCAACTGCTATCCCTGCAGTTCCTGTCGCTCCAGCAGAACCGGGCGACGACCCGCTTCCCCTCAAGGCATACGGCCAGGCGATCACCCACATGCGCTCCGTACTGCAATCGCCGGCAGCTCTCCGCGAAATGCTGCTCGGAAACTGGCGAGCGGCCTTCAATACGCCGGACGATCCATTGCAAGCCATCTCCGGCGCCTTCGATTCAGTGGATCTGAACAAGCGTCTGCTTCTCGGAGTGCTCGGCGTCGAATGGCCGAACTTCAGCTCAATCATGAACGACACCGCGTCGATCAGTGCCGAACTCAACCTGCGCCTGATCGCTGGAACAGATGCCCTGTTTGGCGGCGTCGGCAAAACTCCGGCCCCCGTCGCAAAATACCTCTCAGCCTTTGCGGCGGACTTCGCAGCAGCCAGACTTAAGCCTCAGCCGGTGAACTGCGACTCTCCATCCACTGGCCCCGAAGAGTTGGTGCTCCAGGTCGCCGATCTCCGCCGGGTTACTGAGGGCGCAGACAATGTCAATGACCCGTTGCGCCGCATCGCCGGAGTTGGAGTTCTCCTGAAATCGGATAAACCGACATCCTGGAGCTGCCTCAACCTTGCCACGGTCGAGGCCGACGGCAAGCAGATCGGTACCATGCCCATCCCCGTAAAGCTGCAATATCGCAATGGAATGCGACAAGCATTTGTCCCTTATAAGAACCAGCCGCTCATCTCGGAGAGCCCGGCACATGAGTTTGCGAAGCAGGGAGGATTCGCTGCAAGTGGCCCGAGCTACAGCGCCTTGTTGGACTACCGGAATCCATACGTTGAAGGCGGTCCCCGGCTGGAAGGCCTGTTTTACGGCCGCACTTATCAGTCTGCAATCTTCCTCTTTGGCACAGGCGGCAATCTGCCTAGCGAAATCGCAGACCCTGCGGCTCCCTGGAAGTTCAAACCCCCGGTAGACACCGCGACGATCCCCCAGCAACCTGCCGTGAAATTCTTGCGAGGCCGCCTTGGTGCCGTCCGGATCGCCCCTTCATCAGATCCTAAGGCCAACGGCCTGACATCTTCGCGCATGCCGGACAACGTCCGTCCACTAGCGAGAAGTATCCAGCGCCAGACCGACAAGATCCAGGACGGGGAAAGTCTTCCGCTCATCCTTTTGTTGCCGCCCAAGCCCGGCGGCGAAATCGACATCTGGAATCGCAACCTAAAAATGGAGTCCTTCTCGTTCCTCGTACGGCCTCCGTCCGCGGAGATGCCCGTCTGGTTCAGCTGGGTTGGCAAGGACGGAAACCGGGGCTTCTCGCCAGACGAGTGTGCCGCCATCCTCGACGAGCATGCCGAACGCAACGACACCATCCCCCGAGATCCGGGCGAGCAACCCACCCCTGCCAACGAAAAGAGACTGCAACCCGACGGCTCACTCGACGACCCCGCCGTGAATCAACTGATCTTCTCCATGGAATTGATTGCGGGGACATCGGATCCCGTCACTGACCTGCCTTGCCCCGTGCTCAAGAACCCCGACAAAAGGAATCTGCTCGCCAGGGCCCAGTCTCTCTCCCGAGGTGTGGTTGTGCAAACCAAAGACACCGGTTCCGCAACCATGATTATTTCAGCCGAAGATAATCACGTTGCGATAGAGATTCCGGCGGGAACGGTTTGGCGCTTGCGCATTCGCCCGTCCGTTACTGACACAACGTTGTTTCAGGTTCCGGCCTGTGTTGACGGGTCCACCAAGCCATCTTTAGGTGAAGTCAGCATTCTTCTCGAGGCCGCCGCAGATTGGCCACGCAATAAAGACGAGAAACACCCTGAGACCGTCGAGCGCATTTCCATGGAGATGTCATCCGCTCTTCTTGCGACGTTTACCAGCAAGCCCTATGTGAGTTCCCAAAGCTTGTCCGACTCGCTTGACGTTAATTTAGTTCTCGATCCCAAATACAAATGGCTAAGCCTGTTGCAACACATCGACGTCCTGACGCAACAATGGCGCTGGGATGGGAGACCACCGTTCTCCGTGGCCACGACTCGTACCGGTAACGGGCTATCTGCACCGACTTTCGGTTATCCCGCAGCCCTATCTTCGATTCCGGATAGTGATGGACCCTTCGATCTGGACGCGGTTCTATTTGCTAACAGGCTGCCAAGCGACCGCGCTGAAAGTCCTAAAGAGATTGATTTTCCAGTTCCTGTAACCGGCAAAAGCCTTCTATACCGCGAAGATTTGTCGAGTGACACTCGCTCAAACTACTACCGGATGGCCATGCAAGCTACTAGCCGATATGCCGGACTGATGACCTTGGGCCAAACTATTAGTTCCATCGGAACCACCGGGCCGGACCGATGGAATCGCGTTCAGGTGCCTGGACGCTGGACCCAGCCAGTGCCTCGCCCGGCCGTCAAACTCGTCGTTCCGCTTACGGCGACCTGGAACGCGATTGGGAAAGACAAGCCCGAGTTAACGCCAGGTCTGATGGTCATGCTGGATGAGCCATGGTATGCCTCCACGTTCGGAATGGCGGAGTACTTGGAATGCGACATCGAAGAAGTCCTGCTCCCTCAGAACAATGGTGATTCCCGTCTGCAGTTCGGACCGGATCCATTGTTGAACCTGAACGACGATCCGTTTGCCGGAAAGCTAATCGAACTGCCTCCCGCCGTCGGAGCCATGGGTTATACCTTCGATCGGCAATCGCAGTCACCGAAGTGGGTTCGAAGCTCCTTCTACCAGCCGCCGCCGACAATCGACGGCAACCCCGCCGGCCTCGCCTGGCACTTCGTCAAATTGCGCTTTCGCCGAACCCTGGCATCCAAAGCCATGGATGCGAATCGCCGTCCCGCGTCTTTGCAAAGCGATTGGACCCCAGGCGTATGGACACAACTGCTTCCGCCCGTAGACAAGATCACCGGTACGCCATTTCCAGCGCCCGGAGTTCCCGGAGTAAAAAGGCTCTATGACATCTCGGAGTTGGAGTTTACGCCGGATTACGGAGTGCGCGAGAACGGCACAGGGATTCCGGTGCAGCTGGTGGCTCCAGGATCGTCCGACGATAATTGTCAATTCTCGCTTTATCTGCTTATCACTCGCGCAGTCTCCGACATCGCCGGCCGACCCGAGCAGGAAGCCGCCGTCGAAAATGGACTCGTGCCGTTAGACAACAAGATATGGCCTGCTCCCGCTAGCGCTGCCGCCACGCCTGCCTGGGCCGCCGCTCGTCTGCGCGTCATCGAAATTCAACACAGATCCGCCGAAACTATCGACCCGATTGATGTTGCACTCTTCACGCCAGCGGTTGCTGGTGTAAACCCAACCGATGCCAAGGCTCGAATTTCCCGGGTCTGGCTGCCAATTGTCAATGCTGTCTCCTAAGTGCCCGGAGTTGAAGTATCGGCAAACAGAAAACAGTAATCAGGATGTTAGTGGCACACGCTCTAAGTCGTCATTGGTTGTAACTCATCATGCAACGGCTCTTTGTAATCGGCATTTAGAAATGAGTTACTCACGATCTGTCATTGCCTGTTGTCTATACACCAACAGGAATACCACCTGTAAATCACTTTCGGCCCATTGAAATCAAAATTGCTTCGGCTTTCGCACATTCAGTCAGTGCAATTTCTTTCCGCTTTAACGTCCTCGGTTACAGCTTACTATTGTCACAATTAACTTGACAGCTCAAGCGTAACCACCACAGAATCAGCACTCCCTTTCTCCACAGATCACGAGATATATCGCCCGCAGTCTGGTCATTAGGGTAACTTAACGCTGGTCTCAAGCGCATGCATTGAACACAATGCATTGTTTAGTCTGCAGAGGAGTATCAATGCCGAAGGTCAAGGTGACGCTCGTTGCCACGACGATGGAAGGTAGGAGTCTCGAGGACCCCCATATCAAGATCGAGGTTCGGGAGATGATGGCGGGCACCGACCAATTGGTGGCCAATGTAACGCTAGACAATTTCAACGGGTCGGCGACATTTGCACTCGACCTAGAAGACGCCTCGCAGCCGTTATGGCAGATGACCGCTGATTTTTCGCTGTTTGATGCGGGGCATTCGTTCTCATTCTTTCCCGCGACCAACTCGAACCCAACATGGACAATGCAGGCGGCGAGACTACCCGACAAATGGAAGCCCGACTTCACGCCACGGGCAGCACTGGCATCGCCACGCTTCGATGCGCTAAAGGCTAGTCTTGCTGCGAGCAAGAGCGTTGACCTGAAAAATGGCGAAGTCATTGGCGACCTGCTTGCGAAGTATGACGAACTGGCTTCACCCGCTGCAGTGCTGGCCAAGGCGGCGCTACTAAATTTGTTTGCGGTGCTAAGCGAAGAATTGGATCCTGAGCAGACATCAATTCCCACAAATAAAGTTCCGTGGTTCAGCTATGTGCAACAGATCGTGCGCTTAGATCAGGAGCGGTTCGTAGCTGAGGTGGAAGGGGGCTTGTTCGAGAGTGTGAGCGACATTGTCAACCAGCTTGGCGGTAAGTACGCGGGGCAAGGATATTCGACCGAGCCCCCAGCGGATTTTATCCTGCATTATCCGAATATTCCCGCGCAGTACGGCGGCAACGGAATCAAACGGCCGGCAAATATGGTTCAGATGGTCACCTTGAAAAAGAGATATAAGCAAGGCGACGTGCAGCTGACGGTCTCCTTCTTCCGATTTCCGGATGGCCGTACCGTGCATTTGCTGGATTGCGATATGGACGAGCACGACAATGTCGTGGCGCACAGCTTTGACCTACTAGCGCACCTGCTTGAGCACACCGGAACAAATCCGATCTACATGCACGAGTTCATCGAAGAGGACTCGGCTATGAGTAACGGCGGGATAGCGACTATCGACCTGGGATACACGCTTGAGGCCGTAGCCTGAAACAGACAAGAAACACTCAGTTTGATAGTTAGTCAAAAAAATTGTTGGTAGAGAGCCCAATGCGAGTATTCCCGGCCCGCCCCCACAGACATTGTTTCCCCGGACCCACACAGAGAACTGCCGCGGAACGAAACACAGACAAGATTGCAGCGACCCGCCCAGTCGAGTCGACTCCTCTTTCCGTGGCAAGGAGCAGGTCAGGCCAAACTTCGTGCTGTAGCTGTTTCAACGGCCTACACGTTATGTACTGGAAAGGTTGACTACACATGCCTGTACCCAACAACTACCTCGTCCTTGCTGACGGGAAATTTGACAACACGAACGGCACCGGCGCTCCTGGTCTTACCCAAGCATTTCGAGATATTAGCGCTGCGGGCAAGCCGTTAGCCATTTATTTCCATGGCGGCCTCGTGCCTCTTGCGAGCGGCCTTGCTTCGGCCAACGACCTCGATCCGCAGTTTACCGCCGCTGGTTCAAGTCCGCTGTTCGTTGTTTGGGAGACAGGTATCTTCGAGGTACTTCGGGACAGCTTGCCGTCGATCTTCTCAGAGGCCATCTTCAACAATATTCTGGGACGCGTGACGCAGTTCGTGCAGGCGAAGCTCGACCAAACCCAGCAAGTCGGCGCCACCCGAGCGATCGATCCACTGAACCTAACCCGCATGGACATCATCCAGACGCGCCTGCACGCGGCGAAAATGACGGGTGTCCTCTTCCCCGACACTCCCATCGATCGTCTCGACGACACCACCACGCTGACGCCAGCCGAGGAGGCGCAAATCCAAAAGGAGGTCGCCGACGACCTTCAACTGCAGATCCAGACGCAGCAGGTCGCCAACACGCGTCACGATCCCACGATTGTCGGAGCGAAGGGCATAGCGGTGCAGGGTTCAACAGCGACCCTGATGGACCCTGATGTGCTCAACGACATCGCTCCCGCCCAGGCTGGTGTAAGGGGTCCAATCTCAATGATTGGCCTTGGGGTGCACATTATCAAGGTGGTCATCCATGTCATTCAGCGCTTCGTGAAGCATCGCGATCACGGAGCGTATCTCACCATCATCGAGGAGATCCTGCGCGATTTCTACATCGGCAATGCCGGCCAGTTCATTTGGGGCAGGATGAAGCAGGAGGTGAGCAACTCCTTTGGTCCGTCGCCGGATTGTGGAGGCAGTGCCCTGGTCCATGAGATCGAGACTATGTGGGTTGCGGGAAACAAGCCGCGCGTCACGCTCATTGGGCACAGTGCCGGTTCTACCTGGGTCTCGCTCATTTTGAAGCAGCTCCATGCCGTCATGCCCGCGGACTTCGTGGTGGAGGTCGCCCTGATCGCGCCGGCTTGCACCTTCAGTGTCTTTGCCGATGCGATCGGGACCGCTGCCAGCCGTATCGCAAAGCTGCGTGTCTTCGGTCAGGGCGACGCCTACGAGATCAAGAACGCGATCGCTGGTCCGCTCTACCCGGCCTCGTTGCTCTACTTCATCTCGGGTGTGCTGGAGAATGAGTCAGACGAGCCGGTGCTGGGCATGCAACGGTACTACATGCTGCCTGTTTACGACGGCGCCGATTTCCCGGAGATCGGCGCAGCAGAGACCTTTGCACCGCTCAAGCTGCCCCACGGTTTTGCCTGGTCCGACATCGTTCAGGGGGTTGGCGCCAACTGCGATATGCATACCCATGGAGGCTGGCAGCAGGCGCCTGAGACCATGAAGAGCATCCTCTTGATCGTCGCTGGCGGGATCTCCTAATCGTGTCGGACTTCGGACCAGTTGGCGGAGGCCTGCTGATGATCGAGGCGGCATCGCCTTTGGTGATGTCGACGGCGGCAGCGCATGGTCTGGCCGACGGAGATCGCATCTCTATCGGCCTGCCCAACGGCGCAACGCCTTTGGCATATGTCAAGGCGGCGGGCTATCCCCCGAGCCAGTTTGCTCTCTTCACCGATGCAAACTGCACGGTCGACCTGACCTTCGCCGCCGGAGCCGCGCCCCTCGCGGGCACGCCCATCATCAGGCTGGCCGGATCCGATTACGCCGTCGTGGCCGGCATCAATACGTACCCGGCCTTCTCCTCGTTGCAAGGGCCGGTTGCCGATGCCATCGAGTTTCAGCAGTGGCTCTTGACCGAAGCCTATGTGCCGCACGACCAGATAGCGCTGGTTACCTCGCCCATGCCTCTGGTCCCTGGAATGCCACCTACGCCGACGGTGGTTGAGGTCAGCGGTGCGTTTGAGGCGCTGGCGAACAAGGCGGCTTTCCAGCCGTTGTTCTATCTCGGGCGCAGACTCTATATCTTTCTCTCCGGGCATGGCATTCTGCCGACGCGCAGCGGCACGCCGAACTTCAACGAGACGGCTCTGCTGATGGCCAATGCCGGGCCGATTACGCTGGGAAATCACCTGGGCGCGGTCGCCTACGCCGAGTGGTTTCGTGCGCCCGGCGTTTTCGACGAGGTGGTGTTGTTCGTCGACTGCTGCCGGGATCTGAAGGACACGGTTGCGCTGATGCCGCCAACCATGATCCCGTTGCCGCCGCAGCGCGGGCCGGCGAAAAACTTCTACGCCGCGGCCACACAACTGGCATTGCCGTCGTTTGAGAAGCCGCTTGGTGAACCGGTACGCGTGCGCGGCGTCTTCAGCTATGCGCTGATGGAGGCGTTGCGCAGCCAGAGTCTTTACGATGCGAGCGGCATGCTGACCTGCAGCCTACTCGCGTCGCAACTGCATAGTGCTGTTCCCGCGATGCAGGACGGCCAGGACCCCCAGATTACGCCAGTCGATCCCGCGCAGGATATCGCCATCGTCAAGCGCGCCGCCCCCAGGCCGCCTAATCTTTGTGTCACCTTTCGCGATGCCGCTCTCGCCGGAAAGACCGCGGAGCTCGTCGGTCCCCGCTACCCGGTCCCGGATGCGACCCACACGATCGACGGCAAACCCTGGAACGTCACCCTGAAGCCCTTTGTCTACAACCTCAAGGTGCCCGGCGGTCCTTATCCTAATAAGCCATTTGAGCTGACCGGCGGGGAGGCGGTTCAGAATGTCGAGTTCCCCTAACATCGCCAACGTTGGCCAACCCATGCGGGTTCTTCGCATCGACGTCGATGTTCCCACAGTCGAAA
>Ga0193743_1003686_pt1 | contig 10161 bp, 10 predicted proteins | sample L2c2metaG_FD_143038 | JGI IMG/M metagenome (GOLD analysis project Ga0193743, IMG submission 143038) | Soil microbial communities from a riparian zone of the East river system, Colorado, United States - L2c2 | ecosystem: Environmental > Terrestrial > Soil > Riparian zone | place: USA: East River...
CTCCGAGGCGGGCCTGTATCTGTGGGCCTCCCGCGACGAAGACTGCTGGTCCACGGTGGAACACCTGGCCGGGCTCGGCATCCTGGTCGCACCGGGCGCCTTCTACGGCCCGACCGGCGAACAGCACGTCCGGGTCGCCCTGACCGCCACCGACGAACGCATCGCCGCCGCGGCCGACCGCCTCACCGCCTAGCGATCCAACGCGGTGTGGTCGCGGCCGGGGTGGGGTCACCCGGGCCGTGATCAGGTTCGCTCGCTGAGGCGTCGCGTGTCGGCTCCGGTCGGACGCGCGCCACGATCAGACCCAGCCGCGGGCGGGCGGTTCCGGACACGGTCCTGGAACGATCTCGGGCCTGCAGCGATCTGGGGCGCTAAATCTGCGGGATCGTAGATCAACTTCGCAGATGTGCCGCCCCAGATCGACCCGAATGCGGCGTTGCCGGCGCCGGGTTCGCTCGCTGAGGCGTCGCATGGCTGGGGCCAGGCAACGGCCTGACAAGGGCAAGCGGTCAGCGGCCGATCAGATGCTCGATCATGGTGGCTCGGCGCGCCATCGCAGTGTCGATCGGCGCGGACGTCCGTGCCGAACATGTTGGCCCCACGGCACATACCTCCGCGGGCGCGGCCCCTTATCGTGGGTGGATGGCTGATCCGGTTGTCGCGGTGCGGGGTGAGGCGGTGCGTGAGGTGCCGCCGGAGATCGCGCGGTTCGCCGTCACCGTCGTGGCCAGAGACAAGGATCGGCAGGCCACCCTGCGGCGGCTGGCCGAGCGGGCCGAGCAGACCAGGGCGCTGATCGACGGCTACGGCCAAGCCGTCGAGCGGCGGGAGGCCGGCAACCTGCAGGTCTTTCCCGAGCGCAAGCGCGCGGGGGAGAAGGTCGCCGCCTATCACGGCACGGTGACCACCACCGTCACGGTGGCCGACTTCGACGTGCTCGGTGAGCTGATGCTGCGGCTGGCCGACCAGGACCAGACCGAGATCGTCGGGCCGTGGTGGGAGCTGCGGCCGAACAGCCAGGCGCACCGCGAGGTGCGGCGAGCGGCCATCGACGACGCGATCGCGGTGGCGCGCGACTACGCGGCGGCGCTCGGTGCGCGGATCACCGCGCTGGTAGAGGTCGCCGACGCCGGGATGCGCCCGCCGGGGATGCAGCCGATGTTCGCCCGGGCGGGGCTCGAACGCGACAGCGTGGGCGGCGTGCCCGCGATCGACCTCGACCCGCAGGTGCAGTCGGTGCACGCCGCGATCGAGGCCCGGTTCACCATCAGCGAGCCGACCGCGCTGCGCGACAGCGACAGCGACTAGCGCAGGTCGGCGTCGGTGCCCATCGTCGCCGCGGCCCAGCAATAGCGGGCCAGCACCGTGCGATACGGTCGGAAGCGCTCGCCCTCCGGTTCGAGTTGCTTCGCCGTCGGGACCTGCGGGCGGGGCCAGATGTGCGTGAAGCCCTGGCGTACGCCAAGGTCGTCGACCGGCCACACGTCGAGCCGGTGCAGCTCGAAGATCAGGAACATTTCGGCCGTCCAGGGGCCGATGCCGGGTACCGAGACCAGGCGGTCGATGATCTCGTCGTCGGGCATCCGGGCGCCGGCCTTGAGCACCACGCTGCCGTCGATGACCTTCGCCGCCAGGTCGCGCAGCGCGGCCATCTTGGCGTGCGACAGCCCGGCCGCGCGGAGTTGGTCGTCGGTGAGCGCCGCCAGGGCCTCGGGCGTGAACGGGCCCTCGACCAGAGCCCGCAGCCGGCTGTGGATCGCGATCGCCGAGCGGCCGGACAGCTGCTGGAAGGTGATCGCCCGGGCGAGGGCGCCGAACGGCCCGTCGGGGTCACGCTTGCGGTGGTGGATCGGCCCGGCCTGCTGGACCACCCTGGCCAGCGCCGGGTCGATCGCCGCCACCCGACTGGTCGCCTCGGCGAGGCCGACCGTCAAGAGTCCCGCACCTCCACCGCGACATCGACGCCCGGGTAGAACTTCTGCACGTCAGACGCGCCGTATTTGCCGCTGAACTCGTTGACCACCTGGTCGACCTTGCTGCGGTCGGTGATCAGCTTTGCCTTGGCCGAGTTGGCGCCGAGCTTGATCATCGGGTTCTTCCGCAGGTTCCGGTACCACTGGCTGCCCGCACCGCCGACCGGCAACAGATAGGTCGACTTGCCCTCGCGGATGAACCACACCGGATGCGAGTGGCCCTCGCCCGTACGCCGGCCGATCGTGGTGATTTCGATCTCTGTCGCTTCGCGTGCCATCGCGCACACCCCCTACGGACCACGGTAGGCGGGCCGTGCGGCCTGCGCCCCGGTTACCGGTGCAGGCCGTGCGATAGTTCCTCGCGTGACGGCGTACCCCTTCGATGTGCTCGTGGCCCGTGCGGCGGCGTTGGCTGATCTTGGCCCCCGGCGGCTGCTGGGCGTCGTCGGCGCTCCCGGTGCCGGCAAGTCGACCCTGGCCGCGCGGATCGTCGAGGCGGTCGGGCCGACCGCGGCGCTGGTCCCGATGGACGGCTACCACCTGGCCGAGGCGGAGCTGCACCGGCTCGGGCGGCACGAGCGCAAGGGCGCGATCAACACGTTCGACGGCGCCGGCTATGTGTCGATGCTCGGCCGGCTGGCCGCCGGTGGGCCGGAGACGGTCTACGCGCCGGCCTTCCACCGGGAGATCGAGGAGCCGGTCGCCGGGTCGATCCCGGTGCCGCCGGAGGTGCGGCTGGTCGTCACCGAGGGCAACTACCTGCTGGTGCCCGAGGAGCCGTGGTCGGGCGTGCGGCTGGTGCTCGACGAGGTCTGGTATCTCGACCTCGACGAAGAGCTGCGGCTGCGCCGGCTGGTGGCACGGCACCTGGCGTACGGGCGGAGCCAGGCTGAAGCGAAGGCCCGCTCCTACGGCAGCGACCAGATCAACGCCGAGCTGATCGCGACCACCCGCAACCGCGCCGACCTGGTCGTCAGGGTCGTCGAGGGCTAGGGCGTGTCTTATGGATCATGGCGGAGTCGCGGCGAGGCCATGATCCATAAGACACGCCCTAGCCGTTGGCGTGCAGGGCGGCGTTGAGCTCGATGCCCTTGCCGGAGCGCGGGCGGGCCTCCAGCGCGCCGGTCACCGAGTTGCGCCAGAACAGCAGGTTGTCGAGGCCGGCGAGCTCGCGGGCCTTGACCACCCGGCCGTCGGGCAGGGTGATCTTCGAAGCGGCGGTGACGTAGCAGCCCGCCTCGACCACGCAGTCGTCGCCGAGCGAGATGCCGATGCCGGCGTTGGCGCCGAGCAGGCAGCGCTCGCCGATCCGCAGCTTGTCTTTGCCGCCGCCGGAGAGGGTGCCCAGGATCGAGGCGCCGCCGCCGATGTCGGAGCCGTCGCCGACCACGACGCCGGCCACGATCCGGCCCTCCACCATCGAGGTGCCCAGCGTGCCGGCGTTGAAGTTGACGAAGCCCTCGTGCATCACGGTGGTGCCGGCGGCGAGGTGGGCGCCGAGCCGGACCCGGTCGGCGTCCGCGATCCGGACACCGGTCGGCACCACGTAGTCGATCATCCGGGGGAACTTGTCGACGCCGTAGACGGTGAGCTGCCGCCCGGCCAGGCGCTCGCGGACCCGGAGGTCGTCGACCCGGTCCGGCGGGCACGGCCCGGCCGAGGTCCAGGCGACGTTGGCCAACATGCCGAAGATCCCGTCGAGGTTGAGCCCGTTGGGCCGGACGATGCGGTGGGAGAGCAGGTGCAGCCGCAGGTAGGCGTCGGCGGCGTCCTTGATCGGGTCGGCCAGCGAGCCGATCTCGACGACCACGATCTCGCTGCGCAGACCGGGCAGGGCGCGCTCGCCGACCGCGCCGGCCGCGGGGCCGAGCAGGGTCGCCGGGTCGCCGGCGGGCCGGGCGCCGAGCCCGAGGTTGCCGGCCGGGAACCAGGCGTCGAGCACCTGACCCTCGGCGGTGCTGGTCGACAGGCCGATTCCCCAGGCAGGCTGCTCGCTCGTCACGCTTATGACGGTAGCGTGCGAGTCATGACCAACCCGCTTACCCCCGCCGTGTTGTCGGACCCGGTTGAGCTGACCCGGGTGCTCGTCGACATCGAGTCGGTGTCGCTGCACGAGAAGGACATCGCGGACTGTGTCGAGCAGGTCCTGCGGGCGGCGCCGCACCTGCGGGTGGAGCGGTTGGGCAACACGGTCATGGCCCGCACCGACCTCGGCCGGTCACAGCGGGTGGTGCTGGCCGGTCACCTCGACACGGTGCCGATCGCCGACAACCTGCCGGCCAAGATCGACGGCGACATCATGTCCGGCTGCGGCACGTCCGACATGAAGTCCGGCGTGGCGCTCGCACTCCAGCTCGCGGTCGAGCTGCCGGAGCCGCGCTACGACGTGACCTACTTCTTCTACGAAGCCGAGGAGATCGACTCCGCGTACAACGGGCTCAATCTGGTTTCCAAGAGCCACCCGGAGTGGCTCGCGGCCGACTTCGCGGTGTTGCTGGAGCCGACCCACGGCGTGGTCGAGGCGGGTTGCCAGGGCACGATGCGGGTGCTCGTCGGCACCACCGGCAAGCGGGCCCACTCGGCCCGGTCGTGGCGCGGCGTCAACGCGATCCACGCGGCCGCGGGCGTGCTCGATCGGCTGGCCGACTACGCGGCCCGGCAGGTGACCATCGACGGCTGCGGGTATCGCGAGGGGCTCAACGCGGTGCGGATCAACGGCGGCATCGCCGGCAACGTGATCCCCGACCGGTGCGAGATCGAGATCAACTACCGGTTCGCGCCGGACCGGTCCGTCGCGGAGGCGGAGGCCCACCTTCGCGAGCTTTTCCAGGGGTACGAGGTGACGCTGGCCGACGCGGCCCCCGGTGCGCTGCCCGGCCTGGGCGCGGCGCCGGCACAGGAGTTCCTCGAGGCGGTCGGCGCCGACCCGATCGGCAAGCTGGGCTGGACCGACGTGTCGCGGTTCGCGGCGATGGGCATCCCGGCGCTCAACTTCGGCCCGGGTGACCCCAACGTGGCGCACGCAATCGACGAGCACGTGGAGATCCCGCTGATCCGGCAGGGCGCCCTGACCCTGCACCGGTGGCTGGCGACCTAGGGCGTGTCTTATGGATCACGACGGGCCGCGCCGGACCCAGGCGGCGTCCGGCGGCGTTGGAGATCCGTCCGGATACAACACCGGTATCCGAACGAATCTCCGCCTTGCCGGACGCCGCCTGGGCCTCGCCGCGACTCCGCCATGATCCATAAGACACGCCCTACGGCCTATGGCCGGTCGCCGCAGCTCACCGCGTCGTCGATGGGCTGCAGCTCGATGGTCGGCTCGTCGTCTTCGTCGGTGATCGGCGCGATGCGGTCGAGCCGCCGTTCGGCCACGACCGCTCGGATGCGGCGGTGCATTTCACGGCGCTGGCGGATCTGGTCGAAGCGGGTCATCGTGGCTCTCCTCCCCCCAAGGTGCCCGGCGGCGGCCGGGCGGCCCTGCATACCCGGTATTCGAAAGATAAGACGCCCCACAAGCGAATTCGGTTGCGGGTACATCCGTGTGAATTTCTTGTTACCGGCCAACTCTGGCCGGATGGCGGAATCCGAACCCGCTACTCCCGGCCCCGTTCGAGGGCGGGCCGCAACCTGGCGCCCGCGCCCGGTTTGGCTACCGTGGTGACCATGACCCAAGGAAACGGCCGCGACCGCAATCGACGACGCGGACCGGAGCGCCACCGCGGCGCCGTCACGCTGCGCCGTGACGCGATCCCCTTCGCCACCGCCGACCAGCGGCTGCTGGACTCGCGCACCCGCGCGGACTGGAAGACCAAAGACGCCTGGCGCGCCCTGCGCATCCTCTCGGAGTTCGTCGAAGGCTTCGACACGCTCGCCGACCTGCCCCCGGCGGTCAGCGTGTTCGGCTCGGCCCGAAGCAAGCCGCAGAGCCCGGAGTGTGTGCTGGCCGAGCAGGTCGGCGCCGGGCTGGCCCGCGCCGGCTACGCGGTGATCACCGGCGGCGGCCCCGGCGTGATGGAGGCGGCCAACCGCGGCGCCACCGAGGCCGGCGGCCTCTCCGTCGGGCTCGGCATCGAGCTCCCGTACGAGCAGGGCATCAACGACTGGGTCGACATGGGCATCGACTTCCGCTACTTCTTCGCCCGCAAGACCATGTTCGTGAAGTACGCGCAGGCGTTCGTCGTGCTGCCCGGCGGCTTCGGCACGATGGACGAGCTCTTCGAGGCGCTGACGCTGGTGCAGACCGGGAAGGTCACCCGGTTCCCGGTGGTGCTGATGGGCGAGTCCTACTGGCGCGGGCTGCTCGACTGGATGCGCACCACGCTGGTCGCCGACGGCAAGATCGGCGAGGCCGACCTCGACCTGGTCTGCGTCACCGACGACGCCGATGCGGCGGTGCACTACATCGTCGACGCCGACGCGGCGCTCGCCGCCGAGCAGGAGGCGCTGCACGAGGCCGCGACCGCCGGCGGCGACGACTGAGCCATGGCCGCCATCTGCGTGTTCTGCGCCTCGTCGCAGACCCTCGACCAGCGCTGGCTCGACCTCGCGACCGAGGTCGGCGCGGCGCTGGCCGGGCGCGGGCACGTGCTGGTCTCCGGGGGCGGCCGGGCCGGCATGATGGGCGCGGTCGCCGCGGGCGCCCGCGCCGCCGGCGGGCACACCGTGGGCATCATTCCGCAGTCGCTGGTCGACCGGGAGATCGCCGACACCAATTCCAGTGAGCTGGTGGTCACCGACGGCCTGGCCAGCCGGAAGAATCTCATGATCGAGAAGTCCGACGCGTTCCTCACCCTGCCCGGCGGCATCGGCACCCTCGACGAGCTGTTCGAGGTCTGGACCACGGCGATGCTGCGCGCGCACCACAAGCCGGTGGTCGTCTTCGACACCGACGGCTTCTACACCGGCCTGCTGACCTGGCTGCAGACCCTGCCACCGGGCGGCTTCGTCCGCCGCGAGGCGTTCGACCTGCTGACGGTCGTCGATACGGTCGACGCCGCCATCGCCGCCCTGCCCCGCTAGTCCGACTCGATGATGCGGAGTACGTCCGGGGCGGCGAATACCCGGCCGTACTTGCGTCCGGTGCGTTCGCGCAGGATGCCGAGTTGCACGAGCCGCGCGATGGCTTTGTTGGCCCCGGGGTAGGTCGCCTCGTAGCGTGTCGCCGCTGCCTTGGGCGTGAGCAGGGGATATCCGATGAGGTCTTCCGCGATCGCGGTGATCAGGCGGCCGCTGGCGTCGGCACTGCGGATGATGTCGAGCGCGCGGTCGCGCCAGTAATGCAAAGCTTCGATCTTCGTGACAGCCCGAACCGCCTGCGCCCTGGCCGCTTCGCAGAAGAACTGGATCCAGTCGTCGAACTGACCGGAGATGCTGCAGCGCAGCAAATGGTCCTGGTAATCGCCCCGCCGGCGTTCCAGCCACGGTGAGAGGTTGAGGATCGGAAAGCGGAGTTCCTTCGCCTGGGCGAGTTGCAGCACGCAGACCAGCCGACCGAGCCGGCCGTTCCCGTCGTTGAAGGGATGCAACGTCTCGAACTGATAGTGACCCAGGGCCACCTTGACGATCGATGGAAAGCTGGCGTCACCGCTGATCCAGTCGACCCATGCGTCGACGCCGGCGCGCAGTTGGTCACCCGGCGGTGGCGGCACGAAACGTGCGTCGGTGACTCGGCCACCGTCGGTGCCGATGAAAACCTGGGTCGTGCGGATCCGGCCTGCCTCACCAGCGTCTGCGCGTGTCCCCCGTACGAGCACCCGGTGGAGACTTTCGAGCATCCCGACGGTGATTGGTTGGTCTTCGACCCATTCGAATGCCATCTCGGGCGGCATCCACGTAGTTGACCACTTCCGCACGGACGCGGACAGTTGGTCGCGGTTGAGGAAGTCGGCCTCGAGAACGTCGTCAAGCGCTGCGAACGTGCCTTCCAAGGCGGATGTGCTGACCGCCCCCGAATGAAACTGTGCTTGCTAACCGGTGGTGCCGGTGTGGCCTGTCGGACCCGCGTGGTTCGATGAGCGGCATGCAGGCGTACCGGCTGGTTCGCCGGGCGCCCGCGCCGGAAGAGCCGCGGGCTGACCGGCTCGACCCTTTGCAGGCCAACGTGGTCGCGCACCGCGACGGGCCGTTGCTGGTGCTCGGCGGCCCCGGCACCGGCAAGACCGACACGCTCGTCGCGGCCGTCGCCGCCCGGGTGGCGTCCGGTGTCGATCCGGAGCGGGTGCTGGTGCTCACGTTCAGCCGGCGCGCCGCCGGTGCGTTGCGCAACCGGATCGAGTCGCAGATCGCCGCCGGTGACGGGCGGGTCGTGCACGAGCCGCTGGTCCGCACGTTCGCCGCCTACGCGTTCGGCATCCTGCGCCGGGCCGCCGCGCTGCGCGGCGAGCCGTCGCCGCGGCTGCTCACCGGCCCCGAGCAGGATCTGGTCATCCGCGAGCTGCTCGACGTGGTCGGGCCCGACGACGACGGTGACGACGACCCGATCGGCTGGCCGGCGCACCTGCGGCCGGCGTTGCGCACCCGGGCGTTCGCCGAGCAGCTCCGTGACCTGCTGATGCGTGCCGCCGAGCGGGGGATCGGTCCCGTCCGGCTGGCCCGGCTCGGCGAGCGGCTCGGCCGCGACGACTGGCCGGCCGCGGCCCGCTTCCTGCGCGAATACGTCGCCGTGCTGGCGCTGCGCGACGCGACCACCCGCGGCTCGGTCGCCTACGACGCGGCCGAGCTGGTGCGCGCCGCGACCGGGCTGCTCGACGACGACCCGGAGCTGCTGGCCACCGAGCGCGGCCGGCTCGACATCGTCTACGTCGACGAGCTCGCCGACACCGACCCGGCCCAGCTCGACCTGTTGCACCGGGTCGCCGGCGGCGGCACGCCGCTGGTCGCGTTCGCCGACCCCGACTCGTCGACGTTCGCGTTCCGTGGTGCCGACCCGAGCGGGGTGACCACGTTCCCGCACCGGTTCCGCACCGCGTCGGGCGCGGTCGCCCGCACCGTCACGCTGCGCACCGACTACCGCACGAGCGGGCCGCTCTTCGAGGCGACGGGCCGGGTGGCGCGCCGGCTGCGCGGGCCGGTCGGGCACCGCCGGGCGCTCACGGCGCCGACGACGGCGGCCGGCCGGGTCGAGGTGCGCACGTTCCGGTCCCGCACCAGCGAGGCCGCGTTCCTGGCGCACGCGCTGCGCGAGGCGCACCTGATCGACGGGGTGCCGTGGTCGCGGATGGCGGTGCTGATGCGGTCGACCACCCTGCAGCTGTCTTCGCTGCAGCGGGCGCTGCACTCGTCGGGCGTGCCGACCGTCGTGCACGCCGAAGACCTGCCGCTACACCAGCAGCCCGCGGTCGCGCCGCTGCTGCTCCTGCTGCGCTGCGCGCTGGAGCCGGCCTGGCTCGACGAAGAGGCGGCGGTCGCCCTGCTGCACTCGGCGCTGGGCGGCGCCGACCCGCTCGCCGAGCGGCGGCTGCGGCAGGGGCTGCGCACGCTGGCGCTGGCCGCCGGCGACCGGCGGCCCTCCGGCGAGCTGCTGGTCGAGGCGCTGCGCGACCCGACCGAGCTGGCCGCCGTCGAGCGGCGCTGGGCGGCGCCGGCCAAGTCGGTGGCCCGGTTGCTCGCGATCGCCCGGGAGGCGGCGGCCGCGCCGGGTGCCAACGCCGAAGACGTGCTCTGGGCGCTCTGGCGGGCGACCGGCCTGGGCGACCGGTGGTACGGCGCGATCGCCCGCGCCGGCCGGGCGACCGGGGAGCCCGACAACGGCCCGCGCTGGCGGGCGGCAGCGGCCGACCGCGACCTCGACGCGGTGGTGGTGCTCTTCGACGCGGCCGCCCGGTTCGTCGACCGGCTGCCCGGCGCGCGCACCGAGGTCTTCCTCGACCACGTTTTGGGCCAGCAGCTCCCGGCCGACACGATCGCGCCGAGCGCCGACCGGGGCGACGCGGTCCGGCTGCTCACCGCCCACGCGGCCAAGGGGCTCGAGTGGGACCTGGTCGCGGTGGCCGGGGTGCAGGAGGGTGTCTGGCCCGACCTGCGGCTGCGCGGCACACTGCTCGGTTCGGAGCGGCTGGTCGACGTGGTCTCCGGGCGGGCCGACGGGACCGGGGTGGCCGCTTCGCTGGTCGGCCAGGCGTCGGCGCTGCTCGACGAGGAGCGGCGGCTGTTCTACGTGGCCGTCACCCGGGCCCGGCAGCGGCTG
>Ga0193743_1003687_pt1 | contig 10160 bp, 10 predicted proteins | sample L2c2metaG_FD_143038 | JGI IMG/M metagenome (GOLD analysis project Ga0193743, IMG submission 143038) | Soil microbial communities from a riparian zone of the East river system, Colorado, United States - L2c2 | ecosystem: Environmental > Terrestrial > Soil > Riparian zone | place: USA: East River...
GGCCATGCGGGCACCGTTCCAGGAGGGTGACTTCCCCGGTCCGGTCAAGTACGGCTACCTCAACGTCGGCGTCGTCGAGGAGGGCCCGGCCGAGTTGCGCGGGCGCACCGTCTTCTGCCTCTACCCGCATCAGACGGGGTACGTCGTGCCGGCCACCGCGGTGGTCCCGGTGCCCGACGACGTCCCGCCATCGCGCGCGGTGCTGGCCGGCACGGTGGAGACCGCCGTCAACGCCCTCTGGGACGCCGCCCCGCTGGTCGGCGACCGGGTCACCGTGGTCGGCGGCGGGATGGTCGGCTGCGGCGTCGCGCGGCTGCTGGCCCGTTTCCCCGGCGTCGCGGTCGAACTCGTCGACGTCGACCCGGCGCGGGCCGCCACGGCCGCCGCCCTCGGGGTCGATTTCGCCCATCCGGATGACGCCGCCACCGGCCGGGACCTGGTCTTCCACGCGAGCGCCACCGAGGCCGGGCTGCGCCGGTCGCTCGAGTTGCTCCGGCCGGAGGGCACGGTGATCGAGCTGAGCTGGTACGGCGACCGCGAGGTGAGCGTGCCGCTCGGTGCCGGGTTCCACTCCGGCCGCCTGGCCATCCGGGCCAGCCAGGTCGGCCTGGTCGCGCCGGCCCGGAGGTCGAGCCGCTCCTACGCCGACCGCCTCACCCTCGCCCTCGACCTGCTCCGCGACCCGGCGTTCGACGCGCTGGTCAGCGCGGAGCATCCGTTCGAGCGACTGCCCGAGGTGCTGCCAGCCCTCGCGTCTGGCAGCCTGGCCGGGTTGTGCCACGTCATCACCTACGGAGAGTAGAGAAACACATGTTCAGCGTTACGGTGCGCGACCACATGATGATCGCCCACAGCTTCCGCGGCGAGGTCTTCGGCCCGGCGCAGCAGTTGCACGGAGCGACCTTCCTGGTCGATGCCACCTTCCGCCGCGCCGAACTCGACGCCGACGGCATCGTGGTCGACATCGCGCGCGCGTCCGACGAGCTCAAGGCCATCGTGGGGCAGTTCAACCTGCACAACCTCGACGACGACCCGACCCTGGCCGGCGCCAACACGACGACCGAGGTGCTCGCCAAGGTGATCGCGGACCGGCTGGCCGAGCGGGCGAAGGCCGGTGAGCTCGGCGCGGGCGGCCGTGAGCTGGCCGGCATCACCGTGACCCTGCACGAGTCGCACATCGCGTGGGCGAGCTACGAGCGATCGTTGTGAACCTTTCGCCGCTGGGCGGCGTACACGTCATCGTGCCTGACGAGATCGACGACCCCGCCGCGCCGAGTGGCGGCAACGCCTACGACCGGCGGGTCTTCGACGGTCTGGCGGCGCTCGGCTGGACGGTCCGGGAACACCCGGTCCCGGTCGGCGCGGCCCTGGGTCCGGTGCTCGACACGCTGCCCGACGGCGCGCTCGTCGTGGTCGACGGGCTGCTGGCCACCTCGGTGCCGGTCGACCGGGTCGGCCGGCTGCGACTCGTCGTGCTGGTCCACATGATCTTCGGCGGGCCCGGCGAGCGCGAGGTGCTGGCGGCCGCCGACGCGGTGCTGACCACCAGCGAGTGGAGCCGGCGCAACGTACTCGACACCTACGGCCTGCCGGCCCGGGTGGCCGCGCCCGGCGTCGAGCCGCAGCCGGTCACGCCGCCCAGCGCGACCGGGTCCCGGCTGCTCTGCGTCGCGGCTGTGCTGCCGCACAAGGGGCACGACGTGCTCGCCGAGGCGCTGGCGATGCTGCCGGACGCCGGCTGGACCTGCCTGTGCGTCGGCTCGCTGGAGCGGGCACCCGATTTCGCCGCCGAGGTGCGCGGGCGGGCGCCGGCCGGGATGCGCTTCGTCGGCCCGCGAACCGGTGCTGACCTCGACGCCGCGTACGCGGACGCCGACCTGCTCGTGCTGCCGTCCCGCGCCGACTCCTACGGCATGGTGGTGACCGAGGCGCTGGCCCGCGGCATCCCGGTGCTGACCACGACCGCGCAGGGGCTGCCCGACACCCTCGGCCGGGCGCCGGACGGCAGCCGCCCCGGGATGCTGGTGCCGCCCGACGACCCGGCCGCGCTCGCCGCCGCGCTGCGGCGCTGGCTCACCGAACCCTCCGCCCGCGATGCGCTGCGCGCGTCGGCCCAGCTGCGTAGAACGACGCTGACGGGCTGGCCGGCCACCGCGAAGCTGGCTTCCGATGTCCTGTCCACGGTCGCGATGCGGGAGAGCACGAGCAGATGACGAGCACCCTGATGCCCCGGGTCAGCCCCGACTGGCTGAGCCTGCGCGAACCCGCCGACGCGGCGGCGCGTGCCGCCGAGCTGGTCACCGACCTGCGCGAACGGATCGGCGACGCGCCCCGCATGGTGATCCACGACCTCGGCTGCGGCACCGGTTCGGCCGCCCGCGCTCTGGCGCCGAAGCTGCCGGCGGCGCAGCACTGGATCATGTGGGACCGCGACCCGGACCTGCTCGCCGCGGCCCTGGCCGGGAAGCCGGCCGGGATCACCGGGACGACCCGGCAGCGCGACATCGGCACGCTGAGCGCCGCCGACCTGGCCGGCGCCGGGCTGGTCACCGCCTCGGCGCTGATCGACATCCTGACCGTCGACGAGGTGGACGCGATCGCGGCGGCGTGCGCCGGGGCCGGCGTACCCGCGCTGATCATGTTGTCGGTCGTTGGGCGGGTGGAGTTCACGCCCCCGGACCCGTTCGACGCGGAGGTGGCCGCCGCGTTCAACGCGCACCAGCGGCGCACCGTCGGCGGGCGCCGGCTGCTCGGCCCGGACGCGGTCGCGGCGCTGGCCGACGCGTTCGCCCGGCACGGGGTGGCGACCACGCTGCGGCCCAGCCCGTGGCAGCTCGGCGCTGGCGACCAGGCGCTGGTCGAGGTCTGGTTCCGGGAATGGCTGGCCGCGGCGGTCGACCAGGTGCCGGCGCTGGCCGCCCCGGCCGCCGGCTATGCCCGGCGGCGCACCGCGGAGATCGCCGAGGGGCGGCTCACCGCGAGCGTCCACCACGTCGACCTGCTGGCCCTACCGTGACCAGGGCGCAGATCTGGGGGTGGGTTCGTGTCGTGGGCGGTGCCGCCCTGCTCGGCCTGCTGGTCTGGCGGCTGGGCAGCGGACCGTTCCTCGACGGCATCCGGGGCGTGACCGCCACCGCGCTCGGCACCGCCTTCGGGCTCGGCGTGGTGACCACGGTGGCGTGCGCCTACCGGTGGGCGCTGGTGGCCCGGTCACTCGGCGTGACGCTGCCGCTGCGCGACGCGGTCGGCGCCTACTACCGGGCCCAGTTCCTCAACACCACGCTGCCCGGCGGGGTGGTCGGCGACGTCCACCGGGCCGTCCGGCACGGCAAGGACATCGGCGACGTCGCCCTGGGCGTGCGTGCGGTCGTGGTCGAGCGGATGGCGGGCTTCGTGGTGACGATCGCCCTGTCGGTGGTCACGCTGGCCATCTTCCCGTCGCCGGTGCGCAAGCACATGCCGCTCGCCGTCGCCGCAATCGCCGTCCTCGCCGTTGTCGCCTACCTGGTCAAGGGCAGGTTCCGGCTGCGCACCGGGCTCGCCTCGCCGGGCACCGGCGTCGGCGTGGTGCTGACGACGGCCGTCGTGCTCGCCGGACACCTGATCACGTTCCTGGTCGCCGCCCGGACCGCCGGCGCGACCGCGCCGCTGCGCCTGCTGGCCCCGCTGACCCTGCTCGCGCTGCTGGCCATGGCGGTGCCCTGCAACATCGCCGGCTGGGGGCCGCGCGAGGGCGTCGCCGCCTGGGCGTTCGGAGCGGCCGGGCTGACCTCCGGGCAGGGGGTTTCCACGGCGGTCGTGTTCGGCGTGTTGGCGCTGGTCGCGAGCCTGCCGGGAGCGGTGGTGCTGGTGCTGCGTTGGGCGGACAGCAGGCGCGCTGCGGAGAAACCGGTAATGCTGGAGCATGACGGGGACACCGGCGTCCAGCGGCAATTGGAGTACAGCCATGGCTGAGCGGCCATACATCCTGCTGAGCTGCGCGATGTCGATCGACGGCTATGTCAACGACTGCGCCGACGAGCGCCTGCTGCTCTCCAACGAGGCCGACTTCCTGCGGGTCGACGAGGTCCGCGCCGGCTGCGACGCGATCCTGGTCGGCGCCGAGACGCTCCGCCGCGACAACCCCCGCCTGATGGTGAAGTCACCGGAGCACCGGGACGCCCGGGTGGCCCGCGGCGAGCACCCCTCGCCGCGCAAGGTGACCGTCACCGAGGGCGCCGGCCTCGACGCGGAAGCGGAGTTCTTCCAGTCGGGCGACGTGGAGAAGTTGGTCTACTGCGCCAGTTCCACAGTGGATCAGGCGCAGGCCCGGCTGGGCGGGCACGCCACCGTCGTCGACGGGGGCCAGCCGGTCAACCTGCGCCGGGTCACCGAAGACCTTTACGCTCGCGGTGTCGGCCGGCTGATGGTCGAGGGAGGCAGCACCATCCACACGCAGTTCCTGACCGAAGAGCTCGCCGACGAGCTGCACCTCGTGGTGGCGCCGTTCTTCGTCGGCGACGGCAAGGCACCCCGCTTCGTCGGCGACGGGGAGTTCCCCTGGAGCCAGGAGCGCCGGGCGACGCTGGTCGAGGTCCGCCAGGTCGGCGACGTGGTGCTGCTGCGCTACGCGCTCTCGTCCCGGTTCGGCACCGTCTGATGAGGAGATTGATGGACGACGCGACGATACGCACGCAGGTATCGGTCCCCCTTCGGTTCCCTGACGGCTACAGCACCACGGCAGAGGTGTTCTCGTTCCGCGGGCTGGCCGACGACCGCGAGCACATCGCGCTCGGGCTCGGCGACTGGCGCGGCACCCTGGCCCGCGACGAGGCGCCGTTGGTGCGGCCGCACAGCGAGTGCCTGACCGGTGACGTGTTCGGCAGCGAACGCTGCGACTGCGGTCCGCAGTTGCGCGAGGCGGTCGAGCGGATCAGCAACGCCGGCGGGCTGCTGCTCTACCTCCGGCAGGAGGGGCGGGGGATCGGGCTCTACGCGAAGCTCGACGCGTACGCCCTGCAGGACACCGGCATGGACACCTACGAGGCCAACCTCGCGCTCGGGCATGCCGAGGACGAACGCGACTACACGGTCGCCGCGCAGATGCTGCGCGCCCTCGACGTGTCGCGGATCGCGTTGCTGACCAACAACCCTGACAAGGAAGAGCAGCTCACCTCGCTGGGTGTGAAAGTGACCAAACGGGTGCCGACCCGGCTGCATCTGTCTCCCGCCAACGCCGGCTACCTGGCTGCGAAGGCGAGGCACGCCCGGCGGACCGTCGAACCCGATTGGCTCGCTTCGTGAAAAGCCGCATCCTCACCGGCCTGGCCGCCTTCTTCGTGCTGGTCCTGCTGCTCCTGCCCGACGACTACGCATCGCTGACCCCGTGGGGCATCGTGGTGATCCCGCTGGAGGCACTGATCGGCGTTGCCGTCGTGGTGCTGCTGCCAGCCCGTGCTCGCACCATCGTCGGCATCGTCGCCGGCGTGCTGCTCGGCGTGGTCAGCATCCTCAAGGTGCTCGACCTCGGCTTCGGCGTCACGCTGTCGCGGCAGTTCGACCCGCTCTCCGACTGGTCGCTGTTCCGCGCCGCGGAGGAGTGGGTCTCCGAGTCGTTCGGCAAGCCCGGCGCGATCGGCGCCGTGATCGGCGCCATCCTGCTCGCGGTGGCGATCCCGGTGCTGGCGACGCTGTCGATCCTGCGGTTGTCGAAGGTCGTCGCCGTGCGGAAGGCACTCGCGCTGCGGGTCGTCGCGGTGCTCGGCGTGGTCTGGGTCGCGCTGGCCGTGCTGGGCGTGCACGTGGTGCCGGGGGTGCCGATCGCGGGCCGCGAAACCGCGTCGGCCGCGTACGGGCACGCCGCCCAACTCCGTGAGGACATCAGCGACCAGGCCGCGTACGCCCGCGAAGAGGCCACCGACGCCTACCGCGACGTGCCGGCCGACCAGCTTCTGCAGGGCCTGCGCGGCAAGGACGTCATCTTCGCGTTCGTGGAGAGCTACGGCCGCGACGCGGTCAACTACCCGCAGACCGCCGCGCTGCTGGCTTCCCGGTCTCAGCAGCTGACCGCGGCGGGTTTCCAGACCCGCAGCGGCTGGCTCACCTCGTCGACGATCGGCGGCGGGAGCTGGCTCGCCCACTCGACATTCCAATCTGGACTGTGGATCGACAGCCAGCGGCGCTACGGGAAGTTCACCGAAGGCTCGCGCTACACGCTGACGTCGGCGTTCGGCAAGGCCGGCTGGAAAACCGTCGCGGTGATGCCGGCCAACCGGCGGGACTGGCCCGAGGGGAAGGTCTACGGCTTCGACAAGGAGTACGACGACCGTAGCCTCGGCTACAAGGGCCAGGGCTACGCCTTCTCGTCGATTCCCGACCAGTTCACGATGCAGTCCTTCCAGCGCTCGGAACTCGCCCAGCCGTTGCCCGCCCGCAAGCCGGTGATGGCCGAGATCGACCTGCTGTCCAGCCACGCGCCGTGGGAACCGGTGCCGCCGATGATGGACTGGGACGCGCTCGGGGACGGTTCCAGCTATCCGGGCAACGAAGGCCGGGGCGGCAATCCCGACGAGATCAGCAACGAAGACGTCAGCAGGGTCCAGGACAACTACCGTCGCACGGTCGAGTATTCGGTCGACAGCCTGGTGTCCTATATGGAGAAATACGGCAACGAAAACACGGTCATGGTGATGCTCGGCGACCACCAGCCGTCGCCCGTCATCACCGGCACCAACCCCAACCGCGACGTGCCGATCACGGTGATCGCCAAGGACCCCAAGGTGATCCCGAAGATCGACAGCTGGGGCTGGGAACCGGGCCTGGCACCGTCGGCACAGGCGCCGGTCTGGCGGATGGACGCGTTCCGCGACAAGTTCTTCGCGGCCTTCGCCAAGCCCTGAGTCAGACCGTGCTGTTGAGCAGGCCGGTCAGCAGGGAGCGCAGGGCACGTTCGAAGAGGTCGCCCGCGGGCTGCGGACCAGGTGTCGCCAGCGCCGCGGTCAGGTGCGGATAGGCCGCCGGGTCGAGGTTCGCGAACGGGGTCGCACTCGCGGCGGCCGGGTCGCGGCTGAAGAGGATGACCGTGCCGGTGACGACCGCGATCGCCTCGAACTTGGCGGTGGTGGGTGCCGGGACCGGGGCGAGGACGCCCAGGCAGTGGTCAAACCAGGCCAGCGTGGCCGGGCCCACCGCGGAGGGCCGCTGTGCCACGTCGGCCAGCCAGCGGTGGCGGCGGTGCAGGTCGAGTTGCCCGGAAGCTAGCCCCAGCATCTGGTCGAGCCAGTCGCCGGCCGGTTCCGGGTATGGCTTCAACTCGGCCACGGCATGGTCCGTCATGAGGTCGAGCAGGTCGTCGCGGGACGACAGGTAGCGGTAGAGCGAACCCCCTGTCGTGCCCAGCGCCGTGGCCACGGCGCGCATCGAGACCGCGGCCAGGCCCTCGGCGTCGGCCAGCGCGATGGCGGCCGCCACGATCTCGTCCCGGCTGTGCCCGGGGGCCGGGCCGCGACTGCCGCGTTCGGGGCGGGTCCAGATGGGTTGCGCGTTGCTCACCGGTTAACTGTAAACTGCGAACGACGTTTGCAGTTATCGACCGGGGGAGGGGCCATGGAGCGGATCACGGCACGCGACGGCGCGACCATCGTGTTGCACAGCACCGGAGCAGGGCCGGGCATCGTCGTGGTGCACGGTGGCGGGGTCAATATCTCGACCTACCGCCGGCTGGCGGCGGCGCTGGCCGACCGGTTCACCGTGCATCTCTACAACCGGCGCGGTCGTTCGGACGCGCCACCTCGGACACTGCCCTACACCTTCGATGAGGACATCGACGACCTGGCGGCGGTGCTCGGGCATACCGGTGCCGGCAACGTCATCGGGCACAGTTCCGGTGGCTTCATCGCGCTGACCGCCGCATTGCGGCTGCCGATCACCCGGCTGGCCCTCTACGACCCGGCGATCTCGATCGACGGCAGCTTCCCGGCTGGCTGGCTGACAGCGGCGAGAGCCGCGGCCGACGCGGGCGAGATCGCCAAGGCGATGGCCATCACGGCCGGCGGCATCAACACCCACCAGGCCACCTCCAGGCTGCCGCTCCCGGTGAACACGGCCATCTGCCGCCTGTTCCTGCGCACCCCGATCGGCCGCATGATGGCCGACCTGTTGCCGATGACCCTCGACGAGTCCAGCCTCATCAAGGCGGCCGACGGCCCCGCCGACCGGTGGGCCGGGGTCACCGCGGAGGTGTTGCTGGCCTGCGGCGCCACCGGCCCCCGCTACTACGCGCCGGCCAACGAGGCACTGGCCCGCGTCATCCCCAGGGCCCGCACGCTGGAGATCACCCGAAGCGGCCACGACGCCGTCAACCGCGCCTACCCGAGGATGGTCGAGCCGCTCGCCGCCTTCTTCGGCGCCGAAGTAACCGAACCCCGAGTCAGCCCGTGACGGCGCGATGGGCGCGGTCGGTGAGCGTTGCCAGCACACGGTGGGCCGTCGCGAGGTCGTCGGCGTCGAGCCCGGCATAGATGCTCTGGGTGGTCTGCCGGACCGTGGCGTTGAGCGAGTCGAAGAGCTGTGCGCCTAGGGGGGTCAGGGCAACCGGGCCGCCGGCCGTCGCCAGTCCTTTTTGGACCAGGCCGGCGCAGAGGTGTGCGGCGGCGGCCCCGTCGAGACCAAGCTGGGGCTGGGTCGCGAGGTAGACGGCCAGGTCGTCAAGCGTCGCCCACGGCCCGCGGACGGTGATCACCCGGAACGTCACGTATTCGTTGCCGGACACGTCGGATGCGGCCAGCACGTTGCTCAGCAGGGCGCTCAACGCGCCCTGTGCCTCGCCGATGTCCTGTCCGGTCAGGGTAGGCGTCGCGGTCATGGCAGTGCTCCCTTCGGATGTGCCCGGCGCTCCGCCGAGCAGGGCTCGCAAGGTGCTGACGAGCAACCGGTTGCGCGGGCCGGCCGGCCCGCCGATCGGCGCCGTGAGCTCTTGTTGCAGGGCATGGACGACAGCGACCGCCGCCTCGGTCACCCGGGCGCCCTCGGCGGTCAGCGAAAGCTGCCGCGCCCGCGAGTCGGTCGGGTTCTCCGAACGGGTCACCAGTCCGGCGTCGGCGAGGGCCCGGATCAGCTTCGAGACGTAGATCTGCTCCAGGCCGGCGAAGTCGGCCAACTCCCGTTGTGAGGGACTGCGACCCTGCCGGGTCAGCCCGTAGAGCGAGCCGATCAGGCTGTATTGCGCGTGCGTCAGACCCAGCGGCGCGACCGCCCGGTCGACCGCCGCCCGCCAGCGCAGGGTCACCTGCCAAAGCAGTCGGCCGGTCGCGGTGTCGTCGTCCACGAGACTTACTCTACAAGTAGATAGTAGCTATGGAAAGTATCCGCATCGAAGAGAGCGGTTCCCGGCACGTACCCGGGAACCGCTCTAGGGCCTCAGCTGCTCAGGCGCTGCAGGATCAGGTCGCGGACCGACTTGGCGTCGGCCTGGCCCTTGGTGGTCTTCATGACCGCGCCGACCAGTGCGCCGGCGGCGGCCACCTTGCCCTCGCGGACCTTGGCGGCCACCTCGGGGTTGGCGGCGATCGCCTCGTCGACGGCCGCGGTCAGCGCGCCGGTGTCGGAGACGACCGCGAGCCCGCGCGCCTCCATCACCGACGTCGGTGAGCCCTCGCCGGCCACGACGCCCTCGATCACCACCCGGGCGAGCTTGTCGTTGAGCTTGCCGCTGTCGACCAGCGTCTGCAGCTCGGCGACCTGCGCCGGCGTCGCGCCGACCGCGGACAGCTCGATGCCGGCCTCGTTGGCGCGCCGGGCGAGCTCGCCCAGCCACCACTTGCGGGCCGCCGAGGCGGTGGCACCCGCCGCGACCGTCTGCTCGATCAGCTCGACCGCGCCCGCGTTGACCACCGACCGCATGTCGAGGTCGGACAACCCCCACGCGTCCTGCAACCGCTTGCGGTGCACCCGCGGCGGCTCCGGCAGCGCGGCCTTGAGCGAAGCAACCCACTCCGGGTCCGGAGCGAGCGGCACCAGGTCGGGCTCGGGGAAGTAGCGGTAGTCGGTCGCCTCCTCCTTCGAGCGGCCAGACCGGGTGTCGCCGGTCTCCTCGGAGAAGTGCCGGGTCTCCTGGACGATCCGGCCGCCGCCCTCGAGCACCGAGGCCTGCCGGATGATCTCCGACCGCACGGCCCGCTCGA
>Ga0193743_1003688_pt1 | contig 10159 bp, 6 predicted proteins | sample L2c2metaG_FD_143038 | JGI IMG/M metagenome (GOLD analysis project Ga0193743, IMG submission 143038) | Soil microbial communities from a riparian zone of the East river system, Colorado, United States - L2c2 | ecosystem: Environmental > Terrestrial > Soil > Riparian zone | place: USA: East River...
CCTTCGAGAGCGCCCAGTTTGCAAATGCACCCTGCGGCACGATAAAACAATCACGTCTCACGCCATCCAAAGTGGCCGGTTTTGAAGTGACCGCAAGTGGCCGCTTTTAAGGTGACCACCGAGGCACAGAATCTCTGGATCACTCTCGACCATCTCTCGTGCCGTCTGGAGACGTTTCAGGCCCTCCTCCACGTCCTTCCAGAAAGGGTCGAGGTCGATCGTCAGAAACGAATCCTGCACCACTCTCTTACTAGGGCTTTCCTGGCGCAGTCCGCTCGTAATCAGGATCGTCCGTTGCCGTTCTTCTGAGGTCGGCCGCTCCGCAGCCCGGAAGTAAAACGAGATGAAGACGCAGGCCTGACTCGTGAAGCTATGGGCCTGGGTTGCGTTGTAGAAGGTCTCCGGCAGTATCCGTTCGTCGATGACGCGGCTTCCGCCGGGGTCAGCTATCCACTTGAGCGTTCATGGCCACCTCCGTCTCGGGTATATAATCGTTCCGCTATCTCGGCGGAGTTATTGGCCCCAAATGGCGGATGAGTGAAATGGCCGAAATGCCCTCGAGATGGTCTCGTAGGTGACTGCATAGCTTGGATTTAGGAGCACTCAGCACCCTCAAGCGCCGAAGCAGCGTTCAGAGCGCTTTGGGGGGCGTGACCTCTGCCTTCCTGCTTCAGACTCTGCCGATTGCGGCAGCAAACAACGAACCTCAGCCATTTGAGGCCGAGCAACTCCCCCACGCGAAGACCAGTTCCCGCATCCAGCAGCACTAGGGTCGGTCCCGCAGTTCCATTTCGGCAAGCAGCGCGCGGATCTCCTCGAAGGTGAGGATCTCCGGAATCTGATCGCTGGAGAGTGATCGGGTCTTTATCCAGCCACGCGTGGCGCACTGCGTGATTGAAGACCTCACTCATGATGTTTCCTATCTTCGCCTTCGTTCCGTCCGCTCGCGGAATGGGTTCCAACCAGTTTTCGACTGCGACAGTCTTGATCTCACCGATGCGATTCTTGCCCCACTTCGGAGAGATCCAATTGGCCAGGTAGCACTCGTATGCCGCCTTGCTCGAACATGATCGGCGCTCATGGTCAACATCCAGGCGTCGGGTCCGCCACTGCGCTTTGCACGCTGCAAACTTCCTGTGTCTTCGAGCCATACGCGGAATAGCCAATCGTCCAAGAAACCGGTTTGTCCGACACTTGTCGAGACATAGATCGATCTGGTCAGCTCAACGAATGATTCGGCCTGTATGCGCCAACTGACGTCTACCTTCCGAGTAGCCAGTGATTCGGGAACCGCTGTGCTTCGAAGTCGGGCAGGCATACATTGGAGGCTGGAGATATTCAGATGCTATAAAAAAGATCAATGTTGAACTTATCGTCGTCGCAGATGAGGCCGAGGAAGTTGTCGCGGAGTTGACGCCGAGCTCGATAGGCTTGGAAGAGAGGCCCGCACTTTTTGGTGGCGGATCGAGACCGTCGCGTTCGATCACCCGGGAACACGGAAGAGATCGGCACTCGCGCATACGATGGCCGCTGGTGAGACGGTCGCTGTTGCTGTCGGGGCTGCACGTGAGAGCATGGCTGTTGCCCTACGGCAGTCATCGGATGTAGACCGCCCTGGCGGCCGTAAAGTCGGCTGTGCGTCCATTTGGCATCCACTTTTCGGAAGAAGCGCCTGCTTCACTCGAAGTGGGTGCAAGCCGATGTTTATTCTTCGTGCAGAGAGAAGGTATTGACGGGCCTATGCGGATCCTGAGCCTGCGATTGATCGTGGCGTTGATTATTGGGGTCACCCTGGTGTCCCTGGCGTCGTCCTGGTATCAGGTTCAGGCCGAGAAAGACGCTCTGCGCCGCGATCTTGAACGGAAGGCCGAAACGTTTGGCGAGAGCCTCGCTGGGAACGCGGAGTCTTATCTGCAGGTTGGAGACAGGCCCGGACTCGAGCGGATGGTCCGGCGCTTCAGCAACCGTGATCATCTACTGGGAGTCGGCGTGTACGACCGGGACTTGTTTCCTTTGGCCGTGACTAGTGATCTTACTGACGTTCTGCCGGGAACCCCGCCGGCGCTTACCGAGGCGATGGCGAACAATCGCCCTGAGACCAGGTACACGCGGTTGCACTCCAAGCGGCTTTATCTGCTCGCCGCGCCGTTGCACGCCGTGAATAAGAGCGTCGCGGGCGGGATGATCATCGTGTACGACACCGCCTACATCCGCTCTGAACTCTTCCGTGTCTGGAGCCGGGGCTTTGTCCACATCGCCGGCCTGGCGCTGGCCATCGTAGCCATCACGTTGCTGATCGTGCGCTGGAGCCTCGCCGGGCCGATCGCACGCGCGGCCCAGTGGATGAAGACGCTCCGTACGGGACGGCACGCCATCCAGCCTCAAGCCAAAGAGCTCGATTTTCTGCAGCCGTTGGCGCGGGAGGTGGCGCCTCTCGCGGCGAGTATGCGTCAGGCACGCGCGGCCGCGGAGATCGAAGCCAGACTACGGAATACGTATGAGTCTCTCTGGACCGCAGAACGGCTGGCCGACCATGTCCGCACGAAGTTGGATGGCAGCGGTTTGTTTGTGATCTCCAATCGCGAGCCTTATATTCACAGCCGGCAAGGCGGTGCTATCACAGTGACGGTTCCAGCCAGCGGTCTGGTTACAGCCATTGAACCGATACTTCGCGCTTGCCATGGGACCTGGGTGGCTCAGGGAAGCGGTAATGCGGACAGAGAAACCGTAGACAGTCATGACCGGTTGCAGGTTCCACCCGACGATCCTCGATATACGCTCCGTCGCGTTTGGCTCAGCGCGGAAGAAGAGGAAGGGTATTACTACGGCTTTGCTAATGAAGGTTTGTGGCCGCTCTGTCATATGGCGCATACCCGCCCGACGTTTCGTGCGTCGGACTGGGATTACTACAACAGTGTGAATGCTCGGTTCGCCGATGCAGTCGCGGAAGAAATGGCGGGCGAGGAACATCCTGTAGTCCTGATTCAGGATTACCACTTCGCACTTTTGCCGCGGATGGTGAAAGACCGGATGCCTCACGCCAGAGTTGCGATCTTTTGGCATATCCCCTGGCCTAATCCTGAAGCCTTCAGCATCTGTCCATGGCAACAGGAACTGCTGGATGGTCTGCTTGGCGCTGATCTAATCGGATTTCACGTCCAGGCGCACTGTAACAATTTCCTCAGTACTGTGGATCGCGTGCTTGAGGCACGGGTGGATTGGGAACACTTTTCCGTCAAACGCAAGGATCATTGGTCTTCCGTATTACCGTTTCCGATCAGCGTGGAGTTTCTTGAGGAGGCGGAGGGTTCTGCAGGGAACGATGCGGCAGAGGAACGCAGTGCGTTGATCGCGGAGCTAGGGATTGAAGCGTCCTTGCTCGGTGTGGGCGTCGACCGGATGGACTATACCAAGGGCATCATCGAACGTTTCCAGGCAGTTGAGTCGTTTCTCGAGAGGTATCCGCGTTATCAGAGCAAGTTCACCTTTATCCAGATCGGCGCCCCCTCACGCAGCCACATTCAACGATATGCCGATTTTCAAAGAGAAGTCGAGGACGAGGCTAACCGTATCAACGAGCGGTTCAGACGTGGCAAATGGAGGCCAATTGTTCTCTTGAACCGTCAACACAGCCATGAGGAGGTGCGGCGCTATTATCGCGCGGCCCATCTATGCATGGTGACGTCCCTGCACGACGGCATGAATCTAGTGGCCAAGGAGTATGTGGCGGCACGCCAGGATGAACGGGGAGTATTGATCCTGAGCCGGTTCACCGGCGCCGCAAGGGATCTGCGGGACGCGGTTATCGTCAATCCATACGATATTCGCTCTACCGGCGAAGCAATAGCGCAAGCGCTGGAGATGGACGTTGGTGAGATGGTCGACCGGATGCGGCGCATGCGGAGATCGGTGAAGGAGCACAACATCTACTGGTGGGCGGCCAGCCTGATCGGAGAACTCTGCGAACTTCGTCTGAGTAGAGGATGAGCGCAAGTTCTCTGCCGGCACGATCCAGGCAGAGACAGAAGGCACACTGGCAAATCGTGATCTCAACGACGTGATTCAACCTGCATTGGTGAAGTGATACGCAAACCCTCGCTGTTCAGTGTCCGGTCCGCTGCTTGCCAACCCTCAGATGCAGGAATGATGGCGCCACTTGTACGCAGAGTCGGCTTACCTCGGTCGGAGTCGGACTGAGCAACTTCGCCAGGCCGGACCGATTTGAGTCTTCGATTTGAAGGGTGAGTCAACACAAACGCGTTTCCAAGTATCAATCCATGTTGAAAATCGGTTGCTGTATCGAAAATATTTGCTATTGATTGCAATGTACGAGTGATTCGATGCAGAGCCGCTACCACTCAGGCGCAACCTGAACGCGGATGAAAGATTGCAATTGATTGCACGAATGCCCAGGAAGCGGATGGTGCGGTTGGAAGCTAATATGGATTGAGAATGAAGAAGCTTATGCCGATAAAGGAAACCGCCGCGCCGCGCCAGCATGCATCCACTGGGCCTGCGATCCCGCAACTGCCCGAACCAACTCATGCGGAGCGCATACGCACCCTCCTCTCCCTGGTGTCGATCGGGACGTTGTCCACGCTCTCCCGCAAGCATCCGGGTTTTCCCTTCGGCTCGCTGATGCCCTTCGCAATCGATCCGGCCGGCCGGCCCACCTTCCTCATTAGCAACATGGCCATGCACACCCAGAACCTGAAGACCGATTCGCGATGCAGTCTCTTCATCGAGCAGGCAAGTGCCGATGGTGACCCGCTTGGGGCCGCGCGGGCGACCTTGATCGGCCATGCCGAACCTGTTCCAGAGCGTGATGCAGTTTCCGTTCGGGAACAATACCTTGCTCGCCATGAAAATAGCCGCTACTGGGTAGACTTCACCGACTTCAGCTTCTTCCGGCTTCAGCCCATCGACCTCTACTATGTGGGTGGTTTTGGCGTGATGGGATGGGTCGAGGCTGAAGACTACCAACAGGCTGTGCCCGACCCATTGGCCGAAGCTGCGCCCGGCATTCTCGCTCACATGAATGCCGACCATGTTGACTCAATGATCCTGCTCGCACGGTCATACGCGCAGATGGAGGCAGTCGAGGCAACCATGACTTCCGTCGACCGCCTGGGATTCTCTCTTCGACTGAAGACGAAGGACGGAATCAAAGGTGCACGTATCAACTTCCTCCGTGAGGTAGCCACCGCGCAGGAGACCCGCAAAGTGCTCGTGGAGATGGTCCAGCAGGCGAGACCATGAGATGTCCGGCCTCTTTTTCAAAGGGCCTACAATCAATCGAAGTGCTCGTGCATAGCCGATAGAGCGCGGAGGTAAGTTGCCGTCATTCATTGATTCGTCGCAGCAGCGCAGTTCGGCGCGGTGGCGCCGCGGACTTCTTCTTATCGCTTTAGCTTTAGGCATCATTCTTGCCAGCTGGATTGCATTGACGTATTGGGTTGACCTTCTCTGGTTTCAATCGCTCGGTTTTGGCGACGTCTACTGGAAGACAATGGGGCTGCAGGTCGCAAGCTTTGTGGCCTTTGCAGTAGTCACGTTTCTGTTCCTGTACTGCGCATTTTGGGCTATACGGCGGTCTCATCAAGCCGATCTGCCTCACTTTCACTCGATCGTCATAGCGGGCCAACCGATCAGCCTGTCGGTCCAGCCAGCCCTGCGCGTCATTTCGCTGTGCATCTCCATTGTCTTTGCGGGTGTGACCGGTTTCGCGCTGATGGCCGAGTGGCCAACGCTGGCGCTTTTCTGGTATGCATCACATGCGACTGGCAGCGTTGCCGATCCGATCTTTGGCAAGCCGTTGAACTTCTTCCTCTTCACGCTGCCCGCGTGGCAGCTCATCGACAACTGGCTACTCACGCTAGCGATCACGACCTGTGCCGTTGCCGTATTGTTCCTCATCATTACAAGCGGCGCCCGCTCCCTCGGCAAGCGACGGATCACCTATGCCACGTCCCCTTGGCGTGGACTCTCCGTCACAGTCGCGTTCCTTCTGCTCGTCGTTGCCATGACGGTGTATGTCAACCGGTTTCAGCTATCACTCGAACATCACACGATCTTTGACGGCGTCACCTACACCGACGCGCACATAATGATCCCTGGGCTCCTTATCGTATCCGCTGCCCTCCTCCTCGGTGCCGCTATCGCAGCGGTCAACGCGGCCCGGGAGTCACGCGGGCGATGGATTGTGGTTGCCATCATTCCTGCCGCGTTCTGCTACGGGGTGCTGGGGATAGTCGGCTGGTATGTCGGCAACTTTATCGTCAAGCCGAACGAGCTGGTTCGTGAAGAACCGTATATCTCGCATAATATCGAGATGACCCGGAAGGCCTACGGCCTGGATCGGTTCTCTCAACGCGAGTTTCCTGCCGAGACCACGGTCGAAGCAATCGATTCCGCGAACAACCAGCCCACGCTTCAGAACATCCGGCTATGGGACTGGCATGCCCTGCAGGACACGCTGCGGCAGGTGCAGGAGATCCGAACTTATTACGACTTTCCCGACATCGATATCGATCGCTATAAGCTGGATGGCACGATGCGCCAGGTTATGCTCGCAGCGCGCGAACTAAACGTCGAGAAGCTTCCGGTCAGTAGTCGGAACTGGATCAACGAGAAGCTGATCTACACCCACGGTTACGGAGTGACGATGAACCCAGTCAATGGGTTTACGGCGGAAGGCTTGCCAACACTGTTGCTGAGCAACATGCCTGTCCAGAGCACGGTGCGCAGTCTCAAGGTAACGCGCCCCGAGATCTATTTTGGAGAACTGACCGACACCGACGTGTATGTCAAGACGAGACAGCAGGAGTTCGATTATCCGCAAGGCCAAAGCAATAATCTCACGTCATACCAGGGCACTGGCGGCATCGTGCTGGGCGGGTTTCTGCGGCGCGTCATCCTCGCGATCGACCGCGGCGATCTCGGAAAGTTACCGTTCAGTGACGACGTAAACTCGCAGAGTCGACTCCTCATGCGGCGCAATATACGGGAGCGTGTGGCGGCAGTAGCACCGTTCCTTACCTTCGATCAGGACCCCTATTTGGTGATAGGGGACGATGGCCGGCTCTCCTGGGTGATGGATGCGTTCACCGTCTCGGACAGCTATCCGTATTCGACCCATTACAACGTTGGCGATAGTTCGGTCAACTACATGCGCAACAGCGTCAAGGTGGTTGTGGATGCTTACAACGGGGCCACAACGCTGTACGTCTTCGACGCTCAAGACCCGATCGTAAGTGCTCACCGCCGCATCTTCCCGAGTCTTTTCAAGGATGCCGCTACCATGCCGGCGGACTTGCGCAGGCACGTCCGCTATCCCGAGGATCTGTTCAAATTGCAGTCGGAGGTCTATGGCCTTTATCACATGACGAATCCGGCGGTCTTCTTCAATCGCGAGGATCTGTGGACAGTTGCCACGGAGATCAGGAGTGATAGTAATGGCCAGCAGCTGGTTCAGATGATGCAGCCGAACTTCGTTCTTATGAAACTGCCGGGAGACGCAAGCGAAGAGTTCGTGGAGATACTCCCTTTCACACCTGCCAACCGAAACAATCTGGTTGGATGGATTGCTGGTCGAAGCGACGGCACAAATTACGGCACAGCGGTGGTGTACAACTTCCCGAAGACGAGACTGATTGACGGCCCGCAACAGATTGAGGCACGCATCGATCAGAACGCGCAGCTCTCAGGACAATTGACGCTGTGGAATCAACAAGGCTCGCACGTGCTGCGCGGAAGTCTGCTGGTCATACCGACTGGTCGAGCACTCTTGTATGCGGAGCCGATCTACCTTCAGGCTCAGCAGAGCCCAATGCCGGAGCTGCGCCTTGTCGTGCTTGCGCTGCAAGACAAGCTCGCCTACGGCACAACATTTCAGGCCGCGCTGGCGTCACTTTTCGGGGAAGAAGTTTCGTCGCTGAATGCCGCAGAAGCACCGCAAGCTGCGACTGCGTCCCAGCTGAAGGTCCAGCCTTCGTCGGATATCAACGCACTCATCTCGGAAGCCAGCAAAAACTTTGCTGATTACCAGCGACTAACGGCCGCAGGCAAACTTGGCGAAGCCGGGCGGAAGCTCGATGCGCTCAAGGACGTACTCGACAGACTAAATGTGCGTGGGAAGTAGACTCATTTCGATTGGACGAGTCCTGATACCGGGCGTTTTGGCAGCGCTACTTCTAGCGCATCAGACATGCTCTCGTTCACGAAGGCCGTGGCATAACCCTCTGTATGGTTTTGGGGCAGGGAAATCAGCCCTCTTCTGCTAGGGGCTTAGTTAGACCATTCCAATCGAATCCTATCGAGGAATTTGCCCATGCGTGCGGGTCCTCCGAAGTTCGTCAAGAGCGCTTACTTGACCTCTGTCGTGCCATCGGTCACATCTGCGGTCCGGTATCCCACTGCCCCCATCGTCGCCTAATCGTGGAGCGGGCCGTAGCAACGCGCTCATCATCATCTTCGCCCTTGGACCTCAGAAACGCGGCAGAAGCTTTCTGATTAAATCTGCGGAGCACTCTCTCCGGACTTGAATTCATGCGTCTTCATCCGTATCTCAAGGCAGCTGCTGCGTAATACTCGGCCCATGGACCGTTTGCTCCGGCGCATTCGCTGCTGAGCCACTCATCGGCGCAGCGCATGCTGTCAGGCGCAGACGGAAGCAGGAACCGGCTCCGGGCCGGCTCTCTACCAGCAACTCGGCATGATGCCGGTCGGCGATCCATTTCGCGAGCGACAGACCCAGCCCGGAGCCGCTCTTGAAAGCGCGCTCTCTGCCTGCAAGAGATCTATCGCCACGCCGCACGTCCTCACCGCGATAAAAACGCTCGAACAGATGCGAAATATCTTCGGGTGCAATGCCGATACCGGTGTCGCGCACCAGGAGTGTGACGAGTCCCTGCTCCGTTTCCAGGCCAATCTCGATACCGCCGCGCTCCGTATAGCGGCAGGCGTTCTCCATCAAGATCGCCACGCACCGGCGCAGCGCGGTGATATCACCCATGACCCATGCGGGCTCGTGGCTCTGTGCAAGACGCAGCGCCAGCCCCTGCTGTCGCGCCAGCGGCCTCCAGTGCTCCACCGCCTCCGCTGCTACCAGGTCCAGCGAAACAGGCGATAGCGTGATCGTCTCCACGTTCGCATCGGCGCGGGCCAACGCCAGGAGACTCTCGAGCAGCGCGGTCATGTGCACGGTCGTTCCCTGCACCTCTTCGAGCGTTTTTCTGTAGTACTCAGCGGAGCGGGGAAAACACAACGCGATCTCCACTCGTGTGCGAATGAGAGAGAGCGGAGTGCGCAGCTCATGCGAGGCATTTGCCGTGAACGCGCGCACACTGCCAAAGGCCGTATCGATACGCGCCAGCATCTGGTTCAGCGTCTCAGAGAGATCCTGGAGTTCATCGCGGGTTGCGGAGATGGGCAGGCGCACGGACAGATTCGTTTCATTGATGCGCCGTGCCTCAGCGCTGATGGCGGCAACGGGTGCAAGCGCCTTGCGACTCAAGACATGGCCTGCGAGTGCAGCCAATATAAGGAGGGCCGGCGTGAGCAGCAGCAAACTGCGCGCAAAGGAGCGAAGCAGTGCTTCGGACCGGCGAAACGAGAGGCCGGTCACCACCTTGTAGGTGTTCTCATCGACCTGGATAGTGCAGGAAAAGGACTGCAGTGTTCGCAGCGGCGTGTGAAAAGCAGGCGTAACGCCGGGTGAGCGCGGCGGCAAAGGAGACCTCGGAGTAGCAATCGAGCGGCGCTGTGAAGAGTAGAGCCAGTCGCCATTCTGGTCGACGATCAGCAGGTACTTGCCCTCGTCCCTGCCGGAGTATTCGCGGTTCAGCGCGCTGCGCCTCTGGTCAAGTGTGGCGGCTTGCGGCTGCCTGTGCAGAAAGCCCGCAAGGTCCTCGGTACGCTCTTCCAATTCACTCTGAGCAGTGGAGACAAGACTCTTGTTCAGCAGCAGCCACGAGGAGAGCACCAACAAGAGCGCTGCCGCCGAAAAGAACAGAAAGTACCGCAGCGTAAGCTGCACACGGATCGGCCAGTGCTTCATGCCCTTGCCTTACCGGAGGCCGCCGATACACTGCATAGACGATAACCAACGCCGCGCACGGTATGGATGAGGCGTGTCGAGAAAGGAAGATCGATCTTGTTG
>Ga0193743_1003689_pt1 | contig 10156 bp, 11 predicted proteins | sample L2c2metaG_FD_143038 | JGI IMG/M metagenome (GOLD analysis project Ga0193743, IMG submission 143038) | Soil microbial communities from a riparian zone of the East river system, Colorado, United States - L2c2 | ecosystem: Environmental > Terrestrial > Soil > Riparian zone | place: USA: East River...
ACCAGCCAGAAGTGTGGGCCGGCGGGGTTGTTGAGTCCCCGGTCGAGCCGTTCGAACTCGGATTCGCGGTTGCGGAACAACGGCGGGCGGACGCTGGACGCGGGCGGGACCGGCGCGCCGCCGGGTGCCGCGCTGTCGCCTCGCACGCCGGCGCCTTTCACGCGGTCGCCCCGCACCTGCCGCACGAGCGTCTCCAGGCTGCCGTTGAGCGCCTCGTCAGTGGTCGCGTCCTGCCAGTCATACTCGCGCAGAAATCCGACAGTGGTCCGATCCGTGGTGCGTACCCGCAGCACATGCACAAACTGGCTGTGCTTGTCGACGGCTTGACGATCGGATTCGACGTGAATCGCCAGTCGGCGTTCCCGTTGGCACCACGATGACGCCGCGTAGTTGGGGGAGACGAGGGCGACGAAGCCGCGCGCCGCGCTGATCTCCTCTTCCATCCCCTCGACGACCCGGCCGCCCCGTTGGTTGGGATCCAGCCAGTCGTAGACACTCAAGCCCCGAGCGGTCAACCGCGCGCTGATCTTCGCTGCGACGTCTTGATCTTCCTTGGCGTAGCTGAGGAAGAGATCCATCGTTCCCTACACGTTTCTCGCGTCCGGTCCCGTCGGTTGTCTTCCTTTATCCACGAACCGGCGGCTACTCGGGAACAGCCGACTGGTGCGCACATTTCTGCCGGTCGGATGTATTGTCAGTGCAATCTAGACAGGTCTTTGTCCACTCTGCAAGGCGCCGGTCCGCGCTGTCAATTCAGCGTGATCGTTCGTGGCCGCCCGTGGTGTCGCCATCGATTGCATACTGCTATGGTTGCTGCGACGAATCCTTTTCGCGTCCGGTGGTGGAGGTGACCCTGTGTTGCGCGTGGTGAGCCCGAGCGACGGCACGGCGGTCCTGTCCTGCGACACCTGCGGTGCCGAGTTCGCCGCACCGGGTCCCGCCGACCAGCGGATGACCTGGCTGGCGGCCCGCCGGATCGGCTGGGTCGAGTTGCGCGTCGGCGGCATCGTGTGGCAACGCTGCCCGCGGTGTGCCCGGCGCGGCGAAACTGCCGCGTCCGCCGGCCGATAGCCGATGCTGACGCCGGCCGGCGAGCAGGCCGCCGTGGAAGCGTTGATGGTGGCCAGCCGGGCGTTCGTCGGCCTGGCCGCCCGCTCAGTGGCCGACCTGGACGCCGACGTCACGCTGCCGCAGTTCCGCACGCTCGTCGTGCTGGCCAGCCGCGGCCCGCAACGCTCCGTCGACATCTCCAACGAACTCGGCGTTGCGGCATCGACCGGTCAACGGATGTGCGACCGGCTGGTCCGCAAAGGACTCGTCCACCGATCCCGGTCAACCAGCGACCGCCGGGTGGTCCAGGTGCGGTTGAGCGCCGCCGGCCGCGGCCTGGTGGAGCAGGTCACCAACCGCCGGCGGTCCGAACTGTCGCGGATCGTGGCCGCCACGCCCAAACTCTGGCAGCCGCGGGTCACCGAGGCCCTGACCGCGTTCGCCGCGGCGGCCGGCGAGGTGCCGGAACAGGAGTGGTGGCTCGGCTGGGCTTCGGGCGACGACGAGGCTGACTAGGCGAGCAGTTTGGCGAGCACGGCCGCGTGGCTGTGGTCGACGTCGCGGGTCGCGGTGAGCACCGTCAGCTCGCCGTCGCGGCGGATCGCCTTGAGCCGGTCGAGCGAATCGTTGTGCTTGAGCTCGGCGAGATAGCGCTGGCGGAACTCGTCGAACTTGTCGGGCTCATGCCCGTACCAGGTGCGTAGTTCGGTGGACGGTGCGACGTCTTTGAGCCACTCGTCGAAGTGCGCGTCGTCTTTGCGTAGGCCGCGCGGCCAGATCCGGTCGACCAGCACGCGGGTGCCATCGGCTGGGGACGGATCTTCATACACGCGACGCAGTCGTACGCCTGCCATACGAAACAATTGTACGAGCGTCCTGCGGTACGTTCGGCGACTTCCGCACCCGAGCGGTAAGCGCAAGACTGCACGGAATGACCTATCCACCTCCCCAGCCCTACCCGGTCCCGACAGATGCGCTTCGAAGTTCCCGACGACTCCGGCTTCCTCGCCCACTTCCGCGAGGCGATGGCGGCGCGGTCGTTGCTGTTGTGGGGGACCGGCGGCGAAGACTCCTGGGTCGGCGATGACCACGCCGAGGCGACGCCGCGTTTCGCCTTGTCGTTGACGGCAGATCGCGGCATTACGACCTGACCGCCCCTTTCTGCCGCCCGCGGATCACGCGAAGCACGGGTTACATCGCATACCGCACCCGTGGAATGGACGTCGCCACCGCTCCACCGTGGACACGGTTGAGCCGTTCGGTTGATGATCAACACGGTTCGGCCAAATAGTCACCTTCCGGCCTTGCGCCGCCCGCCGAGGGGTGCTGTTGTATCGATGGCCTTCCCCAAATCTCACGTCCAAGTCACACGGGGTGATTCATGCGCGTATTGCGCACAGTTCTCGTCGGCACCGCGGCGACCGCGCTCGCCATCGCCGGTTCCGTCTACGTCCTGGCGTCGCCCGCTTCGGCGGCAGCGCCTGTCGGCGCGGTCGGCACCTACACGCCGGTCGCGCCGAAGCGGATCCTCGACACCCGCAACGGCCTCGGCGCGCCCAAGCGGATCGTCGGTCCTAACGGCATCATCCACCTCCAGGTCGGCGGCCGCGGCGGTGTGCCCGCGACGGGTGTCTCGGCCGTCATCCTCAACCTGACGGTCACCGGCACCCAAGGCAACGGCTATCTGACCGCCTACCCCGACGGGGTCGCGCGGCCGATCGCGTCCTCCATCAACTTCGCCAGGGGGGAGACGCGGGCCAACTCGGTGACCGTCGGCGTCGGCGCCAACGGCTTCGTCAACATCTTCCAGAGCAGCCGCGGCGCAAACGTCATCGCCGACGTGGCCGGCTACTACACCGGCGACGAGGCGGCCCCGGTCGGCAGCAGCTACATCCCGCTGTCGCCGTTCCGGGTCGACGACACCCGCCTGGGCGGGGCGCCGGCAGTGCCCGGCGGGAGCTGGATCTCCTACGCGTTCACGTTTGATAATCCAGCGATCGACTCGGCCGTCACCGCGGTCGCGATGAACGTGACCGCGGTCAACCCGGTCAGCAGCGGCTACCTCACCACCTGGAACGGCGCCGGCGACCCGCCGTCCGGAGTCTCGGCGGTCAACTTCGGCAAGGGCGGGATCACGCCCAACAGCGCCACCGTGCCGACCGCGCCGTGCGACTTCTGCAGCAGCGGCACCGAACCGATGTTCGGCGTCTACACCAGCTCCACCACGCACTGGCTCGTCGACGTGTTCGGTGTCTACTTCAACGACAGCGTCGAGGGTCTGAAGTTCACGCCGATCACTCCGCAGCGGATCCTCGACACCCGTCCAGGTTCGCCGATGCGCTCGGGTGCGCGCGCCGTCGACGCGCCGGCGTCGGTCACGCCCGAGACCTTCGCGCTCTCGCTCAACGTCGCGGCGGTCGCCCCGACGGCCAACACCTACCTGACGGTCTGGCCCAACGACGGCAGCCCTCGCCCGGCGGTCAGCACGCTCAACCCCAGCAAGGGGCAGACGGTGGCCAACGGCACCATCGCGGAGCTGGGCGACACCAACCAGTTCCTGATCTACAACAACGCCGGGTCCATCGACGTCGTCGCCGACATGGGCGGCCTCTTCGAATACTTCCCGAGCACCCAGCCGGGGGCACGCGCCGCGACAAGTGGGCCGGCGCTCAACCTGCAGGGCCGAGTCGCCGCCAGCACCCGCTGACGGCCTGATCCACGAAGGCTCCGCCCGGGTCCGCCCGGGCGGAGCCTTTCGTCGTCAGCGCCCCGCCGATGACCGTCGGGGTTCAGGCCAGGATCTGAAGCTGCATCGAGTCGCATCGATGCAGACTGGCGCCGGAGGGCTACGAGCCCAAGTAGCGCAGGACCGCGAGGACGCGACGGTTGTCGCCCTCGTCCGGGGGCAGCCCCAGCTTGTCGAAGATGCTCGCCACGTGTTTCTCCACGGTTCCGCCGGTCACCACGAGCGCGTCGGCGATGCCGGCGTTTGACCGCCCCTCCGCCATCAGCGCGAGCACGTGGCGCTCGCGCGCGGTGAGCGCCGCTAGGCCGTCGGCGCGGCGGCTGGCGCGCAGCAGCTGGCCGACGACCTCGGGGTCGAGCGCCGTGCCGCCCGCGGCGACCCGCTCCAGCGCGTCGGCGAACTCGGCGACGTCGGCTACCCGCTCCTTCAGCAGGTACCCAGCGCCCGCCGCGTTGCCTTCCAGCAGCCGGGTCGTGTACCTGGTCTCGATGTACTGCGACAGCACCAGCACCCCGGTGCGGGGGTGCTGGCGGCGGATCTCGAGCGCGGCGCGCAGCCCCTCATCGGTGTGCGTCGGTGGCATCCGGATGTCGGCCACCACGACGTCGGGCTGATGCTCGGCCACCGCGGCCAGCAGCGCGCCGCCATCGCCCACGGCAGCGCACACCCGGTGGCCTTGGTCCTCGATCAGCCGGGCGAGCCCCGCCCGGAACAGGGCCGCGTCCTCGGCGATCACGACCCGCACATTCATGCGCGCAGCGGGAGCTCGACGGTGATCTTCGTTGGGCCGCCGGGCGGGCTCGCGATCGTGAGCCGGCCGTCCACCACGGCGACGCGCTGCGCCAGCCCGGACAGGCCGGTGCCCCGGGCCGGGTCCGCACCGCCCGTGCCGTTGTCGGCGACGCTGAGCAGCAGCACGTCCCGCTGCCCGGCCGCCCGGATGGCGAGCTTGTTCGCGAAGCTGTGCTTGGCAGCGTTGGCCAGCAGCTCGGCGGCGCAAAAGTAGGCGATGGTCTCGATCGCGGGGGTGGGCCGGACCGGGATGCTGACCTCCAGCTCGACCGGGATCGCGCGGTCGGCGGCCAGCGAGGCGAAGGCGTCCGCCAGCCCGTTGTCGAGCACCGGCGGGTGGATCCCGCGGACCAGGCCGCGCAGCTCGCCGAGCGCGTCCTTGGCGCCCCGCAGCGCGGCGTCGACCAGCTCGCGGGCAGCCGCGGCGTCCGGAACCTCGCCGCCGTCGCCGAGCTTCTCCCTAGCCATGCCGAGGTTCATGGCCAGCGTGGCCAGCCGAATCTGCGCGCCGTCGTGAAGGTTCCGCTCCAGTCGCCGCAGCAGGGCGGCGGAGTCGTCCACGGCCAGCGCCCGGCTCAGCTCCAGGTCGTGGACCCGCTGCGTCAGCCGCCCGGGCCCGAGCAGGCCTCGGATCAGCCAGGCGTCGGCGGACGTGACGGCCCTGGTAACCCACGGGGCGGCCAGCAGCATCGCCGCTCCCGCCGCGGCGGCGGCGAACGTGCCGGGGAGGGTCGCGACGTGGAACGTGCCCTCACCGAACAACCCGAACGGCGTGAACACCGGTACAGGGCTCAGCCGGACCCCCGGCGGGTGGTTGCGGAACGCCCCCCACCAGAGCGGGTAACTCAGGTTGACCAGCCCGCCGATCCAGAAGAACACGGCGTACAGCTCGATCATGCCGATCGGCAGCTTGGCCAGCTGGTAGGCCATGACCCGCCAGCCGGCCCCGTCGCGAGGGCCCGGGCCCGGCCAGGCCCGACCGCCGGGGCGCCGCCGCACCGGCGGCGGCGCCGCGACTCGTATCCCGAGCAGCCGGGTCGCGAGCCTGCGCTGCAGCGAGCCGAGCCTCCGGGCCGCCCTCGTCGACACCAGCAGCACAAGCAGCAGTCCTAGGCAGACACATGCGATGGCCATCTCGGCCGGGGACGGGTTACCCCGCCCGCCATCGGCCGCCAACCAGATCAGGTCCACGGCGAGAACGAAGAGCACCAGCGGACTAACCACGGCGAACGGCAGCCCGGCCAGGCAGAACAACAGCTCGCGACCCTGACGCCGGGTGAACGGCGCCACGCCCGCCGCGCGGGCGACCGCCCACGGGCTCCTGACCCGCGTCTGGCCGCCCGGCGACGGGTCCGCAGTCGGCGTGGTCACCAGAAGGCCCATGGCGCCATCTTCCTCCCTCTCCACCCTGCTTCTGCTTACGCGTCCCGCCGGGCCAGCAGCCATCCGCCGGCCGCCAGTGCGATCACGGCGTACAGAGACAGCACGCCGAGCCCGGCCCACGCGGACAGGAAGTCCGGGCAGGACGCCCCGTCGGCGCCGCAAGTCACGGGCTTGGTCGTGCTCAACGAGTTTTCCAAGATCAGGATCGGCATGTACGCCGCCGCGCTGTGCGCGATGAAGCCGATGACCTGCGCGACCACGTACACGCCGGCCACCAGCACCCCGACCGCGGCCGCGCTGTGCCGGATGATCGCGCCCAGGCCCAGGCCGAGCAGCCCGATCAGGCAGTAGGCGGCCCCGGACAGCACGACCGCCCGTAGCACGCCGGGATCGCCCAGCGTGGGTGCCGCGATGCCGTGGCGCAGCGTGGCCGCGGCGGCGAAGAACGCGATGAACGACGCGACCTCCCCGACGATCAGGGTCACGGCCCCGAACACCGCTGCCTTCGCCGCTAGGACCAGGGGGCGCCGCGGGATGGCGGCCAGCGTGGCCCGGATTGTGCCTGAGGTGTATTCGCTGGTCATGGTCAGTACGCCGAGCGCGCCCGCCAGCAGCAGGCCGGGAACCACGCCGGCTAGCGCGTTGTTGGTCAGGTCCGCGGAGGCGTTCCGGCTGTTCAGGCCCACAGCGACCCCGATACCGATGGTTCCGGCGGCCGTGACGGCCAGGGTCCACCACGTGGAGCGCAGGCTGCGCAGCTTGATCCATTCCATCCGGGTCGCTTGCGCCAGCCCGTAACGGCCGCTGGGCACGCGGGTCGGTGCGGTCGTGGTCATGACGTTGCCTCCTTCGTCGTGTTCTCCCGGTACTCGACCGCTCCGCTGGTGAGCCGGAAGAACGCGTCCTCCAGCGACGCCGATCCGGCCGACAGTTCAGCGACGGTCGTGTCCGCGAGCAATCGGCCCCGGCCGATCACCACCAGCCGCTCGGCGGTCAGCGCCATCTCGCTGATCAGGTGGCTGGACACGAACACCGTGCGGCCCTGCGCGGCCAGCGACTTCAGTAGGTTGCGGATCCAGCGGACCCCCTCGGGATCCAGCCCGTTCACCGGTTCGTCCAGCAGCAGCACAGCCGGATCGCCCAGCAGCGCCGCGGCAACTCCCAGGCGCTGCCCCATCCCGAGGGAGAACTTCCCGGCCGGCCGCCCGGCCGCGCTGGCTAGGCCGACCATGTCGAGTACCTCGTCGACCCTGGCCCGCGGAATCGCGTTGCTGGCGGCCAGCGCGGCCAGGTGACTGCGGGCGCTACGGCCCGGGTGGAACGCTTTGGCCTCGAGCAGCGCGCCGACCTCGCGCAGCGGCCAGCGCAACTCGTGGTAGCGGCGGCCGCCGACCCGCGCCTGGCCGGTGTCGGGCCGGTCCAGCCCGAGGATCAGCCGCATCGTGGTGGACTTGCCCGACCCGTTGGGGCCGAGGAAGCCGGTGACGCTGCCCGGCCGCACGTCGAAGCTGAGCGCGTCGACCGCGACCGTTGGTCCGTATCGCCTGGTGAGATTCTGGGCCTCGATCACCCGAACTCCTTCCGTCGTTTGTGTCTACGGAAGATCACGCTAGGCACGCGGCCGCCCGGGCGGGACCCGGCTGACGGCCGTCTTCCGCTGGGGGATTTCCCCCAGGCAGGCCCGCGCGCAGCCAGGCGGCCCGACACCGCGGGCTCAGCTGCGGGATCTGCACGAACGGAAGCCGGCAGGGCCGGGAGGCCGCAGTACCTCGTCGGGATCGAGACGTCCGAGGACGTCGACCTTGACGCCTGCTGCCGGACTGGAATCGCTGCTCACTGGCGTTGCTCAAGCAGGCGCATCTCGCAGCCTGTCTAACGTTCGGGATGCTTGAAGGGGGCTGGCCGACGAGATTCGTCGTGACCTTGTAGCGGCCCGGGACGCCGAGAACAGGCGGAGCGTGCCAATGAGCAGGCTGGCATTGGGCCTGACGATCTTCCGGACTTACGAACCGGCAATGGACGAGCCTGCGATCAGAGCGCCCTATCCAGCGCCGACCTGTGGCGAGGTCATGCTGACACGCCCGTCAGGACGCACGAGCGGCCCGCTGTTCGCGTCTCGACGCAAACAGCGAGAGAGTTGTGTCAGGTGCCGCCGCCGGCTGGTTTGCGACACCACGAGCAGGTTGGGGCTGACAGCGAGGCGGCTGGAGAACGCTGCCGGGGGAGGAGTGATGGCTGTGGTTTCCGCTGCGCGGCGCACTCGACGGGCCTTGCCGTTCGTCCTGGTGTTGGCGGCGCTGGCGTGGGTGATCACGATCATCGTGCTGGTCTCGTAGACGCGTGCTGGGTACCGGAAACCCGATGGGCAAGCGCTCCGTTCGGCCGGGCACCGGCGGAATGTGAGGTGCGCCGTGCAGTTGGCCGAGGTTGCGCCCGGTGGGCGCCGGCGGCCTCACCCACGCCAGGGCAAGCTGTTGCTAGCCGGCCTGTTGGCCACCCGCGGCGACGGCCCGCGTGTCCTCGACATCGCCCGGAAGGGGCCGTGTACGGCGCCCGGGTGCTACACGGCCAAGTCGCCGCTGGCTGTGGGCCGCGTCCTGGCGTGGTCTGCCGTGCCGGCGGTCTCCGGTAGGGTGAGGTCGTCTGGTGACGTTGACGACACGGGAGGTGAGGCCGCCATGACGAGTAGCAGCCAACCTCCGAGTCCGCGCTGACGCCCGGTTAACCGCCGCCCGTCGAGGGGCGTGCTGGGGCAGCTGTCCACCATGTGGGCCGCCGACCGGGGCGTTGATCATCATCGCGTTGATCTAGCTTCGTTGATCCGTGTCTTGTCGTGGAGGCTTTGCCATGTCCGATTGGCGTTCGCGTGCCATGCGCCCGTACAAGCGTGCTGTGCGGCGCGCCGATGATCGGTTGCCGCAGCCGTCGCCGCCGGAGTTGTCGATGGATCCGCGGGCCGCCGAGCCGGCCTCTGCGGTGGAGGACAGCGTGGTCCATTCGGCGATCTACCGCGAGGGTCGGCGGGTCGAGAGTCCTGCCGTCTTGTCGGAGACCTACCAGCGGTTGCGGGAGCAGCCCGACGCGATGGCGTGGATCGGGTTGTACCGGCCGGCGGAGGCGCAACTGCTGGCGGTGGCGGAGGAGTTCGGGTTGCACAAGTTGGCGGTGGAGGACGCGATCGTCGCGCACCAGCGGCCGAAGTTGGAGCGCTACGGCGACACGCTGTTCGTGGTGTTACGCGCCGCCCGCTATCTGGATGAGGTGGAGGAGGTCGACTTCGGGGAGATCCACCTGTTCGTCGGCCGCAATTTTGTGCTGACCGTCCGGCACGGTCAAGCCCCGGATCTGGCCGGCGTACGCCAGCGGATGGAGGACGACCCGGAGTTGTTGGCCCGCGGCCCGGAGGCGGTCCTGTACGCGATCTTGGACGCGGTGGTGGATGGGTATGCCCCGGTGGTCGCTGGGCTGCAGAACGATATCGACGAGATCGAGACGCAGGTTTTCGGCGGCGATCCGAAGGTGTCGAGGCGGATCTACGAGTTGTCCCGTGAGGTGATCGAGTTCCAGCGGGCGGCCCGCCCGCTGCTCGTTATCCTGCGGGGCTTGGCGGCCGGGTTCGACAAGTACGGCACCGATGAGGAGCTGCGCCGCTACCTGAGCGACGTGGCCGACCACGCCACCACGGTGGCGGAGCGGGTGGACGGGTTCCGGCAGATGTTGGCCGACATATTGGCGGTGAATGCGACGCTGGTCTCGCAGGCGCAGAACGAGGAGGTCAAGCGTCTGACCGAGGCCAGCTACACGCAGAACGAGGAGGTCAAGAAGATCTCCGCGTGGGCGGCGATCCTGTTCGCGCCGACGTTGATCGGCACCGTGTACGGGATGAACTTCGACCACATGCCGGAGTTGCATTGGCAGCTCGGCTACCCGTTCGCACTGGTTTTGATGGCCATCGTCTGCGCCGGGCTGTACGCGGTCTTCCGGCGCCGCGATTGGCTGTGACCCGCGACAATGCCGGGGCGAAGCGTGGTCAGCAGTTGGTGGTGTAGCGGGCCGTGACGGCGGTGTTGTCGTCGGAGGCGGCGACGATGACGGAGGTCCCGCGGTCGCGGTAGGAGATCCGGTTGGATGGTGAGGTGAACCGGCGGGCGCCGGCCGGCACCAGGTCCTCGAGCCGGTCGGCGA
>Ga0193743_1003690_pt1 | contig 10152 bp, 6 predicted proteins | sample L2c2metaG_FD_143038 | JGI IMG/M metagenome (GOLD analysis project Ga0193743, IMG submission 143038) | Soil microbial communities from a riparian zone of the East river system, Colorado, United States - L2c2 | ecosystem: Environmental > Terrestrial > Soil > Riparian zone | place: USA: East River...
GAGAATTTGTAACCGTAATGGGTCCGTCGGGCGCAGGCAAGTCATCGCTGATGAACGTACTGGCGATGCTGGATGACCAGTGGAGGGGTGAGTTCAACTTCGACGGCGTTGCCGTGCACATGATGAACCGCAAGCAACGGGCAGAGCTGGCTCGACGACGGATCGGGATGGTCTTTCAGAGCTATCACCTGCTGGATGATCTGACAGTAGCGGAGAATATCGACCTGCCGCTTTCGTACAAAGATATTCCGAAGTCAGAGCGGCAGGGACTAGTCGCGGATACTCTCGACCGCTTCAACATTGTGGGGAAAAAAGATCTGTACCCAGGACAGCTCTCGGGTGGACAGCAACAGTTAGTGGGTATCGCGCGAGCAGTGATTCACCGGCCAGCGCTGCTGCTGGCCGACGAGCCAACGGGCAACCTGCAGTCGGTGCAGGCGAAGGAGATTATGGAGATGTTCCGGCAGTTGAACGAGCAGGGCACGACGATCGTGCAGGTGACGCACTCCGAGGCCAACGCAACCTATGGGACGCGAACCATTGAACTGCGGGATGGATGGATGTACTCCGACACGGCTGAGATGGGTGCGAGCGCTCAGGAGGTGCAGTCGTGAGAAGGTCTGTCTCCCTCTTCGGCTGCATGAGTTTGCTCGTATTGGCGGGCGCTCCAGTATCGGCGCAGAATACTGCGGTTCCCGCGCTGCGGTTGGACATACCGCATTCCAATAACCCGCTGATGACGTATCGGGCAACGTTGGTGCCGCAGCCCAATCTGGCCAATTCGGCAAGGATCGATACTTTGGTGCATGATGGCGTGCTGGAGTTGTCGCTGAAAAATGCAATCTCGCTGGCGCTTGAGAACAATCTGGATCTGGCAATTGCACGCTACAACATTCCGATTGCCCAGGCCGATATCCTGCGCACACAGGCAGGCGGATCGTTTCGAGGAGTCAATACGGGCGTGGTGCAGAATACGCCAGGCGGCGGTGTTGGCGGCTTCGGCTCGGGATCTAGCGGAGCCGGCGCGGGTGGAACGTCGGGCGGTGCGGGCGGCGCTGGTTCAGGTGCATCGGGACTCGTACAGTCCACCCTGGGGACTGGAACGGCTGTTTCGTCATATGATCCCATGCTTACGGGTACGTTGAACAATGAGCACTACACGCAGCCATTGTCGAGTATTGCAATCTATGGAGTTCAGACGCTGCAGCAGAACACGACGACGGGCAACATCACCTACTCGCAGGCGTTCCCGACCGGGACGACACTGTCTGCAGTCTTAGACAACAACCGTGATGCAACGAACAGCCCGCGAAGCTATCTGAATCCAACGCTAAACACGTACTACAACATTGCGTTGCAGCAGCAGCTACTGGCCGGATTCGGCTTTGGTCCGAACTTGCGCTTTCTGCGGATTGCGAAGAACAACCAGAAGATCTCGGATCAGGCCTTCAGGCTGCAGGTGGTCACCACGATCACGCAGATTGCGAATATGTACTGGGACCTTGTCGCTGCATACGAAGACGAACAGGTGAAGAGCCGGTCATTGGACTTCGCCCGCCAGACCCTCGAAAGCGGACGCAAACAGCTTGCGCTGCAGGCGATTCCGGCGATGGACGTGATGAAGGACGAGGCCGAGGTGGCCAACCGCGAGCAGGATTTGACGATCGCCAAAACGACGCTGCAGTTTCAAGAGTTGCTGATCAAGAATGCGCTAACAAAGAACCTCGACGATCCGACTCTGGAGGCTATGCCGGTTCGCCCGATCGATCATAGCGCGATGGACAGCACGCAAACGGCATCAGGTTCCACGGAGGATAGTATCGTTCTCGCGTTACGCAACCGGCTCGAGTTGAGCGAGTCGGATATTGACCTTGAGAACCGTCGCATCAGCCGAGACGCTGCCCGTAACGCTCTGTTGCCGACAGTGGCGCTGACGGCTTATTACGGCGGCACGGGGCTAGCCGGCCCCTCGAATCCGGCTGCGGGCATTATCTCAACTGCGCCAAGAAGCTGGGGAGGTGCAGTGCAGAATGCATTCAACAATTCCGCCCCTGATTACTACGTCGGCCTATCGGTGAATATTCCGATACGCAATCGGGTGGCGAAGTCCGACCAGTACCGCTCAGAGTTGGAGACAAGGCAGTCGGAGTTGCGAATGCAGCAGCTGAAGAAACAGATTCGGATTGAGGTACGAAACGCGCAATACGCTCTGGAACAGAGCGAGGCACGAGTGGTCTCGGCGCGAAAGTCTCGCGATCTGGCGCAAAAGACCTTTGAGATCACGACTAAGGAACAGGAACTGGGAGCGGGTTCAAACTACCAGACACTGACGGCCCGACGGGACCTGTCTGCCGCGGAATCTACGCTTGTTGCGGCTCTGACTGCGTATCAGAAAGCAAAGATTGAGGTGGACCGTTCGGTTGGGTCTACGCTGGAAGCGAATGCTATTTCGATAGAATCAGCAAAGACAGGCGTCGCCCCAGAGATACAGCCGTAAGAACGGAGTAGTTGGTATGGTGGTGGAACATATGGGCACGGACGAAAAGGCGACGACTTCCACAGAGGCACCTTACAGACTTCTGATTGCCGATGATCAGCCCCACATTCTGGAGGCGCTGCGTCTATTATTGAAGCCCGAAGGCTACCAACTAGAGATGGTGCGGACACCAACTCTGGCGTTGGAGGCATTAGCTCATGAGAGTTTTGATGGTGTATTGATCGACCTGAACTACACGCGCGATACAACCTCCGGGCAGGAGGGGCTGGACCTTGTGGCGCGAGTGAAGGAGATGGATGCGCAACTGCCCGTAGTCGTGATGACGGCGTGGGGCAACATCGATCTTGCGGTAGAGGCGATGCGGCGTGGCGCAGGAGACTTCATCCAGAAACCCTGGGAGAATGCGCGGCTGTTGAGCATTCTACGAACGCAGATGGAGCTGCATCGCAGCCAGAAGCGAACGCAGTGGCTCGAAGCAGAAAACCGCATTTTGCGGGCCTCCGGGGCTCCGGACTTTATCGCGTCGGCATCGTCGATGCGACCAGTGGTGGAGACGATGGCGCGAGTGGGTCCGTCGGACGCGAACGTACTGATTACTGGCGAGCACGGCACAGGGAAGGAGGTCGTGGCGCAGACGCTCCACCGTCTGTCGTCACGAGCAGAACGTACGTTGGTGGCAGTAAATACAGGCGCCCTACCAGAGGGCACCTTCGAGAGTGAGCTCTTCGGCCATGTAAAGGGAGCTTTCACCGATGCTCGCACAGACCGAATTGGACGCTTTGAGCTCGCAAGTGGTGGAACTCTTTTCCTTGATGAGATTGCGAATATTCCGGTGAGGCAGCAGGCCAAACTGCTGCGGGTGCTGGAAACAGGCGAGATGGAGCGCGTGGGCTCCTCCAAGACTCAGACCGTGAATGTGCGTATGCTCTCTGCAACCAACGCGGACCTGCGGACGGAGTGTGCGGCGGGACGGTTCAGAGAAGATCTGCTCTTCCGGTTGAATACGGTGGAGATCAGTCTGCCGCCGTTGCGCGAACGGCGAGAGGATATTCCCGCGCTGGCCGGACACTTTCTAGCACGATACGCTGCGCGCTATCGGAGAGCGATCCAGGGGCTGGAACCTGCGGCCTTGCAGCTGATGCTGCACTATGGCTGGCCAGGTAACGTACGAGAGCTGGATCATACCATCGAGCGGGCGGTTTTGATGGCAAGAGGAGATCGCATTGAGGCGGCGGACCTAGGACTGAATGCGCAGCGAGTGGCAACGCAGAGTCTCGATGAAATGAGCCTTGAAACAGTAGAGGCGATTCTGATTCGCAAAGCACTGGCGCGGACAGCCGGCAACGTAAGCCATGCCGCCGACGCACTAGGGCTAAGCCGGGGAGCGCTCTACCGGCGCATCGAAAAATATGGTCTCTGACGAACGGCCAAGCACCGCAGTCCAGCGTAAGCGGATACCGCTTGGCGTTTCGAGACGTCGGCTCAGCTTTGAACGGCGGCTGCGGCTGTGGCTCTATCTGATGGGCTTGCCAGCCTTGGCGCTGTGCTGGATTTTGCTGTGGCAGCATTCGGTCGAGATTCCAATTCAGTGCATCATCCTGCTGGTATTCGTTGCCTGCTGGGCATTCGCAGCTTCCCTGCTTACAGAACAGATCACACGTCCCTTGCAGACGCTGTCGAACGTCGTGGCTGCACTGCGCGAGGATGACTACTCCTTTCGGGCTCGCGGTGGACTTAGGAACGATGCTCTTGGCGACCTGGCGCTGGAGGTGAATGCTCTGGCGGCGATGCTGCAGGGTCAGCGTGCGGGCGCTCTGGAGGCTATGGCATTGGTAGAGCAGGTGATGAGCTCGATGCAGTCGCCCGTACTGGCGTTCGATCCCGAGGGTAGACTGAAGTTGCTAAATGCAGCAGGTGAGCGGGCGCTCGGGTTGCGTGGACAGACGGCGCTAGGCCGCTCAGCGGAGAAGCTCAAACTGGTATACCTGCTGGATGCGGGCAACGACGATCTGCTCTCTCTCGGTGGCGGCACACAGCAAGCTACACGATGGGTCGTCAAGCGAACGAGCTTCCGATTGCGCGGTGTACCTCACACACTGCTTGTGCTCTCTGATGTCAGCGCGGCGCTACGTGAGGAGGAGCGCATCGCGTGGGAGAGGTTGATCCGCGTGCTTGGCCACGAGATCAATAATTCATTGACACCGATTAAATCGATTGCCGGCAGTCTGCGTGGAAGGCTCGCTTCTCTCCGAACTGCTGGTAACGATGGTGGCGACTTTGAGAGCGGTCTTGAGGTGATTGAAAACCGAGCCGAATCCTTGAACCGCTTCCTGCAGGCTTATCGCCAGTTGATGGGCCTGCCTGCGCCGAAGCTGCAGCCGGTGTCGTTGGCGGCATTGGTAGAGCGGGTGGCGCGTCTTGAAACGCGGGTCAATGTGACCGTGACAAGCACATTGGATCTGACGCTGATGGTGGATGCGGACCATATTCAGCAGGCCCTCATTAATCTGACGCGAAACGCCGCGGAAGCCGCGCTCAGTCCTGACGCATTGGGAGAGAACGCCCCCCAAGTGGAGATTACATGGGAGAGCACTGCAAGCGAGGTCATCATCGCCATCCTCGACAATGGGCCCGGACTGACCAACGCGGGAAATCTCTTTGTGCCGTTCTATACGACCAAGCCGAGCGGGACAGGCATAGGGTTAGTGCTCGCTCAGCAGATCGCGCAAGCACACAAGGGATCTGTCCAGCTTGCGAATCGTACCGATGGACAAAGTGGATGCAGAGCGGAGTTGAGGCTGCCACTCTCGACATAGCCTCAGAATCTTTTCTTCAGCATTCGTCTAAGAGACCTTCCACTTCGTTGCGAGCATGTCGAGCTTCTCATTGAGCGTTGGCTGTGGTTTCTGCTGTTGCTTCTGCTGTGGCTCTCGTTGGGTTCTCTGCGATGGTCCCTGAAGTGCTTTTATCGAAAGCGCGATCCGCTTTGTCTTCATATCCGCGCTCAATACCTTTACCTTAACGATCTGACCAGCCTTTACAGCTTCCGCGGGATCCTTGATGAAGCGGTTCGAGAGCTCGCTGATGTGAACCAGGCCATCCTGATGAACACCGATATCGACAAAGGCGCCGAACTTTGTGACATTGGTCACGACGCCTTCCAGTACCATCTCCGGCTGCACATCGGAGAACTCGCGGACCTTTTCGTTGAAGCTTGGCGCAATAAACTGATCACGCGGATCGCGGCCAGGCTTTCGCAACTCTTCGAGGATGTCGTTCAAAGTGTAAGTTCCTGCCGAAAGCTGCTTGGGGTCGACCTTTGCGAGCAACTGCGGGCTCTTGATGATCTCGTCGATAGGAGCCTGCAGTAATTGGGCCAGTTGCTCGACCACAGGGTACGACTCAGGGTGTACGGCGGTCATGTCGAGTGGATTGTCACCATTGCGGATACGCAGGAAGCCGGCGGCCTGCTCGAAGGTCTTCGCTCCGATGCCGGGGACTTTATTCAGTTGGGTGCGAGAGCGAAATTGTCCATTCTCATTGCGGTAGCTGACGATATTGAGGGCAATGCGCTCGGTGACACCTGAAACATAGCGCAGCAGTGTCCAGGAAGAAGTGTTGAGATCGACGCCGACACGGTTGACGCAGCTCTCGATGACGGCTTCAAGGGACTGCTGTAGCTGGCGCTGATCGACATCATGCTGATACTGTCCGACGCCAATCGATTTGGGATCAACCTTCACCAGTTCTGAGAGGGGATCCTGAAGTCGCCGGGCGATGGAGATGGCTCCGCGAACCGTCAGGTCAAGATCCGGAAACTCCTGGCGAGCAATGTCGGAGGCGGAATAGATGCTCGCGCCAGACTCGCTCACAGTGACAGAAAAGATGTTATCCAGATGTCGTTCGCGCAGGAAATCGCGGACGAAAGCATCTGTCTCACGCGACGCGGTTCCGTTGCCGATGGCAATCGCGCGAACATTGTGTTGGAGCAGCAACGTCTCCAGCGTCTTGGCCGCCCCCGCAGCGCTATTCTTCGATGTGTGCAGGTAGAGAACATCATGCGCGAGAAACTTCCCGGTTGCGTCGACGACCGCGATCTTACAGCCGGTGCGAAGACCCGGATCGATGCCCAGAATCGAGATAGGGCCTGCAGGTGGAGCAAGCAGGAGATGGTGCAGATTATCGCGGAAGACCTGAATCGCATCCGTATCGGAGCGCTTCTTGAGCTCCAGCCGAATCTCACCCTGGATTGAAGGGTTGAGTAGACGCTTCCAGGAGTCTTCGACGGCCAGTTCGAGTTGAGGTGTCCAATCGCCTTGCCGGCGTAGTACACGGGAACGCAGGATAGAAGTGGCTCGCAGAGGATCGAGCTCGATGAGGAAGTAGAGTACAGATTCCGTCTCGCCCCGGCGAATCGCCAGCATACGATGGGACGGAATCGTCTTCACCGACTCTCGATATTCGTAGTACATCTTGAACTTTTCCTGCTCGTCGACTGCGTCAATAGCCTTGCGACTGACGACGATACCCTCTTCAAACATGAGGTGGCGGACCGCCTTGCGTAGGTCGGCATTCTCGCTGATCATCTCAGCCACGATGTGGCGAGCACCTTCGAGGGCCTCGTCCACGGAGTTAACCTCCTTCTTCGGATCAACGAAGCTGGCGGCAAACTCTGCGAGTGATTGGGTTGCAGGCTCCTGCGCCCACAGGTAGAGCGCGAGAGGCTCGAGGTCTTTCTCCCGGGCGATCGTCGCCTTGGTGCGACGCTTCGGACGGTAAGGCAGATACAGATCTTCAAGCTCACTCTTGTCGAAGGTCGCTTCGATGCGAGCCTTGAGTACATCCGTGAGTTTTCCCTGCTCCAGGATGGATGCAAGAATCGTCTCGCGACGGGCGACGAGATCGCGGAAGTAGGCAAGCTTCTCTTCAATGTCGCGGATCTGGACTTCATCGAGGTTTCCAGTTGCTTCTTTGCGATAACGCGCGATGAAGGGAACGGTTCCGCCCTCGTTAAGCAGTCCTATAACAGCAACGAGGCTGTGCATGGGTACGTTGAGCGACTGGCTGATATGAAGCAGGATTTCTGGGGAGAGAGATTTTTGTTCGGGCATGGAGGCTCTCTGTCCATGGTAGATGTAAATGATCTGGAAAAACCCGCGTTAAATGTTCCGGCGTTCGCCTTCGGAGAAGCAACTGTTGAATCCATTAGGGACATGAGTCGTAGGCGATAGAAATCTTACGGCTATTCACCATCCAGGCGCTTGGTGACGCGCTCCTGCAAACCCTTTGCATCGAATGGGGCCCGGACTTTCATATCGTTGTCGAAGTAAACATATACATCACGTGGTTTCGAGCCCGCACCCCGTGCGGTATGCGCAAATCGTCCGTCTGGAGATTCTTGCCCTCGCGCCCACGCAGCCACCCTCTCTGCCCACAGATCAAGTGCAACATCGCCATAGCCGCTCGCATACAACTGCTCCGAACCATGCAACCGACAGTACACAAAATCGCTGGTACATCCATTAGCAGCGGCCACTCCACTGTATCCGCCACCACCAGCCCGATGCTGTATTCGCGCAGCAGTTCGATAAACTCCGGCATCGCAAAACTTTCATGCCGAATCTCAATGCAATGCCGCAGCGGCCTGTCTTGCTTCACGCTCGTCCAGCTGTGCTCATCCATTCGCTCATCGTGTCTGCGTGCCAGCCTCGCAGCCTGCTTTGCCGAGCGCGGCAGCAACCGAAAAAATCTCTCCAGCCTCTCCCGTTCATACTTGAAGTTGGGCGGAAACTGCCACAGAAAAGGACCCAACTTCTCACCAAACTGCAACAAACCCTGAGCAAAAAAATTAGCAAGAGGCTTCTCAACTTCCAGCAATCGTCGAAGATGCGTAATATATCGTGAGCCTTTCAACGAAAAAACGAAGTCATCTGGAGTTTCACTGATCCACTTCGCAAAGCTCTTCGGCCGATGCAGCGAATAAAAGGTCCCATTGATCTCAATCGTAGAAAACTCCCGGCTCGCAAACTCCAGCTCTCGCCGTTGAGCCAGCTTCGGCGGATAAAACACACCGCGCCAACCCGCATATCTCCAGCCCGAGATCCCGATCCTTACCTTGCCGACAGCCTTTGTAGGGATTCCGTCCACCAGTAGCTCCACAGGCCTCGCCCGTCACATACTGGCCTTGACCAACGCCAACTGAATGGGCTGCGCCTGCCATCTAAACAGTGTGTTCTCACCAAACTTCTTCGCCTTTATCCACGGAGTCGAACACCTGTTCAATGGAGCCTTCAACTCTCTCGCGGGTTGCTTCTCACGGAAGGGCGTGAGGCCGTGGAGATAGAGCTACTCAGTGGCCGAGAGGAGCGGTGGCTAGCCGCAGCAACGGCTCACACCAATCTCTAACGAGGAATACCTGACTAGAGAGACGGTGGCTCCCAAGACAATTAAGGAGCGTCCTCATCCCTGTGCACAATGTGCTCGTCCCCGGCCCTCGTCCTAGAACGATCGGTGTCCGAGCGATCGGGCCATCACGCGCCCACAATGATGGCCCTATGCCCCCAACGACCCTGAGGCCGGTTGACGAGTTCTTCCTTAACGCTACCGCGACCTACCAAGGCCAGATTATTAGCAAAGGAGGTGCATGCTCTTTCAAACGCGAATCCCCTTTTTGCGAAGCGCGACCGCGATCCCTACAAGTCCGGTCGCAAACAACAACGCGCTCCCAGGCTCGGGCACAGCGCTCGGGCCGGCAACGTTCACCTGGAAGCCGGCGGTGCTCAGATCATCCAACGTTCCGCCATCGGGCCCTCCCTGGATTGTGAAGAAGCCACTGTAGAGTCCCGGCAACGTACCGGACGGAACGCCAACGGTAAACAGCGTTCCGGTAAAGCTGTCGCCAGGGTCCAGGCTCAGCGGGAAACCGAAGAACCCCGAGTCGTCGAGAACCAACGGACTATCTATATTGAAGCTGTCGCCGTTGAGAAAGATCGTTCCCGTATTCCCCCCAGGAGCCGAAACAGTCGCTTCAAACGAAAACGTCGATCCCGCCGTGCCCGTCTGTAACGCATTGGTCAGGACCAGGTTAAGGGTGTCCGCGGAAGCCGGTGAGGACAGCAGCAAAAGTACCGCCAGTACAAACGTCGAGAGGTAAAAAGCCCTTTTTTTCATCATCATGATTTCCTTAATCCAGTTATGGAATCCTATATTTCCTGTCATTTGGTTACCTGCCAACTATTTGTTGTCCGGAAGGATGGCGCGGATGGTGCCGCCAAATGTTCCACCGGTATAAGTTCCCGTATACCGTTCCGCAGCGGCTACACCCGAAGCGCCCGCGGAAAACGTGAAGGTCTCCACAAGGGAAGCCGTCCCGCCTGGCGCGATATCGCCCAGCACCGCTGGGAGTGGAGTTCCGATAGCATTCCCCATCGTTGCCCCTGTCAGCTGTACACTCTGCGCCGTGCCAGTTCCGTTGTTCTTCACTGTCACAATCGCCTGGAAACCTCCTTCAACCTTGCTCAGCACAACACTCGTTACTAAGTGCACCGTTCCCTGAATCGCAGGCACCTTGAAATAAGCCACCGCCGGATCGTGGTCGCTGATCCGGTTCGGCAGCGTCGCATCGTTCAGGTACACCAGCGGGAAGTCCGCGTCGA
>Ga0193743_1003691_pt1 | contig 10146 bp, 9 predicted proteins | sample L2c2metaG_FD_143038 | JGI IMG/M metagenome (GOLD analysis project Ga0193743, IMG submission 143038) | Soil microbial communities from a riparian zone of the East river system, Colorado, United States - L2c2 | ecosystem: Environmental > Terrestrial > Soil > Riparian zone | place: USA: East River...
ATGTAAAGATATCGACGTCTGTCTACCGGCATGCGGGCGATTATAGATGAGGGTATTGTTGAACTGGCATTGCCAAGGAGCAAGAGGTTTTGAGGATGGAACAGGAGAGGCGTAGGGTCCAGGGAACAAGTGCACTTATGTTTGCGGCGACTTTGACACTGATGGGTTGCGGCAACTTTTTCGTTCCCCCGGACAACAGTGGAGGCGGTGGCGGTGGTGGCGGAAACACCGGAACGGCCAGAGTCTATGTCGCAAACGGAACGTCGGGCAACAATGGAACGACCGGCTCGATCTCCGGCTTCACCATCGGCACCGGAACGCTGACCGCGGTCCCGGGCTCTCCGATCGCTCAGAGCTTTGCTCCGGTTGCCCTTGCGGTCTCTCCTAACAACGCGTTTCTGTATATGGCCGGACCGAGTTCCATCAGCGTCTACGCCATCAATTCGGATGGCTCGCTGACGGCGAAGAACAATGGCGTGGCCATCACAGTCGTCTCCATCGATGTCTCCCCGGACGGGCAGTGGCTCTTCGCCCTGGATTCGTTCCAGCAGGTTCTGCACGAGTACCAGATCGACGCTACCTCGGGCGGGATTACTCCAAAAGCTGATGTGACGTATGACGCTCTGACCGGAACCATCGCTCCGCAGATGGTCAAGGTTTCGCCGACCGGCAATTATGTCTTCGCTGCGCTGGGCACCGGAGGCGACCGCATCTTCACGCTGGACACCGCGACAGGGACGACTACCTATGTCAGCGGGCTTCCACTGAACTCCACGAGTACGAGCGACAATGCTCTGACGGTCGACAGCACGGGAACGTATCTTTACGTCGCGCGAGGCGGAACGAACGGCGGCATCGCCGTGTACACGATTGGCGGAGGCGGCGTTTTGAACCCCATTTCGGGCTCGCCCTTTGCCGCCGGAAACCGGCCCTTCTCCCTCGCGATCGACAAGACGGGCAAATATCTCTACGCCGCCAATCGCACCGACGGAACTATCTCGGGCTACACCATCAGCACGGGCGCGTTGACGGCGATCTCAGGTTCTCCGTTCGTCAGCGGATTGCAGGTCAACTCGCTGGGGATCGACCCGGGCGGGACCTACGTGCTGGCCGGAGCCAACGGAGGGAATCCGGATCTTTCGATGTACAGCTTTGACGCGACGACGCCCGGCAAGCTGAATCTGGCGACAAGCATCGCGACCGACACGGATCCGGCAGGCGTGGTCGCGATTGCCGCCACTCACTGAGCGCAGAGTGATGGAACGGGTAACCCGGTCCAATTTGCGGCAGGCGCGGCGAAAACCCGCTGGGGTGTCAGTAATATGGAAGAGATACCATCTTGAAGGACGCGTTGGAGCACGGGGTTATCTTTTCCTCATCCAGACAGACCGGATTCAGAAAGACCGGGGAGCGGAGGCGGCGCGTTTGTTTTGCGTTGCTTGGGAGTGTGCTCCTGAGTGGATGTCTCGCCGTCGCCTTCAGTGGATGTTCGAAGCTTCGCCCCCGGCCCGAGGCCGAGTACGTCTACGTGACGGTGAAGCAGACCTACCTGCGCGACCGCGTGGCGGCGGTCTCCAACCGAACGGGAACGGTAGGGAACGGGGACAAGCTGCAGGTCCTCGAGAAGGGCCGTCGGTTCATCAAGGTTCAGACCCCCAAGGGCGAGCAGGGGTGGATCGACGAGAAGGCAGTCGCCACCCAGCAGATCTTCGACCAGTTTGACTCCCTGAAGCGGGACCATCAGAGCGACCCGGTCGTGGCCAGCGGCGTGGTCCGCGACGATGTGTACCTGCACATGAAGCCTGGGCGGGATACGGACCGGCTGTTCCGGCTGAACGAGGGCGAAAAGCTGAAGTTGCTGAAGCGCGCCATCGTGCCCAAGCCCCTGCCTCCAGGACAGAAGGCCCTGGCACCGTCGCCGGTTCCTGTCGCCCGACCGAAGGGAGTGAAGACAGGAAAAGTCGAAGATGCAAAGGCTCCAGCTGCGCCTGCGGAGCCCGTTGGTCCCGTGATGGAGGACTGGTGGCTGGTACGCGACTCCAGGGGTGATACCGGCTGGCTCTACGGCCGCATGATGGATGTGGACGTTCCGGAAGCGATCATGCGCTACTCCGAGGGGCAGCGCGTGGTGGGCGCGTATGTACTGGCGACCGTCAACGACCCGGAGGCGCCGCAGGACGACAAGAACATCCGCGAGTACGTCACGGTGTTGAGCCCCTACAAGGCCGGGCTGCCGTACGACTTCGACCAGGTGCGCGTGTTCATCTGGAACTTGAAGAAGCACCGCTACGAGACGGCCTTCCGCGAGCGCAATATCGAAGGCTACCTCCCGGTCGAGGTTAAGATGGCGAAGGATCCCTACGGAACCGCTCCCACCTCCATGGCCGTGGCTCCGACCTTCAGCTTCCAGGTGCTGTCCGAGGATGCTCCCGTGGTGATCCCCGACCCGGTCACCGGAATGATGGTTCCGACGAAGACCAACCTCAAGACATATCGGCTGGAAGGGAACCTGGTGCGGAGGGTGATCCAGCCGGGAACGACTCCTCCGGGAGATGCCCATCCCGAGCCTGTCTCAGAGAAGAAGAAAAAGGCAGCTGCCGCCGCGAAGGCGCGTCGCCGTCGCTGACCCCCCTCCCCCTGTTTTGTTGCAAAGTCTTGATTCTATTTTCTTTAGGTCCGGACTTGCTTTGGCGTAGCTTTGCAAAGTATTGAAAATAAACGACAGTCGACATGACATGTTTGTAAAGTATTCATTTAAAACGGAGTAGATGTTTCCTCTAGTTTTCCTCTACTTGTTAAGAATAGCAAGAGGGAAGTAACTAATCGGCAGATTGTAAACGATTGTTTTTGAATGGCTTATGTGGTTTTCAGACTTGACAGCGTTTTCGCGATGCCGAACAGGAATGGTTGAAAGCGAAGTCGCACTCGTCAGTGATCGATTCGAACCATTCAGAGTAGCCAAGCAGAGTTTCGTAACAGCCTCGTTCCTCGACGATGGCATTTCGGCCTTCTCTCGAATGAAGCATTTTGGGAAAGCGAACTCTTCAGGCGTAGAAGGACCGGATGGCCTCTATCACCGCCTGCTGCTCGTCGTCGCGGAGCTCGGGGTAGATGGGGAGCGCCAGGACGTCGTTGGCCGCCTGCTCGCTGATGGGGAAGTCTCCCTTGTTGTAGCCGAGGTTTGCAAGGCTGGGCTGCAGGTGGAGGGGGACCGGGTAGTAGATTTCGCTTCCGATGCGGCGGTCGGCGAGGAACTGGCGCAGGTCGTCGCGCCGTGGGGTCCGAATGGCGTACTGGTGAAAGATGGGGGTGGCGCGGGGATCGGTGATGGGGAGGACGACTCCGTCCTTCGTCGATTTCGCCGCAAGACCGGCTGAGGTCAACAGATCGTCGTAGCGGCGGGCGATCTGACGGCGGCGCTCGTTCCATTCGGGAAGGTAGCGCAGTTTGACCTCGAGGACGGCCGCCTGGATGGAATCGAGCCGGGCGTTCCAGCCCACCTCGTCGTGGTAGTAGCGCTGGCGCATGCCGTGGGAGCGAAGCATCCTGGCTCGCTCTTCGAGCCGGGAAGAGCGGGTGGTAAGCAGGCCGGCTTCGCCGAAGGCGCTCAGGTTCTTGGTGGGGTAGAAGCTGAAGGCGGCGAGATCGCCGAGGGCTCCGGCGGGGGTTCCGCGCCAGGCGGCGCCGAAGGCCTGAGCGGCGTCCTCGATGAGGAGCATGCCGTGGCTCTGCTGGAGAGCGGAGAAGGCGTCCCAGTCGGCGCACTGTCCGTAGAGGTGGACGGGCAGGATGGCCTTGACAGGGGAGCCGCGGTGGGTGCCGAGGAGCTGCGAGACCGACGTCGCGGAGAGGTTGAAGGTGGCCGGGTCGATGTCGGCCAGAAGGGGCTGGGCGCCTGCGCGCAGGATGGAGCTGACGGAGGCGAAGAAGCTGAAAGGAGTGGTGATAACAGCATCGCCGGGGCCGATCTCGGCGGCCGCGAGGGCAAGCCACAGGGCATCGGTGCCGCTGGCGCAGCCGACGGCGTGGGGCGCCTGGAGGGCAGCGGCGGCCTTCAGCTCGAAGGATTCGACGGCGGGGCCGAGGATGAACTTCTGCGTGTCGCAGACCTGCTCGATGGCGGCCAGGATCTCGTCGCGGAGGATGGCGTACTGGCGGGAGAAGTCCAGCATCGGGACGGAGGGAAGGGTCTCGGTGGGCACGAATCTATGGTAAATCGTCGATTTACGACTCCTAGAGTCCCTAAGGGAGTTTGTTGCGTCTAACCCCCTATGGAGCAGAAGCTGCTCCCTTTCGCGGTGCCCCGCTGGTTGAAAAATGTGGCGGATGCTCGTATCGTGGAACCTCTTGGCTTCAGACTCGGCACGACGGCCTGTATGGCGTTCGACTGAGGGGCATGAAGTAATGGCGGGATCTTTTGGAATTTTACAAAGTTAAAAGTTAAGGAGATCGGCACCATGGACTCAAAGCCGGCACAGAATATTCAGGATACTTTTCTCAACACTGTCCGCAAGGACAAGAGCCCGATCACCATTTATCTGGTGAGTGGGGTAAAGCTGACTGGAAAGATCCGCTCGTTTGATAAGTACTCCGTTCTGTTGGAGAACAACAGTCAGGAGCAGCTTATCTTCAAGCATGCGATTTCTACTGTAGTGAGTGGGCGCATGGGTGGAGGGCACGGAGATGTGAAGAGCGATCTTCGGACTTCGACACCTTCACAGGCTGCTGGCATGGGAGCTGCCACAGTTCCTCCGCAAGTTCCCGAGGTTGCCAGCGCGTCGTCTGTGGGTCGTTGATTCATCCGGCCAGCGAACAGAAGAAGAACTTTTCATGAGACACGTGAAGGTGCTCTGATCGCTCCTGTGAATGCTTCGAAACCGATTCGGCGAAGACTCGTGGAGGCCCAGGAGGCCTCGACGAGAGAGGAGAGCCACGTTCTGACGGGCTCGCCGCAGGAGCGGGCTCTGCTGGTTGCGGTGGAGTTTACAGGCGCTCGCCGCAGGTTAAGCGAGACCGTGTCCCAGGCGCGCAAGGCGGCTCTGCTGGTGTCCGAACCTGATGCGGACGCCAGTGCAGATGCGGCGATCCTTCGAGGGGCAAGCCATACGAGTGCGGAGCTGGACTTCGATGCCTCTCTGGCTGAGTTTGAGGAGCTGACGCGCAGCGCGGGCGCCGAGATTGCCGCGACCCTTGTGCAGCGCCGCCCGAGGCCGGATCCCGCAACGCTGGTGGGGCAGGGCAAGCTTGAGGAGATTGCCGGAGTTGCGGCCTCGACAGGAGCGGGCCTGGTGCTGTTCGACCACGATCTGACTCCTTCGCAGATGCGCAACCTGGAGAAGAGGCTGGGGACGAGAGTGATCGACAGGACGCAGCTGATCCTGGACATCTTTGCCCGCCATGCACGGACCCGCGAAGGACAGCTGCAGGTAGAGCTGGCGCAGCTGGAGTATCAGCTGCCTCGGCTGGCCGGACGAGGCAAGGCGATGAGCCAGCTGGGCGGCGGCATTGGAACGCGCGGACCGGGCGAAACGCAGCTGGAGACGGACCGGAGAAAGATCGGCCTGCGGATCCATCATGTGAAGGAGCAGCTGGAGTCGGTCCGTCGCATCCGTCGGCAGCAGCGCCAACGCCGCGAGGCGGTTCCGGTTCCGGTGGTGGCGCTGGTGGGATACACGAATGCCGGAAAGAGCACGCTGTTCAATGCCCTGACCGAGGCTGGAGTTCTGGAATCGTCGCGGATGTTTGCGACCCTGGACCCGAAGCTGAAGCAGCTTCAGCTACCTTCGCGGCGCAAGATTCTTCTCTCCGACACAGTCGGTTTCATTCGCAATCTTCCTCATACGCTGGTGACGAGCTTTCGCGCGACTCTGGAGGAGGTGGAGAGGGCAGAGCTGCTGCTGCATGTTCGCGACGCGTCGAGCCCGATGCTGGAGGAGCAGAAGGCAGAGGTGGAGAAGGTTCTGGGAGAGCTGGACGCCGCGGGCAAGCCGGTGATCGAGGTGATGAACAAGATGGACCTGGTCCCTGAGGAGGAGAGGGAGGCGTTGTCGCGGAAGGGCCGGGTGTGGGTGTCGGGGTTAAGAGCAGAGGGGTTGGGTGAGCTGCTGCAGGCTATAGACGACATGCTGATCGCAGACCCGGTGATCGAGACGGCGTTGCGGCTGCCGCAGTCGGAGGGCGCGGTGATGGCGGCTCTCGAGGCTGGGGCTCTGGTGCGCGAGCGGAGGTTCGAGGGCAATATTGTGTACCTGGTGGCGAGAGGTCCATCCTCGCTGCTGAACCGGTATCGGAGATTTCAGATTCCGCGGGCGGGGTGAGCGTGGGGTTTGGTGAAAAGAAGGAGAAAAAGCTGATTTAACTAGCATAGGCCGCCTGACGGGGAGCGGAGGTGGTGTCCCGTGTCACGCGACCTATGTGACCCAGAGAATAGGGTCCGGGTGGTGATTAAAGTGTACGAGTTTTGCATAGGAAGTCAAAGGGAGATCGAGGGGAGATTGGGCTGCGCGGGAGGGTTCGATGAACGCCCATCCGTTCGTTTATCGTCCCTTTAAGGTTTGACACTCAGCGAACCCTTTGCTAAAACTAGGTGTACCGCAATCTGCAAAGACAGGCCCCAACCTGTAACGCTTCGAACAAAAAAATATGCTTGCCTGAACGGCCTCATCAAGAAGAGACTCGGAGCGGTCGCGACCGAACCCCTACATGGACCAGATACTTACTGAACTCGGTGGACTTGTGCTCGGCGCTGTGCCGACGATGGTTCTCTTCATCCTTTTGGTGATCGCATACGGTCTGCTGGTGCGCCGTCCTCTGGAGCGCATTCTTACGGAGCGTCATGCACGCACGGCCGGAGCGATGGAGCAGGCCAAGGGAGCGATGGCTGCCGCGGAGGCGGAGACGGACGCGTACGAAGTGAAGCTGCGCCGGGCAAAGGCGGAGATCTTCGAGGCGCGCGAGCGCAGACTGAAGCAGTGGGCTGAGGAGCGCGAGGCGGCTCTGGAGCAGGTTCGCAAGAGCGCGCAGGAGCGTGTGGGATCTGCCCGGCAGGGGATCGAGCAGAGCGCGGTCGAAGCCAGGGCGCATATCGAAGTCACGAGCGCCGAGCTGAGCTCGCGGGTGCTTGCGGCGGTCCTTCCGGCGAACGTGAACGCTGCGGAGGTTGCGCGGTGAAGGGTTTGAGGATCTCATCGAAGACATTTTTTGCGGGCCTGACGCTGGCGTTTCTGCTGGCGGGTCCGGCGACTCGTCTGCGAGCGGCAGAGCCGGCTGCGGCAGTAGCGCAGAGCGAGGCTGGAGCGGGGCAGGAGACTGCCGGAAAGCCAGAGCAGACGGAGAAGCAAGAAGAGCACAGCGACGAAGAGGCGTTCCGCCACTCGCCCGCAGTGAAGTCGCTCGGCGCGAAGTTTGGGCTTGATGCGGAGCAGGCGGCGACAGCGTTCTCGGTTGCCAACTTTGCCGTGCTGGCGTTGCTGGTGGGATGGTTCCTGGCGAAGGCTCTGCCGAAGGCCTTCCGTGACCGCAATGCTTCGCTTGAGAAGCATCTGGTGGAGGCTCGGACGGCGAGCAAGGAAGCGAACATGCGGCTGGAGAGCCTGGAAGCTCGCCTGGGCAAGCTGGACGAGCAGATTGCTGCAATGCGTACGCAGGCCGAGAAGGACGCGCAGGCGGAGGAGCAGAGGATGAAGGCCTCGGTCGAAGAGGAGAAGCAGAAGATTCTGACCTCGGCGGAGCAGGAGATTGCGGCGGCAGCGGCACAGGCCCGGCGGCAGATCCAGCAATACGCAGCGGACCTGGCGATTGACCAGGCGGCGAAGAAGCTGGTGGTGACGGCTGAGACAGACCGCGCTCTGGTGCAGGAGTTTGCCCGCAGGCTGGGAAGCGACCTTGAGGGAGGGCGGAACTGATGTCGGTGGTTGCGCTCCGTTATGCCCATGCGTTTTCTTCGGTTGTAGCTTCGCAGAAGCTGGATGCCGACGGCGTTCAGCGTCAGCTTGATGATTTTCGCGGGACGTTTGAGGGAAGCCGTGAGCTGCGCGAGGTTCTGGCCGATCCGGCGATTCCGCGCGAGCAGAAGCTGAAGGTGCTTGACGCCATCGCGGGGAAGATTGGTATGGTTCCGCAGGTCAGGAATTTCATCGCGGTCATCATGGATCACGACCGGTTGGGTGACCTGGGAGAGATTCTGGATGAGTACTCCGGGGTTGCGGACGAGGCGGCTGGGTTGTCCGAGGCCGAGATCGTCAGCGCTCGCGCGTTGAACGAGCAGGACCGGTCGGCGCTGGAGGCCCAGGTGGCCAGGCTGGCTGGAGGCCGGATTCGCGCGACGTACCGCGAGGACCCGTCGCTTCTGGGCGGGGCGGTGGTGCGGATCGGATCGACCGTGTATGACGGGTCTATTCGGGCACAGCTGGAGCGGTTGAAGCAGCGGCTGGTCAGCGCGTAGAGAACTGAAAAAAATTACGACAAGATTGACACGAGACGAGTAGAAGGAAGACATGGCACAGATCAACGCAGGTGAGATAACAGAGCTGCTTCGCCAGCAGATCGAGAACTACGAGCAGAAGATTCAGGTCGACGAGGTGGGAACAATCATCTCGCTGGGCGATGGAATTGCGCGCGTTCATGGGCTGGATAAGGTCATGGCCGGCGAGCTGATCGAGTTCCCCAAGGGTGTTGCCGGGCTGGCGATGAACCTGGACGAAGACCAGGTGGGCGCTGTGCTTCTAGGCGACTACACCGAGCTGAAGGAAGGCGACCAGGTAAAGCGCACGGGCCGCATCATGTCGGTTCCCGTTGGCGAGGCGATGATCGGGCGCGTGGTGAATGCGCTGGGCCAGCCGATCGATGACAAGGGACCGATCAACACTACGGAGTATCTCCCTGTCGAGCGGCTTGCTCCGGGCGTGATCGCGCGGCAGTCGGTACGCGAGCCGATGGCGACCGGACTCAAGGCCATCGACACGATGATCCCGATCGGCCGTGGCCAGCGAGAGCTGATTATCGGCGACCGGCAGACGGGCAAGACGGCGATTGCGCTGGACACGATCATCAACTCGGCCAAGAACGACCTGATCTGCATCTACTGCGCGATTGGACAGAAGCGCTCTTCGGTGGCGCAGGTGGTGCAGACGCTGGAAGAGAATGGCGCGATGCCGTACACGATCATTGTGGCTGCGACCGCGTCCGAGCCTGCTCCGATGCAATACCTTGCTCCGTTTGCCGCGACCGCGATCGGCGAGTACTTCCGCGATAACGGCAAGCATGCACTGGTGATCTACGACGATCTTTCCAAGCACGCGGCATCGTATCGCGAGATCTCCCTGCTGCTGCGCCGTCCCCCGGGACGCGAGGCATATCCGGGCGATGTGTTCTATCTGCACTCGCGTCTGCTGGAGCGCAGCTCGAAGCTTTCGGACCAACTGGGCGGAGGCTCGCTTACTGCTCTGCCGATCATCGAGACTCAAGCCGGCGACGTTTCGGCGTACATTCCCACCAACGTGATCTCGATCACGGACGGCCAGATCTTCCTGGAGACGGACCTGTTCAACTCGGGCGTCCGTCCCGCCGTCAACGTAGGTCTGTCAGTTTCACGTGTAGGTTTCTCGGCTGCGGTGAAGGCAACCAAGCAGGTGGGAGCGACGCTGAAGCTCGACCTGGCGCAGTACCGCGAGCTTGCCGCCTTCGCCCAGTTCGGCTCCGATCTCGACCCGGTCACACAGCGTCAGCTCAACCGCGGCCAGCGCCTGACCGAGCTGCTGAAGCAGCCGCAGTTCCAGCCGCTTCCGTTTGAGAAGCAGGTTGCGATCCTCTTCGCCGGCGTCAATGGTCTTCTGGACGATGTTGCGGTAGCCGATCTGCGCGCCTTCGAAGACGGTCTGTATCCCTATCTCGAATCAGGTTCAACTGTGTTGGCCGACATTGTCGCCAAGAAGGCGATCGACGATGACATCAAGGGCCGCCTGACGGCAGCGATCAACGACTACAAGTCGACCTTCCTGGCGCAGCGCAAGGAGAAAGAGACGGTTAAGGCCAGCTAACCATGGCAAACGTACTCGATCTACGGCGCCGCATCCGCAGCGTAAAGAACACGCGGCAGATTACCAAGGCCATGAAGATGGTCTCGGCGGCGAAGCTGCGCCGCGCGCA
>Ga0193743_1003692_pt1 | contig 10146 bp, 6 predicted proteins | sample L2c2metaG_FD_143038 | JGI IMG/M metagenome (GOLD analysis project Ga0193743, IMG submission 143038) | Soil microbial communities from a riparian zone of the East river system, Colorado, United States - L2c2 | ecosystem: Environmental > Terrestrial > Soil > Riparian zone | place: USA: East River...
TCATTGCTGCCCACAATAAGCAACCCCAACCCTTTCGCTGGACGAAATCTGCAGACCAGATCCTGGCCTCCATCGCTCGCTTCGCCACCGCCACTCTCGCCGCTCACTCAGCCCATACTTCTACGAGAAATCAATGACTCAGGAGACTAGTATAGCAAGTTCGAGAGGCCTGATCGGCAAACGTATGTTGTTCTTCTGGCGCAGGTTAACTTGGTTTTGGGCTTGACAAGGTTTTGGCGGCGACGAAGGTCTTCCACTGCTTTGACGACGATGAGACTGTCCTTAAATGACGATTCCGTGGACGACAGGCATGGACGGATAGCGGTGCAAAGAAGAAGGGAGGCCGAATGGCCTCCCTTCTTCTTTGCTGCTTCTGCTCCGACAGATGTCCTAAGGCTGTATCCACATATAGGTCTCGGTCAGTGGAAGCAGAAGGTGCCGGAAAAACGGGTGCTACGAGCCAACCGCAGGTCCTTCGACTGCGCTTCTCGCGGTAAAGCTGCGAGAAGCTCCGCTCAGGATGACACATTCTATATATTCTATTAAATCAAATACTTACATTCTATTAAATCAATTACTTACATTCTATATAAATCAATGACTTACATTCTATATAAATCAATTACTTACAGGCAGACTTATCTGTGGATACAGCCTAAGGCAGGGTGTAGGTGACGCCTGTAACGAACTGGAAACTGTTCTTCCTGAAGCCAAAGGCTGGGTTGTTGATGAAGTTGTCCAGCGCGTTAACGCTGAGGCTGAAGCGATGGTAGACCGGCAGGGCCAGGCCGACGGCGCCGATGGCGGTGTAGGCCTGGAAGTTATTCCAGGACTGTATGTAGGTCCCGCTCTCGGTCAGAAGTAGTTTTCCTGGCAGGGTGCGCTTGTACGCCTCGGCGAAGGTGGAACCGATCAGGTCCTGGTTGGGTGTTGGCGGCAGAAAGGTCTTGTCGAAGTTCTGTCTCTCGTAGTGGACGTCTGCTTTAAGGTCGAGTTCCTGCGCGGCATCCTTCAGGACGGTCCAGCCGAGACCGATGCCGTAGATCTGCTGAAAGCTCAGACCTTGAGTCGAGTTGTGGTCGTAGGACACGCCCGCCAAGGCGTACATGTTTTGAGTCAGGTATTTGTCATGCTCAAAGTCGGTGTGGAAGATGTTTGTCTTGATGATGAGATCTGCAGTTGGCGGGGTGGTCTGCGGGATGGTGGGCTGAGTCAGCTTGCCGTAGGTCTCGAGCAGATTGAAGGAGGTGCGGGTGCGCGGCGGTAGATAGGGCACAGTGGGAATGGAACGAGCGAGAGTAATCCCGGCGGTGTAGTTCTGGCCGGTCTGTGTGGATTGAACGATGGTCGCTCCGCCGACGATGGAGCCCTTCCAGCCGAACCATATGCCAGGATTGCCGACAACTTCTTTGTTATACATTTCGCCATCGATGACGTAGGAGATGTCTTTGACGGGTATGGTCTCGACTTCGCCGCCCGGATGGGTGATAGCTACGCTGCTGTCGGTGAAGGAGACGCTGCCGGGTTGCTTGGAGGTACGGGTAATCTTCTCGCCCTTCTTGAGAACGGCGAAGCTGCCGCTGGAGCGCAGCTCCTTTACCTGGTCCATGGAGATGGTTACTTCGCCGACGAGGTCGCTTTTGAAGACGACGGAGTCACCTTCGCCGCGTTCCAGTGTTCCGGTGAGCTGGTCGCCATTTCTGAAGATAACGACATCGGGAGCGGGCTTGGCAGCGGCCGGGGCTTGCGCTTCCGCCTGTTGTGCTACTGCCCCTGAGATCAGGCACCAAACGACGAGGTTTAAGATGCCTCGCACACGGAGATTCAGTAATTTTCGATAGATCATCACCAACTGGGGTAGCCTCATTCAGAAGTAGATAGCTCAATAATGAGGGATGACTAAAATATGCATCCAGTTGTTCGTGCCATTGGAAAAGTGTTGCGTTTAGTGGGGATATCCAGCCCGGAAGATTCCCTGCCGAAGACGCAGGCGGCGACCGATCCACCCTCGTGGCGCACGCCGAAGTCTCCTGATGCGAAGATCGAAGACTCTTCGAAGTAACCTCTTCGCCTTCCTGTTGCCTGCAGCCAGCCCCGAGGGGTCGCGCTGAGGGTAAAGGGCGTCCTCCCCAAAAGGTTACAGCCGCATTAATCAGGCAAGGTCCAGGCTGGAGAGGGAAGGCCCAACTCTCAAATTTAGGGTAGTTTTTACGGTTAACCAAGAAACTATTGCCAATTGTCTTCCGATAGGCTTACTATCCGTTTCGCGTTCGGTGCAGTTCGCTAATCGCGCACGTGCCAGAACAAAACCGTTACCAATGAAGCGTTTACAGACAATCTCCGTTTCAGTATGAGGCATAATCAACTACCTGATGGGGCGGTTAGACCCCTCAGCGTGCTTTGGAAGGGTGAAAAATATGGCATGGTACGCCTATTGCATTGCAGAGAGACAGGCCTTTCCGGAACTTTGCCGGCACCGCCGCCCGATGCCCCTAGCCGGGGTCTCGGGTCTATTCGGTAATCAAACATTCCTTTTCCCAGCCAGCGATCTAGCCATCGTCGTCTCCGAGCACACGCCCGAGGACAATGCCCGGCTCGACCAGCAGGCTGCGAAGGACCACGCCCGCGTTATCGCAGACTGCTTCAAACACTCCACCGTTCTACCCTTTCGCTTCGGCACCACCTTTCAGGACGACGACGCGCTGCGCCGCTCGGTCCGGTCCAATCAACGCCACTTTATGGCCAACGTCGAGCGTCTTCGCGGCAAAGCGGAGATGCACCTCAAGGTTCTGGTGGACGACACGTGCCCGGGCAACTCTGCCCGTGACATGACGGTCGGCCAGCAGTACCTGACCAGCCTCCGTGAGAGCGCCAGCCGTCAGCGGGAACGTCAGTCGAAGGCCCGCGCCCTCTCGGTTCAGATGCACCGCATGTTCCTTCCGCTCGCAGAAGAGATTACCTGCAAGCGTATGGAATCGGGCAAGATGCTTCTGGATATCGCCCATCTCATCGATAACAAAACCGTGGAGCGGTACCAGAACAAGTACACGTCGGCAACACAACAATTGAAGGAATGTCATATGCAGCTCTCGGGCCCGTGGCCGCCATATCATTTTGTGCATCGCTCGGCGGCACAACAGCAACACTCTGCTTAAAGGCGTTACGCTCCTCTTCTCCTGTCAGCTGTCGATGGGAGAAGGGGAGGTGACGTTTTCCCTGTGAATCTCCCCCCACTGGAGTCGCTGGTTCCGCGAAACTCTCCCATCCGGATACCCTTTGCCCCGTGGCTGGCATCGCACCTTGTAGGCGCGATATTCCCTTGAATCAGTAAGTTCGGGGAGATCGAGCGCAAATTCCAGGAGAACAGGCATGATGCGTCATCAGAACGTCTTATCGGCCCTTGTACTGGCAGGGCTCTGTGGGTCTATATCTTCATCATCTTCATCTTCCGCTTTGGCTCAGGAACCAAACCCCACTGCACAGATGGCTCCGGTACAGCAGCAGCCGCAGGAGATCAAAAAGCAGGATGACGGGATCTATCTCTATCGGGTCAAGGTGGTGCAGCGCGACCTCGACGCCGTCAACTATCTCCATCGTAGTGATTCCACGAAGATAGCCTTCAAAGGCACAACGCTGCTTCCGCTAGCCAAAGGCGAGGCCAAGGTAACCAGCGAGCGTGGCGGCATCATTATTGAGGCGAAATTTCAAGGGCTCACACCTGCTAGTGGCTTCGGGCCCGAGTATCTGACCTACGTTCTGTGGGCCATTACTCCGGATGGACGGCCAAACAACCTCGGCGAAGTTCTCCCGGCCGGGACGAAGAACAATATCAATGTCACGACGGCGCTGCAGTCCTTCGGCATGATCGTCACGGCGGAGCCTTACTTCTCCGTCACGCAGCCGAGCGATGTGGTCGTCTTGCAGAACGAGATTATCCAGGACAAGACGAACGGCGTGTTGGAGAAGGTGAATGCCCACTACTCCCTGCTGCCGCGCGGCACCTATGCCCACACTGAAGGGTCGAAGTCGAACCTGAATCCGATTACACGCGATGAGAAGTCGCCGCTTGAGCTCTACCAGGCTAATAATGCCATCCGTATTGCGCAGGTGGCCGGAGCCGATAAGTACGCGGCAGACATCATGGCGGAGGCCATGCTGGATCTCAAAAACGCCTCCGACATCGATCGCAACAAGAAGGGCGACCGGAAGATGGAGATCACCTTTGCCCGCCAGGCTGTCCAGCGGGCCGAGGATGCTCGCCTGGTTACGCTGCGCAAACAGGCGGCGGAGCGTCAACTGAATGCGGAGATCGCCAAGCGGGATGCTCAGGCTCAATCGCAGCAGTCTCAGCTTGAAGCCGAGCGCGCCAAGGCCGCTCAGGCCCTGGCCGACGCAGATCGTGCCCATGCCGAGGCGGAAGCCGCCGAAGCTCGCGCCCGCGCCGCCGAGGCCAACAAGAGCGCCGAGAGTGCCAACGCCGTCCGCGAGAGGCTACGGAGCCAGCTCAATAGCGTGTTGGCTACGAGCGAGTCGGCCCGCGGCCTTATCGTCAACATGTCGGATGTCCTCTTCGACACCGGCAAATACACCTTGAAGCAGGGCACGCAGGTCAGCCTCGCGAAGGTGGCTGGAATCCTGCAGGCGTATCCGGGGCTGAAGCTGCAGGTGGAGGGCTATACCGATAGCGTTGGGAGCGATGCGTTCAATCAGAAGCTCTCGGAGAACCGTGCCGATGGAGTGAAGAACTTCCTTCTCGGCCAAGGCGTGCAGATAGACAACATCACCTCTACCGGCTATGGAAAGGCAAAACCGGTGGCGGACAACAGCACGGCGAGTGGGCGCGCCCAGAATCGGCGTGTCCAGCTGGTTGTGTCGGGCGATGCGATTGGCGTGCAGCAGAGTAGCCCGGAGGCCATGGCCAGTCCTGCATCTCCGCAGTAGATTGTGTTCCGGCGTGCAACGGAAAAGGCCGCTCAGTGCGGCCTTTTCGCTTGTAGCGTTGTAGCTTAAGCGGCGGCGGAGTTTCAAGCAAAGGACAGGAATAGTCGTCGGCGCAGGTTGGCAACCCTGCCGATGGCTCGCAGCCGGTCTACATGTGGATCGTCCAGCCAAGCTCCGCGAGCTTTTCCTCGATATCGGCTAGCGCATTTTTCAAGCGCTGAGCGGCGATGCGGGCTCGACGTCCGCTCCGAGAGGATGCGCTCCCGTTGCAGTTCCAGAGCCTGTCGCTGCCGCTTACGCTCTGCGGTCTCAGCAGTATTGTTTGCGGCTGCAGGTTTTGGAGCGGCGGCCTGAGATTGCTGTTCTTCCACGGATTTACTCTCCCATCCACGCGACATATGCTCATTCTACGCTGCTGCGTCTAAAAGCTATATAGATGCTAAATAGCTTTGCGACAGAAGCCTTGTCTTGCATCCTTTATCGCGCATTATTAAAAGTAAAAGAGAGTGCCATGCTTGCCTGTTCAGTGACACAGTTCGGCTTAGAACATCTGCAGCTTGTAGAACTTCCCGATCCGCGGATCGCGCCGGATATGGTGCTTATCAAGGTCCGTGCGGTGTCGCTCAACTATCGCGATCTGATGGTGGTGAAGGGCCTCTATAACCCGAAGATGGCGCTTCCCCGCATCCCCTGCTCGGATGGGGCGGGGGAGATCGTCGCGATTGGCGAAGGGGTCAGCCGGGTCGAGGTCGGCGATCGTGTCTGCGGGATCTTCATGCAGCACTGGATCGATGGGCCGCCGAACGCGGAGAAGTCCAAGGCTGCCCTTGGAGGGGATGTCGATGGGATGCTGGCTGAATACGTGCTCCTGCATCAGGATGGCGTCGTCCGGTTCCCCGAACACTTGAGCTATGAGGAGGCTGCGACGCTGCCATGCGCGGGGGTCACAGCCTGGAACGCGCTGCACCATGGTGGAGATCCGGCCCGTCCAGCGGAGTCCGGCGAGACGATTCTGATTCAGGGGACGGGCGGCGTCTCCCTCTTCGCACTGCAGTTCGCGATGCTGCTGGGCGCGAGGGTGATCGGCACGTCGTCGAGCGAAGAGAAGCTGGCTCGCGCGTACTCTCTGGGGCTTAGCGACGGCTGCAACTACAGAGAGCGGCCGGACTGGTCCAAATGGGTCGCCGAAGTTACCGACGGCGCGGGTGTAGACCGCATTATCGAGGTCGGCGGCGCAGGAACCCTGGGCCAATCGCTACGTGCTGCGCGGGTCGGGGGGATGGTTGCGCAGATCGGCGTGCTCTCGGGGGGCTCCGTATCGGAGTCGCTCGCCATCACCCCCATCCTGCACAAGCAGCTTCGCGTACAGGGCATCTATGTCGGCTCTCGTGCGATGTTCGAACAGATGAATGCGGCCATTACAAGAGCCACGCTGCACCCGGTGATCGACCGCATCTTCGCTCTGGATCAGGCTCGCGAGGCCTTTCTCCTCATGCAATCGGCATCGCACTTCGGCAAGATTGTGATCCGCGTGGCGTAGACCTGGCTTCGCCCATGAAACAATAAAAGCTAACTCATCGTCATAAGACTCCTGGTACTTACCCTGAGAAGGAACCGATATGTGGATTGTTAGACTGGCACTGCGGCGACCGTACACCTTCGTCGTCATGGCAGTGCTGATCCTGGTCATGGGCATCGTCAGCATCGAGACGATGAGCACGGACATCTTTCCCACCATCGACATTCCGGTTGTCACGGTCATCTGGACCTACTCCGGCACCAGCCCGGACGAGATGGAGAAGCGCTTCACCACCATCAGCGAACGAGCGATGACGACGACGGTAAACGACATCGAGCATATCGAGTCGCAGTCTGTCAGCGGCATCTCCATCATCAAGATCTTCTTCCAGCCCGGAGCCAAGATTGAGGCGGCAGTCGCGCAGGTCACAGCCGTCAGTCAGACGATCCTGCGCGTGCTTCCGCCGGGAACGACGCCGCCGTTCGTTCTGCAGTTCAGCGCGTCGAATGTGCCGATTCTGCAGGCGGTTCTCTCGAGCGACAAGTTGTCGGAGTCCGACCTCTACGACCTCGGGCTGAACTTCGTGCGCACGCAACTGGCCACCGTGCAGGGGGCGCAGGTGCCCTCGCCCTACGGGGGTAAGGCTCGGCAGATCATGGTGGACCTTGACCTGGGCCAGTTGTATTCGAAGGGTCTGTCGCCTACCGACGTGGTGCAGGCGCTCACGGCGCAGAACCTGATCCTCCCGGCCGGTACGGCAAAGGTGGGTACGACCGATTACATCGTCCGCACCAACGCCAGTCCGGAGGTACTGGAAGAGCTGAACGATCTGCCGATCAAAAACTTCAATGGGGCCATCGTCTATATGCGCGATGTGGCGCATGTCCACGAGGGCTTCTCGATTCAGCAGAACATCGTCCGCATCAACGGCCAGCGAGCGGCGCTGCTGACGATTTTGAAGGCCGCCTCCGCCTCCACGCTCGACATCGTCCAAAGAGTAAAGGTCGCTCTGCCCAAGATCGCCGCGGGGCTGCCGCCTGAGCTGAAGATCACGCTGCTCTTCGACCAGTCGATCTTTGTGCGAGCGGCGCTGCAAGGCGTGGTGAAGGAGGCCGCCATTGCGGCCACGCTTACGGCGCTGATGATTCTGCTCTTCCTCGGCAGCTGGCGCAGCACGGTGATCGTGGCTGTCTCAATCCCGTTGTCGATCCTGACATCGATCATCGTGATGAAGCTCTTCGGGCAGACGCTGAACACGATGACGCTGGGAGGGCTTGGCCTTGCCGTGGGCATCCTGGTGGACGACGCTACCGTCGAGATCGAGAACATCCACCGCAATCTGGGACAGGGCAAGGAGATCGAGCCCGCGATCCTGGATGGAGCCGCGCAGATCGCCGTTCCAGCCTTCGTCTCGACGCTGGCCATCTGCATCGTCTTCGTTCCGGTGGTGTTCCTCTCCGGGGCGGCGAAGAGCCTCTTCACTCCGTTGGGCATGGCGGTGGTGTTCGCCATGCTTGCCTCGTATCTGCTCTCCCGCACGCTGGTTCCCACGATGGTCAAGTTCCTGCTGGCCAGCGAGGTGGATATGTACCAGGACCACGAGGAGGGAAGCCATGCAGCCTCGCCCGCGAAGGCGAGCTGGATATGGCGGATTCACTATCGCTTCAACAATGTCTTCGAACGTTTTCGGGCGCGATACCGTGCGGCCCTCGATTGGGCGCTTGCTCATGCGGGTTTCTCTCTCGGCTGCTTCGCTGTGTTCGCGGCGCTCTCCGCGTGCCTGCTCCCCTTCATCGGCCAGGACTTCTTCCCGAACGTCGATGCCGGTACCTTCCGGCTGCATGTTCGCACACCTCCGGGCACCCGTATTGAAGAGGTCGAGCAGATCTTCGGCCGGGTGGAGGCGACTATTCGTGAGATCGTCCCAGCCAATGAACTCTCCATGGTGCTCGATGACATCGGCATCCCCAGTGGTAGTTTTAATCTCGCCTTCGGGGATGGAAGCCTTACTGACGTGCAGGATGGGGAGATACTCGTCGCGCTTACGGAGAAGCATCATCCCACGCCGCAGTACCGGGAGAAGCTGCGCGATGCGCTCAATCAGAAGTACCCGGACGTCACGTTCTACTTCCAGGCGTCGGACATCGTGAACCAGATTCTGAACTTCGGCTTGCCGGCGCCGATCGACATCCAGATCAGCGGAAGGCAGTTCTACCAGAACTACGCCCTCGCGCAGAAGATCCGGCAGGAGGTCGCCGGTGTCCCCGGTGCAACCGATGTCCACATCAATCAGGTCGTCTACGCGCCGGAGCTTCGCGTGAATGTCGATCGCAGCCGGGCCCAGACTATCGGGTTGACGGAGTCCAGCGTAGCCAACAGCATGCTGTACGCGCTCGCTGGTAGTGGCCAGGCGACGCCGAACTACTGGCTCAATCCACAGAATGGAGTCAACTACTCGGTGGTCGTGCAGACACCGCAGTACCGCATGGATTCAGTCGAGGCGTTGAGGGGTATCCCCGTCACGGGAGGCTCTGCGTCAGCTATCGCCCTGAGCAATGCAGGCATCTCTCCTCAACTGCTGAATAACCTGGCGCAGGTGGAGCACACGACCAGCCCCTCGGTGACGAACCATTACAACGTGCAGCCTGTCTTCGACGTGTTCGTCAACGTTCGCCGGCGCGACCTTGGCGGCGTGTCGACAGATATCGAACGCATCCTCTACAAGTACCGCAAGCAACTACCACCAGGCGTGCAGCTCACCGTGCGCGGCCAGGTCAAGAGCATGCACGAGTCCTTTACGGGCCTCGGACTGGGAATGATCTTCGCCGTCCTTCTGGTGTACCTGCTGATGGTCATCAACTTCCAGAGCTGGCTCGACCCGTTCATCATCCTCACAGCGCTCCCGGGCGCGGCGTGCGGCATTCTCTGGATGCTCTTCCTGAGTGGAACTACGTTCAGTGTGCCCTCACTTATGGGCGCCATCATGACGATCGGCGTCGCAACCGCGAACTCCATCCTTATGGTCACCTTCGCTAACGACCAGCGAGCTGCAGGGATGAACGCACTCGAAGCAGCGTCTTCCGCTGGCGCGACACGGCTACGACCGGTACTGATGACGGCGCTTGCGATGATCATCGGCATGTTGCCGATGTCGCTTGGCATGGGCGAGGGCGGTGAGCAGAATGCGCCGCTTGGCCGCGCCGTCATCGGTGGTTTGCTGGTCGCAACCGTTACGACGCTGCTGATCGTGCCGATCATCTACAGCCGTCTCCGCAAAGATCAACCCTCCACGATGCAGATGGAAGAAGTGCCTGAATAGTCCCCGCAGTACCATGAGAGAAGAAAAGATGACGCAGACCATGCAAGCCGACCCTCAACACTCCAACCGCAGACCCTATGTTGGTGCGGTGGCGTTTTTTCTGGTTCTCATCGTCGTTGGCATCCTGTTCCTGCTGCCCAAGCTGCGGCAGAGAGACGAGTTGCGTGTGGAAGCGCAGGCAGCTGCGGGCCCTCCGATCGTTCTCGCTACCCGGCTGAAGTCTGCCCAAACCGGCGGCCACCTGGAGATCTCCGCAAGCGTGCAGGCCTTTGAACAGACGACTGTCTTCGCCCGTACCTCCGGCTATGTGAAGGTACGGTATGTCGATATCGGTGATCGTGTTCGCAAGGGACAACTGCTGGCCGTC
>Ga0193743_1003693_pt1 | contig 10144 bp, 7 predicted proteins | sample L2c2metaG_FD_143038 | JGI IMG/M metagenome (GOLD analysis project Ga0193743, IMG submission 143038) | Soil microbial communities from a riparian zone of the East river system, Colorado, United States - L2c2 | ecosystem: Environmental > Terrestrial > Soil > Riparian zone | place: USA: East River...
CTGGTCTGCTGCTCGCCGGTGGCTTGTCCCTGGTCGGTGGATGACGGCTTGGCTTCTTGCTTGCCGCCGTCGGGAGCTGTGGTCGGCGAACTGGTTGGGTCGGTGGCCAGCGTCAGGGTCCAGGTCTTTTGCTCAGGTTCGTCCACTGGAGGCGTTGCCGTGGTTTCGGGCTCGGGCTCGGGGCTGGGCTGCTGCGTCCAGTGACCCGACGCGACGTTCTGCGCCGGCGTCTCCATCCACGTCGACTTGGCCTTCTCCGCCGCACTGACCGCCGCCGCATCAGCCTTGGCCGACGCGCTTCTAGCCGAGTCCGAGGGCGAGTCCGTGTCCTTGGAATCCGCAGCGGATACGGCAGCTGCGGGCGCCGGGTCGGCGGGTTCCTCGAGGGCTTCTTTCTCGGTTTTGTTGGTCCATTGCGTCCCGTTCCACCACCGGATGGTGTTCGGCTGGCCGGTGGGATCCGGGTACCAGCCTTCGGGAGGGTTGCTCATGGGTTCACCGTAACTTCAGGTCGTGTCAGTCAGACCGGACGAATCCGGGCCTCAGACACCGTCGTCGGCACCCAGGCTGAACGCGGCTTCCAGGTCGTGGGTGGAGTAGGCGCGGAAGGCGATATGGGTCTCAGTGCTCAGTACGCCGGGCACCCGGTTCACGTGGTCCGGGATCACGCTGGCGAGCTCGTCGTGGTGGGCGACCCGGACCAGGGCGATCAGGTCGAGCCCGCCGGTCACCGAGTACACCTCGCTGACGCCGTCGATCGCCGCTACCTGCTCGGCGACCTCGGGAATCCGTGCGACGTCGGCCTTGATGAACACGATCGCGGTGACCATGTCGTCCTCTCCTCGAAACCTGCCCCCTACCGCGCTGAAGCATAGTGCGACCCCGGCTGATTGACCGCGCCCGATCAGGGTCTTCGGGGTCAGGCTGGTCTTGGAGGTGTCAGCGCAGGCCGAGCAGCCTCGACCCTGCTTCGACCTCTTGGAATCGGTCCACACCGCTCGTTGCGCACGGCGGTTCACTGGTTGTCGTCCTGGTTGTCGATTGGGTGGGTGCCGGATTTGTCGACGCGGAATTTGAATCCGTGGGGGCTGGTCCAGATGAAGGCGCCGTTGTGGAGGCGTTGTGGTTTCCAGCCTCCGTGGGTTTTCAGGCGGTGGCTGAAGCGCCGGTTGGGTGCGAGGTTGTCGGTGCTGGTTTGGTCGGGTGGTCCGGTGGGGTCGTAGGGGTGGATGTGGTCGAGGTCGGTGCGCTGGGTTGTTTCGGCGGTTCCGTAGGGGAATTGTTCGTAGGGGTATGTCAGCTTGACTCGTTCCCGGATTCGGTCGGGGATTTCGTAGGCGTCGACGTGGATCTCGTCGTTCAGGTCGATGACTGGCTTGACGACGTAGGGTCCGTGTCCGATGAGTTCGGTGAGTTGAGTGGCTAGGGCGGGTCCGAGTTCTTCGATGCGCAGGACGCCGGTGCCGGTGGCGAGGGTGTGGTCGGTGAGGTGTACGTAGATCTCGGTCCGGCTCGCCCCCCGGCTCACACTCCCGCCGCTGCTGGTGCTGGTGCGGGTTGTGTGGGTGGTGGTGTGGGCGTGGTGCTGGATCCGGGCGAGTCGGGTGTTCAGGGCGCGTCGCAGTGCCGGGTCCATGGTGGTCCCGGGATCGTCGTCGTCGGCGGCGTCGCCGCGATCGGGGTAGGGGCCGGTGTCCCAGGGTGGGAATTCGGTGCGGGTCGGGGTGTCGAGTGGGTCGGGCAGGTCGCTGGTGGCGGGGTGTGGTGCGTCGCGGTCGGCCTCGTCATCAAGAGAGGGTTCTTCGGGCGGGACCCAGTCCCGATCCCGATCGCAGGCCCTCTCCCGGTCTCTGTCCGTATCAGTCGGGCCCTCGCCTCTGCCCGGAGCGCAGCCCCCAGCGCTGTCTCCGAGGCCGCCCGCGGAACCGTTCTCGCTGCTGTGCTCGCCGTCGCCGTCGCCGTCGCCGTGGCCGTGGCCGTGGTCGCGGTCCGTCCGGTCGTTGCCGGTGTCCTGGTCATTTCTCGCAGGCCGGTGGGCGGCCCCTGCCGGTGACGCGGTGACGCCGGTATCCGTGTCGGTGTCTGCGTCTGTAGGTAGGCCGGCATCCGTGTCGGTGTCTGCTTCGGTGTCCGCGTCGGTTCCGGTCGTCGTGCGGGTGGGGATGTCGGTGTCGGTGGCGGTCTCCGCGCCTGGGTCGGTGGCCGGGTGGGTCTCCGACGGAGCGTCGGTGTCGCCGGTGTCGTTCGGGTTGTTGGTGGTGTGGTCGCGGGCGGCGGTGAGTACTGCGGCGGCGAAGGGTGGGTCGGCGATGATGCCGATGGCTTTGGCGCGGCGTCGTTGGAGGGTGTCGGTGTCGCCGAGGGTTTTCAGCGCGGTCGCGATGGCGTCGATGGCGGAGTCGAACCGGATCACGTCACCGGTGGCGGCCAGTACCCAGATCGATTTGGTGCCGTGGTCGTCGGACTGGCCGACGTAGACACCGCGTTCGCGGGCTTTCTGTTTGGCTGCTGCTTCGGCTGCTTCGGGGTCGGCGGTGCGGATCGCGGCTTTCACGATGTTGGCCAGCCGCTGTGCGCTGATGGTGTCGATGATGCCGGCGACCTTCTGGTCGACGATCGCCGCCGCCGCCTCGGACAGGTCCCGGCATTCGTCGGCGATCTTGCACGCCTTCCACGGCGTCGCGCCACCATCCAGCACCATCGCGAAGGTCCGGGGCAGCTTGTGCCGCAACACCAGCGCGCGGCCGATGAAGTTGGTCGCGCTGCCGGCCGACAGTCCCATCATCGCGCCGAACTCGGCCGCGACGAACTCCCGGATCGGCGGACACCCCGGACCGCCCGGGTTGAGGCAACGTTCCGCACCGGGATGATCGCGGCAGGGGGCGCTGTCGGGGTGGTTCAGGTCGGCCCACTGCAACGCGTGCTCGAGGAGCCGGATCTCCATCCGCCGCTGCTCGGCGTGATGCTCGCCGACCGAGCTGAGCAGCTCGGTCGCGCTGAGGTCCCGCAGATCACCTTCGAACATGCATTCGAGATTACGCTAGGTAGCGCAGCACAGCAAATCGGTAACTGTCCCCTTTCCCCTTATCCACAAGGAGAAACGTCACACCAGCGCAAAGGTCAAGGGCTGATATGCATACAGAAAGTTACCTCTCGAGCTTGGCCCCACGCAGCAGAGGTCGAGCGCCAGGATGTGAACCGTGCTAACTGGCGCGGGCCGGGCCGAGAGGGCGGGAGCGGCGGCGGCGTTCGGCGGGGTGGTGGTGGGCGTCGGAGTGGGAGTTGTCCAGGCGGCTGAGGTGGCGGCCGGCGCCCGTGACCGGGCAAGTCCAGGTGCCGTCCATCTCGACCAGGCGGATGCCGGGGGAGTCGAGCCAGCGCAGTACGAGCTCGATCTCCTCGGGGGAGGCCGACGCGACCGGGCCGATGCCGGGCAGGACAGTCTCGGCGGAGGCACGCAGCATCTCGAGGTGTTTGCGCGGATCCGTCCCCCGCGGGCTGATCCCGGCCGCGGCCAGCCGGCCGCGACGGATCACGTGCAGCTCCCAGCCGCCGTCCTCGGTCCTCCGGGCGGCGCAGATCTCCGCGCACCCCGTGACGGACGACATCCGCTGCATCTTGGCGCTGCTCCGGACGAAGGCGCTGAGCCGGTCCCGGTGCACCGCCGCATCCTCGAACCGCTCGTCCGCCGACAACAGTTCGATTCGCCGATCCAACGCCTCGACGACGGGCGCCGGGTCAACTGTGAGGGCCGAACGCAACGCGGTGACGAAGCCCCCGTAGGTGTCCATGTCGACCCGGCCGTCACACGGCGCGCTACACCGGCCCATCTCCGCCAGCACGCACGGCGACATCTGCGGAGTACGCGACATCCGGTCTGTGCACTGGCGGATCGGGAACGCCTCATGCAGCGCGGCCATCGCCCGCTCGGCTGTCTTCCGTGAGCTGAACGGGCCGAGATAGCCCGCGTCGTCGTCGCGGACCTGCTTGACCAGCGACAACCGGGGGAACGGCTCGACCGTGACCTTCAACCAGTGCTGGCGTTCGGGGAACTTCGAGCGCCGGTTGTACCGCGGTTTGTGTTCCGCGATCAGGCGGAGCTCCCGGATCTCGGCCTCCAGCGCAGTACCGCACTCGATGCCGCGCACCCCCGACGCGATGCCGATCATCTCGCCGATCCGGGTGCGGGTCTCAGAGGCGGTGAAGTACGACCGGACGCGGTTGCGCAGGTCCTTCGACTTGCCGATGTAGAGCACCTCGCCGCGGTCGTCCGTGAACAGGTAGACACCCGGTGCATGAGGCAACGACTCCGCCAGGTGCCGCTTCGCCCGCACCTGCGGGGCGACGCGGGACGAGAACGTCTGCAGATCCTCCAGCGTCTGCACACCGAGCGATCCGACCCGCTCGAAAAGCCCGTGCAGTACGTCGACGGTGGCGCGCGCGTCCGACAACGCGCGGTGGTTCGGCGTCGTCGTGGTGCGGAAGAGCTTGGCCAGGGTGCCGAGTTTGCAGTTCGGCGTCTCGTCGGGGGTGAGCACCCGCCGCGCGAGCAGAGCGGTGTCGACGACGGCGAAGTCGGGCCAGTCGTAGCCGTGCACCTGGCTGTCGTGCTTCAGGAATCCCACGTCGAAGGGCGCGTTGTGGGCGACCAGCACGCAGCCGCGCGCGAACTCCAGGAAGGCGGGCAGCACCGACCCGATCCGCGGTGACGAGGCAACCATCAGGTCGGTGATCCCGGTCAGTACGGCGATGAACGGCGGAATCGGCTCGGCCGGATTCACCAGCGACTGAAATTCTCCGAGCAGTTCGCCCCCGCGCACCTTGACCGCACCGATCTCGGTGATGCCCGAATCACCCGGCGCACCGCCCGTGGTCTCCAGGTCGACCACGCAGAAGGTGACGTCGCGCAACGGCGTACCCAGGTCGTCGAAACTCGGTTGCACGCCGCGGATCGGCATCACCGGTTCCGGCGCCGGGGCAGCGGCGACATCCGACAAGGGGCTGCTCATGCCGACGACGCTAGAAGCCCCCACCGACAATTCCGCAGGTGACACGCCACATAACCGTCTAGGCTCTCTGTATGCGTAAACAAGCGATCACCGCCAAGCCGGGCCACGGGCCGGGCCGTTGTGGTCTGCATCACTGGCTGAGCCAGGGGGCCGTTCAGACCGGACTGCGGACCGGTGACTGAGGCAGGCACCGCCGCGGGCTCCGCTGCTACCGCCTTGCCCGAGCCGGTACGGCAAAGGGTTCTCACCCTGGCCGCCCAGGCTCTTGGTCAGCTGCCCGCGACCGACATCCCCCCGCCGCTGCGGCGGTTCGCCAGCTTCGCGCCCGGCAAGCGCGCGAAGCTGTCGGCGTCCGTGCTCGGCCCGATCCTGGAGACCGACGAGCACTTCCGCCGCCTGGTCGCTTTCCAGGTACGCCGGGAGCACCCCGAACTGGGCGACGCCATCGCCGAAGGAATCCCGGTCCCGGCCGCGGAGCCCGGCGAGGTGGCTGCGCTGGCCTACTTGCTCCGTCCCGACCACTGGGAGGAGCGGGTCGCCGCCGCGGCCCAGTTGCCACCGGAGAAGCCGCGCGCCGACGACGAGGCGGTCCACCGGCTCACCGAGCAACTCGATCAGGCCCGGACCGAGACCCGCCAGGTGCGCGAGCGTCTGCGTGAACAGGTCACCGAACTGAAGGCCGAGAACGTCACCCTCCGGCGCAAGCTGAACGAGGCCCGCCAGCGGATCACCGGCCTGCAGACCGACCTCGAGCAGCGAACCATCGAGGCGACCACGGCCGACGAGCGGGTCGATGCCGCGCGCGCCGAGGTCGAGCGTGATCTGCGGAAACTCCGAGCCAGGATCACCGAACTAGAGGCGGTCGAGCACGCGGCCCGCCGTACTGCGGGGCAAGAGCGCGAGCTGGCATCCACCAGGACGAGGTTGTTGCTGGACACCGTGATCGAGGCGGCGGCGGGACTCCGCCGCGAGCTGGCCCTGCCGCCCGGCGGAGACCTGCGCCCGGCCGACACCGTTGCCGGCGTGGAGCCCGCGGCCGCGCCGATCGGGCGGTCCGCGCCGGACGACGACCCAGCGCTGTTCGACGAGCTGCTCGCGCTCCCGCAGGTCCACCTGATCATCGACGGGTACAACGTCACGAAGACGGCCTGGCCCAACTCCCCGCTGCACTCCCAGCGCCAGCGGCTCGTCACGGCGCTGGGCGCGCTGGTCGCGCAGCGGCGGATCGAGGTCACGGTCGTCTTCGACGGTGCTGAGCTGACGGGACCGGTGCAGCTGAATCCGCCGCGCGGCGTCCGGGTGCGGTTCAGCCCGGCCGGGGTGATCGCGGATGAGGTGATCCGGCAACTGGTTCGCGCCGAACCGCCGGGCCGCCCGGTCGTGGTCGTCTCCACCGACCGCGAAGTTGCCGAGAGCATCATCGCGATGGGCGCCCGCGCCCTCTCCGCCGCGACGCTGCTGAGCCGCATCGCCCGCTCCTGACCCGTACTGCGTCCGCTCCTGCCGCCGGAAACTGTCGGAGGGGGTCTTTAGCGTCCTTCTCAGCCGGATGCAAGTCCGGGTGCTTCCCCACTTTGGAGGACGTTGTGCTGATCGACTGCGACGCGTGTGTGATGAGAGGACCGGGCTGCCGGGACTGCGTGGTCACCGTGGTGCTCGGGATGTCGGCCGAACGAAACGGTGAACTGCGGATCGACGACGAGGAGCGGGCCGCCCTCGACGTTCTGGCCCAGTCCGGTCTGGTTCCACCGCTCCGGCTGGTCCATGCCGTCAGTAGTGTCGAGCCGAACACTGCTGCGGAAGGCGATCCGGCCGCCGACGCGGTCTGACCGGCGACACTGCAAGGGCTTTCCCACGTTAATTTTGGATCAAACCCGAGGGGCGAATTGCACGGGTCACGAAAGGGTTACTACTGTTACCTCTCGTTGCCTCAGAGTGTCGGCCGACCAGACCGACCGGGTACGAGCAGGAGCCGAAGGGTGACCCGCCGGGTAGTACGGGAGTGAGTGCGGTAGAACTCCGTATCACCAGGCGCGGTTGACGGGGACGGCGTCGAGCAGAGGAAGGGACCGACCGGGCTGTGTCCATCGGCCGCACGAACCGCACGAGCCGTCAGAAGCGCACCAAGGGAATCGCCCTCGCTGCCATCACCAGCACCGCCGTCGCGGGCGGGGTGATGTTCATCCAGAGCTCGGCCGACGCGGACCCCAAGCCGACGCTGGCCCAGGCGAAGGCCCAGGTGGCAGACCTGCAGCACAAGGCCGAGATGGCCGGTGAGTCGGCCAACGCCCTGCGCGGTCAGATCAAGACCTCCAGCGACAAGGTGAAGGCGCTCCAGACCGGGATCAAGACCCAGCAGGTCCAGGTCGACGCGGTGAAGCGGCAGATCGGCTCCCTCGCCGTCGCCGGGTACCAGACCTCCGGGATGACCACGACGGCCCAGTTGCTGCTGTCGACGGATCCCGACCAGTTCCTCAGCCAGGCCTCCACCGCCCAGGCCTTCGCCGGGCAGCAGAGCACCGCGCTCCGCCGGTTCCAGGCAGCGCAGGGCAAGCTCGCCGATCTGCAGGCGAGCGAGCAGTCCGAGCTGGCCGCGCTGCAAGGTGTGCAGGCCCAGCAGGAAGCGCTGAAGAAGCAGATCCAGACCAACCTCGACGCCGCCGAGAAGGTCCTCGGCAAGCTGAGCGACGCCGAGCGGGCGAAGCTCGACGCCGAGAAGGCGGCCGAGGAGCAGAAGGCGCGCGAAGAGCGGCCGAGTCGCGGCGACGGCCGGATGGAGGACCTGCCGGTCCCCGTCAGTGGACGCGCGGGCGCCGCGGTGCAGTACGCGATGGCCCAGCTCGGCGATCCCTACGTCTGGGGTGCCGCCGGCCCGAGCTCGTTCGACTGCTCCGGGCTGACGATGGCCGCCTGGTCGAAGGCCGGGGTCTCGCTGTCGCACTCGTCGAAGGCGCAGACGGGCGAAGGACGGTCGGTCAGCAAGAGCCAGCTGCAGCCGGGTGACCTGGTCTTCTACTACTCACCGGTCAGCCACGTCGCCATGTACATCGGCAACGGCCGGATCGTGCACGCGAGCCGTCCGGGCAAGCCGGTCAAGACCGACGACGTCGACCTGATGCCCTACGCCGGCGCGGTGCGCCCGGGCTGAGTCGGTTCAGCTCAGATCATGATCGACGGCTCCGGGGCACGACCCCCGGAGCCGCTTCGTTTCACCCATCAGTGCTTCACTGTCAGAGGAGGCACCTAGAGTGGCCTTCCTGACTGGGGCAGGCAAGCAGCAAGGGGCCGAGGTGAACGAGGATCAGCGCGAGACCATGCCGCTGCCCGCGATCCCGCCGCCGGGCGTCTCCACCGACACCACCCCATCCCAGCCGGATGAGTCGATCCCGCCTTCTGAGCAGCCGACCTTGGTTCTGCCCGCCAAGCATGGCGGCGGACCGAGGCTGCCGGGTGGAGGGCCGGGTGCGTGGCTGGCTGCGGGCGGACGTGGGCCGCTGATCAAGAGGGTCGCGCTGGGGGTGGCGATCAGTGTGGTCGCGGTGGCCGCGTTCGCCGGCCTGCGGCAGATTGCCGACGCGCCCGCGGATCCCGATGCCCCCGGCAACACCGCACAGTCCAGCAACCCCACGCCGACCCCGGACGAGGCCGCAGAGGGGGTACGCCGGGCCGTCGCCGGCGAGGCGGTTCTGCAGAAGATGGCGGATGCGGTCAAGTCGGAGAGCCGCAGCAGCTTCCTCGGCGAGGTCGACCCGAAGGCGCCGGCCTTCGAGGAGCAGGCCCGGACCATCTTCGCCAATCTCGGCAAGTTGCCGCTGGCCACTTTCCAGTTCCGCTACGTGAGCGACGACCCGGCCGCCCTGGAGCCCGACCGGCAGACCGCGCTCGGCGGCACGGAGTCCTGGCTCGCCCAGGTCGAGGTCTCCTGGCAGCTGACCGGCTATGACACCAAACCCGCTCGCGAGACCCTGCCGGTCACCTTCGTCACGCGCGACGGCACGACGTACGCGGCCTCGTTCTCCGAGCGGTTCGTCGCCGGGCAACGGCGGCCGATCTGGTCGCTGGGCAGCATCGACGTCGCCAAGGGCGAGCACAGCCTGGTGATCAGCCTCGACTCCCAGGCGGACGCCGAGGACTACGCCGCGGTGACCGACAAGGCCGTCGAGTCGGTGAGCAAGGTCTGGGGCAAGAACTGGAAGCAGAAGGCCGTCATCTACCTGCCGGCCCAGCAGTCCCAGATGGAGTACGTGCTCGGCGCCCAGCCGGGCACCTACACCCAGATCGCCGCGGTCACGATGGCCGAGCTGGACATGCCGCAGGCCGGAGCCCCCGTGCGGGTGGTGGCCAACCCGAAGCTGTTCGACGAGCTCGGCAAACAGGGTCGCCGGATCGTGCTGACGCACGAGACCACGCACGTCGCGTCGACCGCTACCGCCTCGCCGGTACCGTTGTGGCTGGCCGAGGGGTTCGCCGACTACGTCGCCTTCACCGCCGTGTCCGTGCAGGACGAATCGGCGGCGAAGGAGTTGTTCAAGGCGATCCGGGCGGGCAAGGTGCCGAAGACGCTGCCGGCGCCGGAGGCGTTTGCCGCGTCGTCGACAGAGCTCCCGCAGGCCTACGAGTCGGGCTGGCTCGCCTGCCGCCTGATCGCCGAGCTGGAAGGGCAGAGCAAGTTGGTGAAGTTCTACCGGGCCGTGCACGCCTCGAAGAGCCCGACCGGTCTGGCCGATGCCTTCCGCACCGTGCTCGGCACTACCGAGCAGCAGTTCACGGCCGACTGGCAGAAGTACATCAAGAGGCTGGCAGGTGTCTGAGCCGAACTTGACTCGGCTGGCGCCCTGGGTGGCCGGTGTCGTGGTCGCGGCCGCCTTGGTCGTGGTGATCGTCACGACTACCCCCTGGCACCTGATCGACCTGCCGACGCCGAACGCCTCGCTCGACTTCACCACCGCCGAGATCGACCGGCAGAACCGGTTCCGCCACGAGCTGTTGCCCTGGTCAACGACCTCCTGGGTGCTGTCCGTCCTCGTGCCATTGGCGATCGGCTTCAGCCCGCTGGGCCGTCGCCTGTACGACGCGATCAAACTGCGCCGCTGGTACTTCGCTGTCCCGGTGCTCGTGGCTGCCCTGGGTCTGCT
>Ga0193743_1003694_pt1 | contig 10141 bp, 10 predicted proteins | sample L2c2metaG_FD_143038 | JGI IMG/M metagenome (GOLD analysis project Ga0193743, IMG submission 143038) | Soil microbial communities from a riparian zone of the East river system, Colorado, United States - L2c2 | ecosystem: Environmental > Terrestrial > Soil > Riparian zone | place: USA: East River...
CAAACAAGATCGAGGCCCATTCCGCAGCGAAGCGTAGCTCAAAACCTGCCCTGCGCAGGGTGAGTAGATCTACTCGAATTCGGTGAGGCGAACTCGTTGCAGTCGGTGTCAGCCGATCTAGGATGCTTTGCTCGACTCGCGTTGCGCGTCAGGCGGGGCCGACGGTACGGACGGTGCCGGTGGGGACGACGCAGCGTGTCCGATTTGTTCACGATTTCGGCGAACGCTCCTCCCTAGGGTGTCGGTATGGGTATTCGCTTGACGTCGACCGTCTTCCAGATCTTCGCCAACGACCTGCAACGATCGTTGGACTTCTACCGGCTTCTCGGCCTATCCGTGCCCGATCCGGACGGACCTCCGCACGTGGCGGCCGAACTGCCCGGCGGCAACACATTGTCGTTCGATACGGAGGAGACGATCGTAGGCATGCATCCCGGCTGGGCGCCGCCGACCTCGTCGACCAGCCGGTTGGCGCTCGCTTTCGGCGTGGCCACCACGTCGGAGGTCGATGCGCTATTCGAGAAGGTCACCGCGGCCGGACATGCCGGAACACTGAAGCCGCACGACGCACCGTGGGGGCAGCGCTACGCGACGGTGGCCGACCCGGACGGGAACTGGGTGGATCTGTTCGCTCCGCTGGAGACCTGACGCAACGACGACAGCGCTTCCCCTGTGAGGTCGCGCACCTCGCGATGCAGGTGCGGCTGGTCTGAATAACCGGCTGCCGCAGCGGCTTCCGCGTACGACGTTCCGACATCGATCAGCTGTAGCGCGCGTTGAAACCGCAGGATCCGCCGCAGCGTCGCTGGGCCGTAGCCGTAGACGGCCGTGCACTGACGCTGCAGCGTACGGCTGGACCATCCGATCTGTTCGGCCACGCGAGCGACGGCGGCGCCGCCGGCGAAACTCCGGGTGACGTGGCCGAGCAAGGACATCGACCACGGCGCCGTCTCGCTACTGGATTCGCCGGAAGCGAGCGCGGTGGTCAGCTCGACCAGCGAACCACGTTGTGCCGTGGCCACTCCCAGGTCCGCGAGCGGCACGCGACTATCGCGAAGTTCGGCCGCCGGCACGCCGAGAAGCCGGGGCAGCACCCCTGGCCGAAAGCGCAGGCCCGCGAACGGCTCTGCGCCGCGCCAGCTGATCGATGCGGTGGTGTCGGGGCCGGCCACCACGACGCGCCCGTCCATCCGGATCAGGTCCATGCACCCGTCCGGCAGCACCTGCACCGGACCGCACGGACCGTCCACCACCCACGCGCACTCGACGAGTTCGCGCAACCGGGTGGGCGGCGGCTGTTCGCGGTATCCCACCGTCGCCACGCTACCGCCGCACGGGAAAGACCGGGTCGTCGCACTCGGTGCCCTCGGCGGACAGGATCCGCTTCAGCACCTTGAACGTCGCGGTACGCGGGAGCGCTGCACCGATCCGGATGAACGACGGCCACTGCTTGGGACCGAGGTCGGGTTGTTCGGCCAGGAACGCCTCGAACTTGCCGACCTCGAATGCGGCACCCTCGCGCAGCACCAACGCCGCCATCACCCGGTCGCCGACCGCGGGGTCGGGAATCGCGTAGACGGCCACCTCGACCACATCGGAGTAGCGCAACAGGATCCGCTCGATGGGTGCGGTGCCGAGGTTCTCGCCGTCAACGCGCATCCAGTCGCCGAGGCGGCCTGCGAAGTAGGCGTAGCCGTTCTCGTCCCGGTAGGCGAGGTCGCCGGTGTGGTAGACGCCGCCTGCCATCCGCTGTGCTTCGGCCGCCTCGTCGCGGTAGTAGCCGCGGAACCACCCGCGACCGGTGGGGTTGACCACCTCGCCGACCTTGCCTGGCGGGCACGGTTCGCCGGTGTCGACGTCGACGATCGCGACCTCGTCGGTCAGCGGCCCCAGTGAGCCGTCGGGGGTGTCCGGGGTGCGGGCGATCGCCACGCCGCCCTCGGTCGAGCCGAATCCGTCGACGACGAACACGCCGAAGCGCTCTGCGAACCGGGGCAGGTCGCGGGGCGCACCCTCGTTGCCGTACATGAACTTCAGCGGATTGGCGGCGTCGTCGTCGCGGGGCGGTGTGGCCAGGATGTAGGACAGCGGCTTGCCGACGTAGTTGGCATACGTGGCGCCGTATCGTCGGACGTCGGGAATGAACCCCGACGCGGAGAACTTGCGCCGCAGGGCAATCGAGCCTCCCGCCGCCACCGCGACCGCCCAGCCGGCCATCACCGCGTTGGAGTGGAACAGCGGCATCGACAGGTAGAACGTGTCGGTTGGGCCCAGTCCGAATCTCGCAGCGAGCATCCGGCCAGGGAAGGCCACCTTGTCGTGCGTGATGCGCACCGCCTTGGGCTCCCCGCTGGTGCCCGAGGTGAAGATCAGCATGAAGAGATCGTCGGGAGTCGGGTCGGCGAAACTCACCGGTGCGCCGCGGTAGCCGGCGACTTCGGTTGCCCACTCCGGCGATTCGACGTCGATGTATTCGACGCCGTCGGGAACTCCTTCCGGGTCGTCGGTGAGGATCAGCTGACAATCGGCATGGGCGACGTCACGTGCGAACGCCTCGCCGCGGCGGGTCGGGTTCAGGCCGACCGGGACCAGTCCCGCCAGCCCGGCCGCCACCAGGACGGTGGAGAAGAACGGCGTGTTGCCGAGCAGGACACCGACGTGAGCGGGCCGGTCCGGATCGAGCCGCGCGGCCAGCGCGGCAGCCAGTTCGGCAGCGGCCTGGATGTGGTCGTGCCACGTGACGAACGAATCGCCGTAGTGCACACCGCGGTCGGTGACGTCGACGAGCGGCGCCAACAGCTCGGTGACGGTCGAGTCGGACGGAGCGGTCACCTGACGTCGTCGGTCAGGCGGGTGTCTCGGCCAGCTCGCGGCCGATGCGCAGCAATTGTCCGGTGGCACCGCCCACTGCGAACTCGGTCTGCTTGGCGGCCAGGAAGTAGCGGTGCACCGGGTGGTCGATGTCGATGCCCACGCCGCCGTGCACGTGCACCGTGGTGTGCGCGACCCGGTGGCCGGCTTCGGCCGCCCAGAACGCCGCGGTGCCGACCTCGATGTCGGCGGGCAGGTCCTCGGACAACCGCCATGCCGCCTGCGTCACCGTCAGCCGCAGACCCTTGATGTCGATGTACCCGTCGGCCAGCCGCGCCGAGACCGCCTGGAAGCTGCCGATCGGCCGGTCGAACTGTTCGCGCTCAGTGGCGTACGAAGCAGTCAACTCGAGCGCGCGTTCCAGCACACCAAGTTGAAACGCACTGTGGCCCAACGCGCTCTGGGTGCGGAGCCACGTGACGACCTCGTCCCCGCCGACGATCCGAGCGGCATCGACCTCGGCGCCCTGCAACTCCAGGTGTCCGACGCTGCCGTGACCCGTGGTGTCGATCGAGGTGACGGAGACGCCTGCGTCGCCCGCAGCGACGAGGAACACCTTTGTGCCCGAATCGGTCTCGGCGGGCACCAGGAATGCGTCGGCCACCGGGCCGTAGCCGACCAATGCGCGGGTACCGGTCAACCGATATCCGGCGCCACTGGTTTGAGCCTGCACCGGGCCCTCGCCCATCTCGCCGTCGAGCGCGACGGTGAGGATCTTTTCGCCCTTGACCGCCAGTACCGCCCAGTCCTGTTGCAACGCCTCGGAGCCGAACTTCGCCAGGGCGCCCACCGCCAGCACGATGGACTCGAGGTAGGGCACCGCCGCGATCTGACGGCCGAGTGCGACCAGTACGGCCGTCTCCTCGAGCACCCCGAAACCGCCGCCGCCCAACGACTCCGGTGCGGCGGTGGAGAGGATGTCGGCGTCGATCAGCTTGGACCACAACTCGCGGTCAAAGCGTTCGTCGAGCTTGTCCAGGTCGCGGTGATGCTCCGGCGTGCACACCGAGTCGGTGATGGTTCGCGCCAGACCGCCAAGGTCGGCAGCGGCTTCGGTGGTGGTGAAGTCCATGTTGTCCTATCGATTCTCGGGGGGTCAGGGCGCTAGCGGTTGACCCGGGGCAGACCCAGGGCAACCATGCCGATGATGTCGCGCTGAATCTCGTTGGTACCGCCGCCGAAGGTCAGGATCAGGCACGACCGGTGCATGCGTTCGACACGACCCCGCAGCAACGCGCCGGGGGAGTCAGTGCGCAGCGTGGCCGACGTGCCGAGCACCTCCATCAGCAGGCGATAGGCCTCGGTGGCCAGCTCGGTGCCGTAGACCTTGGCCGCCGAGGCGTCGGCGGGCGACGGGGAGGCTTCGGTGGAGGCCAGCTCCCAGTTGATCAGCTTGAGCACCTCGGCCTTGGCGTGCACGCGAGCGAGGTTGAGCTGCACCCATTCCGAGTCGATCAGGCGCCTGCCATGGGCGTCCTTGGTGTTCTGGGCCCACTCGCGAACCCCGTCGAGCGCCGAGAAGATCGGTTGCGCCGATACCAGGGCGACGCGCTCGTGGTTGAGCTGGTTGGTGACCAGCTTCCAGCCGCCGTTCTCCTCGCCGACCAGGCTCGTGGTCGGGACCCGGACGTCCTGGTAGTAGGTGGCGCTGGTGTCGACACCCGACATCGTGTGCACCGGCGTCCAGGAGAAGCCGTCGGCGGTGGTCGGCATGATCAGCATCGAGATGCCGCGGTGTTTCTTGGCCTCCGGATTGGTCCGCACGGCCAGCCACACGTAGTCGGCGTAGGCGATCAGGCTGGTCCACATCTTCTGGCCGTTGACGACGTAGTCGTCGCCGTCGCGGACCGCGGTGGTGCGCAGCGCCGCGAGGTCGGTGCCCGCTCCAGGCTCGGAGTAGCCGATCGAGAAGTGCAGTTCGCCCGCAGCGATCTTGGGCAGGAAGAACTTCTTCTGCTCGTCGGTGCCGAACGCCATGATCGTCGGCGCAACGCTGTTGATGGTCAGGAACGGCACAGGGACGTTCGCGATGGAGGCCTCGTCATTGAAGATCAGGCCGTCCATGGGCGGACGGGCCTGGCCACCGAACTCCTTGGGCCAGGACAGCGTCAGCCAGCCGTCCTTGCCCATCTGCGCGACGGTGTCGCGGTAGACGCTTCCGCGCCCCATCTCGCCGCCGTCGCCGGAACTCAGCGCCTCGGCTCGTTCGGGCGTCATCAGCTTGGTGAAGTACGAGCGCAACTCGCGGCGCAACTCCTCCTGCTCGGGGCTGTAACCGATCCGCATTGCTCAAGTCCTAACTGTTCCGCACTGTTCTTGGGTACCCGTAGTCCTTCCCGGTTGTAACACGTTCTAGTCTTGGAATCCAGGCCGGTGTCTGGGGTGGCATCGGTCAGGGGGTCGTATCCTGACCCATTACGACGCGCGGGGCGTCGGTACGAGGACCACTGGACCCGGGAGGAGACAGTCATGCGAGTCGAAGTTGACCGTGATCGCTGTGAAGGTAACGCGGTGTGCGTGGGTATCGCCCCGGATCTGTTCGATCTCGACGACGAGGACTACGCCGTGGTCAAGGCGGATCCCGTGCCCGCCGACCAGGAGGAACTGGCGGACCAGTCGATCGCCGAATGCCCCAGAGCCGCCCTGATCCGGAAAGACTAGAGGTATTCATAAAGTGACCACCAATTCTGACTCGACTGATCTGTCCGGCCTGGTCGCGGTAGTGACGGGCGCCGCCGCAGGTTTGGGTCGCGCCGAGGCCATCGGGTTGGCCCGTGCGGGCGCGACGGTGGTCGTCAACGACATCGCAGGCGCCCTGGACCGCTCCGACGTCCTCGACGAGATCGCCGCCGCGGGCTCCAAGGGCGTTGCCGTCGCGGGTGACGTCAGCGCGCGCAGCACCGCCGACGAACTGGTCTCCACCGCAGACGGCCTTGGCGGGCTGAGCATCGTCGTCAACAATGCCGGGATCACCCGCGACCGCATGTTGTTCAACATGACCGACGAGGATTGGGACGCCGTCATCGCGGTGCATCTGCGGGGCCACTTCCTGCTCACCCGCAACGCCGCCACCTACTGGCGGGACAAGTCCAAGGAGAACGGCGGCGCGGTCTACGGCCGTCTCGTCAACACCACGTCCGAGGCAGGCCTCGCCGGTCCGGTCGGCCAGGCCAATTACGGTGCGGCCAAGGCGGGCATCACCTCGCTGACCCTGACGGCGGCGCGCGCGCTGGGTCGCTACGGCGTCCGGGCCAACGCCATCGCGCCACGGGCCAGGACCGCGATGACCGCCGACGTGTTCGGCGACGCTCCCGAGCTCGACGAGGGTCGGGTCGACGGCCTGTCGCCCGAGCACGTCGTCAACCTGGTGCGGTTCCTGTCGTCGCCAGCGGCGGAAGAGGTCAACGGGCAGCTGTTCATCGTCTATGGTCCGACAGTGACGCTGGTTGCGGCGCCCACGGCGGAGAAGCACTTCACCGCGGACTCCGATGCGTGGGCCGCGGCCGACCTCGACGCAACGTTGCGTGATTACTTTGCTGGCCGGGATCCGGAGCGCGGATTCTCGGCGACCGGACTGATGGGCCGCCGAGACTGACAGTCTCGGTTCTCAAGGCCCTGTGAGCGGTAGAACACGTTTCAGGATGGCGTGCGTCACATAGGCTCTGACCAGCATAAACAGACTTACAGTGATGGATTTTGCGGTTCTTTGACACTGCGAACGTGTTCTAGTTAATATGAGCCGGCTCACTAAGAGCACCGCTTAACCGTGGAGTGGAAAGGTCGTTCGGACCGGTATTCCCGGGTTCTTCGCCAACAACCACTCGACACCCGTGCCGAGAACGGAGCCGAGGTTGATCGAACAGCTTGCGGCTCCGGCCCGGGCCGTGGGCGGGTTCGTCGAGATGTCGCTGGACACCTTCGTCAAGATCTTTCGTCGGCCCTTTCAGTTCCGTGAGTTCCTCGATCAGACGTGGATGATCGCGCGCGTATCCCTGGTTCCGACGCTGCTGGTCGCCATCCCGTTCACCGTTCTGGTGGCGTTCACGCTCAACATCCTGCTTCGCGAGCTCGGTGCGGCCGACCTGTCCGGTGCGGGCACCGCGTTCGGCACCGTCACCCAGCTGGGCCCGGTGGTGACCGTGCTGGTGGTCGCTGGGGCCGGAGCCACGGCGATCTGCGCCGACCTCGGCGCGCGCACCATCCGCGAGGAGATCGACGCCATGCGGGTGCTCGGCATCGACCCCATCCAGCGCCTGGTGGTGCCGCGCGTGCTGGCCTCGACGTTCGTGGCGCTTCTGCTCAACGGCCTGGTCTGCGCGATCGGCCTGTCCGGCGGCTACGTCTTCTCGGTGTACTTGCAGGGAGTCAACCCCGGGGCGTTCATCAACGGCCTGACGATTCTCACCGGCCTTGGCGAGCTGATGCTCGCCTTCTTGAAGGCCATGTTGTTCGGGGTGGTCGCAGGCCTTGTCGGCTGCTACCGCGGTCTGACCGTGAAGGGTGGCCCCAAGGGCGTCGGCGTCGCGGTCAACGAGACGGTGGTCTACGCGTTCATCTGTCTGTTCGTGATCAACGTGATCGCTACGGCGATCGGCGTCCGGGTGCTGGCGCGATGAGTTACGACGCCACAGTCCGCTTCCGCCGCCTGTTCCGCGGCGTGCCAAGGGCAATCGACAACGTAGGGGAGCAGGCCCTGTTCTACGGCGAGTCGATGCGCTACATCCCCAATGCGCTGACCCGCTACCGCAAGGAGACCATTCGCCTCATCGCCGAGATGACCATGGGAGCAGGCGCCCTGGTGATGATCGGCGGCACCGTCGGCGTCGCGGCGTTCCTCACGCTGGCCTCCGGCGGTGTCATTGCGGTGCAGGGCTATTCGTCGCTGGGCAACATCGGCATCGAGGCGCTGACCGGTTTCCTTTCGGCGTTCCTCAACGTGCGCATCGTGGCTCCGGTGATCGCGGGCATCGCCCTGGCGGCCACCATCGGCGCGGGCACCACCGCGCAGCTGGGTGCCATGCGGGTAGCCGAGGAGATCGACGCCGTCGAGGCGATGGCCGTCCACTCGGTGTCCTATCTGGTGTCCACGCGCATCATCGCGGGCCTCATCGCGATCGTCCCGCTGTACTCGCTTTCGGTCCTTGCGGCGTTCTTCGCGGCACGGTTCACCACCGTCTTCATCAACGGGCAGTCGGCCGGTCTGTACGACCACTACTTCAACACCTTCCTGGTGCCGACAGATCTGCTGTGGTCGTTCCTGCAGGCCATCGTCATGTCGATCGCCGTGATGTTGGTGCACACGTACTACGGCTACAACGCGTCCGGCGGCCCGGTCGGCGTGGGCATCGCCGTCGGCCAGGCCGTGCGGACCTCCCTCATCGTGGTCGTCACCATCACCTTGTTCATCTCGCTCGCCGTCTACGGTGCGTCCGGCAACTTCAACCTCTCCGGTTAGGCGGGGACGATGCCGGACATTGACGCCAAGCGCAGCCACGTCAGGATCGCTGCGGCGATCCTGGCTGCGCTCTTGATCGCGGCCACCGTGTTCACCTACCTCTCCTACACCGCGGCCTTCACCTCCATCGACACCGTGACGGTGACTTCGCCGCGGGCCGGCCTGGTGATGGAGACCGACGCCAAGGTGAAGTACCGCGGTATCCAGATCGGTCGGGTGAAGGACATCGAGTACGCCGGCGATCAGGCCAAGCTCACGCTGGCGATCGACAGCAGCCAGCTGCCCTACGTGCCGTCCAACGCGAAGGTCCGCATCGCAGGCACCACGGTGTTCGGCGCCAAGGCTGTGGAGTTCCTGCCGCCCGACTCGCCGGCGGGCAACTCACTGCGGCCCGGCGCGCAGGTGCAGGCCTCGGATGTGCAGCTCGAGGTGAACACCCTGTTCCAGACGCTGTCCGACGTGCTGCAGAAGATCGATCCGATCAACCTCAATGCCACGATCTCCGCGCTGGGCGAGGGTCTGCGCGGCAACGGCGACGATGCGGGCGCCGCGCTGCAGGGCCTGAATTACTATCTGCAACAGCTGAATCCGAAGCTGCCCACACTGCAGCAGGACTTCCAGAAGACGGCGGTGGTCGGCAACATCTACGCCGATGCCGCGCCCGATCTGGTCACGGTGTTCGACAACCTCCCCACGATCAGCAAGACGCTCGTCGACGAGCAGGACAACCTGAATGCCACGTTGCTCGCCGCCACCGGCCTGGCCAACAACGGCACCGCCACCCTGCAGCCCGCCGCCGAGGACTTCATCGCGGCCATCCAGCGGCTGCGTGCGCCGTTGAAGGTGGCCGGCGACTACTCACCGGAGTTCGGCTGCATCCTCGAGGGCACCGCGAAGGCGATCGACACGTTCGCCCCCGCCATCGGCGGTGTCCGGCCGGGCCTGTTCGTGGCGTCGAACTTCCTGCCCGGCGCTCCCGCCTACACCTTTCCGGAGAGCCTGCCGATGGTGAACGCGTCCGGCGGACCGAACTGCCGGGGCCTCCCGAACGTGCCCACCAAGCAGTACGGCGGTTCCTGGTACCACTCACCGTTCCTGGTCACCGACAACGCCTACATCCCGTTCCAGCCGAACACCGAGTTGCAGTTCGATGCGCCGTCGACGCTGCAGTTCCTGTTCAACGGTGCGTACGCAGAGCGGGATGATTTCTGATGACGCGCGACCGCAAGACCCTGATCAGCGTCATCGTCTTCACCGTCGTCATGCTGCTGGTGGCGGCGGGCCTGGTGGTGGTGTTCGGGCAGTTCCGCTTCGCGTCGGGCAACACGTATCACGCCAACTTCGCCGATGCGTCGCGGCTGAAATCCGGCCAGGACGTCCGGATCGCCGGTGTGCCGGTGGGTTCGGTCAAGGGCATCAAGCTGAACCCCGACAACAGTGTCGACGTCACGTTCGACGTCAACAACAGGTATCAGCTGTACACCTCGACCAAGGCGCTGGTGCGATACCAGAACCTGGTGGGCGACCGCTACCTCGAAATCGCCTCCGGCCCAGGCGATCTGCGCAAGCTCCCACCGGGCGGCACCATCGCCCGGGACAACACCCAGCCTGCCCTTGACCTCGACGCGCTGCTCGGTGGGTTGAAGCCGGTGCTGAAGGGGCTGGACGGCAACAAGGTCAACGAGGTCAGCAACGCGGTCATCGAACTGTTGCAGGGCCAGGGCGGCGCGCTGTCGAACCTGTTGGCCAGCACCGGATCGTTCACCCAGAATCTCGCGGCAAGAGATCAGCTGATCGGCGACGTGATCAACAACC
>Ga0193743_1003695_pt1 | contig 10140 bp, 11 predicted proteins | sample L2c2metaG_FD_143038 | JGI IMG/M metagenome (GOLD analysis project Ga0193743, IMG submission 143038) | Soil microbial communities from a riparian zone of the East river system, Colorado, United States - L2c2 | ecosystem: Environmental > Terrestrial > Soil > Riparian zone | place: USA: East River...
CGACCGCGGGGCACCGATGCGTGGCCGAGGCTGGCTCGTTCAGCGAGTGGCCAGCATGTCGTTGCGCCTGGCCTGCAACAACTTTCGGCGGTTGTCATCCTCGGCGTTGGTCGAGTGGTCGAGTGCTCGTTCCATGGCGCCTCCTTGCGAAAAGGGTTGTCACTGGGGTGACGAACGGGGCCATGTCTAGGTAACAGCGTGGGTGATCCGGCCTCAGTCGGGAAGTGCCGGCAGGTCTATCGACGCGAGGCGTGCCTGGTCGGTCACCGACTCCATCCCGACGATCCGACCATCGACCACGGTGCACGCCATCACCGCGAACGGCTTGCCGTCCAGGCTCCACGCCGCGATCCCGGGCTCTCCGTTCACGAGCACGCGGCGCACGGTGCCCTTTGCGTGGACCGCCTGCCGGATCTTTCCGACCACTTCGGTCACCCCCAGTCTGACGACCACGCCCCGCGGCGTATGGATGCGCCATGTCATGTCCGGGTCGAGCACCCGCAGCAGCCCGTCGAAGTCACCTGCCCGCGCAGCGGCGAGAAAGGCATCGACGACTTCCCGCTGCTGCTGTCGTGCACTGGCCGGCTGGCGCCCGTTCTGCACCTTGCGGCGGGCCCGGCTGGCAAGCATCTTCGATGCGTCCGCGGACTTGCCGAGGATCTGACCGATCTCCTCGAACGGCACCGCGAACATGTCGTGCAGCACGAACGCCAGCCGCTCGGCCGGGCGGAGGGTATCGAGCACCACGAGCAGTGCCAGCCCGACCGACTCGGCGAGCAGCGCGTCCACCTCGGGTGCCGCACCGTCGTCCTCGGTCACCACGATCTCGGGCATCTGGTCGTCATACGACGTCTCGGGGCGGGCCTTGCGCGAGCGCAGCACGTCGATGCACACGCGGGCCACCACAGTGGTCAGCCAGCCAGCGAGGTTGTCGATCGCAGCCTCGTCTTGGCGCGCCAGCCTCAGCCACGCCTCCTGCACCGCGTCCTCGGCGTCTGCCCGCGAACCGAGCATCCGGTAGGCCACCGCCACGAGGCGCCCGCGCTGCTCCTCGAAAACACCCGCCAGGGCTTCATCCGGACCCGATGCGGTCATGTCGTTACCTTCCTCGCCTGCGTTCCGTCATGGGTATGACGGGCCCAGAAGGGCGGAGGTAACCGACGCCTACCGTCGGCCGGGAACGGTGAGCCGCATCAAAATCACGCGAGCTCAGAAGTCGCCGGCGTGGCGCCGCAGCGACTCGATGGCGGCGGCCAGCGTTCGCGAATCGGATTCCGACATCCCGATGTCGGCGAACACCTCGTTGTTGAGCGTCACCGTCGCGTCCTCGACCGTCGAGCGACCCAGATCGGTCAACCGGACCAGCGTGGTGCGGCCGTCGGTCAGGTGCGGAATGCGCTCGACCAGACCGTCGCTCTCGAGCCGCCGGATGGCGTGCGTGACGCTGGTGACGTGGACCTGCAGGCGGTCGGAGGCCTTCGTGATCGGCAGCGCGCCGCCGCTGGAGAACGCCAGCAGCCGCAACAGTTCGTACCGGGAGAAGCTCAGGTCGTAAGGCCGCAGCGCCGACTCGACGCGGGCCAGCAGGATCTGGTGCGCCCGCATCACCGACGTCACCGCCACCATGCCCTCGGCGACGTCACCCCACCCGGAGCGTTCCCAGTTGTCGCGGGCCAACGCGATCGGATCGCGCTTGGCGGGCTCAGAGGACACGGCCCCTTCATACCGCACCAGACGTCGGGGTCGAGGGAACTCGGCGCAGGTGGCCCGAATCAGGCCAGTGCCACCGCGGACAACACCGCTCGCGACGACTGGCGGTTGCCCACGCTGATGCGCACGCCGCCATCGTCGTAGCCACGCACCCGCAGCCCCCTGCCCGAGAACACCTCCTGCCACGGGCGGTCACATGCGGGCAGGTAGACGAAGTTGGCGTGACTGTCGGTGGTGTACACCCCCTTCGAGGCAAGCCGGGACCGAAGGTAGCGGCCCTCCGCGACGATCACCCGGATGCGTTGCTGCAGTTCGGCTTCCGCGTCGTAGGAGGCGGCGACGGCGACCAGGCCGGTGGTACCCATGCCGAACGGCAGTTGCATGGTCCACAACCGTCGCGCCAGATCGGGCGCGCAGAACCCGTACCCGATGCGCAGTGCAGCCAGCCCGTAGGCCTTCGAGAACGTGCGCAGCACAACGACATTGGGGAATCGCGCGACCAAGGCCGGCGCGTCGATCCTCTGCTCGGGCGCGAGGAACTCCACATAGGCCTCGTCGAGGAGCACCACCGTGTCCGACGGCACGCGGCGGAGGAACCGCTCGACGTCGGCCGCGGGTTCGATGGTGCCGGTCGGATTGTGCGGGCGGCACAACACCACCACGCGAGCCCCGGCGGCCGCGTCGGCCATCGCGTCGAGATCGTGGTGGCCGTGCCGGTCCAGGGCCACCGTCACCGAGTTCAACCGCGCCATCTGCGCGAAGATCGGGTAACCGTCGAACGTGGGGGACGTGATCACCATCGTGTCGCCGGGATTGGTCACCGCGTGCAGCACCTGCATGACCACTCCCGTGGCGCCGGCGCCGATCACCACCTGGTCATCGCGCACCCCCACCCGGGCGGCGATCAGCGACCGCATCCGCTCCGGTAGGAACTCCGGGTAGCGGTTGGCGGCGTCGATCGAGGCGACCAGCGCCGAGCGCACCGATGGCAGCGGCGGGAATGGGTTCTCGTTGAGCGACAACGCGAATGGGTTCACGGCCTCGGGTAGCGCATCCACGGCATCGGTCAAGGCGTAGTGCATGGTCATCCGGTGCGTCCTCCCCACTGGACTGCGGCGGCGCCGGCGAAGTCACCGGCGTGCGCGAACGCCGCCATCATGATCACGTCGCCCTTCTTCACCTGACCGTCGGAGATCGCGCGTTCGAGGTTGATCGGGATACCCGCGGCGAAGAGGTTGCCGCACTCATCGAAGGTGTCGAGGTGCCTCTCCTTCGGAAGCTCCAGCGCCTCGCGCCAGTTGCGCAGGAAGGCGCGGTTGGGTTGATTGGTGACCAGAAGGTCGAGATCCTTGGGCTGCATGCCGATTCGGTCGCACACCGCGTATGACACCTCGGGTACCTGTCGGTTGCCCCGGGCCAGCACCTTGGTGATCTTGCTTTCGGTGAACCCGATACAGGCCTCGCCGGGACCTGCCTGCCACCATTTGCGTGGCGGGTCTATGGCGAGTGTCATGTCGCCGGCGTACTCGCCGTAGGTGCGGCATTCGATGTCGAGGATCGGCGATTCGTCGGACAGCGTCACCAGGCCGACCGCGGCACCATCGCCGGGTACCGCTGCCTGCGGCTTGCGGCGTACCCCTGGCTGATCGAAGGCCTGGCCTGCGGCGTTCTGCGCGATGGCGATCAGCGCAGTGCGCCCCTCACCCGACTCCAACAGGTTGCGCGCCAGTTTCAGACCCAGAACGAACGCCGCGCAACCGCCGTTGTGCAGATCGACCACCCAATTCGGTTTCATGCCAAGGCGATGCGCCATCCCGCCGCCGCCGCCGTAGAACGGCATGTCCGGCGCCTGGGTGTGGGTGATGAGCACGTCGACATTCGCGATGGCGTCCTGGCCGTGGCGTTCCACCAGACCCGCAGCGGCCCGCTCCACCATGTCGATCGCCGTTTCGTCCTCGGCCACGTGGTGACGGAATTTGGGTGCGCGGAACATCAGGTTGTCGCGCAGCTCGTCCGAATCGGCGAACTGAGCGTAGTAGTCGGCGCCGATCGGGTCCCCCGGCAGATACGTCGACAGGTCCATCAAGCTGACGGTCATGGCGTTCCTCATCTCATCCATGCCGGTGTCACCGACAGGCCGTTTTGGTGGCGATACTCGGCAATTGCCTTGAGGTTCTTCAGTTCCAGCATGTGACCGGCGCCGAACATGTCCCAGAAGTCGCCGACCCATACCGGGCGCTCCTTGGGCGCGGCGTCCGGGTACGGGTTGTGGTCGTAGAACGGGTGATGGCAGTTGGTCCACAGCACCACCGACCCGGGCTTGTCCAACACCACCTGCGCATCGATGATCCGCATCAGGTAGACCATCCAGAGGTGCTTGCCCTGGTCCCAGGCGCAGTGGTAGTCGACGGTGAGCGCCTCACTGTTGGCGACCGTCCTGGTGTAGATCTCGGTCTCCGAGCCGAGGCGGTCGTAGGCCTGCCACAACCCGTCTTCATCCGTCGGCGTGAAGCCCCGCAGGCTGTAGGTCCACTCCTCGAGACTTCGGGTGTCCGACAGATACTCGAACAGTTCGTCGGGCGGACAGTCGACGTAATCGTTGACGGTGCAGTACTCACCGAAGACTTCGTCGTGCGGATATACCGACCGCATCATCTCCATGATGATCGGCGTGGCCTTCTCCCGTGGCGAGGTCTCGATCCGGATCACCCCGTCGATGGGTTCCGGATTGCCGGTGTGTGCGGTTATGTCGTCAAGCGCTGGCAGCGACATCGGGCATCATCTCCTTTTCGAACGAATATTGTTGGGCGGCATCAAGAAATGGTGCGAACGGCGGCATCTCGTCCGCGGAGCATTCGACGCTCACGACCGATGGCCCGTCGTGATCCAGGGCGGCACGAAGTGCGCCGGGTAGCTGGCCGACGTCGGTGACATCGACGGACGGGAGCCCGGGGAACATCGCGGCGAGGCCGACGCCGAGGCGGCTCGGCGTGAACCGGTTGTAGCTGTACCGGTCGCCGTAGAACAGCTGCTCACGGGTGACGCACATGGCGTGGGCGTTGTTGTTGAACAGCACCACCGTCACCGGCAGGCCGTACTGGATCGCGGTGTGCAGTTCCATGCCGTGCATGAAGAAGGCGCCGTCGCCCGCGACGATGACGGTCCGCCGTCCCCTCGCGAAGGCCATCCCGATACCGGCACCGAAGCTGTAGCCCATGCCACCCATGCCCAGCGCCACGACGAATCGCCCCGCGCGGCGCACCGGAAGGTGGTGAATCGCCGAAGCCCCGGTGTTGCCGGCGTCGACCACGACGTCCACGCCGTCGGGCAGCTCCGCGTCCAGCACGGTCATCGCGTCGCGGTAGCGGATGCCGTCACCGCGATGGACGGGCGGCATCAACTCGGTGTGCGGCATCGGACCGTGAACGCGCAGACCATGCGGCCTGCCGTGGCCGGTCAGCGCCCGAGTCAGCTGCGACAACGATGCGCGCAGATCGTTGGTGTGGACGTGGGTGCATGGCAGATACGGCGGCGCCGACCCGATCGACAGCGTCCGCACCCCCGCCAGTGGATCGTCGAGGCCGGTCCGAGCCGTCACCGACAGCCGGGTGCCCACGACCAGGCACACCGCACTGTTGCGGACTGCGTCGGCAACGCCTGGGTGGCCCATCACCCCGGTCACACCCAGCGACGACGATGCGCCGAGGCCGGGCGATCCGCTGACGTCCTTGGCGTCGGGGACGGTCGCCACCCACGCCCGCAGTGCGGCGCGCAATTCCTCGAGTTCGGCGCGGGCATTGTCGCGGGCAACCTGCTCGCCCGCGATGATCGTGACCGGTCCCTGCGCGCGCTGCAGTGCCTGGGCGATCGCACGCGGATCCCCCGGCCGGGATTTCGGATGGTCGGCGGGCACGACGGTTCCGTTGGCGTCGACGTCACTCTGCTGGACGTTCTTCGGCAGCAACAACACCGCGGGCCCTCCGGTACGGGCGGCCGCGATCGCTTCAGGTAGCGCCGTCACGATGTCGGCCGCGGTGAGCACCCGCCGGCAGTACACCGAGACCGCGGAGAACAGCGCGTGGGCGTCGAGCGAACCGCCCTTGCCGCTGGTGTCCTGAAAACTGCCACGCCCGTCGAGCGCCGTCGGCGGCTGACCAACCAACGCCAGCACGGGAATCCCGCTGGTGAACGACTCCCCCAGCCCCGCAATCAGATTCAGCGATCCGCCACCAGACGTCGCCGCCACCACCCCGAGGCCGGCGGTGGCCCGACTGAATCCGTCGGCCATGGTCGCCGCCGAGAACTCGTGCTTGGCCAGTACTGCGGTGATCCCGTCGCAGTAGTGCGCGGCGTCGTAGAGGTCTTCGATGTTGGCGCCGTCGACGCCGAAGACGTGACTCACACCGCGAGCCGCGAGGCTGTCGACTATGTGGTCGACCACCCGGTGCCTGCTGGCCATTGCTCACCTACTTCCGATCCCTGCATGTGACACGACACGCGTGGCACCACGGTTCACGGCGTGGGCGAACTCACAGTTGACGCTCGAGTAAAACCTTCCCGGTGTCCACCGAAACCAATTGCACGGCAGCGATATCCGTCGCCGCGACGGGCGTGTTCCCGCTCGGCAGCGCAGTTGCGCCGGACATGCCAAGCCACGTCGCGATCTGCGTGTGGCTGCCGTCGCGGCCCACCACCACCATGCCGAGGTTGCTCGGCGGGGCCGCGCTGCCGCTCGACCACTGGCCGTATGTGCAGGCCATGTCGATGCGGGTGCCCCAGGCGAAGCTGTTCAACGCGATGGAGGCGCTGAACGGGGTCGGCACTACCTTGTCCATCGGCAGTTGCTGCGCCGTCGTCTGATCCGTGCCGTTCTGCAGGCCCACGATGCCGGGTCGCACGGCGATCACCAGTCCGACGGCCACCAGTGCGGCGGCCAGCCCGACGGCGGCCGACGTCAGTACCCGCGACCGCCGACGACGCCACCGCACCTTGTCGAGCACGGATTCCAACACCTCGGGTCGGAGCGGCGGAAGGGGCTGCTCCGCTTCCAGCCCGCGGACGTCATCCGCGTCGAGCATCGCCAGCAGTGCCGGCATGCCGCTGAGCTCTGCAACCGCCGCGCGGCACCGGTCGCACGTCTCGAGGTGCGCCTCGAACTCGCGGCGTTCGGCGCTCGACAGCGAACCAAGCACGTACGCCGCGTCCCACGTCCCGTACCGGTGGCCGTCCACCGCTTCCAAGCCTCGGAAATCATCAGACTGTGTCACCGTGTCACCCCCAATTCCTGCAAGTTGAGCCGAAGGGCGCGCACTGCGTAGTGCAGTCGCGACTTCACTGTGCCCTCGGCGATCTGTAGATCGGCGGCAGTCTGCGCCACGCTCCAGCCCTGGTAGTACGCACGGAGGATCACCGCACGGTGATCCTCCGACAGTTGACTCATCGCCGTGCCGAGCAGTAATCGGTCCAGCGCGCTGTCCACCTCGTCGGGGCCTGCATGGTCTGCCACCGCTTCCACGTCGTCGGTCTGAGTTTCGTTGCGGAACCGCGCGCTGCGGCGTTCGTCGATGATGAGGTTGCGCGCGACGGTGAACAGCCACGCTCGCGCCGACCGCTCGGGGTCGTAGGTGACTTCCGGATGCCGCCAGGCACGCAGCAGCGTTTCCTGCACCACGTCCTCGGCGCGGGCGGCGTCACCCGTCAACCGCAGGACGTAACGCCACAGCGCACCGGCGTGCTCGTCGTAGAGAACCCGCATCATCGCGGCCTCCGGATCACTCATCCCCACCTCCGACAGTTAACACGCTATGGACGGGCGCAAAGTTCAGTCAAACCACCACACGCGGCCACGCGCGTCTCCCACTAGTGTCCCGTCGACGCACCGTCGGCGCACGTGCGGTGCCGTCGAACGGTCGCATGCACTGGATGAGAGCTGACATCACCGGCGAAATCAACCGTCGCGATGCACAACGTGCCTGCGGCAGCGCGAGCTACCGCCTCGTAACCAAGACCTCAGAGCGTGAGGATCCGTGGCCCGTCGTCGGTCGCGGCCACCGTGTGCTCCCAGTGCGCCGCCCTCGATCCGTCGGCGGTGACGACCGTCCATTCGTCGTCCAGCACGTTCGTCTTGGTGGTGCCGAGCGTCAGCATCGGCTCGATGGCCAGCACGGAACCCGGCGCCAGGTAGGGCCCACGGCCGGGTGCGCCCTCGTTGGGCAGAAACGGATCCATGTGCATGTGACGGCCGATGCCGTGCCCGCCGTAACCTGCGACGATCCCGAACGCGCGGTCGTAGCGCTGCTCAGCGGCGCGGGTCTCGGTCTCGACGGCGTGCGAGACATCGGTCAGCCGGTTGCCGGGCACCATGGCGGCGATGCCGGCCTCCATCGACTCCCGGGTGGCCGCCGACAGCGCCTCGTCGACCGGGATCAGCGCACCGACGCCGAACGTCACCGCCGAGTCGCCGTGCCAGCCGTCGAGGATCGCGCCGCAGTCGATGGACACCAGGTCGCCGCCGGCCAGGACGTCCGCAGCCGAGGGGATGCCGTGCACCACCCGATCGTTCACCGACGAGCAGATGCTCGCGGGGTAGCCGTGGTAACCGAGGAAGGACGGAATGCCGCCACCGTCGCGGATGACGGATTCGGCGATGGCGTCGAGGTCGAGTGTGGAGACACCCGGTGCGGTGGCCTGATGGACGGCGCGCAGCGCGACCGCGACCAGGGCGCCCGCGGCAGCCATGGCATCGAGTTCGTCGCCGCTGCGTTGGGCAACGACCTTGCGGCCGCGCAGGCCAGGCAGGCCGATCATCGACTACTTACCGAGGGCGCGCAGCGCGCGGGCGAACACCTCGTCCAGCGAACCGACGGCGTCGACGGTCTTGAGCTCGGCTTGGTAGTGGTCCAGAAGCGGTGCCGTTTCGTCGCGGTAGACCTTCATGCGGTTGAGGATGACTTCCTCGGTGTCGTCGGCGCGGCCCCGGCTCTTCAGGCGGCTGAGCAGCTCGTCCTCGGAGACACGGAACTCCACCACCGCGTCCAGCTTGGTGTTGCGCGCAGCGAGCATGTCGCCCAGCGCCTTGGCCTGCTCGACCGAGCGGGGGAACCCGTCGAGGATGAAGCCGTCGGCGGCGTCGGCAGCGTTGAGGCGGTCATCGACCAGCGCGTTGGTCAACGTGGCCGGCACCAGATCGCCGGCGTCGAGGTACTTCTTGGCCTGTAGGCCCAGCTCGGTCTCGTTGCTGATGTTGTCGCGGAACAGGTCCCCGGTGGAGATGTGCGGGATCCCGAGCTTCTCGGCGAGCTTCTGCGCCTGCGTACCCTTGCCCGCCCCTGGCGGCCCCAGCAAAACGATTCTCACTTGAGGAACCCTTCGTAGTTGCGCTGCATCAGCTGGCTCTCGATTTGTTTCACGGTGTCCAGGCCCACGCCGACCATGATCAAGACCGCGGTGCCGCCGAACGGTAGGTTCTGTACCGCGCCGGTGTTGCCGATCTCGAGGAACAGGTTCGGCAGCACGGCGATCACGCCGAGGTAGATCGAACCGGGAAGCGTGATGCGGCTCAGCACGTACCGCAGGTAGTCGGCGGTGGGCTTACCCGGTCGGATGCCGGGGATGAAGCCACCGAATTTGCGCATCTCGTCGGCCCGCTCGTCGGGGTTGAACGTGATCGACACGTAGAAGTACGTGAAGAAGACGATCAAGCCGAAGTAGACCGCGATGTAGGCCGGGCTGGCCGGGTTGGTGAGGTAGTCCGCGACGAACTTCTCCCACCAGCCGGTGCCCGGATTGGAGCTGCCGCTCTGGATCAGCTGCGTGATCAGGTGCGGGATGTAGATCAGCGACGAAGCGAAGATGACCGGGATGACGCCCGCCTGGTTCACCTTCAGCGGCAGGTAGGTCGACGTGCCGCCATACATCCGCCGTCCGACCATGCGCTTGGCGTACTGCACGGGGATGCGGCGTTGGCCCTGCTCGACGAACACGACGCCGACGATGATGATCAGGGCCGCGACGCAGACCGCGGTGAAGACCACACCGCCGCGGCCGTCGAGGATGGTCTTGCCCTCGGACGGGATGCGGGCGGCGATGCCGGCGAAGATCATCAGCGACATGCCGTTGCCGATGCCGCGTTCGGTGACCAGCTCGCCCATCCACATCACCAGTCCGGCGCCTGCGGTAAGCACCAGCACGATGACGACCAGGGTGAAGATGCCCGAGTCCTGGATGATCTCCAGCGAGCACCCCTGCAGCAGTCCGCCGTTGGCGGCCAACGCCACGATCGACGTGCCCTGCAGCAGCGCCAGCGCGATCGCCAGGTAGCGGGTGTACTGCGTCATCTTGGCCTGGCCGGACTGGCCTTCCTTGCGCAGCTGTTCGAAGCGCGGGATCACCACCGTGAGCAGCTGAACGATGATGCTCGCGGTGATGTAG
>Ga0193743_1003696_pt1 | contig 10138 bp, 8 predicted proteins | sample L2c2metaG_FD_143038 | JGI IMG/M metagenome (GOLD analysis project Ga0193743, IMG submission 143038) | Soil microbial communities from a riparian zone of the East river system, Colorado, United States - L2c2 | ecosystem: Environmental > Terrestrial > Soil > Riparian zone | place: USA: East River...
AGCGGTTCGCCGGTGGCGACGTACTGGGCGATCTCCGTCTCCTTCAGGACGTTGAAGGTGACCTGGGTGATCTCCACGTCGCTGATGGTTTTCGACCGGCTGGCGGCGGCTATGCCGGTGAGGACGGCGTGGGTGCGGCCTGAGAGGAGCTGCAACATGCGGCGGGCATCCTCCGGGCTGGTGGGCTTGCCCAGGATGTGGCCATCGCTGACGACACAGGTATCGGCACCGAGGACGATGAGCGGATCGGCGGGCTTGTCTGCCGATTGATGGAGTGTCCAGACCGCCTGGGCCTTCTCTTCGGCAAGACGCTGGACGTAGGCAGCGGCAATCTCGTGCGGCAGGCGGTCTTCGTTGATGTCGGCGGACTCGACCGTGAAGGTCAAGTCTGCCTGCGCGAGCAGTTCACGGCGACGAGGCGAGGATGAGGCGAGGATGAGCATGACAGTTCGTGGTACGGGACTACGCTTTGGTCTTTTCGACGGTAATGTGAGCCTGCATGGTGTGGGTCTTGCCGGGCGCGAGTGTGATGGCGTTCGCGGCGGCGTTGACGGTTTCGACGCAGACCATCTCGTGCCACTCGTCGGGGCCCATGTCGGGCAACTCCTTCCATGGATTGAAGACGACTGTGGTGTTGGAGTCTGTCTTGGCCACGGTGATGTTACGTCGGCCGGCTATGTCGTGGATCACGCAGGTGGCTGCGGTATTGCAGTAGACGCGGTCCGTGAAGCCGGTAAAGGTGAGGGGGGCTCGGGCCGCGGGCTTTTCGCGCATGTTGTCGGTCTTGTCGATGAAGGACGTTGGCTCAAGCCCGGTGACAGTGACCTCGTGTACGTCGACGACGGCGAAGTAGGTATGGAAGGCCTCCTCGAAGACCAGCGGGGCCTCTGCGTCGTTGGCAACGGCGAGCTGCATGGTGAGGGTGCGGCCGATGGTGAGCTGGAAGGCGAGGCGGAAGTGGTCGAAGCCCATGTCGCGGCTCATCTGCGTGGGAGCAAGCGTGAAGGTGAGATGGAGGTCATCGCCCGAAAGCGCGGCGAAGGCCAGCGTCCAATCCTGCAGTCGAGCGAAGCCGTGTGAGGGTCCGGGTTGACCGTTATAGCGGTCGGTCTTTCGGTCTATCGCAAACCAGGGGAAGGCGATTGGCACACCCCCACGGATGGGTTTGCCGGGTTCGAAGTCGCTCTTGCGGCTCATGAAGATGACTGGCTGCTGGCCGGTCGGCTGCCACGCGGCAAGGTGCGCGCCTTGCAGATAGATAGTTGCCTTTGCCGCTGATGTGGTGACGTTGGCACGGGTGAGACCGTTGTGCTCGTCGAAGGAGAGGATGCCTGGGATGGCGAAGTGATCGGTGAGTTGAGTGAGATCCATATCAGATGCAAGTGTAGAACGTCGACGGCGATTGGCGCAGAATAGATTAAGCTTGACCGATGCGCGACGAGGAGATGGTCTCTGCGAGTGAGCTGGGGGAGTATGTCTACTGCAGACGCGCGTGGTGGCTCCGCCGGATCATAGGCGTGGCTCCTGATGTGACTGCTCGTAGCGCAATGGATGCCGGTTCCTTGTGGCACGAAGAGCAATGGATAGATCTGAAGCAGCAGCGACGTGAATCGCCAATTCGTCTTTGGACTGGATGGATTGCGCTAGCACTGGCAGCAGGGTTACTGATGCTGTGGTGGTGGAGGCGATAGATGCTGCTAGTGATTGCAGTGGCTCTGCTGCTTTTGGCGTTGGGGTTACTGCTGATAAGACGTCCGATTCATACACAGATGCCTGAGGGCGAGATCATTTATGAAGATATCTCGGAGAAGCGCTACGCCTCGAAGGTGATGACTTCGGAACGGTATGGTCTGCGCGGAAAGCCAGACTATTTGATCATGACCGACGACGGTGTCGTGCCGGTCGAGTTGAAGAGCACGACATATCCTCCGTTGCGGGGTGGAGTCCATAAGAGTCATATGGTACAGATTCTGGCCTACTGCGCGATTGTGGGCGAATCGCTGGGAGAACGGATTCCCTACGGCTTGGTCATCTACCGGGATGAGGTTCCGCGACGGGTGTTTCCTACTCCGGAGAAGATGGCCTGGATGGAGGAGATGGCAGAGGCGGTACGTGCGGGACGACAGAGTGAAGAGGTTCATCGCGATCATGGGCACGTTAAACGGTGCCTCAACTGCGGCGTGAGAGAAGGCTGCACCGAAGCGTTGAACGTCGGCGAAGGATGGCAACGCCGCCGCAAGGGCAGGCGAAGTGGCAGTAGGTCGTATCGACGTCTATAAGGAAGCTACTGATTGACAAGCTGCCAATCGTGTAAAGACAGTAGCGCTACGAGCAAAACGCAAGTCCTTCGACTCCGCCTCTCGCGGTAGAACCGCGAGAGGCTTCACTCAGGATGACACTGTTTATTCTTATTTTTTATTCTTGTTATTTTTGTTCTTATTTACTTTTTTACTTCTTACTTCACTAGATCTGAGAGTAAGTCGTCGGGCTCAGGATCAGGTTTGAGACATTGCTCACGATCGACTCGAAGTTATATCTCGGCGAGCCCGATAGCTTCTTCCAGCCAGGGTCGTTGCGGAAGTGATCCCAACCAGCGTTCAGCTCTGCCATGTCGGCGAAGGTGAGCATATAGGTGAGACTAGGCATGCGGGGACCGATGAGCGTGTCGCCGTAGAAGACCTGTCCACAACCGGCGCGCTGGAAGAAATCGAACTCTCCGTGGTGGAACATCTCGACCTTGCGGATGTGGTCCTGGCTGCTGGGGCTCTCGTAGGTACGGAGCTGGAAGATGCGCTTGCCTTGCTTCGCCGCGGCTGCGGGTACAGTCAGCTTCGGCCAGCCTTCGAAGGCAATGAGCAGCGAGCTCTCGGCCCGCTGGAAGGCAGGCGCGGTAGCGGGCGCATTCCAGAAGGGCTCGGCGGCCTTCATGAAGACTTCATCCTTCGTGAGCCGCAGCTCGGCTGTGGCGAGAGCTTCGAGGTTGGCGCTGGGGAGCAGCAGGTACAGCGTAGGTGTCTCGGGACCGAAGTCAAGGTGGAATGCACCAACTGGCGCGATGCCGAGCCGGTTGAGCGCAGGGATGAGGGCGTTGGCCACGTAGCCCTCGGTGAGCTTGGTCTGCGGGCCCGACTGCAAGTGATACTTGCGAATCTCGTAGTACTCGCGGGGCTTGCCAGCAGACGTATGGGCTTGAGACTGGGCCGAAGCCTGGTTGGTGAGAGCAAGAGCCGATGCAGCAAGGGACGTGGTCAAAAAGTCACGTCGTTCCATGAAACCTCCAGGTAGATAGGCATACAGCCGAACACAAGATAAGAGTTCATCTGGAAGAATACAGATATTGTGAGGGCGGGTCGAAGAGAGTATCGAATCGGCCACCATATCCAGCCTTTATGCTTAAGGCATCATGCGTCGTCTCCTGCTCGGCTTGCTGCTTCTCTTTGCAGTTCTGTTCACCACGGTTCGCACTGCCTCCGCCACGGAGATGAAGATCTCGGCCGAGGCTCTGGAGCGCACGCTGCGGACCCAGCTCTTCAATGGACCCGAGGGTCGCTACTATATGCGAGGCGACGCCAGCTCGAGCTGCTATGTCTACGTCGACTCTCCGCACGTCTCCTTCGTACAGGATCGCATCGTGGTCCACGTCCACACGAAAGCCAAGCTCGGGACCGGCGTACATGGTGCCTGCATCGGCGTCTCGCTCACCCGAGATGCCGATGTCTCCCTGATTCCCAATGCGGAGGGCGAGACCATCGGCTTTCGCGACGCCCGCATCGAGCATCTCAGCGAATCCAGAGAGCTGAACTTTCTGCTCGTCCCATTTCTGAGCCGCAAGCTGCCGCAGCAGATGAAGGTGAATGCGGCAGACCTGATGCGGCAACTACTCAGTCGCTCCGCCGAGACCACTGGCTACACGCTCTCGCTGACCGCGCTCAAGATTCATTCCATGATCGTTCAGGGCGTACTGCTGGTCGTCGACGTCGATGCGGGAGTGAACGTCGATTGAGACTGGTAAGTCCTTCTGCTTCGAGCTGAGTCCTGCAAGCGTCTTTGCATCCTCGCCCGGCACCATCGTCTGGACCGTATCCTTGGGCATCTCAAAGCGGCCGTTGATGAGGTACGTCACCACCATCACCGCCGTCAGCTCCGGGCGCAGGACCGCCAGCGGAACAACGTACTTCTTAGACTTCACCAGCGCCTCAACGACTCCATCGACGGAGTGGCTCCGCGGAATGCTTCCCGGTACCTGCGGAATCATGAATGTCGAAAACGCGAGGTCCGGATGACGTTTCGCGAACTTCGTCATGGACCGGGCCACCTGCTTGGGCGTCGTCATCCCCAGGTCGACTAAAAAGTTCCGGCGCACCGCGTGCGGATAGTACATGTTCAACACATTGCGCGAGAAGTCGGCGCAGTTGTGGAAGAACAGATTGAAGTGGCTCACATTGCGGGTGTCGTTGAACTTCGCGATGAAGCGCTCATCTTCCTGCTGCGTCGTCTCAATCTGGAGACCGTAGATCTTTCGGTCGTAGGACGAGCCGACGAGCTGCGTCCAATCGCCATTAGGGATCTCGCCTGCTTTCTTTCCCTCGATCACATCCGGTGCAAAGTGCAGCAGATACTTGCGACGATAGGCATCGCGTAAATGCGTTCGGAGCGCTGGGTCGGCTGAAGCGGGTACATCCTCGACACGCTCTACCGCATAGAGATAGGGCAGCAGCGGAATCGCGAGCCAGTCGTAGCCATTGATGTTGTGGTATCGGCTGATGACGACGCCAGCCTCGTCCGGCTGACAGGATCGCAGTCGCGTGGGTGAGGCGGCACAAATATGGTTCAGATACACCGCCGCATGTCCGGTCGGATTGATGCTGCCGAATCCGCCATAGGGCTCTTCCATCAAAAAAGCCACATCGGCCCTGGCGCGCACCGCATTACACACGAGCAGCAACAAAACCACCAGGAGGGCACGCAGTCTTGCCCCAGGGCTGAATGCCAGACCTGGCCGGTGTTTATGTTTTCTCGGCATGACCATTTAGACGCAATTACGCGGCCGCAGTTTGCCTGGTTCCATAGAGCACAGCCTGTTTTAGAACGACAACCGCGCTCCGAACTGGAACTGGCGCGGATCGGAGGCGGCAGTCTGCTGACCGGCATTGGTGTAGAGAAGGTTCACGTCAAGCGTGTTGTTCTTGTTGATCAGGTTGAAGACGTCAGCGGTAACCTGGAGCGTCACCTCGCGCGGGAGGCTGAAGGCTTTGGCGATGCGGAGGTCCGTGAAGACCGTGTAGGGTTTGATGCCGGTGTTGCGCCCGAGCGTGCCACTGAAGTATCCGCTGCCAGTGCCGGCTGTGGCGGGAGCGTCGATGTAGCAGGGCAGGTTGAACGCCCCGGTGGGGGAGTACTTCGAGGCGACAGGAGAGGTTCCGCAGCTGGTCGGGCCGCTGTTGAGCGCGACGGCGTTGGGCCGGTCGGTCAGCGGGTCGAAGTCGAAGTTGGTATCGGTGCCGGTGAGGACGTTGAAGGGGCGACCGGAGGAGATCTCAAAGATGGGTGCGATGGTGATGCCGGAGAAGACAGCGGGAACGAAGCCGGTGCCGCCGAGGCGTCCGGAGTTGTAGACGCCGCTCAGGACGAAGCGATGGCGCTGGTCGAAGGTGGAGGTGCTGCGTTCGGCGTTGGGGTTGAAGTTGTTCTGCGGAGCATCGGAGGTGGAGACGACGTCGGTGGAGTCGTCGATGGCGTGGGACCACGTGTAGCTGACGAGGAACTCGTAGTTCGAGGAGAGGCGCTTCTTCAGATTCACGCTGAGCCCGTTGTAGTTGGAGGTGCCGCTGGTGAGGTTGGGCGACATGTCGCCGAAGGGAACCGGCAACCCCATGCCGAGGCCATCGATGGCCGCAACCTGGCTGGCGAGGGCGACGCATTGGCCCGCTCCCTGGCTGACGAGGAACTGGGCGAGCGAGGTGTTCAGTCCGGATCGGCGGAAGAAGTTGAGCAGCGGCGGGGCGACATAGGGGCCACTGGGCCCAAGGCCACAGGGGATGGTTCCGCTGGCGGTGGCTACGGTCAGGGGGTTTGACGTTGGCCCGGCGACGGCAGACTGCGGCGTTCCGGGTAGAACGGAGGCGCTGCCGGCCCTGACCGCGGCGACGGCGTTGCGCCAGTTGCCGACAAGCAGCGCGGGATTGACCGGATTCACGTTGATGGGGCGGTTGAGATGGCGGCCGCCGGTGGAGTTGTACGCTATGTTCAGCGAGAGGTTGTGACCCAGATCCTGCTCGATACCAAAGGAGATCTGCTGGACGTAAGGAGTGACGTAGTGGAGGTCGGCGGGAAGCCCCGACGGCAGAATCGCCAGGGGGAATCCAGCAGCGAGGTAAGCCTGGTTCACGAAGATCGAGTTGGGATTGTTGGGGTCGAAGCGCTGTTCGCCCGCGAGGTAGTTGAGACTGGGGAGAGGCAGACAGTTGGGGTTCGAGAGCGAGCCCTGAAAGGCATTGGTGGCATTCAGGTTCAGCGGGCTCACGCTGCTGGCAGCGGTACAGGGCGAGCCACCTGCGAGGATGACGAGCGGCACCCTGGTGGAGTTGAAAACCATGGATTGCGATTCGAGATTGCCAGGCGCACGGTCATAGAAGAGGCCGTAGTTGGCGCGGATGACGGTCTTGCCATCGCCGCGCGGATCGTAGGAGAGACCGATGCGCGGCGCGAAGTTGGTCGGCCGCAATCGGATGCCCTCACGAACCCCATAGGCGCGCTCAGCCGCCTGCGTGTTGGCGTTGAGCGCGCCCTGAGTCGGGAAGGCCTCGATGTCATAGCGGATACCGGCGTTGAGCGTGACCTTGCTGGTCATGCGCCAACTATCCTGCAGGAAGGCGCCTAAAGTTTTGAGGGTGTACTTGAATGTCGTGATGCCGATGCCTTGGGCGAACGACTGTGGAATGCCCAGCCCGTAGGCCTGAATCGGCGAGAAGCCAGGAAGCCCAGCCAGCGCAGGGGAGATACTGCTGGCCCCAAGCGCCGCGAAGGTATAGACACCGCCGCTATAGAGTTGGCCCTGCTTCAGGTTGATCGGAATATAGCGCAGATCGACACCAGCCTTGAAGGTGTGGCTGCCGTGTGTGACAGTGAAGTTGTTCTGTAGCTGCGACTGATCTTCGATGCGATCGACGACGGAGAAGGGCGTCTTGCCGAAGTAGGCAAAGCCCGGAATGTTGACAGCTACGCCGCTGCCGCCGGGAGAGCTAGAGTTGGAGAAACGAATGGGGTGCCGGGCGAACTGGATGCGCAACTCGTTGACTTTGTTACTCCCCATCAGCAGCGTGTGCTGGCCAACGATGGAGTAGTCGTGGAAGCTCTGCGTCGCGGTGCGCGAAAAGGAGTTTTCGCCGAGGTTCTGATTCGCCGCACTCTCCTGAATGCCGCTTACGAAGCTGGGGCTGACGCTAGCGCGGATGAAGATTTGCTGGTTGTTTGTCAGCTTATGGTCCAGACGCAGTGAGTAAACCTCCGTCTTCTCCGAGATGGGGAAGTTGCCGATCAGTTGGTTGAGCGGCGTAAATGAGGTCGGCGTAGCCTGACCCGAGGTAACAAATCTGTTAGCGCCGATGGTGGGCTGCAAGAAGCCAGGGTTCCTCCCCGTGAGAGCAAGCGAAGAACTGGAGCCGACCAGCGCTACATACTGCTGGATGCCGGGTGTAGCCGCGGGAGCGGCAGTGAGAAACATTCTCTGCTCTGCTGTCCCTTGGACCGTGAGGGCTCCGGCGGGAGCTCCATAAAACTTGCTGACGTCGATGCTCGTGAGGCCAAAGTTATTGGTGCCGATGGCGGAGAAGCCCGTCTCCTGACGGCGCGTGATCTCGGTCGAGAAGAAGTAGAACGTCTTGTCCCGAATAATCGCTCCACCAATCGTGAAGCCTGCCTGCACGCGCGTATACGCAGGCTGGTAGACGGTCGAGAACGGATTGGTCGCCTGAATGTAGCGATTGCGCAGGAAGCCGAAGGCGGTCGCGTGAGTAGCATTTGTGCCTGATTTGGTTACGATATTCACGACGCCGCCTGCTGCCCTCCCATACTCTGCAGCAAAGCCGTTCGTGATGATCTGGAACTCCTGCACTGCATCCTGTGAGACCGTTGCGCGCGTTCCTCCGGAGACGTAATCACCTGCGTCAGAGCCGTCCACATTGATGGAGTTCGACCGGGCACGGACACCGCCAAAGTTCAGTCCGGAGGTAGGGATGGCTCCAATCGGCGGCGCGGCATCACGCGCGATCTGCGAGTTAGTCAGGGTGAAGTTGATGTAATTGCGGCCATTGATGGGGAGGTTATTGATGCGCATCTGGTTAACTGTCGTGGACTGTGAGCTGCGCTGCGTCTCGATGATGTCAGCGCCGGAGATGACACTGACGGTCTCGCTGCCGCTGATAGAGAGCGTAAGTTGCAACGCTGCCTGTTCGCCAACGGTAAGGATGACGTTGCTCGCAGTCAGCTTGGCGAATCCCGGAGCGGTTGCCGTAATGGTGTAGACGCCGGGCGGAAGCAGCAGGATCTGGTAGTTGCCCTGGCCATCGCTGGTCGTTGTGCGGGAGATCCCCTTTGAGGGGTCCGCAGCCGTAACGGTCGCATTGGGCACAAGTGCCCCGGTCGGATCGTGCACAGTGCCGTTGAGTTGCGCGGTGGAGATGTTCTGGCCCAGCAAAGAAGTGGGGAGGGCACACATCAAAAAGCAGACGACAGCGATACAAACAGGGCGGAGAAGCCACTCTTTGCGAATGGACATGGGAAGTGCTCCCTTGCCGACGAACGCCTGATGGTTGGCAGCGGCACCGGCGACAATCTTAGCGACGCGATGTTCTACATGAATGAGTATTCATTTAGCAAGAGGGAAGGCTACCAAGTAGCCTTTAAATGAAAAAATCTAGCTTGGATAGCTATCGGTTGGTGTTTTAGTACGGTTGCGGATCGCGAGGTTGCCGCCTCCGGTGGGGCACTGTTCCTGCAGTGGGCAGACGGCGCACTTTGGATCGGCGAAGGTGCACAGGCGCTGGCCGTGGAGCTTGATGAGCATGTGATGCTCATCCAACATCGGGGCCGACCATGCAGGCGGGGCCATCTCCATCAAACGCGCCTCCGTCTCGCGGACGGTTGCGTTCTTTGCGACGAAGCCCAGGCGCTGGGTCACGCGCAGATGGTGGCTATCGACACAGATGGCACGACGCCGCAGGTTGCTGAAGTTGACGACGGCAGCGCTGGTCTTGGGACCGACGCCGTCGAAGCGCTCGAGCCATGCGCGTATCTTCTCAGTCCGGTAGCCTCTCAAGAAATCGAGCGAGAGGCTGCCGTAGCGCTCCGTAATCTGCTGCAGCGCGGTCTTGAGCTGGACAGCCTTGCGGTCGGCAAAGGTAAGGGCCCGGAGAGCGTCTTCAATCTCCGCAACGGGCGCATCGCGAAGCGCCTCCCACCTTTCGAATCGTGACTGTAGATCTCGCAGAACCTGATGCGTCGTCTCCGTCTTGGTACGCGAGGAGAGCAGGGAGTAGATGAACTGCGTGAGCGGATCCCACACCTCTCGCTCCGGCGGCCTGCCGTAGTGCATAAGCAGATGCTGGTGAAGCTCCTCGAGCCGGACGTCTGGAAAAAGTGGGGCGGCCTGCATTACGTAAATTTTATTTGATTTCACAAAGACCTATGCTGGCTTGATCTTTGACTGCTATCTCACCTAGTTACGGGTAACGCCTAGCTTTGACCCCGCCGATGTCTGAAGCCCCCAGGCCATGCGTGGCGTGTTGTGCGCGAGTCCAACACGACCATCCGGCCCCAACAGAATGATGCCACCGTGACCACCCAGCCGCGCGAACAAGTAGTCGATGGCAGCCTGCGCGGATTCCTGTGGACTGGCTCCAGCAGCAACGCGATCGACGGCCCATTTGCCTAATACAAGCTTCATGATGGGTTCGCCCCAACCGGTAAGCGAGACGGCAGCGGAGAGATTATCCGCGTAGCAGCCACAGCCGATCAGCGAAGAGTCGCCTACACGGCCCGGAGCCTTGTTCAACGTTCCGCCCGTACTGGTGCCAGCAGCGATATTGCCGTGGATATCCAGAGCCACCGCTCCCACCGTATCGTGCGAGGCTAAATTCAA
>Ga0193743_1003697_pt1 | contig 10138 bp, 12 predicted proteins | sample L2c2metaG_FD_143038 | JGI IMG/M metagenome (GOLD analysis project Ga0193743, IMG submission 143038) | Soil microbial communities from a riparian zone of the East river system, Colorado, United States - L2c2 | ecosystem: Environmental > Terrestrial > Soil > Riparian zone | place: USA: East River...
GACCGTCGTGTCGAAGGGCGCGCCGGTCGGCAGCACGACCTGGCTGACCGTCCATCCGGCCACCGGGCCGCTCATGTCGAGAACCAGGACCGAGCCGTTCTGCGGCGCACCGCTGTCCTGCTCGTTGGCGATCGCCGCGTAGTGGCCGTCCGGGGAGACGTGGACCGCGTCGCCGCCGGCGATCGAGATCCCCCGCACCTCCGCGAGGGTGCGGCCGTCGAGCACGCGCAGATACTCATCGCTGGGGCCGCCGCCGGCCGGAACGCTCTGGTCGACGGCGAGCACGTAGCGATCGTCGGCCGTGAAGGCCACCGAGGTCGTGTCGCGACCGTCCTGGCCGAGCAGCCGTGGCCGCGTCGGGTCGGCGATGTCGAGCAGGAACGTCCCGTCGGGGCTCGCGTAGGTGACCAGGCGGCCGTCGGAGGAGAGATCGAGCGACTCCGCGAAGCCCGGAACGTCATACGTCCCCTGGCCGACCGGCACGAAGCGATCGGCGGCGGAAGCGGCAGCGGCAAAGGAGAGGACGAGGACGGCGGCGACGGCACAAAGCGCGGTGCGCAGGACGGTAGACACTGACGGAGCCTCCTGGATAGACACGGGCTTCCATCACACAGGGGCTGGGGTACCAGCATGTTTCCGGTTGGTTACCGACCGGTGGATCGGTTTGAAACCGCCAGGCGCCCACCCGGCTGCGCCCTTCTAGGCCAGCTGCGAGCTAGCCCAGCCCGACAAGCGGTAGACACCAGACCGCTGCTCGAGGGGGAAGCTCTCAGAGATCAAGAGAGCTGGCTGGCCCCGAGTGATAACCCGGTAGAGCCGTTTGAGGACGGCCCGGCCTGTCTGTGAAGCGGGGACAGCGCCAGCCCAGTCCGGCGGCGAATCGAGCCCGAACCAGAGCAGCTCCCTCCAGCTGTCCAGCTTGACTTGCCGCAACGCCTCTCCAATCCCCTGAGGGGCGTCATCGAGCAGCCTCGAGAAGGCTGGAGGTAGCCGCTCATGGACGATGTGCGACTCGGCCCAAATTGTTGATCGCGTAAATGCACATGTACTGATCGTTACTCGTCTTTTCGTTAACTCCTCCCCTTCTGGGAGCTGAAGGTAATTCGCGACGCCCGCTGCTGCCAGCACTTTCGACTGGTCGACAACTTCCACAGTAACGCGAGACAGCGAGTGCGCTTCGAGGGCACCCGTGACCGTGCCGTCAGCGAAGAGAAGGGTGCATAGAAATGAGTCCATCGCGGAGACCTCCACATCCCTGATGTGGGGCGGCCGCGAGTCCTGCATGACGAAATGACGCGCTGGAAGATCGCGTGTCCCGCCTTCCCATTGCGGGGCCATGTCCCACGCATCTACCCGCAGAACGGTCATCCAATCGACCACTCCGCCCGGCCGGGCCTGACGGGACCCGCGGCCGCGTTTTTCCCGGGGCGGTGGCGGGTAGCCGAACGCCGAGAGGAAGGAGGAATCGCAACGCACATCGGGATGATCGGATCGGGCCACATCGGCAGCACCCTGGCCAGGCAGTTCGTCGAACACGGGCACGAGGTGGCGGTGAGCAACTCGCGAGGCCCGGAGACGCTCCAGGTGCTCGTTTCCGAACTGGGCGACAGGGCGCGGGCGCTGAGCGCGGATGAAGCCGCGAAGTTCGGCGACGTGGTCATCGTGTCGGTGCCCTTCGGGCACTATCGCGACGTACCGGCCGACGGCACCGCCGGGAAGGTCGTGATCGACACCAACAACTACTACCCCAGCCGCGACGGCCACTTCGAGCAGCTGGACGACGACGAGACCACGTCCAGCGAGATGCTGGCGGGTCGAGTGAAGGGGCCGGTGGTGAAGGCGTTCAACGCGATCCGCTGGGACCACCTTCGCGACATGGGTCATCCGGAGGAGAGTGCCGATGAGCGCATCGGCATCCCGATCTCCGGCGACGACCCTGACGCGAAACACACCGTGGCCGAGCTGATCGACGAGATCGGATTCACCGCTGTCGACGCCGGCAGCCTCGGTGAGGGCGGCCGCAAGCACCAACCCGGGACCGCGGTCTACACCGTCGATCTGCCGGCGGATGAGCTGCGCTCTCAGATGCTCCAGCCGAAGTAGACCTCCTGCTTGGCGATCTTGTCGCCGTCAAAAGTGTGGACCTCGGTGTTGCGGAAGCGACTGCCATCGTGTTTGGTGCTCTCGTAGGTGACGACGATCTCGTCGCCTGACTCGACCAGCCGCACGAACTCGAAGGAGGTGACGGAGCCGGCGTGTGGCCAGCAGCGCTCGAAGAAGCCCGCGCGGTCGAGACCGGGATCGGGCGGGCTGAAGAAAGCGAAGTCGTCGCTCAGCAGCGACTCGATCAGTTCGCGGTCGTCATCCCGGAAGGCACGGTAGGCGTCGCGGACAAGATCCCTACGGCGATCGGCCAGTTCAGGGGTCATGCTGTCTCCTCTCGTCGGTGCTCCATCTACTTCCCGTTTCGCCCGTTGTAAACCAATCGCTCGTTCGCCCCAGGTGGCCGGGATGCGAAGATCGCTGAGTATGCACTCGTCCACGCCGGAACCGCTGCCACGCGAATTTGGCGTCGGTGGGCTGGCTCGCCGCGCCGGCGGGCTCGTCCTCGTGGTGTTGGTCGTGGCGCTGCTGATCAGCACGCTGCCGGGGCTCGGGGAGGTGCGGGAGCGGTTCGAGAACGCCCAGCCGTTCTGGCTGGTGGCACTCTTCTTCCTCGAGGTCGGCTCCTGCCTGGCCTACGTGGTCGCCTTTCGCGGCGTCTTCTGCGCCCGGCTCGGCTGGCGGTTCAGCTACGAGGTCGGGATGGCCGAGCAGGGGACGAACGTGCTGCTGCCGGCCGGGGGTGTCGGCGGCCTGGCACTGGGCGCGTGGGCGCTGCGCCAGGGCGGGATGGGCGCCGGCCGCATCGCCCGCCGCAGCGTCGCCTTCTTCGTGCTGACCAGCGCGCCGAACTTCATCTGCGCCGCCGTGCTTGGCTGCGCACTCGGCGCCGGCATCATCTCCGGGCCGGGCCCGCTGATTCTGACCTGGACGCTGGGCCTGCTCGCCCTGGCGGCGATCGTCCTGGTCGCGATCCTGCCGCGCATCCTCGGCCGCGTCGGGCCCGATCGCGGCGCCGCGGAAGACGAGAACCGGCGCGCCCGGGCGGGGCGGTTCGCGCGGGTCGCCGCCGTCACCGTCTCCGACGGCGTCGAGGACGCGGCCGGGCTGCTGCGGACCCGTCAGCCCTACGTGGTGGTCGGCTCCGTCGGCTACATGGCGCTCGACGTCGCCGCCCTGGCGGCCGCCTTCACCGCCTTCGGCAGCTCGCCGCCCTTCGCCGTCTTCGTCTTCGCCTACGTGATCGGCCAGCTCGGCGGCCTGATCCCGTTGCCCGGCGGCATCGGCGGCATCGACGGCGGCCTGATCGGCGCGCTGGCGCTCTATGGCAGCCCGCTCTCCCAGGCCACCGCCGCAGTGCTCGCTTACCGCGTCGTCCAGCTCGGCATCCCGGCGATCCTCGGCGCGGTCGCCTTCGTCCAGCTGCGCCGCACCCTGAGCCGCGACGAAGCCCCAGCGGCGCTCTGCGAGCCCAGCGAAGCGGCGTTGCCGGTGTTCGAGCTGCCGTCGCGTTGAGTGGTGGTAGCTCGCCTTCATCGAAGCTTTACGCAATTTTGACCTGCTGCCAAGCAAGCGCCGCGATGCTGCACGAGTCAGCGAGGAAAGAGGTACTGCCATGCCGCAGATACTCGTAGTCACCGACTCTCCAGAGGCCGCGGGCACGGTCGTGTATCGGGAGCGGATCGTCAGCTCCGACCTGGAGTCGGATCCGGCCAGTTGGTCGAGCGGGTCGGCTGGGCCGTGCTCGATGCCAACGACCTCGAGCACAGGGCCGAGCGACTCAGCCCGCAGCGACCCGAAGAGTGAGAGCGGGCGTCACCGCCGCGGGGGACTCTCCCCGTGGCGGTGACGATGCCCGCCGCCTATCCTCGGCCGGTGGCCAATCGCGAGATCCGCTCCTGGCTGATGGACATGGACGGGGTCCTCGTCCATGAGGCCGCGGCGCTGCCCGGTGCCGACCGCTTCCTCGCTCGACTCAACGAGCTGGAACGCCCCTATCTCCTGCTCACCAACAACTCGATCTATACGCGGCGCGACCTCGCGGCGCGGTTGCGCGCCAGCGGCATCGAGGTCGAGGAGGAGGCGATCTGGACCTCGGCGCTGGCCACCGCCAGCTTTTTGGAGCGCCAGCGTCCGGGCGGCACCGCGTTCGTGGTCGGCGAGTCGGGCCTCACCACCGCGCTCCACGAGTCCGGCTACACGCTGGCCGAAAGCGACCCCGACTACGTCGTCCTCGGCGAGACCCGCACCTACAGCATCGAGCGAATCACGCAGGCGATCCGCCTGATCGCGGCAGGCTCTCGTTTCATCGCCACCAACCCCGACCCGACCGGCGTCTCACCCGACGGCCCACACCCCGCGACCGGCTCGGTCGCAGCGCTGATCACCAAAGCGACCGGCGTCGATCCCTACTTCGTAGGCAAGCCGAACCCGCTGATGATGCGATCGGCCCTCAACGCCCTCGAGGCGCACTCCGAGTCGACGGCGATGATCGGCGACCGCATGGACACCGACATCGTCGCTGGGATCGAGGCCGGTCTCGAAACGATCCTCGTCCTGACCGGCGTCACCTCGGCGGCGGAGGCCGAACGCTTCCCCTACCGGCCCTCGCGGATCGTCGACTCCGTCGCCGATCTGGTCGACGAGCTGGGGTAGGGGCGGGGGACCGGCGCCGCTGGCAGAGCGCCTGGCCGCCCCGCTCACCCGCGCCGTCACGCGGCGCTCAAACGCCAAGTCGCTGCAGCGCCTGGCCGCCCTGCTCGCCAGCGAGACCTGAGCTACCTCGAAGCGCCAGTCAATACCACTTGCCGCGCGCGAACCCTCCGAAGGCGATCAGCCCGATCAAGGTGATGATCAACCCGGCCCAGAAGCTCCAGACGATCATCAGCACGATGCCGACGATGACGATAACTCCGCCGATCGAGATGCCGACGCCTGAACCTCTGCTTGCCCTGGTGTCCATTGCTCCTCCTGGTTACTCCCCATGTCCTGCCGGAGGCCAGCTACCCGCCTTGGCGGAGATCGAACCGCCCGGCGATGTCGAGAACCAAGGGGCGGCTCCGACACACTGGTGAACGCGCCAAACGGGCGCGACGGAAAAGGAGGCGAAGATGAAGTTCATGGTGCTGCAGGCTTATGGAGGGGTCACCCGCGACGTGCCGCCGATGGGCGAGTGGACGCCGGAGGCGATCGAGGCCCACATCAAGTTCCAAAAGGACCTCAACGCGGAGCTGCAAGAGCGCGGGGAGCTGGTCGACGCCCAGGGGCTGGCGACGCCGGAGCTGGCCAAGTTCGTCGTCTCCAACGGCGCCGCGGCACCGCTGGTCACCGACGGGCCCTTCCCGGAGTCCAAGGAGCTGCTGGCCGGCTACCGGGTGATCGACGTCGAGTCGACCGAGCGGGCCTTGGAGATCGCCGCCCAGGTGTCAGCCGCCCCGGCGCACGACGGCGCGCCGATCGAGCAGTCGATCGAGGTCCGCCAGGTGATGGGCCCCCCGATCGAAGACTGACCACGCGTGGTTCCAAAACGACGAATGACGACGCAAAGGAACCACGGAACGTGAGGCGAGCCGCCGACAACGAGGACCTGCTGCGCGAAGCCGCGCCGCGGGTCCTCGCCGCGGTGGTGCGGCGCTTTGGCGACTTCGCCGACTCCGAGGACGCGGTGCAGGAGGCGATGGTCGACGCGAGCAGGCAGTGGCCGGCGCAGGGGACGCCGGAGAACCCGGTCGGCTGGCTGATCCACGTCGCCTCGCGGCGGATGACCGACCGGATTCGCAGCGAGTCCGCCCGGCGCGGGCGCGAGGACGCCGTGGCGGCCGATCCGACCAAGAGACCCGAAGCACTTCCCGACCACGACGACACCCTGGTGCTGATGTTCATGTGCTGCCATCCGGCGCTGACGCCGGCCTCGGCGATCGCGCTGACGCTGCGGGCCGTCGCCGGCCTGACCACGGCCGAGATCGGCAACGCCTTCCTCGTCCCCGAGGCGACGATGGCGCAGCGGATCAGCCGCGCCAAGCAGAGCATCAAGGCCTCGCCGGAGCCGTTCCGGATGCCCGCCGGCGAGGAGCGGCCCGAGCGGCTGCGCTCGGTCCTGCGGGTCATCTACCTGATCTTCAACGAGGGCTACGTGACCAGCAGCGGCCCCGAGCTGGCCCGCGCCGAGCTCGCCGCCGAAGCGATCCGGCTGGCGCGGATCGCCCGCATCGCCCTGCCGGAGGATCCCGAGGTGGCCGGCCTGCTGGCGCTGATGCTGCTCACCGACGCGCGCCGCCCCGCCCGCACCGACGCCGCCGGCAAGCTGATCCCGCTGGAAGAGCAGGACCGCTCACTCTGGGACCGCAAGGCGATCGACGAGGGCGTCGCCCTGCTGGCCGACGCGGTCGCGAGGGGCGCGGTCGGCGAATACCAACTGCAGGCGGCGATCGCCGCCGAGCACGCCGGGGCCGCCCGCGCCAAGGACACCGACTGGCGCGAGATTTTCGGCCTCTACGGGCTGCTGGAGAAGATGACCGGGAACCCGATGGTCGCGCTCAACCGCGCGATCGCCGCGGCGATGGTCGACGGGCCCGACGCCGGGCTGGCGTTGCTGGAGGACTTGGACAAGCCGCTCGACGGCCACCATCGCCTCCACGCGACCCGCGCCCACCTGCTGGAGATGTCCGGCGACGTCGACGCCGCGATCGCCGAGTACGGCCTCGCCGCCGACCGCACCAACAGCACCCCCGAGCAGCACTACCTGACAACCCAGGCGGCGCGGCTCAACACCCGCCGGCGCTCATCCTCGCCCCAGGGGGACTAGCGCGCGAATTTCACGAACGCCTGCCAGGCGGGCTTCGGGACGAAGCCGGGGCCGAAAAGGCCGGAGCCGTCGCAGAAGTTGCAGGTGCCAGGCGCGTCGGTGAGCGAGAACCAGAAGACGCGCTGCAGGTGCCAGGGTCGGCGTTTTTCGCTGAGCAGCTGGAAGGCGCCGCTGAGCTGGTGGGCCTGGCCCTGGCGTCCCTTCTCATAGCCGTTGAAGCCGTTGGTGGCTTCGGGGCGGCCCGAGCTCCAGCCGAGCTCGGTGATCCAGATGCCCTTGCCGGCGTCGTGGTTGGCCTTGAGGACGGTGCGGACCGATTCGATTTCGGGCGTCAGTTCCTTGTAGCCATAGCTGTAAGGGTGGAGGGCGATGCCGCTGAACATCGAGCGGATCCCCGGCGTGCGCTTGTACATCTGATCGAGGAAGTCAGTGGCGAAGTAGGCCCGCGGCGGCTGGCGTTTGAATTCCGCTTCCTTGGGCCGGGCGAAGAGGCCGCCGAGGACGATCCTGGCGCCCGGATCGGCATCCTTCAGCGCCGTGTGGGAGATCTGCACCAGCTTTCCGTAGTCGCCGGGGCTGGGCTGGGCGACGAAGTATTTGAAGTTCTCCTCGTTCCAGATCTGCCAGGTGCGGATCGGCAGCTTGGGCAGATCCGGGTTGGCCGCCCAGAGGCTGCCGTCGGGCCCGTAGCGGGCGACAGCGAGGCGGAGGAACTCGGCCCAGGCGTCGCGCTGGGCTTGGGTCTTCACCGGCAGCGACTTCGGCGCCTGGGCGGCGCCGCCGACTCCCACCGGCTCCACGGCCCAGCCGGGTGCGCCATTGAGGAACGGCAGCACCTCGACCCCGGCCAGGGCGGCACCCTTGACGAGCGGATCGATCGAGGACCAGTCCGCGGCGGCGCCTTCGCTGGACTGGATCGCGGCCCAGGGAATCGCGATGCGGATGCTGCCGACCCCGCCGCGCTCGAGGCGCTGGAACTGGGCGCTGGTGGGCGTGGATTGCGGGACCACGCCCCAGAAAGGGGTTGCCGCGGCGGCGGTCGAGGCGAAGGCCAAGAGGGCCAGGGCGGCGATTGCGGGCACGACGACTCGTTGCAGCACTCCCCTGCTTTTCACCGCGGCCCCTTTCAAAAGGCGAGACTGACTCAATCGACTGTGTCGAGGCTGCAACCGGCGGCCTTGGGAGAAGTTGCGAACCAGCGCCACAAATGCGCTCTTTGGGGGAAGTCACCCAGGACAGCTGAAGGATTGTGGTGCCTGGGGCCGCCACAATCCTTCAGCGACTCCGCCCGGCTGATGCCGACTAGGCCTGGACCCGCGCGGACAGGCCGAAGCGCTCATGGGACTCCGGGCCCAGGAATGCCGTGATCTCGCGAATCTGGTCGCCTTCAAGGGTCAGCACGTTGATGCCGTGCGGCTCAAAGCCGCCCTCGCCGTCGTCCATGTAATGAGCGAAGGCGATCTGGCCGCTCGCGCGGATGGGAACGAGGTGCCAGGCCCGATTGCCGGCAAAGGGCCAGCCGCGCAGGAAGGCGGTTACCGCGTCGCGGCCGCTGAACCAGGACGCCATCGGCGGCATCGCGATCGTCGCGTCCTCGGCCAGCATCGCGACGACGGCGTCGATGTCGTGGCGCTGCCAGGCGTCGACGTAGGCGGCCACCATCTCGTTCAGCCGCTCGTCACCGAGCGCCCGCAGGGTGGCCTGCTGGCTGCGCTCGGGGAGCCGCTCGTCCACGGTCTTGCGGGCGCGCTGCATCGAGCTGTTCACCGAGGCCGGCGTCGTCGCCAGGATCGCGGCGACCTCGCGGGCGGAGAAGCCGAGCACCTCGCGCAGGATCAGGACAGCGCGCTGGCTGGCCGGCAGGTACTGAAGCGCGGCGATGAAGGCGAGCTCGACGCCCTCGCGCTGCTCGTAGCGAGCCGCCGGCGCGGCGGGGCCGTCCTCGATACCCAGGCTCTCGTCCGGGTAGGGCTCCACCCAGACTGACTCGACGAGCGGCTTGCCCGGCCCGTCGTGGGGATCGGACGCCGGCCCGTAGTCGATCGGCAACACCCGCTTGGGCCGGCGTTCGATCGCCTTCAGACAAGCGTTGGTCGCGATCGAGTAGAGCCAGGAGCGAAACGCGCTCCGGCCCTCGAAGCGCGGCAGCCCGCGCCAGGCGTTCAGCAGAGCGTCCTGGAGCGCGTCCTCGGCATCCGCAACCGAGGCGAGCATCCGGTAGCAGTGGGCATGAAGCTCGGCTCGGCTCGGCGCGATCAGCCGCTCGAAGGCCTGCTGGTCCCCGTGGCTGGCCGCCTGCAGCAGCGCCTGCTCGTTCACGCTCGCCCCTCCCCGGTCCCGGCAAGGACCTTCGGCTGCCAGAAGGCGATCTCGCCGCCGGCTGGCGTGGTGACGACGCTGCGCCAGCCCGCCGGGCCCTCACGAGGCTCCAACAGCACCGAGGCGCCGAGCTGGCGCGCCCGCTCGGTGGCGCTCTCGATCTCGCTGACCTCCACATAAGGGAGCCAGAGCGCCCGCCGGGTGCCGCACTCGACCATGCCGCCACTTATACCGCCGCCGAGCTCGAGTGCCAGGTAGGGGCCGCTCTGGGTCTCGACCTGCTCCGAGCGCCAGCCGCAGAGCCCGCCGTAGAGCGCGCGGGCGGCCGGCAGATCACCGGTGTGCAGCTCCAGGTGGACGACGGGATTCACAGTCCGTCCTAATCGCCAAACAGCCGGAAGGAGCCGACCTCATCCAGCGCGGTGACGACCGGCATCTCCTCACAACGCTCGCGGACGTCCTTCTGGAACTCCGCGAACGCCTTCACCTCGGCAAAGGGATTCTGCCCGTCCTCGACCACCGCGAGGTGGACGAAACTGACGCCGTCCTCGAGCCGGAAGGTCGCGTAGCGAAGCCCCTCCGGCGCGGTCTGCTCCAGCTCCTCGTAGACCGCGCGGACGAGTTGCTCGTTCTCCTCCGCCCGATCCGGCTTGACCTTGTAACGCACCATGACCTGCCTCATTCGGTGACCTCCGCTAGTCGTGACGGGATGGGCTCCTCGATCGCGTGGCGGCGACCCGGGAGGGCCAGGCCGGCGAGCGCTCCGGTCAGCGCCATCGCCGCGGCGACGCCGATCGCCGGGCCGAACCCGTCGGTGAACGCCTGCGCCGAGGCGTAGCCGCCGGCCGCGGCGAAGACGGCGACGGTCACCGCGATCCCGAACACGCCGCCGAGCTCGCGCATCATGCTGTT
>Ga0193743_1003698_pt1 | contig 10137 bp, 10 predicted proteins | sample L2c2metaG_FD_143038 | JGI IMG/M metagenome (GOLD analysis project Ga0193743, IMG submission 143038) | Soil microbial communities from a riparian zone of the East river system, Colorado, United States - L2c2 | ecosystem: Environmental > Terrestrial > Soil > Riparian zone | place: USA: East River...
CAGGGGCCTGCGGTTCATGCAGGCCTGCGGGGTGGACGACCCGAGCCTGCACAGCGTGGACTATTACGCCAGCCACGAGGCGCTGCTGCTGGACTATGAGCGGGCCATGCTCCGGTTGGACGTGCGGGAGCCGAACGCGCCGAAGCTCTACGACCTGTCCGCGCACTTCCTGTGGATCGGCGAGCGGACCCGTCAGCTGGACGGGGCGCACATCGCCTTCGCCGAGATCCTGGCCAACCCGATCGGCCTCAAGATCGGCCCGAGCACCACCCCGGAGCAGGCCGTGGAGTACGTGCAGCGGCTCGACCCGGAAGGGGTGCCCGGGCGGTTGACGCTGGTCAGCCGGATGGGCAGCACCAAGGTGCGGGACGCGCTGCCGCCGATCGTGGAAAAGGTCACCGCATCCGGCCACAAGGTCATCTGGCAGTGCGACCCGATGCACGGCAACACCGTGGAGTCCACCACCGGGTATAAGACGCGGCACTTCGACCGGATCGTGGACGAGGTGCAGGGCTTCTTCGAGGTGCACCACGGGCTGGGTACCCACCCGGGCGGGCTGCACGTGGAGATCACCGGGGAGAACGTCACCGAATGCCTCGGCGGCGCCCAGGAGATCTCCGACGCCGACCTGCACGGCCGCTACGAGACCGCGTGCGATCCCCGGCTGAACACCCAGCAGTCGCTGGAGCTGGCCTTCCTGGTCGCGGAGATGCTGCGCGGCTGACCGAACTCCAATCCGCGCCCGCGCGCTACCCGCCGGAGCCGCGTGGTGGAGGGCCGGGCCCGTCGCCGCGCAGGGCCCGCTCAAGTTGTTGCTGCAGCAGCTCGGCCAGGGATTCGCCGGGGTCGCGCTGCCGCCGAGGGGTAGGCGGCCCGCTGCTCAGGACCAGGGTGACCGGGCTGGACACCGGCAGCGAGGTGCCCGCGGCGGGTGAGGTGCCGATCACCGTGCCGCGCGGCGCGGTGGGGTGCGAGGCGTAGTCGGCGTCGTCCTCCCGGGGCGCCAGGCCGGCGTCCCGCAGCATCCGCTCCGCGTCCGGTACGGCGGTGCCTGGCGGCACGACGGGCACCCGGGGCCGGCCGGTGGACACCGCGAGGGTGACCGTGCTGCCCTTGCGCACCCGGCTGGAGGGACCGGGCACCGCCTCGTACACGGTGCCCGCCGGCGCGGTGTCGTTCGGCGCGGTGCGCACCGAAGGCACCAGCCCGGCCTCATTGACCAGTCGCTCCGCGCTGGCCTGGTCCAGCCCGATCACCGCCGGCGTGTTGCTCCACTGGCCCACCCCGGCGCCCCAGGCCAACGCGCCGATCAACACCGCGAGCAGCAGCACCGCCGCGATCCAGATGGCCAGGATGCGCCTCCCTCTGCGGCGCTGAGCGACGTAGTCGGGCAGGTCGGCATCCGAGGTCCAGGCCGACGTCGAGGACGCCTCAGCGCCCGCCCAGGCCTCGGCCGGGCCGTGCTGGAACCGGGAGGCCGAGGTGGCCGAGGTCATCGCCCTGGTCGGCCGATGGCCGGGCGGCGAGTGGTTGGGCACCGTGGAAGCGCCCTCGGCGAGTGGTTGGGCACCGTGGAAGCGCCCTCGGCTGCGTGCGCGGGTCCGGCGGGCAGCCCGCCGGGCGGGGCGAAGCTCTGCGAGGCCGCGCCCACCGGGGCCGCGTGCCGGCCTCCGCTGGGGGCGGTGCGCGGCGCCGGCGGGCCGCCGGGCACCGGGACCGGCACTCTCGGGATGCCGAGCGAGGCGCGCACCCCTCGCACCGCATGCAGCAGCACCTCGGCGCTCGGCGGGCGCGCTTCCGGGTCCCGGCGGGTCGCGCTGATCACCAACGCGTCCAGATCCGGCGGCACCCCCGGCACCCGGGTGGACGGCGCCGGCACATCCTGGTTGACGTGCTGGTAGGCCACCGAGAGGGCGTGCTCGCCGTCGTACGGGGGGACCCCGGTGAGCAGCTCGTAGAGCACCACCCCGGCGGAGTACACGTCGCTGCGGGCGTCCACGGCGCGGCCGGTGACCTGCTCGGGGGACAGGTAGGCCACCGTCCCCATGATCATGCCGGCGGTGCTGGCGCCGGCCTGGGCGGCGGCGGTGACCAGGCCGAAGTCGGCCACCTTGACCGCGCCGGCGGTGCTGATCAGCACGTTCTCCGGTTTGACGTCGCGGTGGGTCATGCCCTGCGCGTGCGCGGCGGCCAGCGCGCTGAGCACCGGCTCGAGCACGGCGAGGGCCTCGGGCACAGACAGCGCGCCGCGCTCGCCCAGCACGTCCCGCAGGGTGCCGCCCCGGATCAGCTCCATGACCAGGAAGACCACCGGGTCCGGCGGCTCGCCGTGCTCGCCCTGGTCGTACACATCCACCACGCCTGGGTGATCTATCCGGGCGATCGCCCTGGCCTCCCGCTCGAACCGACCCCGGAAACTCGGGTCGGCGGCCAGCCGGGAGTCCATCACCTTGATCGCGACTTCCCGTTCCAACCGCAGGTCGGTACCCCGGTAGACCCGGGACATCCCGCCGATCGCGAGCAGTTCACCCACTCGGTATCGCTCTTCGAGCAGGACCCCGGTCAGCTCGGGCTCGGTTGGCACCACGATGGCAAGGGTACGAAAGCACCACGACGGCAAGGGTACGAAAGCCGGCCGGTGGGCGATCGGGGGGTAGTTCCAGCGCCCCCCAACCCTGCCGGAATGGGGGTGGGCTGTGGCATGGTGTCCCGCGTGAGTGAGCGACCTGTCGCGCCCGCCATCGCGGCCGATGATCTGAAGGCACTGTCCATCCCTGAGGTTGCCCAGCGGCTCGGCATCCCGGTAAGTCGGGTACACCAGCTGGTACGCGATGGTCATTTGTTGGCCATCCGTAGCGACGGGGCACTTGGTATCCCCGAGGACTTCCTCGTCGACGAAACCACGGTCAAGGGCCTCTCCGGGACCGTCACCGTGCTGCGTGACGGCGGGTATGCCGACGAGGAGATCGTCCGCTGGCTGTTCGAGGACGACCCGTCGCTGCCCGGCACGCCGATCAGCGCGCTGCGCTCCAACCGGGGCCGCGAGGTGAAACGGCGCGCCCAGGCCATGGCCTTCTAGCGGGCCTTCTAGCGGGGCCTTCTAGCGTCTTCTAGCCGCCTGCTAGGCGCCGTTCCGCTCGCCTGCCCGTTCCCGCTCAGCACGGTCCGAGCCGTGCCGTCCGGTCAGGCTTGCGGTTCGGCGCCAGCCAACTCGCGAGGGGCCGGGGTGGTTGCCCGCTCGGGACGCTTGGTGCGCAGCCGAAGCGGGTCCTCCCGGCGCAGCGAGATCGCCGCGACCAGTGCTCCGGCCATCATGACCAGCAGGTAGCCGAACGCGTACAGGGCCACTTCGCCGGACGGGAAGGCGGCGACCACCAGGAAGCACGACACGAAGATGACGATTTGCATCTGCCGGGCGGACCAGGCGATTCCGGCCAGCAGGGCCATCCCCCAGACGTAGTACCAGGGCAGCGTGGCGGGGGAGAGCAGCGCCACCAGCAGCAGCACGATGCCCGCTCGGCGCACCGCGCACGATGCCCGCTCGGCGCACCGCGTCGCCGCCACCGTCCCTGGCCGCCCGCCACTGACGCACGCCGATGACCAGCAGGGCGACCCCGCCGATCACCCGGGTGACCGTGATGAACGGGGTCTTGGGCAGCCCGCCGATCGGCCAGCTGAAGATGTTGAAGATCAGCTCGCCGGACCCGGTGGACAGCGACAGCCAGTTGACGATCATCGAGGGCGCGCTGAGCGCGGGCAGCCAACCCAGCCCCACCTTGGCGGCCACCGTGCAGGCGGTGAACACCACCAGGAACACCCCGAAGCCGGCCGCTCCGGCCTTGATGATCCTGGCCCGTTGCGGGCCGGTGAGCCGGGCGGCCCAGACCAGCACCAGGAATGGCAGCGCCACCCCGGCGGTGGCCTTGACCGCCATGGCCATGGTGACCAGCGCGATCCCGGCCGCGTGTTGGCGGTTGAGCACCAGCAGGCTGCCCATCGCGAGCAGGCCGATCAGCAGCAGGTCGTTGTGCGGGCCGCCGACCAGGTGGACCACCATGACCGGGTTGGCCACCGCGATCCACAGCGCCACCGGGAGCCGCCCGCCCAGGTGGCGGACCAGCCCGGGCAGCGCGGCCACGAACAGCAGCAGGCCGACCACCATCACCGCGCGCATGAGCAGCACGCCGGCGATCATGTTGGTGCCGGTGACCGAGACGACGCCCTTGGCGATCAGGATGAACAGCGGGCCGTAGGGGGTCGGGGTGTCCTGCCAGAACCAGTGCACGTTGTCCAGCACCGGGCCCGGCGGAAGCGCGTCGGGGCCACCGGCGTACGGGTCGAACCCGAGCAGCGGCATGGTGCCCTGCGCCAGGTAGCTGAACGGGTCGCGGGTGAACAGCGGCGGGCTGACCAGCATCGGCAGCATCCACAGCGCGGCGTTGGTCAGCACCGCGCGTCCGCCGGCGCGCCGCGCCAGCACCTCCCGGCCGACCAGCACCCAGGCCCAGATCACCAGCGCAAGGCCGAGGTAGACCACCATGACCGCGAGGTCGTAGCCGTGGCCGAACCGCCACGCGGCCAGCGGGGTGCCCTCCAGGATCGGGTCGTGCACCAGCACGCCGCCGGCGCCCAGCCCACCGAACGCCAGCAGCAGGCTGCCCAAGAAGCCGAGCAGCAGCGGCTTGGGCCTGGGGTTGCCCAGCAGGCGCCACCAGCCCCGAGTGGCCGGGGACGGCGGCGCGCTGAGCGCGGACTCGAGCATGTCTGTCGTCGAGTCCACCGCCTCACCGGGCGTGGCGGGGGCAGCACGGAGCGCCGCCTCAGGAGCCTCGGCGGGGGTGGTCGACAGCTGTGGCTGGGACGTCATCTTGGAACCTATGCTCGCATGGCCTTGGTCGGCCCTCGGTGTCAGGGGCGCCGATCAGATTGCGGCGGCCCTGGCGGTTATGCGCAGCGCGGCCAGCCGCCCGGAGATCAGCACCGGTGGCACGCCAACGCCCGGCGTGGTCCCGCACCCGGCGAGCACCACGTTGGACCATCCACGCACCAGGTTCGCCGGTCGGAACGGCCCGGTCTGGGCGAACGTGTGCGCCGCCGAGAACGGGGTGCCCGCCGCCAGCCCGTCCCGCGCCCAGTCCGCCGGGGTGACCAGCCGGGACACCTGCATCGGCGAGCTCAACTCGGGAATGCCCCGCTGGGCGAGCACCCCGCGCAGCTCCTCGGCGTAGGCCGGTCCGATCCGGTCCCAGTCCAGTTGGGCGCGCGCGGTGTTCGGGCAGGGCGCGAGCAGGTAGTAGAGCTGGTGGCCGGGCGGGGCCAGTGTCGGATCGGTGGCGGTCGGCCTGGTGAGCAGCAGCGAAGGATCACTCATCAGCTCGCCGCGGCGCAGGATCTGCCGGAATGTGTGTGACCAGGCCGCGCCGAAGGACAGCGTGTGGTGGCCCAGCCCGTTCTCCGCCGGGTTCTGTGTCGGTGCCGGGCCGCCCGCGTGCAGCACCACCGCGGAGGGGGCCCAGCGGATCGGGACCGGCCGCCGGGGAGCGCGGCCGAGCAGTTGGTAGGCCGCCGGGAGGTCGGCGGTCAGCACCACCGCGTCGGCGGCCAGCAGCGCGGGCTCACCGGCCGGATCCAGGTAGCGCACCGCGACCGCCCGGCCGCCCCGCCGGGCCAGCCCGGTGACCCGGCTGCGGTAGTGGATGGTCCCGCCGGCGGCCGTCGCGGCATCGGCCAGCGCGGTGGGCAGCGCGCGCATCCCACCTCGCGGGAAGTACACCCCGGCCACGGTGTCCATGTAGGCGATCACGCCGTAGGCGGCCAGCGCCCGGTCCGGGGCGACCCCGGCGTAGAGCGACTGGAACGAGAACAGCCGGCGCAGCCGCTCATCCTTGACGAATCGGCCGACCCGAGGGCCCAGTCGGCCGAACCCACCCAGCGCGGCCAGCCGGGCCAGGTCCGGGGTCAGCAGGCTCAGTGGGGAGTCCAGGTTCGCGCCGATGAACGTGTTGATCTCCGCCTGGTACAGCGCGGTCAGCCAACGGCGCAGTCGGCGGTAGCCGGCCGCGTCGGCCGGGCCGACCCGCTCGGCGATCTCCGCCTCCATCCGATCCGGGTCGGTGTGCACACCGATGGTGGAGCCGTCGGCGAACCGGGCCTGGTACGCCGGATCCAGTTGGATCAGCTCCAGCCGGTCGCCGAGCTTCTCGCCGACCGCGGCCAGGGTCGACTCCACCAGATCCGGCATGGTCAACACGGTCGGTCCGGTGTCGACCTGGTAGCGGCCGGCCGGCCCGACCAGGTCCACCTGGCCGGCCCGCCCGCCCGGGTGCTCGGCCCGTTCCAGCACGGTCACCTTGCGCCCGGCGCCGATCAGGTGCAGCGCGGCGGCCAGCCCGGCCAACCCGGCACCGACCACCACGACGTGGTCGGTGCGCCCGGACACAGTGCGCATGCCTGCCCCCTCCGTCCCGCGTCCTCGGTCTTGCGTCCTCGGTCCGTAACCGGGTCAGGCCCGGCGGCGGGTGGCCGTGTGGGCCAGTTCGGGCAGCCGGGTGGCGGCCGGCTCGGCCACCTCGGCCAGCGCCAGCGCGGCCAGGGCGGACTCGGTGAGCTGCTCGATCCGCCGTTCCAGCTGGTCGGCGGTGCCCAGCTGGCGCAGCACCTGGCGAACCCGGTCCACCCCGGCGGCATCCAGCTCCGGATCGCCCAGCGCCTCGGTCAGCGCGGAGAGTGCGGCCTGGTCGCCCCGCTCCCCGGCGGTCCGCATGGCCAGCGCCATGAGCAGGGTGCGCTTGCCTTCCCGCAGGTCGTCGCCGGCCGGTTTGCCGGTCACCTCGGGGTCGCCGAACACCCCGAGCAGGTCGTCCCGGAGCTGGAACGCGATGCCGATGTCCGCGCCGAACTGGCGATACGCCTGGACCAGCCGCTCCGACCCGCCGGCCAGCGCGGCGCCCAGCAGCAGCGGCCGCTCGACCGTGTAGGCGGCCGTCTTGAACCGGTTCACCCGCATCGCCGTCTCCGCCGTGTCATCCCCGGTGACCTGGCCGAACAGGTCCAGGAACTGGCCGCCGACCAGCTCGGTGCGCATCGCCGCCCAGACCGGACGGGCCCGGCGCATGGCCGGCTCGGGCAGCTCGGCGGCGTGCAGCAGGTCGTCGGCCCAGGCCAGCGCGAGGTCACCGAGAAGCACGGCGGCGGCCAGGCCGTAGCGGTCCCGGCTGCCCAGCCAGCCCTCGGCGCGGTGCTGCGCGGCGAACGAGACATGCACGGTGGGCCGGCCCCGCCGGGTGTCCGAGGCGTCGATCAGGTCGTCGTGCACCAGCGCGCTGGCCTGCACCAACTCCAGTGCGCTCACCGCCAGCAGGACCTGCCCGGCCAGCTCGTCGTCCAGCAGGACCTGCCCGGCCAGCTCGTCGTCCGGGTGCCCGCCCGCGCCCCGCCAGCCCCACCAGGCGAAGGTGGGCCGCACCCGCTTCCCGCCGAGCAGCACGAACTCGCGCAGCGCGTCGGCGGCCTCGGCGAACCGAGGGTGCACCGCCTCCGCGTCGGCCCTGCGCTCGGCCAGATACTCGGTCAGCGCGGCCTGCACGTGTTCCACCAGGTGCTCATCCAGCGGGTGCGGGCGCGAATCGGTGAGCGGACGGCCCGTCACGGTGTCCTCACGGTGTCCTCCTGGGAACGGGTCCTCCTGGGAACGGGGTCGTGTGGGTCACGGACCCCGCCCGGCGCTGCGGGCTGGTGGGTTGCGATGTGCCTTGGCCAGCAGCACCACGGCTACCGCGGTGGCGGCCACCACCGCGGCGACCAGCAGCGTCCACCGGCCCACCGACGGGCTGGACGGGTCCGGTGAGCTCACCACCGCGTTGAACTGGCTGACCTGGCCCGGAGTGAACACCCAGCTCACCGTGCCGGCCTCGGCCGAACCGTCGGTGCTCACCAGTTCGCCGGGAAAGGCGACCTTGAGCTGTACGTCGGCCCGGTCCACCGGCACCGGGCTGAGATCCACCTGGCCGGCCAGCACCACCAGGCCACCGGTGCGGCGCAGCTCGAAGCGAAACCGGCCATTGGCCTTCGGAGCCACCGTGACCAGCGAGTTGGCCACCGTGACCAGCGAATTGACCTGGTCGAACCGGAGCCCGCTGAACTGCAACCGAGAGCCCTGGTAGCCAGCATTCTGGTAGGGCGCCACAGCGACCTGGCCGAGCAGCGGACCGGGCACCTCGACCACCGGCGGCGGACCGTCGGCGGTGGCGATCACGATCTCGCCGGCCACCGTGTCGTCACCCTGGATGGCCAGCGCGGTTCGGACCTGGGTGCAACCGCCGAGCAGCGCCGTCACGCCCAGCAGAAACAGCGCGAGCGCGGCTCCGACGTAGCGGCGGCGCGGCGGCCGGGCGGGCGGAGGTCGCACCCCGACATCGTGCCAGTTGCCGTTCGTCAGCCGCGGTTGGCCGGATCGGGCCCGCCCAGTTCGCCGTACGGCGGGCCCGCCGCTCCCGCCATCCAGCCAGGTGGCGGCGCTGGCAGCGGCAGCGACCGGCCGAGCACGGCGAACGGGCGGGAGTCCCCGACGAAGCGGTGCTCGCGCAGCACGTCGACGAATCCCAGCCGCCGGTACAGCCGCCAGGCGCGGGCCGGGTGCGTCGGGTCCAGCTCCGGGGTGGACAACAGCACCGAGCGCCGGTCGCAACCGTCCAGCAGGCCGCGCAGCAGCTGTTCGCCCAGGCCGGCGCCCTGCGCGCGGGGCAATACGTGCAGCTCGGTGAGCTCGAAATAGTCGGCCAGCCAGTGCAGCCCGCGCGGATCGGTGCTGAGCAGGCCCCGACGCACCTCCTCGTGCCACCACTGCCCGCGCGCGCCGATGTAGCCGTACCCGAGCCCGACCAGGCTGTTCCGCTCGTCCAGCGCGCCCACACCGCGCCAGCCGGGGCGCCGGGTGTGCTCGCGCCACAGCGGAGCGCGCTGCCGGATCGCCGAACGCGGGTAGCCCATCGCGGTGACATAGACGCCCAATGCGTCCGACAGCCGGTCGATCAGCCCCGTTGCGGTGAACCCGACCACCCGCAGTCGAGGCGGCGCGGCGGTCACCGCCCAGCCGCCTGAGCGCACGGAGTCGGCTGCGTGGCGGCGGGCGCGACGGGCATAGACACATGACATCACAAATGTGGCCTAGATGACCTGACGATGACGACTTGACGCACGAGCCGGGACGCGCTGTACTGGACTGCATCGAACATGTGTTCGAGAACGGTTCGAACGAGGTCCGGGGATCGCTGGGGGTGAGGCAGCTGTGGGTGTGCTGAGCCGGTTCGGTTCGCGCCAGCCAACGCCGGTGCAGGTGCGCTGGCAGGACGGTGAGCCCGTCGAGTTCCAGCGGCGCCCGGTGCGGCGCGGCCCTCGGTTCCTGGTGACGGACGTGCGGGAACGGTGGATCGAGGAGTCGCCGTGGCCGTTTCCCTCACCAATGCCGGTGGGCGGGGATCGGCTGCGCTGCTGGCGGGTGCTGGCCCGGTCGTCGGCGGATCTGGAGCGGCCGGCGCAGGAGTTCGTGCTGCGGATGCGCGCCGGTCCGGGCGTGTGGGATCTCATCCGTGTGGAGTAGCTGGTCTAGCTGGGAGGTGCGGGATGACAGCGACGTTGCCGTTCGGGAGTTCGATGGTGGCCAGTCCGCCACCCTCGCCGGCCGCGATCGGTCTGCTGCGACAGGCCGAGGAGGGTCTGGCCGAGGCGGAGCGGCTGGCGGATCCGTCGCGGCGGTTCGCCACGGCACACCTGGCCGCGTTACGGGCCGGCGCGGCGGTACTGGCGGTGCGGGCCCAGCCGGCGAAGCCCAAGCGAGGCGGGCGCAGCGTCTGGCAACTGCTCACCGCGGTGGCGCCCGAGTTGGCCGAATGGGCGGCGTTCTTCGCGGCGGGTTCGGCCACCCGGGCCGCCGCCGAGGCGGGGATCACCCGGCTGGTGACCGACCGGGCGGCCGATGACCTGGTCCGCCAGGTGGGTCAGTTCCTCGACGTCAGCCGCTCGCTGGTGGGACACCGCTGACCACGGCCTGTTGGCGGGTTTTGGGCCAGGGGTCGTACCGGTCGGCGGTGCGCAGGATTCGCCCGAGCAGCCCGTCGAACACCGAGGACACTTCGCGTG
>Ga0193743_1003699_pt1 | contig 10135 bp, 7 predicted proteins | sample L2c2metaG_FD_143038 | JGI IMG/M metagenome (GOLD analysis project Ga0193743, IMG submission 143038) | Soil microbial communities from a riparian zone of the East river system, Colorado, United States - L2c2 | ecosystem: Environmental > Terrestrial > Soil > Riparian zone | place: USA: East River...
CAGGTGAAGGGCAGCAGCAGGAAGAAGATGCCGATGGTCTTGAGCACGAACTGCACCATGTCGGTCAGCGTGATCGACCACATGCCGCCGATCGAGGAGTAGAGCATGACGATCGCACCGCCGATGACCACCGATAGTGTCCGGTTGGTGTTGAACAGCACGTTGAAGATCGTTGCGTAGGCGATCGTCGACGTCACCGACAACATCAACGTGTAGGCGACCATGACGATGCCGGACGCAGCCGTGGCGTCGACGCCGTAGCGCAGTTTGAGCATCTGCGCGACGGTGTAGACCTTCAGCCGCTGAATGCGTCCGGCGAAGACGAGGCTCAGCAGCAGCAGGCCGACGGCGATGGACACCACCAGCCACATGCCCGAGATGCCGTACTTGTACCCGAGCCCGACACCGCCGACCGTGGATGCGCCGCCCAGTACGACGGCGGCCATCGTGCCGGTGTACAGCGCCGGGCCGAGCCGGCGCCCGGCGACGAGGAAGTCAGCCGAGTCCTTCGTTCTCGACTTACCCCAGAAGCCGAACGCGAGCATCGCCGCGAGATAGAAGACGATGATGGCGATGTCAATGGGCTTGCCCATGGTGAACTCCTCAGAGATGGGTGGGGGCGGACTTTGGGAGGTGGGTGGGTGCAAACATGCGCAGAAGCGCGGGAAGGACGACCACGGCCGGGCCCGCGGTGGTGAAGGTGTCGGCGACGATCTCGCCGACGGTGTCGAGCGTCGCCACGTGGGCGGGGATGCCGAAACTGGCTGCCAGGGCGGCGAAGTCGGGTCGAGACAGTTCGGTGGCGGTGGCCTGCCCGAACGCGTCGGTCATGTATTCGCGCAGAATTCCGTAGCCGCCGTCATCGACGATCAGCCAGGTGACGTCGGCGTCGTGTTGGCGGGCGGTGGCCAGTTCGGCGATCGAGTACATGGCGCCGCCGTCACCGGAGACGGCGAACGTCCGCTCACCGGAACCGATCGCCGCCGCCACCGCGGCCGGGTAAGCGAATCCGAGCCCACCCGCGCCTTGGGCGGAATGGAACTCACCGTCGAGTGGATCCCACGCCGACCATGCCCAGTACGCGGCGATCGTCATGTCCCAGAACGTGTGCGCGGCACCGGGGACGGCGGCCCGCAGGTCACGCATCAGTGCCAGTTCCGCGGCGACGTCCTGTTCGGCGAGCCTGCGCTGCACCGACGTTCGCAGTTCGGCCGCCGTTCGCTGACCCGCGACGCTGTCCTTCCTAGTGACCTGCTTGGCCATCGCCTCGAGTGCGAGTGCCGCGTCGGCGTGGATGCCGAGACCGGGATGGTTGGCTTCGAGCACCCGCGGTTCGGCATCGACGTGGATGAGCCGGCCGCGCGGTGCGAACGTGAAGTAGTTGCTCGTCACCTCACCCATCGCGGTGCCGACGGCCACCAGCACGTCGGCGTCCTCCAGCAGCTCAGTGGTGTACCGGTCCTCGATCCACGATGCCGCCGACAGCGGGTGGTCGAAGCGGATGGCGCCCTTGCCGCCGACGGTCGAGACCACCGGCGCGCCAAGCAGTTCGGCGAGGGCGGTCAGCGCTGCGGGCCCGCCCGCCGAGCGGCGCACCCCGCCGCCGGCCAGGATCACCGGTCGCGACGCCGAATCGAGCAGCGCCGCCGCCTCGTCGATCAGCTCGGCGCGGGGTGGCCGCTCGACGACCCGCGCCACCACCGACTTGACCGGTGGCACGTAACTGTTTCCCGTCGCTTCGCTCGCCCCATCGGTCGGCTCGAGCAGCACGTCCTCTGGGATCTCCACCCAGGTAGGGCCGGCGGGGGCCGATTGGGCGAGCGCCCACGCGTCGGCCAGCAGGCTGGGGATCTCGGCGCCTTGACGGACGACGGCGGTGCTCTTGGTGACGTTGATTGCGCTGCGCTGTTGGTCGTCGAGCTGGTGCAGCATGCCCCGGCGAAGGCCGAGCCCGCCGCGGGGCACCTGGCTGGTGATGACGAGCAGCGGTACACCCGTCGCGTACGCCTCCTGGAGCGCGCCCAGTGCGGTGAGCGCACCGGGCCCGGTGGACAGGAACAGCACGCCGACTTCGCCGGTGGCCCTGGTGTATCCGTCGGCCCCGAACGCGGAGTTGTTCTCGATGCGTGAGCTGACGAACGTCAGGTCGCTGCGCCGGATCGCGTCGAACAGGCCGAGTGCGTGCTGGCCGGGGATGCCGAAGACGTGCGAAACACCCAGCGCGGCCAGGGTTTCGACGACGACGTCGCCACCGTTGCGGGCGTGTGTCACGTGAGCGTCTCCTCGTGTCGTAGCGCCAGGAGCGACACCAGGTCGTAGGCGACGTGTGAGGCGGCCACACCGGTGATCTCGGCGTGGTCGTAGGCGGGGGCGACCTCGACGATGTCGGCGCCAATGAGGTTCAATCCGCGGAAACCTCGCAGGATCTCGAGCAATTCACGGCTGGTGATGCCGCCGGCCTCTGGGGTGCCGGTGCCGGGCGCATGGGCGGGATCGAGCACGTCGATGTCGATGGAGATGTACACCGGCCGGTCGCCGAGGCGCTGCCGCAACTTGTCGACCACCTCGACCACGCCTTGGTAGTACACGTCCGACGACGTCACGATGCCGAATCCGAACCGCCTGTCGTCCTCGAGATCCTTCTTGCCGTACAGCGGCCCGCGGGTGCCGACGTGACTGAGCGCCTCGGTGTCGAGGAGGCCTTCCTCGACGGCCCGCCGGAACGGCGTCCCGTGGGTGTACTCGGCCCCGAAGTAGGTGTCCCAGGTGTCCAGGTGCGCGTCGAAGTGCACCAGCGCGACGGGGCCGTGTTGCTGCGCGGCGGCCCGAAGCAGCGGAAGGGCGATCGTGTGGTCTCCACCGATCGTCACCAGCCTGGTGCCGTCGGCCGTCAGCTGCACCGCGGCGGCCTCGATGGTCTCGATGGCCTCGTGAATGTTGAACGGGTTCACCGCGATGTCGCCTGCGTCGGCGACCTGGGCGATCTCGAACGGTGAGACGTCCATCGCGGGGTTGTAGGGCCGCAGCAGTCGCGACGCCTCACGTACGTAGGTGGGTCCGAAGCGGGCGCCCGGCCGGTAGGACACCCCGGAGTCGAACGGCACCCCGGCGACGACGATGTCGGCACGTGGTACCTGATCGAGGCGGGGGAGCCGGGCGAACGAGGCCGGGCCTGCGAAGCGCGGCGTCTTGGTGGCGTCGATGGGGCCGACGGTGGTCATGGGTGAAACTCCTTGTCCAGCATGAGATCAGGCGGATGTAGCGACGGGCGTTGCAGTCTTTGGGCCCGGGTCCATCGAGGTGATGGGCGTATTGGCCGCCGGCCCGGCGGGAACGGCACGAGGGCCATCGGGGCCGAACGCGTCGGCCGGCTCGGGGAATGCCCACAGCAGCACTGGGTAGAGCACCGCGGCGAGCCCGAGGCCGACCGGGATGCTCAGGTCGATTCCGTTGGCCAGATTGCCGAGCGGGCCGACGAATTGACCCGGAATGTTGACGAAGCCGATGCTCAACAGGGCCGACACCAGCCATGCGGCGAGTCCGCGCCAGTTCCAGCCGTGGTTGAACCAGTACCGGCCACCGCGCTGGCGGCGGTTGAACACCTGCAGCGCATCGGAGTCGTACCAGCCGCGACGGACGAACCAGCCGATCATCATCACCACCATCCACGGTGCGGTACAGGTGACGATCAGGACCGCGAACGTCGAAATGCTCTGCACCACATTGAAGGCGAACCTGCCGACGAAGATGAACGCGATCGCGATGGCGCCGATGAACACGGTGGCCTGGACGCGGTTGAAGCGCGGGAACACGCTGGAGAAGTCCAATCCGGTGCCGTACAGCGCGGTAGTGCCGGTCGACATGCCGCCGATCAGGGCGATCAGGCACACCGGGACGAAGTACCAGCCTGGCGAGACGGCCAGCAGACCGCCGACGTAGTTGCCCTCGTCCATGAATGACGACGCATTGGTGGCGACGACCGTTGCGGTGACGAGACCGAACAGGAACGGCACCAGGGTGGCGATCTGAGCGAGGAACGCGGCGGACATCGACTTCCATGCCGGGGTCTCACGCGGGATGTAGCGCGCCCAGTCGCCGAGGAACGCACCGAACGAGACGGGGTTCGACATCACGATCAGCGCCGCACCGACGAACGACGGCCAGTACAGCGCGCTGGTCGCGGCGTCGGCACCCGGGCCGAAGATGCCCGCGTATCCGGGATCGAAGGTGCCTGCGAACGCGAAGATGCCGAGCAGGAACAGCACGGTCGCGGCGATGACCGCGACCTTGTTGACCAGCAGCATGAACCGGAATCCGTAGATGCAGACGACGAGCACCAGTAGCGCGAAGATGCCGTAGGCGATGGCGACCGTGAAGTCGTTCTGCGGCAGGCCGATTGCGCGATTCGCGCCACCGACGAGCACGTCGCCGGAGCTCCAGACCGAGATCGAGAAGAACGCGATGGCGGTCAGCAGCGACAGGAACGATCCGATGACGCGGCCGTGCACGCCGAGGTGTGCCGACGACGACACCGCGTTGTTGGTGCCGTTGCGTGGGCCGAACAGCGCCATCGGCGCCAGGATCGTTGCGCCGAGGACCAGACCGCAAAGCGTGGCCAGCAACGCATCGCGGAAGGACAGCCCGAAGATGATGGGGAAGCTGCCGAGCACGACGGTCGCGATGGTGTTCGCACCGCCGAAAACCAGCCGGAAGAGATCCAGCGGCCGCGCGGTGCGCTCGGCATCGGGGATCGGCTCCACCCCGTGCGTCTCGACCTCGGTGATCTTCGGAGGTGCGGCCAGAGACTGGGGCGGCTGCCCGTCGGCGGTTGCGGTCATGGACGATTCCGTTCTGATCAGGCGCCGGCGGGCATTGGCGAGAGATGCTCGTGGACGGCGAGGAGGCGGTCGCCGTCGAGCACGAAGACGATGGACTCGCGCTCGCGCAGGGTGGTCTCCTGCCCGTCCGCCGAGGTGACGGTGTCGCACGTGTGAGTGAGCACCGCGAAGTTGCCGAACGTCTGGACCAAACGATCGCTGCTGATGCAGGACACCACCCGCCATCCGGAGTCGAGCCAGGACGCCCACACGGTCTCGTAGGCGGCGCGGTCGTTCATGCGGCTGTCCTCGGGGTGGAACACGAACGTCGCATCGGGGGTGAAACAGGCGAAGTACGCCGCCGTGTCGTTGGCCGCGAACGCCGCGATGAGTTCGTCGGTCGCGGTCAAAACCTGGTCGCTGGTCAGCGTCGCCATAACGGTCCCTGAGTCTGTGAAGGTCCTGGAGGTGTGGTGTGCGTCACTCTAGGAGCGCGGGAGGTCCCCTGCAAGCAGTTCGTTCGTAACGGCCATGTTTCCCATCACGTTATGCCAGGGTTAGACGGAGGTTACGTACAGAAGTGACGAATAGACTGCCAATAACGCGTGATTGGTCGTGCGGGGCGGGTCGAAAAATCTTTCGACCAGTTTGGCGGGAGGGTGCTGATGGACGAGGTCGACGAAGCGATCGTGGCGCTGTTGGAGGTCGACGGACGCCTTACCCACCGTGAAATCGCACGGACGGTCGGGCTGTCCCGCTCGGCGGCGGCGGCGCGGATGCAACGGCTCATCGCCAGCGGCCAGGTGGTGGTCCGCGGAGTGGTGCACCCTGCAGTGCTCGGACGGGGCGCCTTGGCACACGTCGGCCTCACCGTCCGCGGCGCGGCTGCACCGGTGGCTGCTCTGATCGCCCGTCGCGACGACGTGCCCTTCCTGTCGCTGACCAGTGGACCCCACGGCCTGGTCGCCGAAATCCGGGCGGCCACCCCCCGCGAGATCGATCGCGCGATCTCCGAGCTGCGCTCACTGGACGGGGTCACCGGCGTCGAGACACTCACCTACGTCGAGGTGGTTCGTGACGTGGTTGGCCCGGTCGGTGAGGTGAGCATGGACGTCGACGACGTCGACCTGGCACTGTTGCGGGCGCTGCAGGAGGACGGTCGCGCGTCCTACGTGAATCTCGCTGCAGTGGTCGGGCTTTCGCCGGCGGGCGCACGTCGGCGGGTCGTGCGACTCCTCGGTGCACAGGTCGTGCGCATCGGCGCGGTCGTCCGTCACTCCGGCCAGGACCGGCAGAGCGCCATCGGCCTCGGCATCCGCCTGAGTGGCGATCACCAAGAGGTCGTGGATGCCATGGCGGCCATGCCGTCGGTGATCTTCCTGGCGCGCACCCTCGGGCGTTTCGACGTCCTGGCGACGGTCAGGGCATTCTCGGCCCGTCAACTCGTCGAACTGCTCGACGCCGTGCGATCGCTGCCCGGCGTGCACATGGTCGAGAGCTGGGCCCACCTCGAAGTGGTCAAGGAGAGTTACGCATCCGGATTCGGTGACACGGCGGGGTGACCGGCGGCGGTATCGTGGTCGGTCGCGAGGGGGTGGCCATGGCGGTGCAGGAGGCGCGGAATCCGCAGCTCGTCCTGACCGACGAATTCAAGGGTGCCCTCGCGCTGCTCAGTGGCGGACGGCATGTGTTCCTCACCGGCAAGGCGGGCACGGGCAAGTCGACGCTGATCCGCGAATTCATCGCCGAAACCGATCGCAACGTGGTCGTCGTCGCGCCGACCGGCATCGCCGCCCTGAACGTCGACGGCTACACCATCCACCGGCTGTTCAGCTTTTCGACGACGACCAGTCTCGACGACGTCCGCACCGGTCGGTACTACCCGGGCCGGTTCGCGAAGATCCTCGGCTCGCTCGACACCTTGATCGTCGACGAGGCATCGATGGTCCGCGCAGACCTCTTCGACCAGGTGGCCGCGGCGCTCGAGAGATTCGGTCCCGTGCCGGGCACTCCGTTCGGCGGTGTCCAGATCGTCCTCGTGGGCGACCTCTATCAGCTGCCGCCCGTGGTGCACGAAGCCGAGGCCGGGTACCTGAACACCCGTTACGCGACACCGTACTTCTTCTCCGCCGACAGCTTTCGGTCCGAGGACTTCCCGACGGTCGCTCTCACCACGGTGTTCCGTCAACAGGGTGATGACCGAATGACGGCGATTCTCAACGAGATTCGCGAAGGGGTCCTGGTCGGTCATGCGCGTGACCAACTGAACGCGCGCACGGACCCGGACTTCGAACCACCCGACGACGAGTTCTGGCTCACGCTGGCACCGACCAACCGACTGGTGACCGCCAGGAACCGGCAGCGCCTGGAGCGCTTGCCCGGCGACGAGATCACCTTCCTCGCCAGGCGATCTGGCGACCTCAGCCTCTTCGATCCGCCAGTGGAGGACGAGCTGCGCTTCAAGGTCGGTGCGCAGATCATGATGCTGAACAACGACCAGTTCGATCGGTGGGTCAACGGCACGCTCGGGCGCGTGACCGCCGCTCGAATGGCCGACGGGCTGGTCGTCACCGTCGAGTTCACCAACGGCGACACCGCGGACGTCAGGCCCTTCACCTGGGAGGCGACCAGGCCGGTCGTCGACGGCAGGTCGCTGCGCCGCGAGGTCATCGGCACCTACACGCAGCTGCCGTTCAAGTTGGCGTGGGCGATCACCATCCACAAGAGCCAGGGCCAGACGCTCGAGCGCATGGTCGTGGACCTCAGCGGCGGCATGTTCTCGTTCGGTCAGCTCTACGTCGCGCTCAGCCGGTGCACGTCGATGAGCGGGCTGGTGCTCAAACGTCCGGTGCTGCCGAAGGATCTGAGGACGGACAAACGCGTCGTCCGGTTCCTGCGTCAAGCGGTCGCCGACGAGGGCACCCGGAGACACTGCGGGATCGGCATTCTGACCGTCGGCGACGAAGGCCGGATGTCGCGGCCCCGGCCGGTCGAGATCGCGGTGGCGTTCGACGACGGCACTGCGGTCAGCACGCTGGTCAACCCGCAGCGGGATCTCGTCGACGCGCGGCAGTCCTACGGCATCACGGTCTCCGATGTATTGCTCGCTCCGACGCTGGCCGAAGCGTGGGAGGTCATCGCGCCGATGCTGGCCGGCTGCACACCGGTCGGCGTCGGGATCGATGAAACGCTCGGCCTCATCGACTTCGAACTCAAGCGGCTCGGGCTCGTCGTTGCCGTGCCACTGGGTGCCGACGTGCCGCGCTCGGTGCTCGGCGCCGAGCATCACCGAGGCTTGGCGGCCGGCACCGCGCTCGAACGGGCCCGCGCTGCGCTCGACGCGTTCTCCCGTTCGGGCTCAGCGGATTCGGCATCATCGGCCTTCGACGAACCCGAGCCCTCCGAATCGTTCTCGGGACACCTCGTCAGTCGTACCCCGGAGGTGGCAACTCCCGCGTCGGTTCACCTGCCAGGCCTATCGGCACTGCTCGACGTCAGCCGTGGCGTCGGCGCGACGCTGCTGGGACACGGCGCCTCGTGGGCTGCGGGTGACGGTGCGGGCGCGGATACGCCGTGGCACTCGGCGGCCCGATACTCGGTGGCCGACCAGTTGCGGGCCGCCGCGGCGCGGGCACCCCTGACCACGGAGTCGGTGGCGCGCCTGCGCCAAGTCGAGGAGTTGTTGGGCGTCGCAATCATCGACGACTCGGTGGAGTCCGCGCTCGTCGGCGACGACATCGCGGCCATCCTGGTGCCGGGTGCGCGAGTGTGCTTCACCGGCACTGCCGAGGACGCGCAGGGCCGGATCGTCGACCGCGACGAGATGCAGCGCTTGGCCGCCTCGGCAGGGCTGGTGCCCGTGCCATCGGTGACCAAGACGCGCTGCGAGATCCTGATCACCGCCGAGGTCGGCACCCAGTCGGGCAAGGCGCGCAAGGCACTTGAGTGGGGCAAGCCCGTGTTCTCGGCCGCGGAGTTCTTCGCGTGGTTGGCCGGCGCCGAACGCCGGTAGCTCTATTCGATTGCGCGAAGTTGGTGCCAGATCGCCGCGATCAGTTGGCTGCCGCCGTCGAGGTAGAGCGGAACGGGATCGAACTCGACGTTGCCGCGCGCGAAGGCTGCAATCTCCCGAATCTTCGTCACGCGCTCGACGTAGTCGTCGATGAAGGTGTCGAAGCCCTCGAGGAGACCATCCATGAAACCCAGGCAATCGCTGAGCAATCCCGCGTACCTTCCTGGTACGGAGACGCTTCGGTCCTGCTCGGCGATCGCGAGTAGCCGATCGTGATAGTCCATCAGCCCATGTGCGACGTGCACGATGCCGTCGGCGTCGGCTGTGCCTTCGCCCCGATCGCCGAACACCCCCATATACGACGGGGTCAGATCGAAGGCCTTCAGTTCTTTCAGCACGTTGGTCACGTCGGTGAGACGTTTCCTGACGAATAGCCCCACCTTGCGGTCGGTGTGCAGTCGCCTGCCCGTTGGAGCGGCGGGGCGGAGTTTCTGTCCCAGCAGCCGGGGCGCCACGGATGCTCGACGCTGAACCAGCACTGACGCGAACGCCGCCCATTGCCAGCAAGCCGGTTTCTCGTCCAACAACCGGTGGAGCGCCTCGGGCGTGTGGACGATGTCTGCGGTCGGGATGTCTCTCCTCACGCGGCCCAGGCAAGGTGCGGGTACCGACAAGCCAGACGAGCGAAATGTTCAAGACCGGACCGCGTCGCGCGAGCGAGACTACGGGCATGAGCACGCAATCGTTCACCCCAGCGCTCGGTCGCTTCGCACCCGCACGGTTCTTCGATCCCGTGGTCGCGCTGACGCGCGAGCGACTGTGGCGCGCGCTGGCCGCCATGCACGTGGCACCGCAGCCAGACACCGCGATCGCCGACGTGGGTTGCGGCACTGGATCGCTGGCATTGTTGCTCGGTCGAGTGGAGCCGCGCGCACGGATCGTCGGACTGGACCCGGATCCCGACGTTCTTGCCGTCGCACGGCGCAAGTCCGACGCAGCAGAGGCGGCGGTGCAATGGTGCGTCGGCATGGGTGACGCCTTGGTGGAGTCGCTGGGTGCGAACTCCGTGGACACCGTCGTGTCCAGCCTGGTGTTCCACCAGTGCCCGCTGCCGATGAAGCGGGCAGTACTCGCGTCGATGAGCGCGGTGCTGCGACCGGGCGGGAAGCTGGTGATCGCCGACTACGGACTGCAGCGGACGACGCTGATGCGCATGGCATTTCGCATCGTGCAGCTCGCCGATGGCAAGGAGGACACCCAACCCAATGCAGACGGTGTCCTTCCCGATCTGATGTCCGAAGCCGGG
>Ga0193743_1003700_pt1 | contig 10134 bp, 11 predicted proteins | sample L2c2metaG_FD_143038 | JGI IMG/M metagenome (GOLD analysis project Ga0193743, IMG submission 143038) | Soil microbial communities from a riparian zone of the East river system, Colorado, United States - L2c2 | ecosystem: Environmental > Terrestrial > Soil > Riparian zone | place: USA: East River...
AAATTGAATAGACGACAAGCACGATGGTTCTTATTCTTGTCAGAATATGACATCAAATTGGTCCATACTCCTGGAAAGAAAATGATCCAATCTGACGCATTATCTCAACGATCTGATCATTGCCTCACTGAAGACAATGACAATGAAGACATGGTTTTATTACCAGATAATCTATTCATCGATCTCATTGATGTCGATCTTCAGGAAAGAATTGCAAATATTGACAAGATGGATAAAGACACTGAGACAGCACTGTTACTACTGTTGAACGGAAAACTTGCTGATGATTGGACACTGGAAAAATATGGTGACCACAATATCCTTTTCTATCGGGAAAAGAACTATATTCCTTGAGACGATATATTACAAAATGATATTCTGAAAGACTTTCATGATCATGAAACTGCTGGTCATCCTGGAGAATTACAGACTTATAACGCTGTACAACAACATTACTGGTGGCCAGGCTTACCCACTTTCGTGAAAAACTATGTTCTGGGATGTGGAACTTGTCAACAGTTTAAAATTGACCGAAACCCCTTGAAACCCACATTTTTACCCACAGAAGGTTCTCAATCGACTAGACCTTTCTCTTACTGTTCAATGGACTTTATTACCGACTTACCACCTGCCGACAGTTTTGATTCTATCTTGGTCATGGTAGACCAAGCGCTTACAAAGGGGGTAATTCTCATTCCATGCAACAAAACTATTACCGCCAAAGACACAGGCAAATTTTGCTTGAAAACCTATACAAACGATTTGGACTACCTGTCATGGTCTGTGCTTGGTCATGTTCTTTCCAAAGAACAATCAAAGGTCGGCTCCAACAGAGTCTCCAATGATGGCCGCCTCACCATTGTTCAGTGCCACCATTACCACCGGCCACCCTCATTGGACCTATATCAGAGCTCCGTCGGAATACTTCCTCCACTCTGCTACCACCAAAACAACCTGCATTCTTATCATTGTCATTACCAACCAACACCATGTGCTATCTACCACAGCACAACCACAGCCCCACCATGCTCCACACACGTTCCATGTTCCAGGCCAATCACATCGCACACGCACCAGTCTCGAGGTCATGAGTCACGGTCACCACAAGGACCTGCAAGGATTTACGTCGGCATCCTTCGGCACCATCCGGAATATGAGTCTCCTTGTTATATGTTCATTCTACTACCATATGCTCTTCATGATAACTCCTTATATGTTTATGTTTTGTCTCTATATAAATACTCCAGTTTGTTGTATGTATTTTGCTAGTTCGAATATCAACTTAGCAACCTACTTCAACTTAACTCACTCTCGTCTTTCTTAAGCTTCTTCTCGGCTCGACTCTGGACTCTCCTACTCTGTCCGGACCTCCGAAATTCGAGGCATCCAGCAAGAGAGCAGCGCAACCTACAAGTTGAAGCCAACGCCTGGCATGACTTCGGACCCGACATCTCCGTCCAAATTCCGAGCTTAACAGGTACACTGTAGTGTCCTTATGTGTTATTTAAATTTCAGTGATAGTATTAAATCCATTGAATGTAACTCTTTATTGTACATGCAAGTCTATATGGCACATGGGCTCCTGCTTGTAAACAAGGAATTTCAAAATTTTAGTTCCTTCATCTCAAGTTAGTGTACAGTCTGCAGCATATCATCTCGTGTAATTTGTTAAAATAGACAAATCGGGCATGCAAGAGAAAAGGGTTGCATCTTGTCAACTCCGCAGCAGCAAGATTTCAATCACTACTAAGGATTTCTTCGTACACTGGTGGTTCATCTGGATTTGTCATTGGCAAGCCCAGTACAAGGCCAGATCCAGGCATGGCGCTTTCAGGTGTAGAAATATTCGGTGATAATTCTTGTCTAGCAGTTTGTCTTGCGGCAACAAGGGCACGCGCTGCGCGTTGTTCCTTCTCCATTTCATCCCGCAGTAACTTCGACTGTCTATCTTCCATAAAAGCAAGTTTGACCTGAAATATAATGGTGTCAACATGTCCATACCGAAGAAGCAATGGATCACAGATATCAACCTTTTCTGCAGCAGCCTCAATTGAAGATTTCTCGTTCTTCTTGGCTCGTGCCGCACGTTCTTGTTTCCCTGTTTCTAGGCCGATGTAGTCTTTTAGAATGCTGCTACCAATTCGGAGATCTTCCATGTGCCGTGGATTGAAGGTATAGTATGGCTGGAAGTTTTGCACCTTCAATTATATGGGATGAATGACTGCAAATAAAGATGGAGTGAATGGCTGACCTCTCCTCGGAACCCAAGCTGAAGAGGCTTTGAAGGTTAGGGACGAGTTTTAAAGGAGATTTCTGAAAGGAGAATCTGACTTCAATCGCAAATTCAAGGGCACCTTTAGGATCTACGAGATCGCGCTTGATGACTGAGTTCGTAGGCTTGAATTTCTGGAACTTGGGGTTATTCGGCTCTCGTAGTAGATTCTCCGTTATGGTGAGCAGAGTCTAAGAGTAAGAGGTATTTACATAACAGTTCTGTGGCTCCAACAAACATCAATACGTAACTACAACACTTACTTTGAGAGAGCTAAGTGCCTGCTCTTTCGAGTTTGGACGAGTGATCCCTGGATCTAGAAGCCTTCGGAACTTCTGCCGTTTCTCGTGTTCAGCAGCCAGCTGAGCAGCAGTGAATTGTGGAACAGCTTGACTGGTTCGAAGTTCTGCAGCCGCCGCAAGCGCGTCATTGGAAACGCTACCTGCCGGGGACCCAGACGAAGGTGAATTAAGGGAGGACATTTCAAGGTGGGCGTCAGCACTGATAATTATGACTGGATGACAATCAAGTCACAATTACAAACGTCACAGGGTACCAAACACTCCTATTAATGTACTACTTAAGAACTAACGCAACTTATCCTTATTTGGACAACGCAAAACCAACAGCATTTCTCTCAAGATCGTAGACGGTATAGTATTTGCGGAGGAAAACATCCCCTGTAAAAATTATGAGCAAGCGAGATAGGTACCAGGTCGAAACATACCGATAATCCACAAAGATCCACCTGGTAAGTTGATGTCTATGCCAGTAAAGGCAGAAATGCATGTGCCTTGAATCTCCAAGATATAATCAGTGCCTTTGAGAGGATACGCCTTGCCGCCGAAGTAGAAAGACAGGTCGGGAAGATCGGGGACTTTAGCGCAATCAACCTGATATTGACCATTCCACGTTTTCTTGGCCCCAATCTGAGTGTTAAGCATTTCGGCGACGTCAGTAGGTACGGCAATAAGCGAAGTACCTTTAACATAATGAGGACCTGTCAAAAACGAAATGGAAAGGAGCAAACCTGTATCAATAGCGGCGCCAGTATTCTCCAGCTCTAATTCATCATTACCGAAACGGACCTTCTCAAGCCCCACCTCCCAGTAAGCCTTGCGGCGGACAGGGACGTAATCAATCTCTCCGGTGTATGCAGAAGGGTCAATACCACCAAAGATGGCCTCTCCTCCATCACTTTCGGAGGAGCCAATGCGGAAGGAAAAGACGGGAGAATCAACGAGACCTTGGTCGATCATGTTGTAAAAAGGAGGAGTGATGTGGTCCACTGAAATAGTGTTATAAGCTAAACCAAGAATGCCGTCAAACCTGATGATGCATCAATTATTGTGTAATGATTTGTCATTCAATAGTAGACAGACACACTTTCCGAAAGCGAACGCAAGACCTGGCTCCTTGACGGCCTCCGCGAAATCTTGTTTGTTGATCTGAATGTCTCCAATCGACAGCACATCGTTAGAGACAAAGCCCTCCATGGATCCAGAGCCATACTGAATCTTGAATTCGGTACCATTTGCTTTGTATGTCGAAGAAGCGCTCGAATCATACTTGGTATGAAGGAAGCAGGCAATAGAAGTACATTGTGTGCTTGGAACCCAAAGATTGCTTGAACTAAAGCGAAGTCAGTAATGGCCTTAGGGGATGATAAAATAAAGCTGCACGGACCCAGTGTCGAGAATGACTTTGAACTAGAGCTGGATTAGTTGAAAACATAGAATAGGGTTAAAGAAACCTACAGTCTGTGGGGGATTTCCCAAAGAGATTTCGGTGAAATACTGCGCATTCATGAAGTCTAGATGAGGGGGTTAAAGGGGGATGGGAAACAAGATCAAGGATGGACAACAAACTAGTGAGGGGAACGCTATGACCCCCTTTCAATTCCTCCTGTGTCCAGAAAAGTTGTTCATTGCCGTCTGTAGTGGGTCGCTCGATGCGACGACCTGAGCCTCCGAGACCGAGAAGGGGCATTTGTAATTGTGAGGGAGCACCATATTTCTCAGCAAGATAGGCACTCTCTAGCTCAGGATTGTTGGCTGCAGGAGGCAGTTTCTGGAGTTTGAGCTTGTGTAGGCGAGAGGCCGTAACAAATGGAAGGAGAGCAAGGAGGAGGGGTGAGGCGACAATCATGGTTCAAATTGAAAGGGGTGGTTGTCAACAGAGTTATATATACATTCGGACTTTAAATATTAATTAATTGATTAATTATGCAACTAAATTATTTATTTATCATTTTAATCGAAACTGTCACCATGAACCGTCGACACCAGCCTCAACCGTTGACCACCATTGAATCTCTACTCCTGGCTCAGGCGGTATGGAAACAAGGTGCTTCCCAATCATCTTGGTTTGAAATAGCCAGGATTCTTTCTCGGCATCCCTTACTTTCTAGACCAAAATCTTTCTTCAACCCTCAAGTTAGTCTCACTCCGAATTCGAAGACTCATCCGGACACTAACATCCTAAAAGTCCTGTCAATCAATGTACGAGCTTCTTCTGAAGGATGCGGACCTTGAGCCGTGAGCCAAACAACTTGCATCTTGACCAGGGACTCACCGCCACTTCCAGAAACGATCTCAATAACACCCCCCATGGTCTGTCATATCATGTTCATGCGTCATTCAACCAAACCTTATGAGAGATCAGCACAAACGAATCTCCAGCTCGCACAAAAGCACTATCACTCCCGCTTTCTTGAACTCCGTGAGCTCATCATGACCGAGGAATCAAAGTTTAAGTTAGTAAGGTGATTTTAATAATTTGTCTATAAATGATAGTTTTATTTCTAGAACTGTCCTGAGAGAAATTGAAGAAATAAAAGTTGGCCTCCGTGACAAGGAGATTCAAGCTAAAATCACTGGAGAGGACCCAGGACCAGACCCCTCAAAGCAGCTGGAGGTTCGCTTTGATTTTCTTAAGAATGTATATTATCTGTAATATAGCCACAGGAGAAGACCCCAGGCCAACATTTCGACGAAGCATTTGATGGTTCTGCGCTAAGCGGTGTTACAGAATCTGCTGAGTTTGACATTTCCCCTCCCCAAACAACGGTATGAATCCACATCTTACATTTCATACAACCATCTAAAATTACCATGCAGGGTGAAATCATCCCGGATACGCCATTATCAGAGGACAATCTACCGCCTGAGCAAACGGCATCTATTGATGACAACATCGAAGAATCGCAGGATAACTCGACTGTCGAAGCGAACTCATCACCATTTGACCAACCCCTAGTCGAGTATGAAATTGAAGAAGCTGTTGTCCCCGAAACAATTGAGCCAGTGTCAGTGCCAGTGCCGGAAGAAACACACCATATGATTGCGCCACTAGTCACTCCGACTAAACTTCTGCAAACATCTATCTCTCGACTTCGAGGGTCTGAAAGCCCTTCGTCTGCTACTCACATGGGCAGTATTCAACCAGAAGATGACAAGAATGCTCTGACGGAGGTTATTGGACTGGAGGTGGAGAATGATCGTGCGGCCGTAAATGAACGACAGGAAGAAGAGGAAGAGGAGACTCATGGGGAGGCGGAGAGCAAAGAGGAGGAAGAGGAGAGTAAAGACGGGGAGGATAATAGGAAGGAGGAAGAGGAAGAAAGTAGAGAAGGCGAAGGCAAAGAAGAGGCAAAAGGCCCAGAAGAGAAGGCAAACCAAGAAGGGATGGAAAGAAAAGTAATGGAAGAAGAAAGAGAAAGAGAAGAGTGCAAAGGAGAGGAAACTGAGAGCAATGCAGTGGCAGAAGACGATAGCCAAGGGAGACACACATCACCACAAGGACAAGACGAGCAGATGGAAATCGATCATGAACAGGACGATCAAACTAGTCTAGGGAACAATGCAGAGTTGGATGGGGAGACGGAGTCAGATAATGCAGTCACTCCTGCTGAGATTGCCAACTCCCCTAGCTCATTAAACCCAGCAGAAGCTGTGGACGACGAACACACATCAGGGGATGAGCCCGTGGTTTTTACAAGACGTGTGTATTATGAAAAAATTCATATATTGAATCCTCACTTCTAATCTAGGTTCGTCCCGTCGTCGCAAGTCTTCAGCGACATCCCTGCCTCCACCTCCGACAAGGCAACGACTTCGATCACGGGGACGTATCTCCGAGCTGGAACCCCAATTGACAGTTGATTCAGAAAATGATAGTGAAGTCAGGGATGACTATCCTCAAGCAGATGATGATCAGAGATCCTCTCCATTCGATGGCAGTATGACACGACGTCGAGATGGTATGGTACTTTTGCTTTGTCTTGTCTCAAATTAAGGATATTTCTAGGTAAACGCAAGGCTTCCTTCGTTGAAAGTGCAGAGTCCCCACCAGACAAGAAACGACTCCGAGAGGATTCTGAACCTGCAGAGGAAGAAGATCCTGGTAACTCCCGTCTCCAAATTTCTTCCGTCTTTCTAGGTCCAAGTTCACACAACATACGCACCCGTGCTACCCGCCATACTATGCGAACAGAGGAACAAGTGGCTCTCAAACGCTTCCAAAACGTCATTAGCATGCTTCATTCTCAAATATCTCAACATCGCAATGGCAACATCTTCCACAACCCTATCAAGAATTCCGAGGCACCCGACTACCGCGAAATTGTTAAACGTCCAATGGATCTCAAAACGATTAAAACAAGAGTGAAGGATGGCGTTATTGCTAATTCTCTTGAGTTTCAGAGAGATATTTTCCTCATGTTTGCGAACGCTATGATGTATAATCGACCTGGTTCGGATGTACATGCAATGGCAGAAGATGTAAGTTGGTAGCTACATCCGTTTTTCTGCAGTTGCTAACTCAGTACCGTCTTAGATGATGCTCGAAAGCGAAGGTCAAATACTTGCCTTTCGCCAGACAGAAGGCCTTGTGAAGCGCGGACAGCGACCGTAAAAGTGCCACCGTTTGTACCACTTCGACAGTGATGAATACTTCAATCGTTTTTTTTTTGACTACATCAAACTCTGAGTTATTTTACCTGATTTGCAGCGTCCTATGCGCAAAGTGAAAGGGATCTCAGGTGGACCATTATGTTGGTCGTGAATCACAACTCTTGGTTCAAGGGAAGGATCAGCCTGAAAGAGTTTCTACGAAGGCACCAGTCGGCGCGAATACAACAGGTATGCATTAGACCGAGTCCCACTTACAATTACTAATAGTACATATGGACGTTGGTTGACCGGTGGCCCCTCGAACCCATTTCCACCATACTGACTTATGGTGGTCGACCACTCAGATAAGATATCTGCATTCAAGATGTTAAGCTTAAGAGAATATTACTATCATTGTTCAGCTATTTGGAAATCCCAGAGGTTCCAGCTAAATGCCCAAAAATTCGCATGCCTGCCTCTGCTTTTGGTAAGATACTGTGTAATCATGGTGCATAACTGCCTTTTTTTGACACAGGCACTCTATTGCTCCACCTGTCAGTTTGTATATCTTACATCTTCTTATATCCAACATTGGGGTTGCAAGGGCACATCCTGCGATATTGGGGTAATAACACAGGTTTATATACTATGACATTAGTTTTCAACAAATATTTGTTAGGGCAACTGTGGGTGTGACTTAGTCGAGATCTAGCAGGGGATCCTAAACAATATATACACATAAAATACGACAGGAAAGCGCACCTAGCAGGGGATCCTATGGTGCTGGCAACCTGTAGGCCGCTACTTTGGGAGACAGTGGCTGTGCAGTGGCCAAATCAGTGGAGAACTTTTCAAAAGTTAGCCTCACTAAAAATTTGCTAAAAATGTGTAAAAATGTCTCACTGCTGCAAATTTAGACGCTCTAAATTCTCAGAAATACATCAAAGATGATAATTCTTGCAAATATACCTCTCACAGCCCTTTCCTGAGACTCTAGCCATGCCCCAAAGATTATGATTAGATTAAATTAGGACCCTGAATTGCCTTTTTTTGGATGGTGGCCAAGTCGAGCAGATGGTGACAATTAATAACTCAGTCAGTTTTTATCAGATCGCTTATCCCTCTAACAGTTTTGTTCCTATTGTGAAAAGGAAGCATTTTGTTAGAGGGATAAGAAAAATACCCTGTTTTTGACAAGTTATTTCAGCTGTACAAAAGTAGTGGCCTACAGGTGGCTGGCACCATAAAAGAAAAGGATAAAGCCTTACTAAGGTGGGGTGTGTGTCTATATACCAAAAATTGGAGTCGAAATAATAAAATGATGAAAAAGATGAAGAATGGTGAAAAATTGATAGGAATGCAAAAGGTAGCTATGTCACATGACTATTGGACTCTACTATTGGAGCCGTGAGTGCACTCTGTCTTAAGTGATGATGAGGAGGAATGTACAGAGGTGATGGAGCATTATCGGAAGAAACATTGGATGAAGCAGAGGGTCCCCTAACATCCACCCCCCCATCAAGGCAGTGATGCCCCAACACTGAATGGAAAGGAATTGAGCAGAAACCGACTGCACAGATGTGACGAGCAGCACCAGGGTGCCTCCAATAAAAATCTGCCACTAGTTCCGGTGCATGAACATTATCCCAAGGTTCCCAGGAATTGTGCTCAACGCCGAAACCCTCCCACTTGACCAAGTAACAAAGCTTCCAGTTGACCATCCTACTATCCAAGATCTCCTCCACCACCCACTCCTCTTCACCATCTACAATCTCTGGAAATGGAGGCGGAGTCGTCCATCAGCCAGGGATGGGGTCCAGAGGAGCCAAAGACAATTTGACCACATTGAAGATGGGATGGAGTCAACCCATCGACGGAGGAAGGCAGAGGCGGTACACACCATTACCAACCTGACTGTCGATTGGGAATGGTCCTAACCTCTGGTGAGAAAGCTTAGGTGAAGGTTGAGTGGTCTGGATGTCACTAGCATCAAGGAAGACCATATCACCCGCTTTGAACTCTGGAGCTGGGGTTCGTTTCTGATTGTAGGTAGAGCGCCATGTCATCCTTTGACTTGGCCAGAGCCGCCTTCGCTTCCTCCAAGGTGTCTTTCATCTGGTCTTTGAACTCATTTATGGACTCCACACGGGACCGAGGTTGGTCCGGTTCAAAGCCCATCTGGGGAACACATCCGGTGTCAAGGAGGAAAGGAGGATACTGGGTGGAAGAATGAACCTGGTTGTTGTACTGGAATTCCGCAAATGGCAGGAGCCCCACCCAATCATCTTGTCTTTGGTTGGTGAAGAGACGGAGATACTGTTCCAGTTTCTGGTTGACCTGTTCCATCTGCCCATCCCCCTGAGGGTGGTAGGCTGTGGTGGCTGCCAACTTAATTCTGAGTAACCAGTAGAGTTCCCAGGTGAATTCTGCTACAAATTGAGGACCTCTATCAGAGACGACTTTCCAAGGGAGACTGTGATGTTTCCACACATGGCTGAGGAAAAGGTGTGTGGCTCCAGCGGCAGAGATCATTGTGACAGAGCATCCATCTTCCCCATGCTCTTTCCAGGAGGGTGGTGCATGATGAAGTTGAATCAGGCTAAGAGGAGGGACCACCTATGTTACGACTTTGATTGGTTCAGACTTTACAGTCGTGACGAGGTCTTTACTCTCCCCCCCCTTTCCTAGTGGAGTCCGCTAGGAGTCCGAGCAATCCTCAGACTGTCCTCGGACTGTCCTAGGACTAAATTCGGACTGAATTTGGACTTTTTTTGGCTGAACCTCCAGCCAAATCTAAGAATCCGAGTCCGAAATTAGTCCGAGGACAGTCCTAGGACAGTCCAAAGACTGCTCGGACTCTCGGACTGTCCTCGGACGGAGTCCGAGCACTGTCTTCGGACAATCCAGGGACTGTCTGAGGCCAGTCCGAGCACTGTCCGAGTACTTACTATTATTATATATATATATAAA
>Ga0193743_1003701_pt1 | contig 10134 bp, 8 predicted proteins | sample L2c2metaG_FD_143038 | JGI IMG/M metagenome (GOLD analysis project Ga0193743, IMG submission 143038) | Soil microbial communities from a riparian zone of the East river system, Colorado, United States - L2c2 | ecosystem: Environmental > Terrestrial > Soil > Riparian zone | place: USA: East River...
ACCCGGCCGCCGGCACAGCACGACAGCGGCATCACCGGTGGCGGCGTTCCCAGCGGCGGCACCGGGAGTGGCAACGGCAACGGTGCCGCCAGCCGGCCCGCGTCGGAGTCCTGGGAGACGGCCGCTGACGACGGATGGCGGGCAGCGTCCGCCATCTCGGAGATGCAAGTGAACGAAACCACGCAGGCCGGCCTGCCCAAGCGGGTGCCAATGGCGCAACTCGTGCCGGGTGGGGTCGACAAGTCAGCATCGTCGGTGCAGAAGCGCACTCCGGAAGCGGTCCGCGGGCTGCTCTCGGCTTATCACCGGGGTGTGCAGCGCGGTCGCACCCAGCCAAAGGACGAAACTTCGGATACGACTCCGGCCGGGCAGCCCTCCCAAGCTGGCCACGGTCCGGGTGCCGGGAGCGGTCAGAAGGAGCACGAACGATGACAAGCACGCAAGATCTCGGGTGGCTGCTCGCCAACTTCGCCGACCGGGTGCCGGGGGTCGCACACGCGATCGCGGTTTCCGCCGACGGTCTGCTCCTCGCCTCGTCGCGGGACCTCCCGCGCGACCGGGCCGATCAGCTGGCCGCGATCTCGTCCGGCTTGGTCAGCCTTACCCAAGGCGCGGCCCGCTGCTTCGAGGGCGGTGCCGTGCTGCAGAACGTCGTCGAGATGGACAACGGGTTCCTGTTCCTGATGTCGATCTCCGACGGCTCCTCCTTCGCGGTCCTGGCGGCTCGCACCTGCGACGTCGGCCAGGTCGGTTATGAGATGGCGTTGCTGGTCGACCGCGTCGGTGACGCGCTGACCCCAGCGCCACGCACGGCCGCGGGAATGCTGGGCTAGTCGTTCCGGCAACGGAATGGCGCACGACAACGACATACAGACGCGACGGGCCCCGAGCGATCGGGCCGTGTTCGGATGCGAAGGGGGGTGAACGGCGATGACAGACAGAGACGAGCCGACCGGCGCGCTGGTGCGGCCGTACGCCGTGACCCGCGGACGCACCCGGCCCCGGCTCGAAATCGCCCTCGAGGCACTCGTCGAGACGACGGTCCGCGGCCGAACCGCCAACTCCACCAAAGGTGGGGGAGGCCGCGAGACCCAATACATCGCCGCGTTGTGCGACGGCCGGTTGCAGTCGCTCGCGGAGATCGCGGCTCGGATGCAGCTCCCGCTGGGGGTTGCCCGGGTTTTGATCGCCGACATGGCCGCCGACGGGCTCGTCGCGGTCTACGAACCGACCTCACTGGAAGACACGAACGATGCGGTGGGCACTGAACTGCTGGAGAGGGTGCTGAGTGGACTTCGCAGGCTCTGACGTGACGCACCGCCCGAGCGCTGGCCGTGTGACGTCGGCGAAGATTGTCATCGCCGGCGGGTTTGGCGTCGGCAAGACGACGCTGGTCGGGTCGGTCTCGGAAATCACGCCGCTGACCACCGAGGCCATCATGACCTCGGCCGGTGTCGGCGTCGACGACACCCGGCAGGTGCCGGGCAAGACGACGACGACCGTGGCGATGGACTTCGGCCGGATCACGATCGACCGTGACCTGATCCTCTACCTGTTCGGCACCCCCGGCCAGACCCGGTTCTGGTTCATGTGGGACGAGCTGGTCCGAGGCGCGATCGGTGCGATCGTGCTCGTCGACACGCGTCGACTGGCCGACTGCTTCGCCGCGATCGACTTCTTCGAACATCGCCGCCTGCCCTACCTGATAGCGATCAACTGCTTCGACGGCGTGCAATACCACGACCCGCAGGATGTCCGCGATGCCCTCGCGATCTCCAGCGACGTCCCGGTGGTGGCCTGCGACGCCCGCAACCGCGACTCGACCAAGCATGTGCTGATCAGCCTCGTCGAATACGTGCTGAGCATGCGCCGGTCCCGCGCGGTCGCCCCGGCCTGACCGGCCGGGTCACCCGCTCCAGCAAGAAGCCCCACCGCCGGACGGCGGTGGGGCTTTCTTCGTGCGTGTGCGGCGGCGGGGTCAGCTGTAGCGGACCCAGGCGCCGTTGGTGACCTGGAAGATCGCCAGCGAGTCGGCGGTCATGCCGCCGTGCTTGATCGGCTGGAAGTCGTAGGAGCCGGCGATGCCCTCGGTGATGAGGTTTTCCATGTAGACGCGGATGCGGCCGCGGTCGACGCTGCGACCCAGCCGGGCCGCGTTGGCGATCAGCCGGACGGCGTCGGAGGTGTAGGGCGCGAAGCCACGGAACGCGCCGTGCTTCTGGATGTAGCGGTAGATGAAGTCACGCCGGTCGAGGTCGGCCATCGTCGTGTCGGTCAGCGACGTGCCCGCCAGCGACGCCGGGTGCACGGCCAACGCGTCGCTCGCGGCGGTCGCGTTGTCACCGGTCAGCGTGTCATCGGCGACCGCGCCCGGGTCGAAGATGAGCTGGCCCTCGTAGGACAAACCAGTCTTCAGCGCCAGCGCCGTGGCGCCGGAGTCGGGCGCCTGGGCCCAGATGATGATGGCGTCCGGTTTCGTGTCGGCCACGCGCTTCGCGGCCGAGGTGACGTTGCTGCCGGTCGGCGGGAGCTGCTCCTTGGCGATGATGCGGCCGCCGAGGGTCTGGCGCAGCGCGTCGTAGCCGGCGTCGCCGTAGGCGCCGTTGGCGTAGAGCACGCCGATCTTGTTGAGCTTGCGGCTGGGCTCGGAGGTCAGATCGGCCATCATCCGCGCGACGTCTTCGGCGTTGGGCTGGAGCTTGTAGATGTAGGTGCGCTGGGTGAGCGGCGTGACGATGCCGTCGGCCGACGCGAGCGAGATGAACGGCACCTGCTCGGTCTGCGCGACCTTGAGCATCTCCAGCGAGGTCTCGGCCAGGATGCCGCCCATCAGCGCGTGGACGTTTTCCTTCTGGATCAGCTCGGTCGCCTGCTGTGCGGCGGTCTCCGGGCGGCTGCCGTTGTCGCGGTAGATCATCTTGATCCGGCGCCGCAGGTTGCCGACCGGCACGCCCTCTTCGTTGAGCGTGTCGACGGTGATCCGCAGCGCGCGCTCCTGGAGCACGCCGTGTGCCGAGCCGGGGCCGGTGAGCTCCAGGCTGGCGCCGATGATGAGTTCTTCGGACCCCTTGGTGGTCGGGCCCGGGCTGTTGGTGTCGTCGGATCCACAGGCGGCGGTGAACAAGGTGCCCGCGGCTGCGACAAGAACGCCACGCCGGGTCATCTGGGTCCGGCCGAACGCCGGCTTCGCCATCTGGTGCCGCCTCTCCACAGCCCGGCGACGCCCGTCGCCAGATATCACGCGGGTATGCTCCCGGGCCGGTAGGCCCGCCGTCAAATCGCGGTTACTGCCCAATCGGGGCATCCCGCAGGATCACGACCTGGCCGACCGGTATTCGTATTCCTGGCTCTCGTCGCGTCCACCGTGGTCACGGCTGAAGTCCCAGCCACCGGCCGCCTCGCGACCGGGGCGACCGCCCACCGCGTAGCCGCCGATCTCCTGGCCGCGGCGCCAGCCGCGGAAGTAGCCGGTGGTGTGCGCCGCGATGCTGGCGGCGTCCCGGACGATCCGAAATTGCCGCTCGTCGCGCAGCGGCGAGCCAGGCACCAGGTTGGCCTGGGGCACCCTACGGGGTAGGCCGGACTGCGTCTCGAGGCCTACGGCGGGCTGAGCGGCCTTCTCGGCCGCCTGCCAGCCGGTGTCGGCGACCGACGCCCAGCCGAGGTCTTCGGCCTCGTCCTCGGGGTGGCCGGTGAACCACGCGGAGCGGGCCGCCGCGAAGATCAGCAGGTCGCCGTCGCCCTCGTCGTTGGAGACCGGAGGCGCGCTGATGCCGATCGGGAGCTGCGGGTGACTGCCGGTGTCGGAGGGACGCTCCACCAGGCGCAGCGGCGGCGCGTCGTAGCGCGCGGCGTAGTCGTCGCGGGTGCGCCGCTCGTCGCGAGCGCGCGACCGGTTTTCCCGTGGAGCCTCTTCGCGCAGCGCGCGGTCGGCCAGCGGCGGCGGCTCGACCAGACGCAGGATCGGCGGCTCCGGCGGCATGTCGTCGGCCAGCCACGGCGGCGGCACCCGGTCGTCGCCGACCGGCGAGTAGGTCGGCCGGTCGAGCTCGCTCGGCGGCAGCTCACTGAGGTCGGTGAAGCGCGGCTCACCGTTGGCGCGCTCGTCGGAGGTGTTGTCGACGAGCGGCCAGTTTGCGCGGACACCCGGCTCCGGACGCGGCGCGGGCACCGGGATGCTCAGGTCGGTCGCCTGGAACCCGGTGACCGGCGGCTGCGGCGGTGCCGGCGGCGGCGTCGTGGCACCGCGCCCGTTGGCCCGCGGCGGGATGACGGTCGGCCGCTTGCGCTCGGCGCGCGCCGAATTGACTGCGGCGTTGGTCAGCGTCGCCCGGAACGGCTCGCCGGCCTCGGCCGGCACCGTCGGGCGCTGCGCGGGGATCGGGGTGATGCCCGGCGGCGGGGGCGGCACGGAGATCGGCTTGTTGACCGGGCTGGCCGACACCGGCCGGCCGGGCAGCGGCATCGCCATGGCGGCCGGTGCCTGGGGCTGCGGTGCGGCGGGCGCCGGCGGAGCCGACCGCGGTGTGGCGGCCGGCTGCTCGTAGCGGCTGGCGCTGTCGAACCCGGCAGAAGCCGGCTGCTCGTAGCGGCTGGCATTGTCGAATTCGGCCGGAGCCGACTGCTGTGTCGCGGCCGGCTGCTCGTAGCGGCTGGTGCCGTCGAACCCGGTCGACCAGGCGTGCCCAGGGCTCCGCGACGGCATCGACGCGCCGGCGGGAGCGCTCGCGGCCGGCGGGGTCGCCGCCGGCGGCTCGGCCGAACGGGCCGGCGTGCGTGGCGCGATCGGGTGGCGCGGCGCGTTGGGCGGCCGGGCCGGGCTGGCCGCGCGCTGCGGCTGTGCCGGCTCGACCGGCCGGGCCGGCTCCGCGAACGGGATCGAGGCAGGGGTGGTGACCGGGGAGGGCGCGGTCGGTGGCGGTGCCACCGGGGCCGGCGCGACCGGCGGGGTGGTCAGCGCGCGCGGCGTGGTCGCCGCGGCGGCGGGCTCGGGGCGGTGCCGGCGGCCGGTGGACGCGCGATCGGGCAGCGGCAACGGCAAGGCGTGCAGCCCGGTCGGCGTCGTCGCCATCGGCTCGGTCTCGGCGACGCGCCGGATCGGCGCGGGCTCGGTCTCGGCGGCGGCCCGGCGGATCGGGCGGCGGGGCGCGGCGGTGACCAGCGTCGTGCGGGCGGCCAACGTGGCCACCAGCGCCGCGCAGCCCTCGTCGCAGGAACGCACGGCGGCGACGACCTGGCGCACGGCCTCGGCCGAAGCGCTGGCGAGGGTCTTGTTGATGGTGCCGCGGCGCGGTGTCTCGGCGATCGCGACCCGCAGTGCGGTGATCGCCTCGAGCACCCTGGCCTGGTCGGCGATGCCGGAAGCGGTCAGCCGGACGGCGACCGCCTCGACCGCCGCGGGCAGGTCACGTCCGCGGGCGACGGCGCCGGACAGCGTGCCGGGCTCGGGGAGCGCGTCGAGGACCGCGAGCGTCAGCGGCTCGGCCGGGTCGGAGAAGGCGCGCAGGGCCGCGGGGTAAAGCTCGCGGAGCACCTCGCGCAGCGTCGCCGCGGCGGAGTGCCGGCCGCCGGCGAGGGCGGAGTGAGCGGCCAGGATCGGCCGGTAGGGCGCGAGGTCGCGGGGCACCGGCAGACCGGTGGCGAAGATGGCGCCCGCCTGCAGCGCCCGGGCGAGGCCGACCGCGCGGCGCTCGGCCGGCGGGGACTCCATCTCTTCGAGAGACTCGTCGTCGGCGAAGCGCTCGGCGAAGTCGTCGACGGCGTCGTCGTCGGCGATGGCCAGCGGCCGGCCGGCGGCGGTGAGCAGGGACGTCACCTGGTGGTCGTCGCTGTCAGCGGCGATGGCGGCCGAACCGGGGCCGTTGGCCCGCTCGGCCAACACGGCGCCGAGCTGGGCGTAACCCGCCGGGTCGTCGGTGATCTCGCAGACACCGAGCAACCGCCCGGCGTCGTCAACAACAGCGGCCGTCAGACCTGTGCCAGCGCCTGCCGGCCGACCCGTCGGTTCCGCCGATGCGAGACCGCAGTACACCCGTACGAGCGCCACGGTGTCGTCCTCCTCCCCGGGCACATCTCGTGTGCCAAGGACTGATGTTCCCTGGTTGGGGGTCAGTCGCGCCAGTCCACAGCGGCAGAGATCTTGCCGATAATCGAGCGCCAGCCCAAACTTGCGGTTTGTGCCCCGATTTTCCGGAGTCGGCGGCGTGCCATGAACCCGCCGATCCCGCCGTCGACCACGCCACGCAGGGCTTCGTCGAGGTCATCGAGGCTGTTGCCAGGTGAGAGCATGTCAAGCACCGCCGGCAGCCGCAACGCGTAGGACAGGTCGCGGGCTACCTCGCCGGCCTCGATGATGAGCGGCGGGTCCCAGCTGTCGTGGCCGCCCCGCAGGTTTTCCACCACGAGGTCGAGCTCGTAGGAGTCTTCGTCGAGCGGTGCGACGTTGACCGGCTCCAGCCGGTCGACCAGCGTGGCCCAGGTGTCGACCTGGGCGAAGTCGTTGGGCGCGCCCGAGCGGATGAAGCTCACCAGGCCTTCGGCGCTGCGGAAGAGCAGCAACTTGCCCCGGTGGGTGAGGAAGACGGGAACCTCTTCGGCGTCCGGCTCTTCCTCCTCCTCTTCTTCATCCTGGTCCTCTTCGAGCTCGGCCTCGGCTCCGGCGTCAGCCTCGTCGGCGTCTTCGTCGCCGTCCTTGCGGTCAGCCTTGCCGGCCGCCTCTGCCTGCTCCGCGAGCTCCTCTTCGGTGAAGAGGTCGGCGTCGTCGTCTTCCTCGTCCTCGCGGGCGCGGGCGGCGAAGAGGTCGTCGTCTTCGCGGTCGGAGGTGTCGGTCGGCGTCAGCTCGTTGGACATCCGGTAGGCGCGCAGCGTGTAGCCGGTGCCCCCGGGAACTGCGATCTCGATCGGGTCGATGCGCAGCTCGTCCCAGAGCGCCCGCTGGTCGGCCGGGTCGACGCCGGTCTCGTCGTCAGCGTCCTCCGCGTCGTCGTCCTCGGCCTCGGCCGCGTCGACCTCAGCCACCTCGGCAACCTCAGCGGTCTCGGCGGGCGTCTCCGCCGCGGGCTCGGTCGTGTCGCTGCCGGCCGTGGTCTCCTCGACCTCTGCCGCGGGCTCGTCCGGAGACGGCGGCTTGGCCTTGGACCGGTTGGACTGGCGCGCCACGCTGACCTCCGGGAGTGGTGTGTTTCGGGCGTGCTTTGGTGACCTCGCGCACGAACACCCTAGTGTGCGCCCGCCGCGTTCACCGCCCGCACCCCGGGTCACCACTTCCTGGCGTGGTCACGTCGTTACGAGTAGGCTTCCTACCTATGAAGGCGCAGGCGCTGCACGGCCACCTCGACGCGCTGCTGCTGTCGGTGCTCGAAGACGGCCCGCTGCACGGATACGCGGTCATCGAGGCGCTCAAGGCCGGCAGCAGTGGCTCGCTCAACCTGCCCACCGGCACGGTCTATCCCGCGCTGCGCCGCCTCGAACGCGCCGGCTTCGTCGACAGCTCGTGGAGCACCGTCAACGGCCGCGAACGCCGCACCTACGAGCTGACCGGCTCGGGCAGCCGCGCGCTGGCCGGCGAACGCACCAACTGGCACGAGTTCAGCTCGACCGTCGGCAGGTTTCTCGGCGTCGAGCCCAGCTAAATCCAGAAACGAGACGGGCCCTAGGTCGCTCGCAGGCTGGTCGCGGCAGCGCGGCCGATCCAGGTGGACGCGGCCGCCAGCGTGACGCCGCCCACGATCATCGGTGGCCAGGTCAGCGCGGCGTCCCACAGCTCCGTTGACCAGCCATAAAGGACGATCGCGCTGCCCACAACCAGGGTGAGCACCGCGACCAGGCCGAGGATCGCGCCGCGCAGCAGGCGCGGTGACACCGTGCGGCCGTAGCGGGTGGCCAGCCACAGCGCGACGCTGCCCACCAGCGCGGCGCCGATCGCGACCATGCCGAGCCGGTCGACGCTTTCGGCGAGAACCAGATAGGCGGCCGGTGGCTGCGGGCTGGACCACGGCGCACCCCGCCACATCAGGTCGCCGCAGAGGACCCACACCGCGAACACGGCGACCACCCGCAGCCCGAGCACCCGGGCGGCCGACGCCGCGAGCTCGGCCTGGAAGGCCGGCGCCACCTCGTCGACGGCGCCGAACTCGGCCACTGCGGCGCGCTGCGCCTCGATCGGGGGATGTCCGGCCTCGCGCAGGTCGCGCACGGCGTCGTCGAGCCCGTCGCGGGCCTCGGTCAGCATCCGCCGCTTGAGGCCGGCCGGACCGGACAAGGCCCGGTCGAGCTGCCGGATGTGCTCGTCGACGAGGCTGGCACGCATACCGAAAGCCTGGCACGGGACACCCCGCAGCGGCCTCCGGTGGCATCCCCTAAGGAGTGCCGGCCTCTAAGGGCCCTTCAGGAGTCGCCGCGAACGCCAGGTAGCCGCGCTCGTCGGCCTGCTGGATCCGCCACTGGTCGCGATACCAGCCCGGCCGGGCGACCAACTCCGCGTGCCGCCCGCGCTGCACCACCCGGCCCGTGTCGAGCACGAGGATCTCGTCGAAGTCGTCGAGCCCGCTGAGCCGGTGGGTGACCAGCACGACCGCGCCCGGGGCGGCGGCGACCACGGCGGCCAGCACCGCGTCGGCGGCGGCCGGGTCGAGCCCTTCGGTTGGCTCGTCGAGCACCAGCACCTCGGGGCCGAGCAGCAGCGCCCGGGCCAGCGCCAGCCGCTGCCGCTGGCCGCCGGAGAGCTGGCCGCCGTCTTCGCCGACCTCGGTGTCCCAGCCGGCGGGCTGGTCGTGGACCCAGTCGAGGAAGCCGGCCGGCGCCGAGGCGGCCGCGAGGTCGTCGTCGGTGGCGTCCGGCCGGGCAAGGAGCAGGTTGTCGCGGACCGGGGCGTGGAACACGTGCGCGTCGGCGAACAGCCCGCCGACCCGGTGCGGGTCGCCGGCGCCGACGACCTGGCCGGTGTCGGGGCGGACGGTGCCGGCCAGCACGGCGAGCAGCGTGCTCTTGCCCGCCCCGCTCGGCCCGACCACGGCCACCCGCCGGCCCGGCGGCAGGCTGAGGCTGACATCGGCGAGCGCGGGCGCCGCACCCGCGCGGTAGGTGACCGAGACCCGGTCGACACCGGGAATCCCGTCGACCGCATCCGCCAAAGTGCCGGGCGCCGGCGAGAGCAACGCGGCCACCCGGCTCAGAGCCCCGCCGAGCTGGGTCCGCTGGCGTGCGGCGCCGACCAGCGCGAGCGCCGACTCGACGGCCGCGATGGTGCCGACGGCGAGCACGCCGACCAGCGTGCCCGAGGTGCCGGCGTGCAGCGCGGCGAGCACCACCCCGGCGGCGGTGGCGCCGGCGAGCAGCACGCCCGCGCCGTCGACCGCCCAGCCGATCAGGGCCAGCCGCCGTTCGAGGCGGGCCAGCGTCGCGGCGCGCCCGGCGGCCCGCGCGAGGGCCGGGCCGGTCGCGCCGAACGCGGCCAGGTCGGCCGCGCCCGCGGTCAGGTCGATCGCGTCGACCGCCAGCGCGCCGCGCAGCGGCGCCACCTCGGCGGCCGTGCGCCGGCTCAGCGCCGACGCCAGCGCGGGCAGCGCGACACCGGCCAGCAGCAGCCCGGCGGCCAGCGGCAGCGCGGCCAGCGGGCTGATCAGGCCGGCGCCGATCACCGCGAGCACCGCGACCAGCCCGGCGGCGGCACCGGGCACGAGCACCCGGAGCAGCAGGTCCTGCACTGCGTCGACGTCGGAGACCAGCCGGCTCAGTGCGTCGCCGGACCGGTCGGTGGCCCGGGTCGGGCGGCTGGCGAGGGTCGCGAAGATCCGCGCGCGGACCTCGGTGATGATCCGCAGCACCGCGTCGTGGCCGGCGAGGCGTTCGGTGTAGCGCAGCACGCCGCGCGCGATCGCCAGCGTCCGGACCGCGACGATCGCGACGGTCAGCGCCGCGACCGGGGGTTGCCCGGCGGCGGTGATCAGCAGCCAGGTCGCGGTCGCCATCAGCGCCAGCCCGGCGAGCTCGGTGCCGGCCGCGAGCAGGCCGCCGCCGATCAGCCGGCCCAGCCAGGGCCGGGCGACCCGCAGCACGGTGCGTTCGGCGGCCGTCACGTCAACCACCCACCCCAACGGGCGCCAGCTCGGTGACCACGCCGCAGTCGACCCGCAG
>Ga0193743_1003703_pt1 | contig 10129 bp, 9 predicted proteins | sample L2c2metaG_FD_143038 | JGI IMG/M metagenome (GOLD analysis project Ga0193743, IMG submission 143038) | Soil microbial communities from a riparian zone of the East river system, Colorado, United States - L2c2 | ecosystem: Environmental > Terrestrial > Soil > Riparian zone | place: USA: East River...
CCCCGGCCCGGTGCGGGTGTACCAGGTGAAGTCCCACAACGAGATGGTCATCGGTTTGTTCATTTGTTCGATCCCATCAACAGGCCGGAGACGAAATGCCGTTGGAAGGCGAAGAACACGATCGCGGTGGGCACCGCCGCGATCACCGAGGCGGCCGCGACCACGTTCCAGTTGCTCACGTAGCCGCCCTGGAGGTTGAGCAGTGCCGCGGTGACCGGCAGCTTCGCCTCGGTGCGCAGCACGGTGATCGACCAGATCAGGTCGTTGAAGATCCAGGTGGTGGCGAGCGCGCCGAGGGCGGCCAGCGACGGCCGGCACAGCGGCATGATGATCCGGGCGTAGATCTGCACCGGACCGGCGCCGTCCATCCGGGCCGCCTCGCTCAGCTCCCCCGGGATCGACCGCATGAAGCCGTGCAGCACGAAGGTGTAGAAGCCGAGCCCGAAGCCGACGTGGATGGCGACCAGCGCGACCAGGGTGTCGTAGATGCCCAGCGACTCCATCACCCGGGACACCGGGATCAGCAGGATCTGCGGCGGCAGCAGGTTGCCGGCCAGCATGACGAGCAGGATCGCCCGCCGGCCCGGGATGGCGAACCGGCTCAGCGCGTACGCCGCCCACGACGCCAGCAGCAGGCTGAGCAGCACCGCCGGCACCGTCACCTGGACGCTGGTCCACAGCGCCCGGCCCATCGTGCCGCGGCCGAGCGCCTCGCGGAACCCGTCGAGGCTCAGCGAGACCGGCCAGGCCGCCGTGCCTCTGGCGGCGATGTCGTCGAACGAGCGGAACGCGAGCACCAGCACGAACACCATCGGCGCCACCCAGAGCAGGGTGAGCGGCGCCATCACCGCGTGGAAACCCCAACCCCGGCGCCGCTTGCGTATCGACGCGGTGGCCATCAGGCGACCTCTTCCTTCGTGGCCCGTACCAGGTAGGTGATGATGAAGATCAGGGCGAGCGCGAAGATCACCACGGCGATCGCGGACGCGTAACCGAGGTTCAGGAACGTGAAGCCCTGCTGGAACATGTAGGTGCTGAGCAGCTCCGACGAGTGGTAGGGCCCGCCCTGGGTCATCGCCCAGACGATGTCGAAGGTGCGCAGCGAGTCGATCACGGTGACCGCGAAGACGACCGTGTTGACACCGCGCAACTGCGGCCAGGTGACAAACCGGAAGCGCTGCCAGGCGCTCGCGCCGTCGACCGCGGCCGCGTCGTCGAGCGTCGGGTCGGTGCCCTTGAGCCCGGCCAGGTAGAGCACCATCACGTAGCCCACCTGGCGCCAGACCGCGGCGATCAGGACCGCGTACAGAGCGGTGTGCGGGTCGGCCAGCCACTGCCGCTCGACGCTCTCCAGGCCGACCGCGCCGAGCAACGTGTTGATCGTGCCGTCCGGCTGGTATTGCACCCGCCAGAACAGCCCGGTCACCGCGAGCGAGAACACCATCGGCAGGTAGATCGCGCTGCGGTAGAGGCCGACGCCCCGGCGGGGCCGGTTGAGCGCTAACGCCAGCGCCAACCCGCCCAGCACGGAGAGCCCGCCGAACCCGACCGCCCAGATGACGTTGTTCTTCAGCGCGCCGAGGAAGATGTCGTCGCTGAACAGGTCGCGGAAGTTGTCGAGCCCGACGGGCTGGGCGGCGCCCAGCCCGTTCCACTCGGTCAGCGACAGGTAGAAGCTGTTGACCGCCGGCCAGAACACCATGCCGACCTCGACCAGCGCCGGGATCAGCAGGAACGCCCAGACCACCGGGGGTACGGCGCGCAGCCCCGTCTTTCGCCGTCGTGGTGGCGCGGTGCCGGCCTCGCCCGGCCGGGGCGGCGCCGCTACCGCGGTCACGAGCCGAGGACCTTCTTCGCGGCGCCCTGCCATTCGGTCAGGATCTTGTTGACGTCACCGGGCGAGTCGAGGAACTTGGTCAGCGCGGTGTCGGCGGTGGTCTGCAACTCGTCGCTGGAGTCCCGGTTGAAGAACTGGGTGATCGCCTTGCTCTCGTTGAGCATCTTGATGCCCTTCTGCACCAGCGGCGCGAAGGTGGTCGTGTCGACGGCCTGCGAGGTGGGCAGGTTCGACGACTTGGCGAGCTGGATGAACTGCTGCTGTGCCGGCGCCGACGCGAGGTAGCCGAGCAGTTCCTTGGCGCCCTGCGGGTTGCGCGACTTGGCGCTGGCGAAGTAGCCGTCGGTCGGTGCCTCCTCGGCCACCGGCACGCTCGGGTCGATGATCGGCACCCGGAAGAAGTCCAGGTCGTCGACGGCGTCGCTCGGCACTCCGGAAGTGATGAAGGCGCCGATGAGGTACATGCCGGCCTTCTTCGCGGTGAGTGGGGTGACCGCGTCCTGCCACGAGTAGGACCGGCCCTTGGGGTCGATGTATTCGACGAGTTGCCGGTAGTGGTCCATCACGGCCTTGACTTCGGGGCCGTCGAACGGGTGCTTGCCGGCGAGCAGGTCGCGGTGGAACTCGGCGCCGTTGATCCGCAGGTTGAGGTAGTCGAACCAGCCGGACGCGACCCAGGGGGTGGAGCCGGTACCCATGCTGATCGGCGCGACGCCCTTGCTCTTGATGGTCTTGCAGACCGCGATGAACTCGTCCCAGGTGGTCGGGACCTGCAGGCCCCACTCCTGGAACGCCGACTTGCGGTAGAAGACGCCCCACCAGTAGTAGTTCGTCGGCACGAAGATCTGCTTACCGCCCGCAGTGGACAGTTCCTTGAGCGCGGGCGAGAAGCCGGCGCACGGCCCGCTGCCGGTCCACAGGTCGGAGACGTCGAGCAGGAAGCCCTTGCTGGCGTAGTCGCGGGCCACCGAACCGGCATACCAGGTCAGCACGTCCGGCGGGTTGCCCGAGTTGAGGTAGGTGGGCAACTGGGCCCGGAACGTCTCGATCGCGATGGTGTTGAGCGTTACCTGGCTCTTGGTGTAGCCCTCGACCACCTTGGTGAGCGCGGCCTTGGGATCGGGGTCGGAAAGAGACGACTGCAGGGTCAGCGTCGTGGAGGCGGCGCCGGCGCTTTCGTTACTCCCGGTAGCGCATGCACCGAGGAGCCCGGCCACACCGACACCGCCGATCCCGGCGAGGAACCCGCGGCGACTGAAGGGGGCAGAAACCATGCGAAGCCTCCTGGGTTGTGTTTCCAAGAGGTTGCATCACCGTGGATTCGCTGTCAACATATCTTCGTAATTAATGAAGACTTCGTTGCCGGAGGGGGTTGTGGCGTGACGGGTCGCTTCGCAGGTCGCACCGCGGTTGTCACGGGTGCGGCAACTGGCATCGGCGCGGCATGTGCGCGCCGGCTGGCCTCTGAGGGGGCCGCGGTCGTGCTCGCCGACGTCCGGTCCGCCGACGACGAGGTGGCCCGGATTGTCGGTGCCGGCGGGCGGGCGCTCGCGGTCGTCGCCGATGCTTCCAGCGAGGCCGACTGGGACCGGGTCGCGGCTACGGCGCGTGACGAGCTCGGGCCGGTCGGTGTCCTGGTCAGCAATGCCGCCACTGTGGACATCGCTGCGGCCGGCGAGACCAGCCTGGCCTCGTGGGAGCGGCAGATCGCGGTCGGCCTGACCGGCACCTTTCTCGGCGTCAAGGCGCTGCTGCCCGACCTGACCGCACACGGGGGCAGTGTGGTCGTGGTGTCCTCTGTGCACGCTCTGGTCGGGCTGCCCGGCCGCCCCGCCTACGCGGCGGCCAAAGGTGGCCTGGTGGCGTTGGCCCGGCAGCTCGCCGTCGAGTACGGTCCGGCTCTACGGGTGAACACTGTCCTACCCGGACCGATCATGACGGCAGCGTGGGACTGGGTTTCCGCGGCCGACCGCGCGCGGACCGTGGCCGAGACGGTCGCCGGCCGGTTCGGCACCCCCGACGAGGTGGCCGCCGCGGTGGCGTTCCTGGCCGCACCCGAGGCGGCCTTCGTGACCGGCACCAGCCTCGTCGTCGACGGCGGCTGGACCGCCACGAAGTCGTCGGCATGATCGCCCCTCCACAGCGTTCAGGGAGAGACAACGGGATGCACCAGTACTCGGCGCGTGGCGTACACGGTCAGACGGTTGAGGTTCTGGCACAGCGGATCCTCACCGGCGAGCTTGCCGAGGGTGCGATCCTCGACCTCACCGCGCTGCAGGCCGAGTTCGACGTCAGCCTCACCGTGCTCCGCGAGGCGTTGCGGGTGCTCGCCGCCAAGGGCATGGTCGACGCCCGACCCAAGCGCGGCACCTTCGTGCGCCCCCGCTCGTCCTGGAGCCTGCTCGACGGCGACGTGCTGCGCTGGCAGTTCGCCCGCTCGCCCGGGCCGGGCCTCTTCGACGACCTGCACGAGTTGCGCAGCATCGTCGAGCCGGGTGCGGCCAGCCTGGCCGCCGCCCGCGCCACCGACGAGGACATCGCGGCCCTCGACGCCGCGCTGGCCGACATGGCCGCCGCCGGCACCGACCCGCTCGCCGCGGTGGCCGCCGACCTCGACTTCCACCGCGCCCTGCTCGCCGCCACCCACAACGAGCTGATCCAGCGCATGGAGGTGGTGATCGAGACGGGGCTGGCCGAGCGCGACCGGATGGTGCACGGCGCGGGCGGGCCCCGCGATCCGGTGCCCAGCCACAAAGCCGTGGTCGACGGGATCCGGCGACACAACCCCGCACAGGCCGCGCGCGCCATGCGCAAGCTGCTCGACCAGGCCATCGAAGACGTGGTCCGGCTGGAGAGGACCCGGCGTGAAGATCGACAGGATTGAGACCTTCCTGGTGCCGCCGCGCTGGCTGTTCTGCCGGGTGGCCACCGACGAGGGCCTGGTGGGCTGGGGCGAGCCGGTCGTCGAGGGCCGCGCGGAGGTGGTCCGGGCCGCGATCGACGTGCTCTCCGAATACCTGATCGGCGAGGACCCGCTGCGGATCGAGCACCACTGGCAGGTGCTCACCAAGGGCGGCTTCTACCGGGGCGGCCCGGTGCTCTCCAGCGCCGTCGCCGGCCTCGACCAGGCCCTCTGGGACATCGCCGGGCAGGCCTACGGCGCGCCCGTGCACGCGTTGCTCGGCGGCGCGGTCCGGGACCGGGCCCGGGTGTACGCGTGGATCGGCGGCGACGAGCCCGGCGAGCTCACCGACGCGGTGGCGGAGCACGTCGCGGCCGGGATGACCGCGGTCAAGATGAACGCCAGCGGCCGGCTCTCGCCGGTGCCCACCAGCGGCGAGATCAACCGGATGGTCGAGCGGATCGGCGCCGTCCGCGCCGCCCTCGGCGACGACCGGGACGTGGCGGTCGACCTGCACGGCCGGGCCACCCTGCCGGCGGCCCGGATCATCCTGCCGGCCATCGCGCCACTGCGGCCGCTGCTGGTCGAGGAGCCGCTGGTCCCGGAGCAGACCCACCTGCTCGGCGACCTGGTGCGCTGCGCGCCGATCCCGGTGGCGACCGGCGAACGGATCTACGACCGGGCCGGCTTCCTGCCCGCACTGCAGGCCGGCGTCAGTGTGGTGCAGCCGGACCTCTCGCACGCCGGCGGCATCTCCGAGGTGCGCCGGATCGCGGCGCTCGCCGAGACCTACGGCGCCCTGTTCGCACCGCACTGCCCGCTCGGCCCGATCGCGCTCGCGGCCAGCCTCCAGGTCGCGTTCGCCACGCCCAACTTCCTGATCCAGGAGCAGAGCATGGGCATCCACTACCACCGTGGCAGCGCCGACCTGCTCGACTACGTCGCCGACCAGGAGCCGCTGCGGATCGTCGATGGGCACATCGCCCGGTGGGACGCGCCCGGTCTCGGCATCACCATCGACGAGGCGGCGGTGCGGCGGGCCGACGCGGATGGGCACGCCTGGCGCAACCCGGTCTGGCGCCAGGACGACGGCTCGTTCGCCGAATGGTGACGGTCACCGCCGACCCGGCCCGCGCGGGCGTGCGGCCCGCCGCGGTGGTGCCCCCGGCGGGCGTCTGCGAGTGGCGGCTGACGGTGTTCTGAGTTCGCGCTAGGTTTTAGACGATGGCGGATACGTTGCGGGCGAGCCGCACCGCGGTGCTGGTGTGCCAGGGCCGGGCGGCCGCCGATGGCTTGGTGGTTCCGGATCGGTTCACCGATCCGACGGCCCTGCCGTTGCTGCTTCCCGACGAGCGGGTCGCGGTCGAGTGGGTGCGCGCCGGCCAGGTGCCCCGGCAGTGGCGCGCGCGGGTCGACTACGAGACGGTGCGGGCGATGGCCGACCTGATGGTGCCGCGCACCGTCGCCATCGACGACGCCGTCCGCGCACACGCCGCCCCGCAGGTGGTCATCCTCGGCGCCGGGCTCGACGGCCGGGCCTGGCGGATGCCGGACCTCGCCGGTGTAGCCGTCTTCGAGGTCGACCAGCCGGCCTCCCAACAGGACAAGCGTGACCGCGCCGCCGTCCTGTCCGGCCCGCCGCCGGCGTTCGTGCCGGTCGACTTCACCCGCGACGTGCTGAGCACGGCGCTGGCCGCGGCCGGCCACCGCGCCGATGTCGCCACGACCTGGATCTGGGAGGGCGTGGTGCCCTACCTCACGGCCGACCAGGTGGCGGCGACGGTCGAGGCGCTGGCCGGCTGCTCGGCGCCGAACAGCCGGCTGGTCGTCAACTTCCAGCTACCGGCCGGTTCGCGGACGCTCAGCCGGCTGGTGGCCCGGCTGCTGAGCGCGTCCACCGGCCGGTCGAGCGTGTTCGCCAACGAGCCGTGGCTCTCCTTCTGGACCTCCGCCACGATGGGCGCCCTGCTCGGCCGGCACGGTTTCGCGGTCACCGCCGACCACAACCTGCTCGACGTCGCGAAAGCGCTGCGGACCCCGGTGCGGCATCCCGCCTCGCTGGTCCTGAGCGAGGTGCTGGTCGCCGACCGGGCCTGAGACTCAGGCGGTCCGGGCGAGGACCTGGAGCCGGTAGTCGACGCTCACTTCGAAATCACCGCTGCCGCCGCGTACGCGTAGCTGGTGTAGCCCGGCCGGCAAGGCCGGGATCGTGGCCCAGAGACCGCACCCCACCGCGTCGACACGCTCGGTTTCGGTGCCGAGGGCGTTGCCGCCGACGCCGACGAAACTGATCGGCTCGCTTTCTATCCGCTCGATCGGCAGCGAGCTGCCATCGAGGTCGACGCTGCCCTGGGCGGTCGCCATGAACGCGCTGCAGTCGTTGGCCCCGCCGAACACGTTGACGATCGGCACCACCACCGGACGGCCGGCCGGTGCGTCACAGCGCCGGGTCGCCGAGGTGCCGAACGTGCCGGCCAGGAACCACACGTCGCCGGGCTGGTTGCGGCGGCAGTCGGCCCCGCTCGGGTCGGACACCGGGTCGTCGCCCTCGGGGGCGGACGCCGCCCATTCCCACCAACGGCCCTGCATACCGGCCGGCATGGCAGCGCCGGTCACGGACGTCTGCTGACTGCCGGCCGGGGCCGGCCGCGAACCGTCCGCGTCAGCGCAGCCACCCAACAGGACCCCCGCAGCCGCCAACAGCCCCATCGCACGTTTCTTCACACCGGCAACCTACCGAGCCGATCATGACTCCGGCTGCCCATACCGGCCGGTCAGAGTTGCAGGACCTGGCCGACCTGGGCCGGGGTGCGGCCGGCGACCGCGTCCAGCCAGGCGGTCCGCAACGCCTCCGGGCCGTCGCCGACGCGGACCTCGACCCGCCCGCCGAGCTCGTCGACGAAGCGCCGCCAAGCCACGCTGAACCGGCGGTCCAGCTCGTCGCGGCCCCAGTCGGCGCCGCGCTTGCGCATCTGGACCGGCGCGAAGAAGAACTCGCCGGCCGCCTCGGTGTTGGGCACCTGGTAGGTCAGGCCGACCGCGATGTCGCGGATCAGGTGGTCGCCGAGGTGCTCGCGCAGCGCGGCCCGGGTCGCCGGCGCGCCGGACAGGTCCAGGTAGGCGGTCGGCACCGGCGGCAACGTTTCCACCTGGGCGTAGGACAGCACGTCGTCGTAGCAGCCGAGGGACTCGGTGTAGGCGACGTTGCCGGGCGAGGTGAGCCCGACGACCCGCGGACCGCGGCCACGCAACTCGAACGCGGCCGCGTAGGCGGTCTTGCTGGACGCCGACGAGAGCACCAGCGCCGCCGCGCCGTAGAAGTCGTTGTCGGCGATCTGGTCGGCCAGCATGAACGACGTGAAGAACAGCGGCCGGAACAGCACCAGCAGGTCTTCCTCGTCGGCCCGGTAGGCCGCGTCACCGGTGGTCAGCCGGTAGGCGTTGTAGGGCGAGGGCAGGTCGGCCCGGTGCGCGGTGCCGTCCCGGAAGCCGGTCGCGTCGATCCGCTCGGGCCGCACCACGAGATGACTCGCGGGCGGAAGGTAGCCGTACACCCGCTGGCCCGGCTCGACGCCCGCGACGGTCGACCCGACGACGTCGGCGAAGCCCCACAACGGCACCAGCCCCCAGCCCGGCTCGAGGCCGCGCCGCTCGGGCGGAAAGAACTGCCAATAGCGGAACGACTCCCCCAACACGGCGTAGGTGACGTTGTTGGCGGTCATCCCCACCCGGTCGACCCGCAGCAGCACCTCACCGTCGGCCAGGTCCGGCACCGCCCCGTCGGCGATGCTGGTGCGGGTCAGGTCGTCACGGGCAACGGCGAACGTCCATGCGTGAGCCATGCCCGTGACGCTACCGCTGTCCAGTTCTAGTTCGGAGTGAAGATGATGGCCTGGCCGTCGGCGAGGACGGCCTGGTTGAAGGCGTGTTGGACGCCGGCCGTGCCGGTCGGGTTCTCCAGGCCGACGGTGGCGCTGTCGCCGCGTTCGCGGGTCTTGCTCGGGGCCAGGTCCTGGTAGTTGAAGACGATGGTGCCGTCCTCGCCGAAGATGGCCTCGACCGAGATGCGGGCCGACGCCGACCCGTACTGGCCGATGTTGTTCCACTCGACGACGAGTTGGCGGTTGGGCGCCGACCCGGTCACCTTCGTGCGGATCGTGCTGTCGGCCCGCATCACCAGGTCGTCCCAGAACGGGTAGGCGCCGGCGTTGGGCAGTGCCGCCGCCGGGATCGCGACGTTTTCCGGCTGGGCCCAGTCGGGGTCGGCGAACGAGACGAAACCGTTGGTGGAGATCCAGGCCTGCGACTTCGCCTGGCCGTAGAACGGGACCGGGAACGGCAGGCTGAGCTGGGCCACCGCGTCGTCGCCGGTCAGGCTGATCACGGTGCCGCCGGTGGTCGGCACGTACGCCCGCTGCTGTGTCGTCTTCGTGTAACTCGGTTCCGCCGGGGCGCTGCCCACCGCCAGGTTGACCGTCGCCGTGCCGCCCGCGGTCACCGTCACCGGCTTGCTGGCGCTCTGGCCCGACGACGTCGCCGTCACCGTGTAGCTGCCCGCCGGCACCCCGCCGAACTGGTAGGCGCCCTGGGCCGCGGTCGTGGTCGAGCCGCCGCCGGGGGTCAGCGTCACTGTGGCGCCGACGATCGGCGTGCCACCGGCGTTGGTCACCACGCCCTTGACCGTGCCGGTGGTCGGCGGCGGTGGCGGCACCTCGGTGCCCGCCGGCGTGAACGTCACCCGCTTGCCGTTGTCGAGGTTTGCCTGGTTGAACGAGTAGGTCGACGCGGTCGCGCCGGCGGGGTCCTCGATGCCGACGGTCGCGGAGTTGCCGTCTTCGCGGGCCGTGCTGAGGTCGGCGTAGTTGAAGTCGATCCGGCCCGACTCGTAGAGCACAGCGCTCACCGACAGCCGCGCCGAGTTGGAGCCGTAGTGGCCGACGTTGTGCCACTCGACGACGTACCGGCGGTTGGGCGCGGCACCGACCGTCTCGGTGCGGATCGACGAGTCTGCCCGCAGGACCAGGTCGTCCCAGAACGGGTAGATGCCGGCGTTGGGCACGCTGCCGTTGGGCAACGGGGTGTTCGCCGCGATCAGGCCGGTGAAGCCCGGGTCGGCGAAGGACAGGAAGCCGTTGCTGGTCACCCACACGCTGCTCTGCGGCACACCGTAGAACGGGAACGCGAACGGCAGCGACACCTGCTGCTTCACGTCGTCACCGGCGAGCGGCAGGGTGGTCGCGTCGGCCCCGACGAACGGCTGGCCGGTGGCGTCGCTGACCTCGTAGTCGCCACTGCCGCCGGTGCTGGCCGTGTAGGTCGCGGTGTAGGTGCTCGGCGCGTCCGGCGCGACGACCACGTGGGTCGCGGCACCGCCGTCGGACCAGTGGTCG
>Ga0193743_1003704_pt1 | contig 10128 bp, 11 predicted proteins | sample L2c2metaG_FD_143038 | JGI IMG/M metagenome (GOLD analysis project Ga0193743, IMG submission 143038) | Soil microbial communities from a riparian zone of the East river system, Colorado, United States - L2c2 | ecosystem: Environmental > Terrestrial > Soil > Riparian zone | place: USA: East River...
CGGCCCCGATCACCACCGAGCCCTCCTGCCGCGCCTGCGCGACCAGCTCGTCGGCGCTGGTCGGCAGGTCGGCGGCGCTCTTGCCGGCGGGTGGCGAGCCGCAGGCCGCGACCAGCGCCGCCGCGGCGAGGGCGACCAGGCTCGCGGCCGCGGCTCGGCGGAGGCTGGGAAGAGCTCTGGACATCGCGCACCTCGTCGTCCTCGTTGACAGCGGTATTGACGGTGTTACTGAGCGGCGGTCGGATTCGGCGGTCGGGGTCAGGACCGGGCGGCGGTGCCGGTCATGGCGTCGGCGGCGCCGGCGGTGTGGTCGACGAGGCTGCCGACCCCGGCGGCGACCTCGAGGGCCACCCGGGTGCCTCGGGGCAGCGGCCGGGCGGCGCGCTGGACCACCCGGCAGGGTTCGGGCAGCTCGGTCACGTCGATCAGGTGGTGCACCTCGTCGCCGAGGAACACCGACTCGCGCACGACTCCCGTCCATGGACCGCCGGCGGCCTCGACCGCGGTCACGGTGATATCGGGCGGACGCACGCAGACACTGACCTGGTCGCCCACCCTCGGGTCGGCACCCGTCCCGTCGGCGGCGGTGACCAGCTGCCCGCTGCCCAGCCGCACCGTGGGCTGCTCACCCACCGCCTCGACCACGCCGGGCAGGAAGTTGGCCGGGCCGAGGGATAGCGCCACGAAGCGGTTTCGTGGCGCAGAGTAGAGCTGCTCGGGCGTCCCGATCTGCTGGATCCGGCCCTCCCGCAGCCCCACGATGCGGTCGGCCAGGGCGAGCGCCTCGGCGCGGTCGTGGGTGATGTAGATCATCGTGATGTCGAAGTCCCGCTGGATCCGGCGGATCTCCAGCCTCATGTCCTCGCGCAGCCGGGTGTCCAGGTTCGACAGCGGCTCATCCAGCAGCAGCACCCTCGGCTCGGTGATCAGTGCCCTGGCCAGCGCGACCCGCTGCTGCTGACCGCCGGACAGCTCATGCGGGTAACGCGCCCCGAGGCCGCCGAGCTGCACCTGCTCCAGCGCGGTGGCGATCCGCGCGTCGAGGCCCCGCCGCCACCCCGCCGCCCTCCGCCTGCGCACGGTGAGCCCGAAACCGACATTGTCCGCAACCGTCATGTGCGGCCACAGGGCGTAGCTCTGGAACACCACGCCGACCTCGCGGCGATCCGGCGACACGAAGACGCCGGGGCCGGCGACGGTCGTGCCGCCGATGGTGATGCGGCCGGCCGTCGGGCGCTCGAAGCCGGCGACCAGGCGCAGCGTGGTGGTCTTGCCGCAGCCACTCGGGCCCAGCAGAACGACCGACTCGCCGGACGTGATGTGCAGGTCGAACCCCTCCACGGCGGTGGTGGCGCCGAAGTCCTTACGCACGTCCTCGAAGATCAGGTCGGACACGGGGCGCATCCTCTCGCGTGCTGTGTCACGGCACGGGATGGAACCTTGTTCCTTCTCACGGCACAATGCAGCATCAAGGTGGCCATCACAGAAGTCAAGGGCTCCAGGACCGACGGCAGAGGAGCGACGATGCGGGTAGTGACCACGGCGTTCCGCGTCCTGGAGGAGGTGGCGGTGCACCAGCCGGTCGGGGTGAGCGAGCTCGCCCGCATCCTGGACGAGCCGAAGAGCACCGTGCAGCGCGCCTTGCAGGCCCTGCACGAGGTGGGCTGGGTGGAGCAGGAGCCGGGTGGGACGCGGCGCTGGGTACAGACCACCAAGCTGATGGCGCTGGCCAGCCGAGGGGGCGGGATGAGCCTGCGCGAGCGGGCCATGCCGGTGATGCAGGAGCTGTTGGAGCGCACCGACGAGAACATCCACCTGTCGGTGCGCAACGACCGGGGCATCACGATCGTCGAGAAGCTGGAGAGCAGCAAGGTGGTGCGCCCGCACGACCCGCTGGGGTTGGTCGCGCCGCTGCACGCCACGAGCACCGGGAAGGCCATTCTGGCCTGGAGCGAGCCCGAGGTCCTCGACGACGTGCTCGCGCACGGTCTGGAGGGGTTCACCACCCGCACGCTCGTCGATGCCGATGCGCTGCACCGCGAGCTGCGGGCCATCCGGGAAGCCGGATACTCGATCAACCGCGGCGAGTGGCGCGACGACATCCGGGGGGTGGCGGCGGCGGTCCGCGATGCCGACGGCCGCGCCCGCGCCGCGATCAGTGTGGCGGTACCGGCGCACCGGCTGCCCGACGAGGACATCCCGGCGCTCGGCGAGCTGGTGTCCCGGATCGTCGGGCAGCTCAACGCCGCCATTCCGGACGCGGTGCTAGGCGCCTAGGCGGCGCGCCGCCATTGTCCGTGAATGCGGACTACTTGTGAGCAAGGTCTCGCGGCCAGATCGTCAACCTCGCATTCATCTTGAAGATCCACGAGGTTGTTCTCGGAAAAGCTCTTTGCTAGCTGATTGATCCCGCGGGAGGTCCCCCAATGGCATCCACACTGCACGGCGATTCCGCCTCCGGCAATGGTGATCAGCAGATCCTCAAGCAGCTCGAAGCGACCCGGGCCCGCCTGATTCATCAGTACACCGCCAAGGCGGTCAGCGAGGCCGACGTCCAGGACACCTTCGAACGGGTGGCCCAACGCTTCGCGGATGCGCGCGTTCGGGCATTCGTGCCCATCTTGGTGGAGCGCGGGGTCCGCGCGGAGCTCGACCACTAGCCGGCGGGTTCAGGTGGATTCACCGTCTGATCCGTAGACGGCCTCGAAAGCGGTCCCGCGCAGTATTTTCACCAGTTCGAGCAGGCTTCCGATGGCCTCGTACTTCTCGCCGGCCGACGGGTGCTCACCAGCCCTGTCCACGTCTGCCCAGAGCTGAGCGACATGTTTGTAGACCGACTCGCGGGCGGCGAGTTGGGCGACCCGGGATGCCTGGTCGGAATGGGCGAGCCGAGCCCGATCAAAAGGCGCGAAGGCTTCCGCCAGTTCACGTCCTGAACTGGGTATATCCACAGCAATCACGACCTCACTCGGTCAGCCCCTGATCCCACCGAGTGGCAAGAGATAAGCGGCAGGGTCCGGAACTCCAGGCTGATGACCGCACTCTGACCGGGTCCGCTCAACCATTATGCGGTTTACCTGCCTGGGAAGATGGTTCCTCGGGCGCTGTCGGTGCCGTCCTTAAGCTTCTTGGCGGTGCGCTTTTCCTTGATGGACTTCGCTGCCTTTTTTCGGGTGGGCTTGTTAGCCGATTTCTCGGACATAGTTCTCCCTAACGGGCGAAAATGTTGCAACGACCCGTATCCAACGAGCACCAGACCGCCATCGATCGCCGCCGAGCGGTGCCCATCCCTTCCCCAACTCGGACACGACTTACCGAGGGCGCCTGTGCCCCCGGGGAGGCCGTGGGGCGAGCGTACTCGAAGTCACGCCAGCCGCGGCGGTTTCCGAGGCGACGGGGACAGCGGAGGACCCCGGAGTCGGCGGGTTCGACTCCGGGGTCCTCCGCCCCACCGCGGGAGTGGGTTAGTGCGCGGTCGCCTTCTCCGCGCCGACGCCGGTGAGGGCCCTGACCTCCATCTCGGCGTACTTGCCGGGGTCCGCGATCTCCTTGCTCAGCACCGTGCCCAGGTAGCCGAGCAGGAACGACAGCGGGATCGAGACCAGGCCGGGGTTGTCCAGCGGGAACCAGCTGAAGTCGACGCCCTGCAGCATCGACGGGCTGCGGCCGGTCGCCGCGTCCACCGGCTTGCCGGACACCACCGGTGAGAAGATGATCAGCACCACGGTGATCCCGAGACCGCCGTAGATGCTCCACAGCGCGCCGGAGGTGTTGAACCGCTTCCAGAACAGCGAGTAGAGGATCGTCGGCAGGTTCGCCGAGGCGGCCACCGCGAACGCCAGCGCCACCAGGAAGGCGATGTTCTGCCCATTGGCCAGGATCCCGCCGAGGATCGCCACGATGCCGATCACCACGGCGGTGATCCGAGCGACCTTGACCTCCTCGTCCTTGCCGTCGACCTTCCCGCGTTTGATCACGTTGGCGTAGATGTCGTGGGCGAATGAGGCGGACGCGGTGATGGTGAGCCCGGCAACCACGGCCAGGATCGTCGCGAACGCCACCGCCGCGATGATCCCGAGCAGCACCGGCCCGCCCAGCTCGAAGGCCAGCAGCGGTGCGGCCGAGTTCGCCGCGCCTGGTGCCTTCTTGATCGCGTCAGGGCCGACCAGCGCACCCGCGCCGTAGCCGAGCACCAGGGTGAACAGGTAGAACAGGCCGATCAGCCAGATCGCCCAGACCACCGACTTGCGGGCCTCCTTGGCGCTGGGCACGGTGTAGAAGCGCATCAGGATGTGCGGCAGCCCCGCTGTGCCGAGCACCAGCGCCAGCGCCAGGGATAGGAAGTCAATCTTGCTGAGCCCGGTCTTGCCGTACTGCTTGCCCGGGTTGAGCAGCGTCTGGCCCGCTTCGCCGCCCCGGGCCACCGCATCGCCGAGCAGCGCCGAGAGGTTGAAACCGCTCAGACCGAGCACCCAGAGCGTCATGACGCCGGCACCGGCAATGAGCAGGACCGCCTTGATGATCTGCACCCAGCTGGTGCCGCGCATGCCGCCGATGAGCACGTAGGCGATCATCACCGCGCCTACGATCGCGATCACCAGGGCCTGGCCGGTCTTGCTGGTGACGTGCAGCAGCAGCGCGATGAGACCGCCGGCACCCGCCATCTGGGCAAGCAGGTAGAAGAACGACACGGCGAGCGTCGAGGTGGCCGCGGCGGCCCGCACCGGACGTTGCCGCATCCGGAACGCCAGCACGTCGCCCATGGTGAACCTGCCGGTGTTCCGCAGCAGCTCCGCGACCAGCAGCAACGCCACCAGCCAGGCCACCAGGAAACCGATCGAGTAGAGGAAACCGTCGTACCCGTTCAGCGCGATCGCGCCGGCGATGCCCAGGAACGAGGCGGCGGAGAGGTAGTCACCGGAGATGGCGATGCCGTTCTGCTGCCCGGTGAAGCCGCCGCCGGCCGTGTAGAAGTCCGACGCGCCACTGGTTGCCCGCCGGCTCACCTTCACCACGATCGCCAGCGTGATGACCACGAACACACCGAAGATCGAGATGTTGAGCAGTGGGTTGCTGCCCTCCACACCCTGTGCCAGAACCGTCATCGCCGTTCCCCCTCGAGCTGGTCACGGAGCTTGCTGGCCAGCGGGTCCAGCTTGCGGTTCGCGTAGTGCACGTACCAGGCGGTGATGCCGAAGGTGGACACGAACTGGAGCAGCCCGAAGAGCAGACCGACGTTCACATTGCCGAAGACCTTGATCGACATGATCGAGGGGGCGTAGCTGCTCATCAGCACGTAGACCAGGTACCAGGCCAGGAATATCCCGGTTACCGGGAAGACGAAGGTACGCAGCCTGCGCCGGAGCTCCTGGAAATCGGCCGCTGACTGGACTTCCTCCCAGTCCTGGCCGCTTCTCGGCGGTGATGATTCAGTGGTACTCATGGTGCCTCCTTGCACTTGCCCAGCTCGCTGGGGGCACAGCAAAGGCCCTCGCACGCTGGAGCGGAAGTGGCGTGCGACACAAAGCGGGCCGGCGCGACCAGCGGTTGACGAGCGGTCCCGGATGCGGACGAGCGGTCAGCGCCGGCGGCGCTCCGTCTCGTCCAGGTGCAGCCGCAGCATCGCGGCGTTCGCCCAGGCCGGCGGCCGGCCGCCCAGCGACACCAGCACCATGGTGACGAAGGCCAGCGGCACCGACCACAGCGCCGGCTGGCCCAGCAGGATGGCGGCCAGGCCGGGTGGCGGTGCCAGGAAGAAGCCCAGACCGATCACCCCGGCGGACGAGACGAGCCCCACCACCATGCCCACAATGGCGCCGCGCGCGGTCAGCCGCGACCACCAGATGCCCAGCACCAGCAGCGGGCAGAACGTGGAGGCGGCCACCGCGAACGCGGAGGTGACCAGCACGCCGACGTCCAGGTACGCCGAGGGCAGCGCGAGCGCCACCACGCACACCGCCGCGCCGAGGGTGGTGAGCCGCAGCCGGCGCACCGTGGCGCCCGGCAGCAGATCGTGCGACACCGCGCCGGACAGCGCCAGCAGCAGGCCGAGCGAGGTGGCCAGGAAGGCCGCGAACGCGCCCGCGGAGAGCATCGCGGTGAACAGCGAACCGACCCACCCGCTGTCCACCCTGGCCGGCAGGGCCACCACCACCGTGTCGGTACCGGCGGAGAGGAACAGCTCCGGCAGCAACACCGCACCCAGCAGCCCGTACACCACCGGGAACAGGTAGAACGCGCTGAGCAGGGCCACCGTGATCGCCGCCGTCCGGCGCGCGCCGCGCCCGTCCGCGCTGGTGTGGAAGCGCACGATGATGTGCGGCAGCCCCATGGTGCCCAGCACGGTGGCGACCAGCACCGACAGCGTGGCGAGCAGCGGGTAACCGGCGTCGTTGGGGTCGAGCAGCGGGCGCGACCAACCCTCCCCGCCCGGTGGCAGCGCCCCCTCCACCCCCGGCACCGACGCGCCCTCGGCGAACGTCCAGGTACTGCCCGCCTCAGCGGGGTACTCGCCGGGCGGCAGCACCTGTGGGGGCCGACCGGAGATGGTCACCGGGGTCGGCTCGGTGATCGTCAGCTCCACGTCGAGGCGGAACTCCACCGGCGTCGGGCGTTCGAACCGGGTGAACTCCACCGGGGACAGCGCCTCGCGCCGGGTGTCCGGGCTGACCTGCAGGACCAGCCAGATCGCCGGAACGATGAACAGCAGCAGCTTCAGCCCGAACTGGAAGGCCTGCACGTAGGTGGCGGCACGCATGCCGCCGAGGGCCAGGGTGATGCTCACCGCGGCGCCGGCGACCACCACGCCCACCCAGTACGGCGTGCCGCTGACCACGGTGAGCACCAGCCCGGCCGCCTTGAACTGCGGCACCAGGTACAGGGTGGCGATCACCAGCACGGCCACCGCGGACAGTTTGCGCAGCCCCGCCGAGCCGAGCCGGGCCTCGGCGAAGTCGGGCACGGTGAGCGCGCCGGTGCGGCGCATCGGGGCGGCCACCAACGCGAGCATCGCGATGTAGCCGGCGGTGAAACCGACCCCGTACCAGAGCGCGCCGATGCCGTCCTTGACCACCAGCCCGGCCACCCCGAGGAAGGACGCCGCGGAGAGGTACTCGCCGGACACGGCCGCCGCGTTCAGGGTGGGCGAGATCCGCCGCGAGGCGACCAGGAAGTCCGGGGTGCTGCGGATCGCCGCGACGCCCCGAGCGCCGATCAACAGGGTGGCCAGCACGACCAGCGCGATGGCCACGGCGGTCACGGTTCGCCCCCGGATTGTTCAACCTGTTCGGCCCGGCGCAGCTGCCAGTGAGCGAGCAGCACCAGTGCCGGGTACGGCAACACCGCCACGGCCAGCCAAGACACCGCCACCCCGGCGATCCGGATCTCGTCCAGCCAAGGGAGCACAGCAAGCAGCGCGGGGAGTCCAATGATCAATGCGGCCAACAGCGCCACCGCGACGAGCGCGCGCCGCAGCTGCGCCCGGTGCATCCGCCGGGCCCGCTCCAGGTCCGCCGGGGCCAGGTGTGGCAGGTGGGGCAGGTCCGCGCGTACGCCGGTGCCCCGCCGGGCCAGCGCGAGGCGGGTCTGCGGGCTGGCAACCGCGACCCTGCGCTGGCGGGTCATCGCCGTTCCTTTGGCGGCGCCCCCGCCTCGAAGTCGCCCCGGGTCGCCGCCTCGAGCAGGTGCTCGCGCAGCTCGCGGGCGTGCCGGCGGCTGACCGGGACGTCTCCGACGTCGGTGTGCGCGAGCAGGCCGCCGGTGACGTCACTGCGCAGCTCCCGCACGGCGTGCACGGCGAGCAGGTAGCTGCGGTGCACCCGGACGAACCCGGCCGGCTGCCAGTGCCCTTCCAGCCGGGAGATCGGGATGCGGACCAGGTGCGAACCGGACGGGGTGTGCAGGCGCACGTAGTCGCCGTGCGCCTCGGCGAACCGCACGTCGTCGCGCCGGACGAACCGGGTGCGCCCGGCGAGCTCGACCGGCAGCGCGGCCAGCGCATCCACCGCGCCCGCCGGCGGGGGTGGCGTGAGCTCCGACGCGAGGTACCGGCGGACCCGCTCCAGCGCGGCGCGCAGTCGCTCCCGGCCGACCGGTTTGAGCAGGTAGTCGACGGCGCCGATGCCGTAGGCGGACGCGGCGTGCTCCTCGAAGGCGGTCACGAACACCACCGCCGGCGGGTCGGCCATCTTGGCCAGCAACGACGCGAGCTCCAAGCCGTCCATCGCGGGCATGGCGATGTCCAGGAACACCACGTCGAACGGGGTGGCCGGGATGAGCCGCAGCGCGGTGATGGGATCCGCCGCGATCGCCACGTCGGCCACGTCCGGCGACTCCACCAGCAACCTGCGCAGCTCGTCCAGGGCGGGGGCGACGTCGTCGACGGCCAGCACCCGCAGCCCTCTGCCGGCGCGCGCGGTCATTCGGCGATCACCCCCGGCTGGAACCTGGGCACCCGCAGCACGACCTTCGTACCCGCACCCTCCGCGGTCTCGATGACCAGGCCATACCCGGGCCCAAACACCGTGCGCAGCCGTCGGTCGACGTTGGCCAGGCCGAGGCTACCCGGCTTGCCCCGGCCGGCCAGGATGTCGGCGGCATAACGAGGGTCCATGCCCGGCCCGTCGTCCTCCACGCTGATCACACACTCGCTTCCTTCGGCCTCGCCGCTCACCTGCACCAGCCCGCCCGCCCCGGTCAGCTCCACCCCGTGCTGGACCGCGTTCTCCACCAGCGGCTGCAACGCCAGGTACGGCAGCGCCACCGGCAGGATCTCCGGGGCGATCCGCACCAGCACCCGCAGCCGATCGCCGAGCACCGCGCGGGCCAGCGCGAGGTAGGCCTCGATCGCCTCGAACTCCCCCGCCACCGTGGTGTAGTCGCCGTGCCGGGCCAGGCTGTGCCGGGTGTAGGCGGCGAACTCGAGCATCAGCTCACGGGCGCGCTCGGGGTCGGACTCGACGAAGGACGCGATCGCGGTGAGGCTGTTGTAGACGAAATGCGGAGAGATTTCCGCGCGCAACGCCCGCAGCTCGGCCAGCTCCGCGACGTCCGACGAGGCCTCCAGGCGGGCCAGATCGAGCGCCTCACCAACCAAGATGGCGGCCTCTCGGGCGGCGACGGTGGCCACCCTGCCCTCCACCACCAGCGCGCCGACCAGCTCATCCCGGGCGTGCAGCGGCAACGCGACCAGGCGGCGGCCATGTCCCACCCTGGCGTCGGTGCGCAGCACCCGCTCCACCAGGTCCGTCGTGGTGGCCGGGTCCGATGGCCGGCCCGACCAGGCGGTCTCACCGTTCAGCCCGCTGAGCCCGACGGCGTCCGCCTCGAGCAGCCGCCGCAGCCGCCGAGCCGCCGAGCCCGCGCCAGGACCGTCCACGCCGGACCGCAGCGCCGCGGCCACCCGCCGGCCCTCGGCGACAGCGGCCATCGCGTCCGACCCGAACCGGGCACGCACCATGTGCCACCACCAGCCGCCCCGGCGCGGCCGGTGAGACTCGGGGGCTACGACCACAACCGCCTCCGTCCGGATACCGCGACGTTAAGTCACCATTCGCGCCCGCGCCATCCCTGCCCGGGCTTTCTCGTCGGGTGATCCTTCCACTCGATGCTGGCCGGGCGCGGTGCGCGTTCGTCGTGGGGGCCGCCGTAGCCGTCATGCTTGGTCGCCTCTGGGTGCTGGTCATTTCGAAAGATTGCTTTGGACGGGAGAACAGTCAGTTACCACAGTCTGGCTTCCGCCTTTTGTTGCTGGGTCGGGGACCCTAGTCGGGGACGGCAGGCGGCCCTGCCAAAAAAATCGTTGAAAAATTACCTGCCCAGCTTCGACGGAGCGTCAGAAAATGTCAGACCCCGCTGCCACAATGGTGGCATGTCAGAGAGTTCCCTTCCCTCTACGCGCGAGTCCGTGAATGCGGGTATGGCCGTCATGCGGGTGAAGGTGCGCGCGGTGGCCAGACAGGAACGGGTTAATCAGCTGTTGTATCTGAAGACACTGGCGCGCCAGGTCGAGCATGACACCGTCGCGCTGGTGGCCCAGATGGATGACGAAGGGGACTTCGCCGAGTACGGGGTGCGCCCAGCCCCAGCGATAGCCGACATGCTGCGGATTCGAGAATCCGAAGCACGCCG
>Ga0193743_1003705_pt1 | contig 10127 bp, 9 predicted proteins | sample L2c2metaG_FD_143038 | JGI IMG/M metagenome (GOLD analysis project Ga0193743, IMG submission 143038) | Soil microbial communities from a riparian zone of the East river system, Colorado, United States - L2c2 | ecosystem: Environmental > Terrestrial > Soil > Riparian zone | place: USA: East River...
GACCCTTTCCGGCCTGACCCTCAACCGCCTTGTCTTTTCCCAACCAACATTTCAACCACAGCGAAGAATAGCCCTCACCCTACCCGCGCATCAAACCTCCGCTCTTCGGGTTCAACAAAGATGACCTCCCGTAAATCCCAGAAAATATTGTCTTTTTCCTGTAACTTGGGTGTTCTTATCTGCACCGGCGCGTTTCGGAGTTGCGTCTAATCCAGCAGAAAGAAGGTACGGCGCCAAATGACAAAACGCATCCTCGCACTCGCACTTCTCGCACTTACACTCCCCCTTGCTCATGCCCAACAGGAGGGCCCCACTCCCACCCAGGCTCTGATCGCCTTCGACTCCAAAACCCCAGTCTCCCCCACCGCAAAAGACGTCACCATCAAGGTCGACAACCGCGCCACCAACCTCCTCAACCTCGCTCCCATCCCGCCCAACGGCGCCCAGGTCGCCCTCCTCATCGACGACGGTCTCCGCACCAGCATCGGCGGCGAGCTCAATAACCTCCGCGCCTTCATCACCGGCCTGCCCCAGGGAACCGAGGTCTTCGTCGGCTTCATGCAGAACGGCCGCGTCATCTCCGCCAACAAAATGCCCGGCTTCACTACAGACCGTGCCGTTGCCGCACAGAGCCTCCGCCTGCCCATGGGCCTCCGAGGAGCCAGCGCCAGCCCCTACTTCTGCCTCTCCGACTTCGTCAAGAACTGGCCCTCCAACGCCGAAAACCAGTCCGGCCCGCGCTCCCAGCAGCCCACCCACAAGGCCCGCATCGTCCTCATGATCACCAACGGCGTGGACCCCTACAACGGCAGCACCAGCATCACCAATCAGGACAGCCCCTACGTCGCATCGGCCGTTACTGACGCGCAACGCGCCGGTGTCCCCGTCTACTCCATCTACTATGGCGACTCAGGCTTCCGCCGTGGCCGCGGCAGCTTCAGCGGCCAGAGCTACCTCCTTCAGGTCGCGCAGGGAACCGGAGGCACAGCGTACTACCAGGGCGCCGGCAGTCCCGTCTCCCTCATCCCGTTCCTCAAGCAATTCCAGAACGCCCTCGGCGAAACCTATGTCGCCACCTTCCCGGTAGACGCCAACAAGAAGATGGTCTCGCTCAAGCTCTCCACCACCCTCCCCAAGGCGAAAGTCAACGCCCCGCAGCAGGTACGTCCCGGAACCATCGTCCTCTCCAATCAATAACTACCCACTACGCGGGGTGCCCGATAAACCGGGTGCGGGTGCCCCCATAGCCAGCCCTGAGCTTGTCGAAGGGGAAGAACCCCCGTATTTTGTCTTTGCATTTGTTGTTGCTTGTTCCTTTGTCCTTATGCCAACTCCCAATTTGCTCTAACGACGTCAGAGCGCGTTAACGCCGGCGGCGCGATAGATCTGCTGCACGTACCGCATATCCCGCAGACCCTCCTCGCCGGGAGTCTTCGGCTCGCGGTTCTCCAGGATGCACTCGCTGAAGTGGTCCGCTTGCCGCGCAAACTGCTTCGGGTCCCGCTCCGGGTTCAACTCATCCAGGCTGATCGCGGGGGCCTGAGGATCAGGGCTTTTGTAGTTCGCGCGCAGATGCAGATTTTGATAACCGAATTCATCAACCTCCAACCAGCCCTTCGATCCGTAGACGCGATAGAAGCCCGGCATGCTCGCACCGTAGGTAGTGTTGCAGCTGGCCATAGCGCCCGAAGGGAACTTCATCGTCCACGCGGTGTTCTCCTCCACCGTATCGAAGCGTCCATCATGATCAACCGTGGAGATGGCCGCAGTGAAACTCACCGGCTCCTCCCCGGTAAGATAGCGCGCGGCATTCAGCTCATAAATTCCAACGTCCATCAGAGGCCCGCCGCCACCCAGCGTCTTGATCGCCCGCCACTCGCCCGCCTTGATGTTGAAGCCGTTGGCGCTGACGATCGCCTGCACCGTACCCAGATTCCCATCCTTGATCAGCTGGATCGCCCGCAGCGTGGTCGGCTCATAGTGCAGCCGATACGCGATCATCAGTTTCACCTTTGCGGCCTTGCAGGCCGCGATCATCGCTTCCGCGTCGGCCAGCGTCGTAGACATAGGTTTCTCGCAGAGCACATGCTTACCCGCCTTCGCGGAGCGGATTGTGTATTCGGCGTGCATGCTGTTGGGCAACGCCACGTAGACAGCGTCGATGCTTTTATTGTCGCGAAACGCGTCCATCTGCTCATAGCTGTAGATGGAGCTCTCCGGAACGCCATACTGCGCCGCAATCCTCAGCGCCTTGTCGCGATGGCCGCTCACCAGCCCGGTGATCTTTGAAGAAGACGATTCGCGAACGCCGCGCATGAAGTGATCCGCGATTCGCCCCAGACCGATGACGCAGTAACCCACCTTGCGTCCCGCCGCCTGCGCCAACGCACCAGGCACAGCCTGAGATACAAGCCCAAGCGCCGTCAGCTTTGCAAAGTCACGCCGAGATAGCTCCGATATCCCCATATCGACTCCTTTCAAATGGCACGCATTCCAATCGGGATAATCTTACCTATGAAAAAAGGAAACGGCAGATAAAAAGCAAAGCCGAGCGCGCCCTATTCGTCGCAGTTTCACCGCGAAGAGCGAGGGGCACATTCCGAAAAGTCGTCGTCGTCGTTGCCCTTGCCCTTGCCCTTGCCGTTGTTCTTGCCGTTGCCGTTGTTCTTGCCGTTGCCGTTGTTCTTGCCCTTGCCGTTGCTTTTTGGTTGTCATCCTTCCGCGCAGCGGGAGGATCTGCTTTTCGCTCGTCCCACTCCGAGTTTTCCACAGAAAAATTTAAATTGAGTGGCATCTTTTCAGCTCCGGAAAAACGACCATCAAGCCACCACGTTTAACCACGCAATTCACCACAACTTCACCACAAAAAACCACCCACAAACACCCGCTTTTCCCAAAACACCCCTTAAAAACGCCCATAAAACAGCAAAGCCCCGGACTCAGCCGGGGCTCTACTTTTTTTCTGCAAAACGGTCAAATTAGTACATGCCGTCCATACCGCCGCCGCCATGCTGGTGTCCGCCGCTACCCGCTTCCTTCTTCTCCGGAATATCGGCGATCATCGCTTCAGTGGTCAGCATCAACCCAGCGATTGAAGCCGCGTTCTGCAGTGCAGTCCGCGTCACCTTCGTCGGATCGATCACGCCGGCCTTCGCCTGCATTTGAGACGATCATGCGCAACGGCTCTTCGATCGCGCGCCGGATAATCGTGGCGCCGATCTTCTCATCGCCTTCGAGCTTCTTGATCACTTCCTCGACCGCAGCCGTGCAGCGAACAAACGCCACACCGCCGCCCGGGACGATGCCTTCTTCAACGGCAGCGCGGGTAGCGTGCATCGCATCCTCGACACGAGCCTTCTTTTCCTTCATCTCGGTCTCGGTTGCCGCACCCACCTTGATCACTGCAACGCCGCCAACCAGCTTGGCCAGACGCTCCTGCAGCTTCTCGCGGTCGTAGTCCGAAGTGGTCTTATCGATCTGCGCGCGAATCTCCTTCACGCGGCCCTCGACATCGCCATCCTTGCCGCCGCCATCAACGATGGTGGTGTTGTCCTTGTCGATCGTCACGCGCTTCGCAGTGCCGAGGTCTTCGATCTTCACGCCCTCGAGCTTGATGCCGAGGTCTTCCGTGATCGCCTTGCCGCCGGTCAGGATCGCAATATCCTGCAGCATCGCCTTGCGACGATCGCCGAAGCCAGGAGCCTTCACCGCAGCCACATTCAGCGTGCCACGCAGCTTGTTGACCACGAGAGTCGCGAGCGCCTCGCCATCCACATCCTCAGCAATAATGACGAGCGGCTTCGCCGTCCGCGCAATCTGCTCGAGCAAGGGAAGCAGGTCCTTCATCGACGAAATCTTCTTCTCGTAGATCAGAATGTACGGATTCTCTAATGCAACTTCCATCCGCTCCGCATCGGTCACGAAGTAAGGCGAAAGGTAGCCGCGGTCGAACTGCATCCCCTCGACCACATCCAGCTGCGTCTCCATCGTGCGCGACTCTTCGACAGTGATGACCCCATCCTTGCCAACCTTGTTCATCGCCTCGGCAATGATGGTGCCGATCTGCGAATCAGAGTTCGCCGAGATCGTTCCGACCTGGGCAATCATGTCGCCCGAAACCGGCTTCGAGAACTTGCTCAGCGCGCCGCCCTGAGCTATGCCGTTCTCATCGCGCTTGCCGATGATGGCCTCGACAGCCTTGTCGATGCCGCGCTTCAGCGCCATCGGGTTCGCACCCGCGGCAACCGTCTTCACACCCTCGCGATAGATCGCCTGAGCAAGCACGGTCGCCGTCGTGGTACCGTCGCCGGCCACATCCGAGGTCTTCGACGCAACCTCGCGCACCATCTGCGCGCCCATGTTCTCCAGCGAGTTCGACAGCTCGATCTCCTTGGCAACCGTCACACCGTCCTTGGTAATCGTCGGCGAGCCGAATTTCTTCTCGATAACGACGTTGCGACCCTTCGGTCCAAGCGTCACCTTCACTGCGTCGGCCAAAATGTTGACACCACGCAAGATAGCCTGACGCGAATCTTCTCCATGCAGAATCTGTTTTGCCATTGTGTTGCTCCTGTTACCAGCTCAAATGCTGGTGAAAGTGTTGAATGAGGCGCCCGAAGCGCCGATTATGCGGCGAAGCCGCGGTATACGGCACGAAGTGCTTACTTCTTGAGGATGCCGAGGACTTCTTCTTCGCGCATGATCAGCAGCTCTTCGCCGTCGATCTTGATCTCGGTGCCCGAGTACTTGCCGAACAGGATGCTGTCGCCAGCCTTCACGTCGAGCGGAAACACCTTGCCCTCGTCGTTCGATTTGCCCTTGCCGACCGAGATCACCTCGCCCTGCTGCGGCTTCTCTTTTGCCGAATCCGGGATGATGATGCCGCCACGGATGCTTTCGCCCTCTTCAATGCGCCGAACCAGAATCCGATCGTGCAGCGGTGTAAACGATGTTGTCGCCATAGCTTTACATCTCCTTGTTTCGAGTTTCCTGTTGCGATTTTGGCGAACGGGGTCTCCGTCCGCGCGTTGTAGTACGCGACCAGCTCCGGCAACAACCTCGCCTGAACCTGCCACAAAGAAGTTTAGGGGAAAACGCCAACCGCCGCGATCCAGGAGCCTCATCACTCAAAGCTCACCGGTCCCAGCCGATTAGCACTCAACCCTCCCGATTGCTAACGATAGTCAGCTCGTACCCGCATGTCAAATCCCCAGTGTGAAATCTGAGTGAAACTCGGCGGAGGCCTGCCCGCTCCAGCGCCCCCGCGCCCATACCGCAAGCTCCCGTCAAAAAGTCGTAGAATGTTCCCATGCCTTTACGCCGCACCTTCTGGTCTCAACTCGCTCCGATTATCTGCCTCGCCCTGGTCTCCTGCCTGCCCGTCATGGCGCAGGACTCACCCCCGAAACACGGCCGAAAGTACAAGGCTCCGCCAGCCACCTCCCACATCGAAGTCACGGTCCTGAAGAAGCTCAACGGCAAGCCCATCAGTAACGCGGCCGTCGTCTTCGATGCGACGTTAGACGGCAAGGATCAGGGTAACCTGGAGGTCAAGACCGACCCCGAGGGCAAGGCTACGATCGACATTATCCCTACCGGAAGCACCGTTCGCGTGCAGGTCATCGCCACCGGTTTCGCCACCTACGCCGACGACTATATCGTGACCGAACCAAGCCGGGCGATCACCGTCTCCATGATTCACCCGCAGGAGCAGCTCTCGTCCTATCAAGACAACCAGGGCAAGAGCGCAACCAGAAAGCCCGGTGTTCAGGAGCCCGTGCGGCCAACGAAACCGGCAGCCAAACCAGCGGCGCCCGCTCCGGCTCCACAAACAACTCCACAGCAGCCCCCCAACTCAGACACCACGCCAAAGCAGTAACTGCTAGCGATTCACCCTATGGACAAGCTGCTACAGGGAAAGACCGTGCTCGTCACCGGAGCGGCTAAACGTATAGGCCGCTCCATCGCCCTCGCATTGGCGGAACGCGGAGCGAACGTAGCCATCACCTATCTCGCCTCCCAGGCCGAAGCGGAACAGACAGTTCAAGCGCTGGCCGCCCATGATGTCGACGCGCTGGCCGTCCGCTGCGATCTGCGCGACCCTGAAAGCATCCAGCAGACCATGGCATCGGTCCTCGAAGAGTTTGGCCAGCTCGATCTCCTCGTCAACAATGCCGGTATCTTCGAATCCGAAGCTCTGGAAGATATCTCCGTCGAGCAGTGGGACGCGATGTTCGCCACCAACACCCGCGCCCCTTTTCTCATGGCCAAGGCCGCCCACCCACACCTCCGCGCAGCGAAAGGACGCATCCTCAATATTGGCTCTCTCGGCGGCCTGCACCCCTGGGCCACCCACGCCCACTACTGCACCTCCAAGGCCGCCCTGCACATGCTCTCAAAGACCATGGCAAAGGCCTGGGCGCCGGAGATCAGCGTCAACTGCATCGCCCCCGGCATGATCGTTCAGGGAGAAGTAGAGGGGGCCTACGAGCACTTCGCGCGCAAGACTCCCATGCAGCGCAACGGCACAGCCCACGACGTAGCCGCAGCAGCCATCTTCTTCGCCACCGCTCCCCACTTCATCACCGGCCAGCTTCTCGCCGTAGACGGCGGCCTCGGCCTCTAGCAGTTGCTGTCATCCTGAGCGCAGCGAAGGATCTCGAAGAATTGCACTCACCACAATTGCTCGAACCTTTCAACCCATGACATCCTCAGCTACTGCCCCATCACTCTCTGCCACCAGCTCTTCTCCTTGAACTCTTCATAGAGATGGAGCGGCTCGGGCTGCGGCTGCAGCGGCTTACCTAGGAAAGCCGCCAACGGGTTCGAGACGCACAGAAGATGCGCGTAATCGGGCCCATACTTCTTCGCCACCACATCGAACGCCTCGTGCATCTTCGGCGGTCGCGACGTCGTATTGTGAGCATCGGTGGCAAGAAAATGCACCCAGCGGTTCGCCAGCAGATCATGCGCCATGCGTTCGGCATGTCTCCCCATGCGGCCCACGACAGAACCCGCCGTCACCTGGATCAGCACTCCGCCGCGCAGCCAGTCCACCAGACGCGGTTGATCGTTTTGCAGCGTAGGATTGCGCTCCGGATGGGTCAGAATTGGCGTCAATCCCGCTAGCTGCAACTGGTAAAAGATGTCCGTAAGGCCACGCGAAATCCCATAGTCGGGGACCTCGACCAGCAGGTAACCCAACCCATTGATGCTGAACTTCGCCGGATCGAGCTTCGCCTCCTGGATATTTTCGTACGACATATGGAAGTCGCATCCGTGACCCAGCTTCACCGCGATTGCCTCACGATCCAGCAATCGCTGCAGCTCGGCGATCTTTTCTGCGATCACCGGAGGTTCATAGACGTACGTGCCGTTGGCGTGCGGCGAGCACACGATATGCGAGATTCCATCGGCGGCAGCAGCCTTCGCCATGGCGACCGAGGTCTCCACATTCGAAGCACCATCGTCCAGGCCCCACAGAAGGTGATGGTGAATGTCAATCATCGCGTAGTCAGGTTACCACCGGGCCTGCGTCAGCCGCCGAATCTACCGAGCTGCCGCCAACGACTCCGCCATCGCCTGAAACAGCAGCAGACCATCCGCCGAACCTAATAATGCTTCGCTCGACCGGTCCGGATGCGGCATCATCCCCAGAACATTGCGTCCCTCATTCAACACGCCGGCAATATTTTCAAGCGATCCGTTCGGATTCGCCTCCGCCGTCACTGCGCCCTCCGGTGTAACGTAGCGGAACGCGATCCGGTCTTCAGCCTTCAGCGCTGCCAGCGTCTCCGCATCGCAGAAGTAGTTGCCTTCCATGTGCCCGATCGGCATCTGCAACACCTGCCCCCTCGTAAGCCCATGCGTAAAGGGCGAATCGACCGTCTCGGTCCGCAAAAACGTCTGCTTGCAGATATAGTGCTGGCTGGCATTCCGCATCAACGCCCCAGGCAACAGCCCGGCCTCGCACAAGATCTGAAACCCGTTGCAGATTCCCAGAACCAAGCCGCCGCTCTTGGCAAACTTCGCCACCGACTGCATCACCGGAGCAAACTTCGCAATCGCCCCTGTCCGCAGATAGTCTCCATAGGCAAATCCGCCCGGCACAAGAATCGCGTCGCACCCTTGCAGATCCTCCGAAGCATGCCAGAGATACGTCACAGGCTGCCGCGCAATCGCATCGACCACATGGTGGGTGTCATGGTCGCAATTGGACCCGGGAAAGACCAGAACGCCGAATCTCATGCCTTAAGAATATCACCCGAAGCCAAGGCAGCTGGTCGCTAGACCGGCGCGTAAACCGCATATCCACGCGGCGGAGCAGGGAACTCGGCATTCCCATCGTTATCCGTGGTCCGTTCATCCGGGTGTGCCGTATCGTGCCCATCCCAAGCCACCGGTTTGAATTTCTGATTGATCCATTTCGTCTTCACCGAAGTCCCCGACCACTTGTCACCAAGATTGTTCAGCACGTAGATGCATCCCGGCCGGCCTTCGATCCCGCTCCGCTGCAGGATGTAGAGATCGGGATCGGCATGAAGAATACAAGCCTCACCATCGGCGTATTTGTGGTGGGCATCGATCAGAGCGTCGATGCCATTTGGCGTTCCTGGCCGCGCCAGCCCCAGGTTGTAGTAGTCGTACCAGAAGATGCAGGGATATCCCTCATTCATCAGGATGAAGGAATAGGCGAGATTCTTGTCGTTGACAATCTCGTTGCCGCCCATGTCGTGGTTCTCGACAAAGGTCACCGCATTGAACGGTCTTTTTGCAACAACCGATCCATCCGCCGTCAGGTTCCGCAGATCGTATCCTGGTGTGTCGCACATATCTTTCAGCTTGTAACGCAGCGGAAAATCAAACGCAGCGATCTGGCTATCAGTTACGGCACGCACCCCATCCAGCCACTGGCCAATATCCTCTGGACCCGACCAATACTCGCCCACCACAAACGGCGTGAACTCTCTGCCATCGCGCTCATACCGATACTTGGCCAGCAGGCCGATCATCCATGCGCCAAATCCCTTCGCAAAGTCGAAGCGAAAGCCGTCGAACCGCAGCTCTTCGATCACCATCCGCGCATACTCAAACATCGCCTCGTACACGCGCGGGTTGCGATGACACAGATGAGGAAAGCCAGCAAAATTCTCGCCTTCGATCATCACGCGTTCGTAGCGCGAAGGGTGAAAGCAGTTCCAGTCGCGCGGAAACTTTCCTGACTTCGGATTGAACTTCGTCCAGCGTTTCTGCCCGTCGATCGGGTTGATCTCTTCTTCATCCGCGCCGGAGTTGTGGTTGATCACCATATCCGCATAAGCGCTGATCTTGTGTTCCCGCAACTTCCCGATCAAGTTCTCCAACTCCTTGCGATTGCCATACAACGTCTTCGTCGCCCCCTTCTGGTCAAAATCCCCAAGGTCGAAGTAGTCGTATGGGTCATAGCCTGGCGACCGCGCCTCAGCGCCTTTGGAGATCGGCGGCAGCCACAGAGCGTTGATGCCCGCCACGGCCAACTCGGGCGTCTTCTCTGAAAGGTAATTCCACCACTCACCCTCTTTTTGTTCCTTGATCGGCGCATCCCAATAAAAAGCCTGCATCATCACAGCCATCTCAATCGTTCTCCGTTCACGTCAGATCGCACGTCGAGCCACCCGAAACGCGTCTCCGTCTCGAAACCAGTGTCTTTGCGTTATAGTTCTGGTCCAGCAGGTCTGATGCGGCACAGGACAGTCAGGTTGGTATGGACCTTAGAAACGGCAACGCAGGCACCCATCTAAAAACCGCCGGCAGCGCGCTCGTCAACTGGTGGCGTGCAGCTACTCTCGATGCGCTCATCGTCGGCGTTCTCTGGTTCATCGGTCTCGAACTCATCCGCGTCCCCTGGGCACCCTTCTGGGCGATCCTCGGCGGCCTCCTGCAGATCATCCCCACCTTCGGAGGCATGATCGCCCTCATAGGCCCCGTGATCTCCGTAGCCGTTACCGCCAACGACGACGACTGGTGGCGCCTCGGCCTCGTCCTCGGTCTCTACGGCCTGATCGTCATCCTCGACGGCCTGGTCATCGGCCCCTACGTCCTCCACCGCACCACGAAGATCCCCTTGTGGGCAGCCTTCTTCGGCCCTA
>Ga0193743_1003706_pt1 | contig 10123 bp, 7 predicted proteins | sample L2c2metaG_FD_143038 | JGI IMG/M metagenome (GOLD analysis project Ga0193743, IMG submission 143038) | Soil microbial communities from a riparian zone of the East river system, Colorado, United States - L2c2 | ecosystem: Environmental > Terrestrial > Soil > Riparian zone | place: USA: East River...
AAGGCGTCGAAATGCTGCGCGTGGGGCACGCGCCAGTACACCGGCGAGCGGCCCGAGGCGCGCAACCACGCCACGTAAGGGTCGGCGCTGAACGTGGCGGGGACCAGCCCGTCGGCGGCGCCGTGGACCACGATCACCGGCAAGCCTTCGGCGGGGAGGCTGACGCGGGTGGCATCGACCGAGCGACGCAGTTTTGCAGCATCCGTCGACGTGCCGTCCCACAGCGCGCGAAGCCCCTGCTCGCCCGGCAGGTTCGCGTCCATGCCGGGCATGGTGCCGCCGGGCATGGCCACGCCAGGGCCGGGCGGGACGCCACTGGCGTCGGACCACCAGGTAGGCCGCAATGCCGGCATCGTGTTGCGGAAAACGAAGCCACAGGGCATGCGATCGGGCGGGCAGCGTAGATACGACGATGCGTACGTCGCGCCCAACGCGCGCCAGAGATCCAGCGATGTGGATGACGCCGCCGTGGCCAGCGATTCATCGCGCCAGCCGGTGGCCCGCAGCCGTGCCAGTGCATCGGCCGCCTGCGCCGTCGGGGTGGCCCCTTCGACCAGGCCAAGCGCGCGCAGGCTGGCGCCACGGACGACCCACGGCAACGGCGAGCCGCCCATCGCCTGCGCGAATGGCGCACTAGCGAAATGCGGCGAGGGCCGTCCACGGCCAGGCATGTGGACGTTGGGCTCCAGGGCGACCACGCCTGAGAGGAGACCTTCGGTATCGTCGCCGGCGGCGCGCAGTACCGCGCCACCGCCGTTGGAAAGACCGGTGGCGATGATCCGTGTATTGGCCGGAGTGAACGGGGCAAGCTGCGGATAGGCGCGGTCGAGCATCGCCAGGCCAAACCGCGCAGCCGCCAGCACGTGGCGTCCCCAGTCGGCCTCGGGGTTGTCCTGCGAGTGGGCATGCTTGACGCCCAGGCCATCGAGCGGGCCCAGTCCCTCCACGGCGAATTCCAGCGGCGCCTCGCCCACGCGCGCACGGCGCCCGTCCAGCGCCACGCCGCTCATGTCCGACGGATCGAAATACCCGGCCCCCGCGCCCTTGTCGGTGTAGGCCACGGCGAAACCGCGCGGCAAAGCCCAGCCACCGGCCAGGGCGATCGCGCCATAGACGCCACGCGACCCGGATGATGGCGCCACCACCAGGCAGCGCGCCTTTTCATCGAAGGCGTCGGGCGCCTGCAGCAGCACGCGATGCGGGAAACGTGCGCCGTCGAGGGTGTCGAAGGCGGTGAATTCACGGCCGGGTACATCCGGCACGGCCCCATAAACCTCGCCGAAGCCACCGAGTACACCGAAATCGGCAATGCCCTTCCAGCTCGACTGGATGGCACGGCGGCGAAGTTCTTGCGATGTGGGGGCAAAGGGATTGGCGCACGAGGGCACCAGGCCAACCAGGCCCGCCAGGCCCAGGCCGGCACTGAGCAGGTCGTCGCCGTGCCGGTGATCGGTGACGCGGACCTCCGGCATGAGCCTTCCTTAAGGTAAGGGATGGCAACGATAGCTGCTGCGCCGACGGCCGCGATAGGGTGACTATTGTTAATGATTCATGCGGATGCCACCGATTGCCCGTATACTAAGCGGCTTCCTTAACCACGAAAGGTGCTCCGGCCACGAGCCGGGGGGTCCGGGCATGTCCATCGAAAAACTGCGCAATATCGCCATCGTCGCCCATGTCGACCATGGCAAGACGACCCTCGTCGACCAGCTGCTCAAGCAGTCCGGCACGCTCGCCGAGCGTACCGTGCTTGCTGAGCGCGCGATGGACTCCAACGACCAGGAAAAGGAACGTGGCATCACGATCCTTGCCAAGAACACCGCCATCAGGTGGCGCGACAACCGCATCAACATCGTCGACACCCCAGGCCATGCCGACTTCGGCGGCGAGGTCGAGCGCGTGCTGTCGATGGTCGACTCGGTGCTGATCCTGGTCGATGCCCTGGACGGCCCGATGCCGCAGACGCGCTTCGTCACCAGCAAGGCCTTCGCCATGGGCTTCAAGCCCATCGTGGTGGTGAACAAGGTCGATCGCCCCGGCGCCCGCCCGGACTGGGTCGTCGACCAGGTGTTCGACCTGTTCGACAAGCTCGGCGCCACCAATGAGCAGCTGGATTTCCCCATCGTCTACGCCTCGGCCCTCAACGGCTATGCCAGCCTCGATTCGGAAACCCGCGAAGGCGACATGACCCCGCTGTACGAAGCGATCATGCAGCACGTGTCCAAGCCGGATGTCGATCCGGACGGCCCGTTCCAGATGCGCATCAGCCAGCTCGACTACAACAGCTTCGTCGGCCTGATCGGCATCGGCCGCATCCAGCGCGGCAAGATCAAGAAGAACATGCCCGTCAGCATCGTCGGTCCGGATGGCAAGAAGCGCCAGGGCAAGGTGCTGCAGGTTCTCGGCTTCATGGGCCTGGAACGCATCGAAGCGGAGGAAGCCGAGGCCGGCGACATCGTGGCCATTTCCGGCGTCCAGGAACTGGGCATCTCCGATACCGTTTGCGCGCTCGACTTCCCCGAGGCACTGCCGGCCCTCACAGTGGACCAGCCGACCATCAGCATGACCTTCCAGGTGAACAATTCCCCGTTCGCCGGCAACAAGGACCTCTCCGGCGGCAAGTTCATCACCAGCCGCCAGCTGCGCGAGCGCCTGGAGCGCGAGACGCTGCACAACGTGGCGCTGAAGGTCGAGGAAGGTTCCGATCCCGATAAATTCCTGGTGTCCGGCCGCGGCGAACTGCACTTGTCGGTGCTGATCGAAAACATGCGCCGCGAAGGCTACGAACTGGCCGTGTCCCGCCCCGAGGTGATCATCAAGGAAATCGACGGCGAGCTGAAGGAGCCGGTCGAGCAGCTGGTGATCGACATCGAAGAGCAGCACCAGGGCGGCGTGATGGAAAAGCTCGGCGTCCGCAAGGGCCAGCTGAAAAACATGGAGTCCGATGGCAAGGGCCGCGTGCGCCTGGATTACATGATCCCGGCGCGGGGCCTGATCGGCTTCCAGAACGAGTTCAAGACCCTCACCCAGGGCTCGGGCCTGCTCTCGCACGTGTTCGACCACTACGGCCCGAAGGAAACCGGCGCCATCGCCAAGCGCCTGAATGGCGTGATGATCGCCAACGCCCCCGGCGCCACCCCGGCCTATGCACTGGGCCCGCTGGAAGAGCGCGGCAAGCTGTTCGCCGCCGAAGGCGACAACATATACGAAGGCCAGCTGATCGGCATCCACTCCAAGGACAACGACCTCACCGTCAATGCCATCAAGACCAAGCCGCTGACCAACATGCGCGCGTCAGGCAAGGACGATGCCATCAAGCTCACCCCGGCGATCAAGTTCTCGCTGGAGCAGGCGCTCGATTTCATCGAGGACGATGAGCTGGTGGAAGTGACCCCGAAGGAAATCCGCCTGCGCAAGAAGCACCTGACGGAAAACGACCGCAAGCAGGCGTCCCGCAAGGGTTGATCCCAATCGGGGACAGGCAGAAAGAGCCCGGCGTTGCCGGGCTTTTTTTATTCCCGCTACCATGGGGGAATGCCAACATCCCCTACTGAAGTATTGCTCTCATGGAGTGGCGGCAAGGATTGCCTGATGACCCTGCAGCGGCTGCGGGAGGATGCGTCATGGCGCGTGGTGGGTTTGCTCACCACGGTCAACCGCAGTTTCCAGCGCATCGCCATGCACGGCGTGCGGCGGGATATCCTCCAAGCGCAGGCCCGGGCGCTGGGTCTTCCGCTGGTGGTGGCCGAACTGGAATGGCCTTCGAGCAACGATGCCTACGAGGCCGCCTTCGCCGCGGCGCTGACCGAGGCCCAGGCGCGCTGGCCGGGCCTTCGGCACATCGCCTTCGGCGATCTGTTCCTTGAGGACGTCCGGGCGTATCGCCAGAAGCAGCTTGCGCCACTGGACTGGGAGGGCATCTTCCCGCTTTGGGGCGAAGACACCACCGCACTTGCCCATCGCTTCGTCGCCGAAGGCCACCTTGCCCGGCTTTGTTGCGTGGATACGCAACAACTGCACGGCCGTTTCGCCGGGCACGCCTTCGATGCCAGCCTGCTGGCGTCGTTGCCCGGCAGCGCCGATCCCTGCGGCGAACGGGGTGAATTCCACACCTTGAGTTTTGGCGGCCCGCTTTTCGAGCACGATCTTGCCTTGCGCCAGGGGGAATTGGTGATGCGCGACGAACGCTTCCGCTACTGCGATTTTCTCCTCGATGACTGACGACACGGTCGAACACGTTTTGCCGGACGTGATGCTGCCAGGGCTGCGCCTGGTGTTCTGCGGCACCGCGGCGGGAACGCGCTCGGCGCGGGAACGCGCGTACTACGCGCACCCCGGCAACATGTTCTGGCGCACCGTGCACGGGGTGGGCCTGACGCCACGCCTTCTTCGTCCCGAGGAATTCCTATTGCTGCCAACCTTCGGCATCGGCCTCACCGACCTTGCCAAGCACCACCACGGCAACGATGACGACCTTCCCCGCGATGCCTTCGACTCAGCTTCGCTGCGCATGAAGATCGACCGCTTCTCGCCACACGTGCTGGCCTTTACCAGCAAGAATGCCGCCCGCGCTTTCTATGGCCGCGACGTGGCCTTCGGCGAACAGCCCGCCCTGCTGGGCACCACACGATGCTTCGTGCTGCCTTCGCCGTCGGGCCAGGCGCGCGCGTCGTGGCGGATCGAGCCCTGGGCGGACGCGGCATCGGCCGCGCTCAGTCACTGAATCAATACGTAGGCGTCGAGCGGTACTTGCGCACGTCGTCGATCTGCACCGGTGGCGCGTTGTTGCCCCACGAGCGGCGGATGTAGGTGGTGACATCGGCCACCTCCTGGTCGCTGAGCTTCTGGGCGAAAGGCGGCATTGAATACGGACGGCGGTTGCCGGCCGTGACCGGGGCGAAGCCGCCGGAGAGCACGATGCGGATGGCATTGACGCCTACCGGCTCGGCCACCGACGAATTGGCATCGAGCGGGGGATAGACACCGGCCACACCGCTGCCCGACACGCCATGGCAACCGGCGCAGCCATCGGCGTAGATCTTCTGCCCGCGTGCCATCGATGCACTGGCGTCGATGTCGTTGCCCTGATCGGGCGCGGGGCGCGGCGGTAGCGATTGCAGGTAGATCGCAATGGCGGCAAGGTCGCCGTCGGACAGGTACTGCGTGCTCATCTGCACTACTTCGGCCATCGGGCCAAACGCGGTGCCGCGTGCCGAGCGACCGGTCTTGAGAAGGTCGACGATGTCCTGTTGGCGGAAGTTGGCCAGGCCTCCCCCCTTGGCCGTACTGAGGTCGGTTGCGTACCAGTCCTGCACCGGGATCAGGCCGCCGGCCAGGCGCGGCGAACTCACCGTGGCGCCCAGCGAGTTACGCGCCGTGTGGCAATCGTTGCAGTGGCCCGGCCCCTGCACCAGGTAGGCGCCCCGGTTCCATGGCGCCGACTTCGACGGGTCGGGGACATATTCCCCCTTGTCGAAATAAAGCAGGCGCCAGGCGCTCATCAACGAGCGCATGCTGTACGGCCAGCTCAACTGCGGCTCGTCGTTCCGGCGCGACACCCTCGGCACCGTGGCCAGGAAATCGTACACGGCGTCGACGTCCGCGCGCGTCATCCTGGTGTACGAGGTGAACGGGAACGCCGGGTACAGCAAGGTGCCATCGCGCGATACGCCATCGTGCATCGCAAGGTAGAACTCGTCCTTCGTCCACGCGCCGATGCCCGTGGCGCGATCGAAGCTAATGTTGGGCGTGGGGATGCCGCCGAACGGCGTGCCCACGACGCGACCGCCAGCAAAGGGGGCGCCATTGCGGGCGGTATGGCACGAGGCGCAATCACCGGCGGTGGCGAGATAGCGGCCACGCTCTACCGACGCCGTATCGGCATGGGCCACGGCAAACCCCGCCAGCACCATGCCCAGGGCGAGCGCGGCGCGGAACACGATGTTCGATGCGCGCATGGTCTTAGCTCCCTACGCTGCCGCAGCGAAGCGGCATGGTGACCGAACCCGCCGCCTGGGGGTGCGGGTCATCTGGAATCGGATGGGTCGCAAGGTAGGCTGCTGCGGCGCTGATGTCGGCATCGGAAAGATGGCTGACTATGGTGGCCATGCAATCGGGCGCGGCGGCGCGGCGCGTGTCGGTGCGCCAGGAACCCAGCTGGGCGCTGAGGTAGTCGTACGGCAGGCCGATCAACCCGGGAATGTCCGGCTGCACACCGGTAAGGTTGCTGCCGTGGCATGCGGTGCACGCCGGCACGCCGCGGGCCTTGTCGCCTTGCGTCACCAGTGCCTCGCCACGTGCTTTCTGCGCCGCCGTCATGGCGGGCGCGGGATGGGTTCGGTAAGGCACGTCCTGGGCGGTGAAGTAGCCGGCGATCTCGCGCAGGTAGTCGTCATCTAGCGGACGGACGGTGTATTCCATGATCGCGTAATGGCGCAGGCCGTTGCGGAAGTCCTGCAATTGCCGCACCAGGTAGGCCTGCGGCTTGCCCGCCAGGCGCGGGAAGAACGCATTGTCGGAGCCCTCGCCGGACTCGCCATGGCAGGCCGTGCAGCTGGCGATGCGTTGCTTGAGCGTGTCGGGCACCTTGGGCGCACCCGTCGGCGCGGCATGCACGGCCATGCCCGCAACCAGTAGCGCCAGCAACAGGGCAGCGCAACGCAACAAGCGGCTCATGGCTTCTCCCTGAGTGGCGGCGACTGCTGGGGCTGCATCGATGGATTGTAAACTCCGCCCGTAGTGCTAACGTGAGACAGATCGCCGCACAGGGGAATCCAACGATGACACGTCGCGTCTTGCCGCTGCTCCTGGCCATGGCCTGGACCCTCCCCTCACTCGCCGCCGCTCCGCCGGCGCCGCTGCCTGACGACACGGCCTTTGCCTCCATCGCGCAATTGAAGGAGCGCTTTGCCCGTGGCGAGCTCACACCCGCGCAGCTGGCCGAGTTTTTCCTCGCCCGCATCGCCACGCTCGACCAGGCCGGCCCCCGCGTCAACGCCGTGATCGAACAGAACCCCGACGCACTGGCCATTGCGCGCGCCGCCAAACCGGGCAAGGGCTCGCTCGCGGGCATCCCGATCCTGCTGAAGGACAACCTGGACACCGGCGACCGCATGCAGACCACCGCCGGTTCGCTGGCCCTGGCCGGACCTCCAGCGCCTGCCGATTCCACGGTGGCTGCGAAACTGCGCAAGGCCGGCGCCGTGATCCTGGGCAAGACGAACCTGTCCGAGTGGGCGAACATGCGCTCCAACCACGCCACCAGCGGCTGGAGCGGCCGGGGCGGGCTCACCCGCAGCCCCTACGCCCTGGACCGCAATCCCTGTGGCTCGAGCGCCGGTTCCGGCGCCGCGGTGGCGGCTGGCTTCGCCACCGTCGCCATCGGTACCGAGACCGACGGCTCGATCATCTGCCCAGCCTCGGCCAATGGCATCGTGGGCATCAAGCCCACGTTGGGGCTGGTCAGCCGCGCCGGCATCGTGCCCATCGCGCACAGCCAGGACACCGCCGGCCCCATGGCGCGCAGCGTCGCCGATGCCGCCGCGGTGCTGGGCGCCATCGCCGGCAGCGACCCGCGCGACCCGGCCACCGTCGACGCCGACAAGCACGCCACCGACTACACGAAATTCCTCGACCCGAATGCCCTGCGCGGCAAGCGCATCGGCGTGGTCCGCGCACTGGCCGGCATTGAACCCAACGCCGACCGCGAACTGGACGCCACCATCGAAGTGCTTCGCCAGCAAGGCGCGACCATCGTCGATCCGGTGGTCATCCCGCACTTGAATGAACTGAGCAACTACGAGTTGCCGATCCTGCTTACCGAGTTCAAACACGACATCAAAGCCTACCTTGATACGCGCAAGGGCCTGGCCGTGCACGACCTGGCCGACCTCATCGCCTTCAACACGAAGGAAGCTAAGCGCGAGATGCCCTGGTTCGGCCAGGAACTGTTCGAACAGGCACAGGCCAAGCCACCGCTCACCGACCCCGCGTACCTCAAGCAGCAGGCCGACGCCAAGCGCCTGTCCGGCCCCGAAGGCATCGATGCGGCGTTGGCTGCAAACAAACTCGACGCCCTGCTCGCCCCCACCTGGGGACCAACCTTCGTCAACGATCTGGTGCTGGGCGACCATGTGGTCAGCGGCGACCCCACCGTCGGCGGCCCTTCCGCCCCCGCCGCCATCGCCGGCTATCCGTCGATCACCGTACCCTCCGGCTTCGCCCACGGTCTGCCGGTGGGCATCATGTTCTTCGGCACAAAGTGGTCCGAACCCACTCTCATCGCCATCGCTTACGGCTTCGAGCAACACCGCCCGGCGTACCAGCGGCCGAAGTTCCTCGATACGGTGGGTGGTTCGCCTGTCAGGTAACAAAGCGAGGCTTTGTCCGGCTCCCCATCCAAAGCAACGACCCAACCCATGCTTCCAACGTCGCGTCGCTGCACCAATTTGAGATAGGGAGAGAGATAGCCCGCCACATCGCCCTTGGAGAAGTCGTACACCAGGGGCGCTGAAGTCACGTAGCGGATCCACATTCCGTAATAAAACGGTTGCGGCATCTGGCCGATGAGAACGCCATCCAGTTCGTTGTTCTGATCAAGCCATTTACCAAGCGCTATCAGATCCGCTGACACGTGCCGCTGTTTGGCAATACGCCACGATTTTTCGATCATCAAGCTTGTTTTGAGCGTGACGATGACGACGACAACCATCCATCCCCGCCTGGCCGTCCTGTAGAAGCGCGCAGAGGTTTCAGCCGCCAATGCATGGGTTGCGCTCCCGACAAGGACGCCGAGGTGCAAAGTCACGAAGTATCCCGCGAGGCGAAATCCGCCATAAGCGAAGCCCTTGATGAGCATCGCCACCTGGGCCATCGCGAATACAACGAGTACCGCCGCGTATAACGCGCTGGCATCAGGAAGATCGGAGCGCATATCCCGCCGACATTTTTTGAGGCACAGCGCAAACGCAGCCAATGCCAGCAGGAACAACGGAGCGCCTTCGGCGATGTCGCCATGCAGGGAGCTATCGTGTGACCCTCCAATGCCCAACGTCGTGGCATAGACCACAAAAGCCGCCTTCGCAGCCCATGGAACGGCGAGGCATCCAAGCAGCAACTCCACCCCAATGGAGCCGATCTTTCGTACGTAGTCCGTCGCTCCTGCAAGCGCCTGGATCAGGACGGCGAGTACGCGACACGCCACGATGAACACCAGAAGTTCTGGGTAACCGCCCAGGAGGCTGGCAACGAACAACATGCCAAGCGCCATCCTGACCCGCGTGTTGCGAACCAAAGCCAGAGCTACATAGGCAGTAGTGGGTGCAAGATTGAGGTTATTGGCGAAATTGGAATTGATCGCTATGTATGCCAGCGCGGGACATGCGAACACCATGATCGATATCACCCATGGTGACGCCTTTGCTTCGTCGCGTCGCCGCAGCCGCACCAAGGTAAGCACGGATAACCCCGCCAACAGCAACCCAGCGCCCTGCACAGCGTTATAGAGATAGAGAGGATCCTTTCCCGAAAGCGCCGAAAGCCATGCCAGGTACCCTTCGGCAGCAGGGCGCGGTTGCGTCGCGTCCGCGCCAAAGTAGTTGCGCGAAATGCGCAAGCGGCAACACGAACGCCACGCATAGCGTGGCGAGAAAAAACAGCGATGTATCCACGATCCTCCGGCCCATTCCGTGGGCTGTGCAATGTCCTTATCCGAGGGTGCCTCGTGCTCCCCACTCCATGGGGGCTGAAGGAAGTGTCTTAGCGCATCAACCGCCGGCGCGGCTTGATCGGGAACTTGCCACGCCAGTATTCGATCAGCAGGTAGCCGCCCAGCATGCCGCCCAGGTGGGCGAAATGGGCCACGCCTGCCTGCGTGCCGGTGATGCCGAAGAAAAGTTCAAGCGCGGCGTAGCCGGTGACGAAAAGCCAGGCGGGCATCGGCACGGGGATCAGCATCAGCATGATCTTCTCGTGGGGATACATCATGCCGAAGGCCAGCAGCAGGCCGAAGATGGCCCCCGATGCGCCGACGGTCGGGAACATCTGCCCGTTCTCGAAGAAGTACATGAAGGCGAGCTGGCACAGCGCCGCGGTGAGCAGGCACACGAAGTAGTACAGCAGGAAC
>Ga0193743_1003707_pt1 | contig 10122 bp, 7 predicted proteins | sample L2c2metaG_FD_143038 | JGI IMG/M metagenome (GOLD analysis project Ga0193743, IMG submission 143038) | Soil microbial communities from a riparian zone of the East river system, Colorado, United States - L2c2 | ecosystem: Environmental > Terrestrial > Soil > Riparian zone | place: USA: East River...
GTTGTTTCACCACTGGCGTGAAGTTGGGGATATGGCTGGATAACGGGAGCCGTATGACGCGAGAGTGTCACGTACGGATCTGAGAGCGGCTGAGGGGGAAGTTCCCTCGGCCGACTCGCCACTTCGGGCTGAAGGCGCATATCGGCGTGGACAGTAAGCAGGGCGTGGTGCATTCGGTATGTACGTCCGCTGCCTCAGTGGCGGACAAGCAGATGCTGCCCGACTTACTGCACGGCGAGGAGCGCAAGGTATGGGGCGACGGTGGCTATCAGGGCCAGACGGATTCGATCCACCAGGCCGCGCCGCACGCGCAGGATATGACCTGTCGCAGGACGAAGTTCAAAAACTATGTGGACGAAGAAGCGAGACGAAAGAACACAACTAAGTCGAAAGTAAGAGCAAAAGTAGAACATGTGTTCCGCATCCTGAAACGCGTCTTCGGCTTCGACAAGGTGAGATACCGGGGGATCGCGAAGAACCATAACCGGCTGTGCGCCTGCTTCGCCTTGGTCAATCTCTACCTGCATCGCAAACGCCTGGCCCCGCTCGGGGCGTAGTGCGTCTGGAGGCCAGAAAACGGTCGCTCCAACACTTCAAATCAAACCGAGAACCAACCACTTCCGACATCACCAATCGAAAACCCCGCAACATCAAGCTCTGTTCGCCGCCGCCGTCCAATCAAACACCTGCGCAGGGGCTCCTTAGGGAATAAATTTGGGCTGGATAGGTCAGTTTTCTACAGGTAAAGGAATAACGACAGCGTTCTACTCAGCATCCGAAAGCGGAAGTGGATTCTCCTGTGCGGACGTTGCGAAACTCACAGAGGCCGTGACTAAAAAATTTAGACAAAGCGCTATGAATCCCGCGTTTAGCCCGCGGAAGGGATCGTGGTGCGAAAGCATGAGCGCGGCAACAGTTGCGAGCCCGGCTACAAGTCCGCTTATCACTCCGGTGGTAGTGACGCGCGGCCAAAAAAGGCCCAGCACAACGCCGGGAAAGAACTGTGCGACCCCCGCATAACCCAGGAGCAACAACGCAACCAGGGTCGTGGAACTGTGCAAAGCGAGATAGAAACTCGTAAGCGCGAGCACGAGCACCATCGTCTTAGCCAGCCGTGCGACCTTGTCTTCAGCCATCCGCGGCGCGAAAAGAGGGCGATAGACATTCTTCGCAAAGAGCGTAGATGCTGTGAGGATGATAATAGCCGCTGGCACCATTGCGGTGAGTGCACCCGCTCCGCCGATCACACCCAAAAACCATGCAGGGAAACTCTTGCGCGCAAGCATCAGCAAAGACATATCGCCGTTACTTAGGCCCGGCACCAGCAGCACTGCGGCAAAACCCGCAATAAGGATGAAGGCAAGGCTGATGGTATAGAGCGGCGTTACGATGGCGTTGCGACGTAGGATATGGCCGCTCTTCGCCGTAAATGCCGCTCCGAAGGTGTGCGGCCACATATAGAAGCCGCACGCGCTAAGGACAACGGTGGAGATGAACCAAGCGTGTCCCATCGTCTTGGTCGTTCCTGGCATCACCAGATGAGTGGGATGCGTTGTCGCGAGCGAGTGGAAGAGCGCGCCAACTCCACCGAAGTAATGTACGGGAACGTAGATACCGATCGAGACAGCGGCAAGGATCATCAGGAAATCCTTGATCACGCTCACCCATGCGACGGCACGCATGCCCCCCAAGAAGACAAAGAACGCCACGATGCAGACCGCAATAAACATCGAGGTAGCGCGTGGGATCTGGTCGAAGCTGGCTACCTGCACGATGATGCCGAGGCCGACAAGTTGAATCTGCAAATATGGAATGACGAAGAGAACGCCAATGAGCGAGACGAAGAGCGCTAATCCTTTGCTTTGATATCGCTTTTCGAAAAAGTCTGATTGCGTCTGCAAGCCATGCCTGCGGCCCAGTTCCCAGATGAAAGGCAACACGTAGAACGATATTACGTACCCCAGCGTGATATAGGCCATGATGTACAGCGCCGGGCCGCCGCGCGAGTAGGCCCATCCGCTCGCGCCGAGAAAGGCAAACGTCGTGTAGAGCTCGCCCGCCATCAGTAGCCACATGAACAGCAGGCCAAAGCTGCGGCCAGCAACGGACCATTCTTCCAGGTTCATCTTGCGGCCCGCTCCGGCACGAAAACCGACGACGCTGCCCACAATGACGATGAAGAGAATGACGCTCACGGCAGTAAAGCTGTGCGTCATACGGTGTTACCGCGTTTCTTTTTCCTGTGCTCTTCTACACGATTCGCCAGCGCCATACAGCCGCTGCTGATCACGATCCATGCAATGAGCCAAAAGAGGTTGAAGGGCAGACCGAAGATCATCGGTGACACCCGATCCCACAAAGGTACGGAGAAACACATGCCGAGAAAGGGAACGAGACCGATAGCAAGACTGAGCGCAGAAGGTTTTAGCATAGTGTGTGTCTAGAATCTCTATTACAGGAAGTCGACCGCAATCACCTCGTAATCCAGTACGGATGCGACGTGAAATTTAAGTGTACTGCCATTGATGGTATGTGGCATCGCGCCTTCCTTCACCAGTGCGTGTACACGACCCACTCGTTTTCCCTTGGGGATCTCCACTTCAATAGACTGCGGCGGCGACGGAATGAGCTCGTGCATCTGCGGACGCATGGCCATGGGGTTTGTCAGATTCACAAGATGCACGGTCATAGAGTTCTTCTGCATCCACGCCGTCGCATCGAACATACCAGCGCCCTTTACGCGAAGAGGTGGCATCTCATTCGTAGCCCATTCAATGGCGTTGATCAGCAGTAGCGCGTGATCGTAGGCCATAACCTCCCAGTACACTCGATCTATGTCCCATGGGAAGTAGACGACACGACCGGCCCCAACCTGATTCATAAAGACATCAGGGATATCCGTCTTATCAACAGTCCAGAAGGTCTTCTCCATCGGCAGATTGGCAACCGCAGGAATGCGCGAGAGCGGCTGCTGCACAATGCCGGCGTGCGGTGTCACGTTCAGCTGCCACGTGCCGCCGATCAATGTCTCCGCGTCTTCCAAGCCACGCAGCAAAGCGGCGTAGTTGGAACTTCCCTTCTCGGGATACAGATAGGCGTTTTGCACAGCCTTCGTCGTATTCACCCGAGAAGCAAAGGATGCTCCAAAGAGATCCGCGAGGCCGAAATCTTTTCGCGGATTGCCATGCTCATCACAGAGCGATGTCTCATAGGTAGCGACGATGCTTCCGCCGCGACGCACATAGTCCCGAAGCTGCTGGCACTGCGCATCAGAGAGCGCAGCGATATTCGGCAGAATAAGTGTTTTGAAACGGTCGACGCTGACTGCGTCAAGCGTGCGGTCATGCACCATCTCAAACGGGATACGTGCCTCAATCAGGGCTTGGTAGAAGCCGAGCGAAGGATCCTCTACAAGGCGACGCACATCCGTTGCACCGGCGTAGAATTGCGCAGTCTGCTGCGAGTACACCATGCCCACTCGTGCAATAGGTAGAGTGTTTCGAAGGTAACGCTCATTTTTGTAGTGCCAGACATAGAGGTCTTCAATCACCTTCAGGCCGCGTCGGTCGTGCAGTTGGCCCGAAACCATGTTGAACCACGGACGCAGTCCGTTGGCCACACCATCTTGCACCCAGATGCGAGTCTCGGCGGTACTCTTGGTGGAGTTAAGCCAGCGATAAGGCGCGACGATGCCGACATTGAATATGCCCCCGATTGCCTTGTTGCCCAACGTGGAACGATACTCCTTGCCATTCTTTCCGTTGGCCCACGGCATCATCACATCTTCGCGACATTGACGGTCTGCAAAGAGCGTCGGCGCCAGCTCCCCTACAGTCTTCATATCCAGTCCGCTCAACGCACCACCGCCGGAGTTTGCGATATAACGCGCGTCCGGCCGCGCCTCCCGAATGGTTTTGTCCCATAGCCTCCATAGATCAAGGAGACGCGCTTGCTCCCATGTGAGGTAGTGGCGATATACCGGATTGCGCGGATCACGATCGCGTGGCAGTTCTTCGTTATATGCCGCATGGAAGTTGTGACGGCAATGCTCGCAGTAGCACATGCCGCTGCCTGTCCAGCGGTTGGAGAAGACTCCTCCCACGTTGTACAGCTCCACAATCTCGCGCGTCACCTCCGTCATGAACTCAAAGTTATATGGCCCCAAGGGACAAGTGAGCCACATATTGGGATAGTCCGGATGTGGGCGCTTTTTGCCGTTTGCATCCACTGCGATCCAGTCCGGATGCGCATCGAACACATCTTGATACGTTGCATGCGGGTCAGTGCGCGCAAGTACGATGATGTTCTGCTTGCGGCAGCCATCCACCATGTCGGCGTAGAAGTTCTCATTGCCCGGCAGCCACTTGCTACGATGGTGAAACTTGATCTTCGTCGGATAGAAGGCAACGACGCCGCCTGCCGAAAGGCAGGCACCATCTGCGTGGATGCGCTTGAAGTAATCAAGCCAGAAAGCGCGGTCCATCTTTGCCGGGTCATCCTCGGTCAGGTTCAGTTGCGCCCAGCGCATGGGGCGGTCAAACCAGTCGGAGTCGGCAGAGATCAGTGGCGCGGCACCTCCGGGGGAGGTCATAGCAAAAGAGGCGGCTGCAGCAGTTGTTTGCAGGAAGTCTCTACGAGTCATCATTAGCGAGGCATTCTCCGGAAAGCAGTGAAGATGAAAAAGTATATTGTCCAGCCTGGGGCTACATCTCTACCTTCAAAGAGGAGAAGCCCAGATCGCGATCAAAATTGGTAGCGTAAGGCGAACTGCATAATGCGTGGATCACCTGCAGTCGTAATTGTGCCAAACGACGTCGAGGCATTTGCCAGATTGCCGTCGGGCTGACCGAAGTTTGTATGGTTGAGTGCGTTGAAAAACTCAGACCGGAACTGCACCTTGCCCAGGCGTTCCGTAATGGGGAAGCTGCGCACGAGTGAGAGGTTCACGTTGGCAAGACCAGGACCGGTAAGAATGTTGCGACCCGCGTTGCCATAGCTTCCAGGCAGGTTCGCTGTAAAAGCTGATGTGTTGAAAAATCGCGACAGCATATCCGTCTTGCTGGCATAGGAACGGTATGGAATACCAACAATATTGGGACGGTCAAAACCTACTCCGGTGAGTGAAGCATCCCGCCCCGTCGTAACCGTGAAGGGGTTGCCGGTTGAGAGTTGCACAAGGCTATTCACACCCCAGTCGCTGAATATCGCCCGGAGTGCAGGATTAACATTTTTATAGAACGGGATTTGATACACGATGGAACCAGCAAAGACGTGGCGACGATCAAAGTCGGATCGACCACGGTCTCCACGCTGGTTCGACGGATCTTGCGGCGTCTGCCCAAGGTTCGTCGCGGAGTAGTAGTCGAGCAGCTTGCCGTACGTATACGCCAACATGAACGTAAAGCCATTGTTGTAGCGCTTCGAGAGAGATGTCTGCAGTGAATGATAAGCAGCGTCAGAACAGGTACAAACCTGGCGGAAGCTGGCATACACACCAGGAAGCAACGGCCGTCGCGAATCTGTATTGGCAAGTGTTGAAGAGGGGCCTGCGTATACCGCTGGATTCATCTGCAGCATACGGATAAGATTGTGCTCCAGCTTGCCAACGTATCCAATATTGAACTGCAGACCGCCGGCAAGTTGCTGCTGGATCGATGCGCTTAGATTGTGCACGTACGGCGCATTCAGCGTAGTGGCGGGAACCGTAAACAAACTCATTGGAAATGAGAATCGTGCAGTTTGTGGTGAATACTGGTAGGGGAATGGATTCACGTGCCCGGAATATGGATTCACAAGGCTGCTCGGGGTATTCAACGTATTGGAGATTACGAAGGGCTGGTTAACTGCAGCGTACGTGAAGATGTCCGAGCGCAGATCCTCAAAGAAGAGCCCATATGCCAGCCGTACGCTCATGCGTCCATCGCCGCGAGGGTCGAAGGCAAGGCCGATCCGCGGGGCAAAATTATTGTAGTCGGTCGGAGCCAGACCGTTTTGAACGCCACGGTCTCCTGGGAAGACCATTCCCGGAGGTGCACTGGGATTGATAACCGATTGTTGGCCAGCACGGTAAGTGTTCGTGCGGTTTCCATTGATCCCAAAGGGCTGGAAGATGGAATAACGCACGCCAAGGTTCAACGTAAGGCGATTGGTTACGCGGAAATCGTCCTGCGCAAAGAAATAGCCGTCCCATGTCTTGGCATTGCGATGATACGGGCTAGCCTGAAGCAGTTTTGCAGAACGTCCGATCAGGAAATCTGCAAAAGCACTGTTCGTTTGGCTGCCATCGAAGGTAAATGTGCCGTTATTTCCCGACGAGCCAAAGTTGTAAAGCTCCAATCGCTCAACCTCACCGCCGATGCTGATGGAATGCTTTCCTCGATTCCAACGCACTGTATCGCCGAGCTGATAGATGTTGTCATGCTCGTTGAAAAGATCCGTAGTATTCATATTGAAGAAGCCGCTCACGTTGATATTCGGCAACTGCGGTGTCACTACCCCCGGAAAGGTCGCTCCAAAGCTAGAGAGCTGACGGGTATCCGTCTGCGCCACATTCGAATCCACACGACCAACTCCCATACGGAGCTCATTCAACAAGGCGGGGCTGAAAGTATGGGTCGCCTGTGCAGCCCAGTTCTGAAGACTCGTGCTCGTATCGCTGGGAGCATAGGGCGATATCGTGCCGGCCTGGCTGGTGACAGTTCCCTTATCACGGAAGTACCGGACGAAGAAAAAATCTTTGGCTGTGACGTTGTAATCACCGCGGACAACATATTGATTGTCATTCGTGGGGCTGGCTACCAATTGCACCACGCCAGCGCCGGCGGGAGATGTTGGCACAAAGGTATTGAGCATCTTGACCGCAACCGGATCGAAGTCGCCCGGATCGACCTGTCCTCCTGTGTAGAAGCCTCCATGAATTGGATTTTTGAGAACAGTACTTGCTCCAAAGAAACCCAAACGCTGTGCTGCGGTAGGGATGAAAGCCGGCGACACAATCTGTGACTGACGTATGCGCGTTCCCTGATACGAACCAAAGACGAAAAGCTTATCGCGCAGGATTGGGCCACCGAATGAGCCACCAAATTGATTCTGCTTCAACGTTGGTTTCTTCGTGGGATAGCGAGTGAAGTAGTTGCGCGCATTGAGCGCCGTGTTGCGGAAATAGTCCCAGAGAGCGCCGTGGAACTGATTGGATCCCGAGCGCGTCACAGAAATGACGATGCCGCCGGAGTTGCGGCCATACTCTGCGCTCGGGCTGCTGGTAAGAATCTGAAACTCCTGCAATGCGTCAGGGCTCGGCAAATTCAGGGACGTGTTCTGTGTAATGTTCTTCCACGACGTGCCATCGAAACGGAACTCGTTCTGCGTATCCCGTCCGCCGGAGATGGTGAGCCCAGCGCCGCCGCGGCTCTGCGTCTGCACTGTTGGTGGATTAATGATATTGGTCACGCCCGGCACAACGGCCGCCAGCGTCAGTGCATTACGGCCATTCAGGGGAAGCTCCTGAATGCGTTCGCGGCTCACTAATTCACCCATCGATGCAGAGTGCGTATCTACCCCTGTCGCCTGCGCATCCACCTGCACTGTCTGCGATGTTGCACCGACCGCAAGCGCTGCGTCTACACGGGCATTTTGGCTCACAACAAGTGTGATCCCCGTCTGCACAAATGTTTGAAAGCCCGGCGCTGACACCTTCAACTGGTATGGTCCAATCGGCAGGTTCGGCAAAAGATAGTTGCCTTCACTATCTGTCTGTGTGGTGCGAGTAAATGACGTCTGCGTATTCGTGGCTGTAATCACTGCAGACGGCACGACGGATCCACTGGGGTCATGCACAATACCCAGAAGTGAGGCTGTTGTGCTTTGGGCATACAACATGGGAGAAGCCACGCCCGCAGCCAATGCGATTGCGGCAAAAACTGCAAGGAGAAGCTTTCGGCACATATTTGTACCCTCCATAATGGATTAGCGATGCTGCTTGGCGACGCCCACGCAATGTTCAAGACCACTACCGCAGACGTATTTCTGGTCCGAAAAACCTGGGACCCTACACTGAGGTGCCCGCCTCAGCCCGTCGCACGTGGCAGGCTGCAATGTCTTCCAGGGCACGAATAGAGCCACAGATATCATCCTGGCCATAACCCATAGCGATGGCTGCACGCAGCTGCTGCTGCGATGCGGCCGTCGTTGGAAGCGGCACACCCAACTCCGAACCGACTTCGAGTGCAAGCCCCAGGTCTTTCTCCAACCAGCGCACTGAGAACGTCGGTTCAAAATCTCCGCGCAGAATGAATCCCGCCTTGGCAGCTACATAGGCGGAGCGCGCTCCCGTGTTATTCAGAATCTCGATCATGACCTGCGGATCCACGCCGCCCTTCGTGCTGAGGACGATTCCTTCATTGAAGGCCTGAATGATGTTGCCCAGGATCAGATTCTGCGTCACCTTCGCGTGCAGGCCCATGCCTTGGTCGCCACAGTAGTACAACGCCTGGCCCATCGCCTCAAAGAGCGGACGCGCTTGCTCAAAAACTGCGCGTTCCCCACCGACCATGAAAGAGAGCGTTCCCGCTTCAGCTCCCGGCTTGGAGCCGGTGCAGGGCGCGTCCAGAAACCGAATCCTCTTTTCGGCCAGCTTGGCTGCGATCTCCTTGCTTGCCGTCGGTGAAATTGTGCTGCAGTCCACGATGAGCGAATCGCTTCCAGCTCCCTTAATGAGCCCCTCTTCGCCGAGAATCGCCTCACGCGACATAGCCGTATCGCCGACGCATAGAAATATAGTCTGGCTAGCCCGTGCCACATCGGCAGGCGTATTGCCCAAAGCGCAGTTGTGCAAGTGGGCGAAGCGGGCAGCTTTCTCCACGGTGCGCGACCAGACGGTAAGACGATGGCCTGCCCCGATCAGGCGCTGCGCCATCGGCGCACCCATAATTCCCAGGCCCAGAAAACCCACTGTTGCCACTTGGAAACTCCTTCTTAAAAGGTCCGATTCCCTGAATGGGCGCCTCGAACGTGAGTCCAACTTTTATGTAAAAATTAATTGAAAGGTTGTCATATTGTCAGACCACTGTCAAGTCAAAACCTTTGTATCGTTCCAGACTTCTCTCATGTATGGTTGACTAGGTTTGAACCGATGAGACAAAACCAAATACATCCGCAAAAGGCAGGGCATCTGAAGCTGCAGCCCATTCGTAAAAGTTCCATCAGCGACGATATCGTGCAGCAGATCATCTCGTTGATCTCCAAAGGCGACCTGAAAGCCGGTCAGCGACTACCCTCAGAACGCGAGCTGTGCGTACGATTCGGGGCTGGTCGCTCTTCTCTGCGCGAGGCGTTGCGTTGCCTTTCCATCATGGGTGTTCTCACCGCACGTGTGGGCGAAGGCACATCCGTTGCGATGGATGGCAGCAAGTTTATGGAGACGGTGCTGCAGTGGCGCCTGAGCACCGAGCAGCATGACATTGAAGACCTCATGGAGGTGCGTATTGCGCTCGAAGGGGTCACTGCGGCCAGCGCCGCACGCAATTGCGCGGATGCAGGCATCAAGAAGCTGCGGGATCTGGTAGCGAAGATGGAAGTGGCCGTAGGTGATGCGAAGCGCTTCGCCGCGCTCGACCTCGACTTTCACCTCGGTCTGGCCAAGACATCCAACAATGATTTGATCCTCGACCTCGTCTCCCTCATCCGCGGACAACTGGAGCGCGGAGTGGCGAGGGTTCTGCTTCTTCCGGATGCCATGCCACTCTCTGTCAAAGAGCATAAGGCCATTCTGCAGGCCATCATCAAACGTGATCCAGAAGCCGCACGGGCTGCCATGCAAGCCCATTTGAACGCAGCCATACTGCGCCATCGCAGTGCAATGAAAACGCCAGCAAAATAGAACGGCTCGATGCTTCAGAAAGAACGAGACTGGCAAAGCCTTTTACTGGCGTCCATTCTCCTATCTTTTCTGATAACGCAGCTTATGTACAGTGGCTATGTAACTGCAAAGCAATAATGGTTCTGGCTGACATTTGGTGAGGTTCTGTTGTGCCCTCGCGTGTAGTTCCGATTGGTGCTAATCAGGCCGCGTGAAGTACGCGGAGTCGCAGCAGATCGAAGCCGGCGCGGCCGTACATCTGCCGC